>Ga0272442_10000343_pt1 | contig 77154 bp, 79 predicted proteins | sample SSMForm2O_FD_200262 | JGI IMG/M metagenome (GOLD analysis project Ga0272442, IMG submission 200262) | Marine sediment archaeal communities from Little Sippewissett salt marsh, Falmouth, MA, United States - SSM-Form-2O | ecosystem: Environmental > Aquatic > Marine > Wetlands > Sediment ...
ATATGCCAGCAATCCGAGCACGGCCCCGCTCCCCGTGATGACGTAACCCAAAGAGAGCGCTACGACGCCGGCGGCAATCAGTCGGGCCGCGTTCTCATTCACGGGATCTGGATAGCGGAACAGATTCCTGAACACGCTCACGACAACCATGAAATGCGTCGAGGAATTCCTCCCCGGCGCCGGAGTGCGGGTCCTCGCATTCCGCGGGCTGACGGCGCCGCATGCAATGTCGAGAACCCTGGGTTCGCAGCGCCCTCCATTCCGCGGGCTGACGGCGCCGCATACGGGGTGGAGAACCCTGGGTTCGCAGCGTGCTATCCCGCGAGCCAGGCCCGGTATCTGCCGTCGATTCGTTCAACGTGCAGTTCCTCGCCGTAGCACGCCGAGAGTGACGCGCCGTTCAGAACGGCGTCGATCGGTCCGCTGGTGATGATTCGACCCTGGGACATGAGCGCAATGTGGCCGAAGCCGGGCGGAATCTCCTCGACATGGTGGGTGATCAGAACCACAGCCGGGCTCTCCGGATCGGATGCGAGATCGGAGAGGGAAGCGACCAGCCGCTCGCGCGCCCCAACGTCGAGGCCGGTCATCGCCTCATCGAGGAGGAGCACCTCGGGACGCGTCATCAGGCTTCGGGCGATGAACACGCGCTGCTTCTCGCCCGTCGAGAGGGTGCCGTAGCTGCGGTCGGCAAGGTGATCCGCTCGAAGTCGGTCGAGGAGACGATGCGCGAATTCCCAGTCTGCGTCGTCGTAGCCGTGCCAGCGCGTGTCGACGAACGAGGCATGTTTGCCGGTGACGACGATATCGATTGCCGGGAGGCGGTCACGAATCATCTTCGCCGGCCCGGATCCGACATAGCCGACACGCTCACGCAGCGTCCGGACGTCGACCTTCCCGTGGGTCTCGCCGAGGAGCCGTACGGTGCCGCGAGTAGGACCGAGATAGGTCGACGCTACCTGGAGCATCGTGGTCTTGCCGGCGCCGTTTGGCCCGAGCACCACCCACCGTTCGTGGCGGCGGACGTGCCAGTCCACGTCGGCGAGCAGCAGCCGCCCGTCTCGCACAACCGACACGCCCTCCACGGCGAGAACCTCAGAACGATCGATAGCTCGTGAGTCGGTCACAGGATCGGCTGTCTTCCGGTTGGGGAACCGCCAAGCCGGAATGGTAGACCTCGCCGCGGCGGCGCTCCTGGGCGACCTCCGGGAGTATCGTTAGCCAGGCGCCGAACGTGCTCTCCGAGACGAGAAGGAGTTCTGGGAATGGCCGACAAGAAGAAGAGTTGGATGGATTCGATTTCCGAGACCGTGGACAAAGCAACCAAGGCGGCCAGCGAGGCCTGGGAGGGCACAGCCGATGCCCGCAAGGACGCCTGGGACAAGACGAAAGCCGCCGCAAGCAGCGCGTCGGAGGCGATCGACCAGGGCGTGGATAGAGCTCGAGATTCTTTCAAAGGCGACGACGCACCACCGTCTGACCGAACCGGCGGCGAGGAGTTACAGGAGCCAGAGGAGACCGTGGTTGAAGTTGAATCGGACGACCTCGAGGTGTGGGACGTGATCGACAATTCGGAGGACTCCGACGAATCCGACTCAGTCTGACACATCCGGTCAGGCTCAATCCGAAGACGTCGACACAACGCCGCCGACGCACACCAACCGTTTGGTGCCATCGACGCAGCGATGTTGGCTGGGTCGGCACACCCCGCTGGCCAATCCGCTACGTAGCTCTCGCGCCCCAGCCCTTGGCAGAACCGAGCGAAGGCCTGACTTCGAGGTTTTCATCTACAAGCACCACCGTGCAGAAGGCGTTCCGGTCACCTTCGTCCCAGCCGTCCCCTGTTGGGAAGAACACCTCGATCCAGTAACGCGAGTCCTCGTATGGCTCACCAACGTATCCGGAGAACTGTTCTTCGCACCTGGCGTTGACCCACTCGAAGAGGGCGTCTTCACCGGGGTACGCCGAGTCGAAGGCGGTCACCCCCACCGTCCCGTAGAGCTCCGAGCTGTGCAGCTCGTTGCAGTCGATAACCGGCACGCTGTAGACCTCGGCGGCGCTGCCGGCGTCAAAACAATCACCAACAGCGAGCTGGTCGATCGGTTCACTTCCGTCCAGTTGCGCCGCGACGAACCCGAACCCGAAGACGACGAACACCACCACTGAGATCACCGGCTTGACCCATGACGTCGTAGATGTCTTGTTCGCCTTCGCTGCCTGTCGCGCCTCCCACTCCGTGGTGGACGTCGCCAACGCGTCGGCTTCCGTGTCGACCGGTGGAGGCACCTGGAGTTGCCCGGCCGCGATGTCGACCGGCACCGGCTCGCCCTGTTGCTCGGCAAGAGCGCGAATTCGTTCGGCGAGGGTTCCCGAGGGAGCGGGCGTGGCGCTCGGCTCTGGGGACCGGTAGGACTCGAGGGATGAAGAAGGCTCATCGTCGAGCGCCCAGTCCGGAAGCGAGCTCATCCCTGCCGTCGCCCGATCGGAGTCGTGATCCTCGGGAGCGTCCGTCGCTTCATCCGGCTCTTCCGGCTCCGGGCTTGCCGCCTCCCGAGCCTCCGCGAGCTGCGCTGCGATCTCGGTTGCTGACAGCTCCATTCCATCGACAACCGACCCGTCGTCGGAGGTCGATTCAGGGGCTTCTTCCGCGAACGAATGCGATCCGTAGGTATCACTGCTGGACGTCTCGAGGTGATCGTCGGAGTAGAGCTCCCCATCCAGAACACGTTGCCGTGCCTCGCGCAGCAGCTCATCGCTCGACGACGATCGGTGGCGATCATCGGTCATGTACCTCTCCCAATACTGCTACCGCTATATCGGCGGGTCTTCCCCGCACCCAAATAGAAAATCCAAACGCGAGAGGAAGTCCAGCCGCCGAGCGTTCTGGCCCGGGGAGGCCCAAGGCCCGGCAGGGTCGTACGACCGGATGCGCTCCTCCAGCACCTGCCAGATTCTTACTGCTGAGACTCCCTCACAATTGGCCTACCACGAGCGAGAAGGGTTAGGCTTCTGTCGGAACCAGGGACCTCCTCGTTTCATCGAGGAATCCCCCTGTTCGCAATTGGAGGAGAAGAAAAATGAAGAGAACGAAGTGGCTCATGCTGCTCGTCGTCTTCGCCATGGTCATCGCTGCCTGTAGCAGCGACGGCGATGACGAGACAACAACAACGGCCGCCGCGTCCGGTGACGACACCGCGACGGAAACGACCGCCGCGTCCGGTGACGACACCGCGACGGAAACGACCGCCGCGTCCGGTGACGACATGGTCGACGTCTCCGGCACCGAGGTTTCGGTGTTTGCGGCGCCAACCGGCGATGAGGGTGCGTCGATCCAGGCGACCTTCGACGTCTACAACGAGGCCACGGGCGGCACCGTGACCTATGAGGGCTCAGATGACTTCGAGGCGCAACTGCGGATTCGCGTCGACGGCGGCAACCCGCCCGACATGGCGATCACACCGCAGCCCGGCTCGATTTGTGTCTTCGCCGATGCGGGCGAGCTCGTTTCGCTCGAGGACATGGGTTTCGACATCGCGGCGCTCGAAGCTGCGCACGGTGCCTACTTCATGAACCTCGGCGTGTGTGCAGACGGCCAGCACTATTCGATCCCAACGAACGCAAACTCAAAGAGCCTCGTGTGGTACAACAAGCCCGTCTTCGACGCGGCCGGCTACACCGTCCCGGAAACCTGGGATGAGATGGTGGCGTTGTCAGCGCAGATGGTTGCCGACGGACAGACACCGTGGTGCATCGGTCTCGGTAGCGACGCAGCCACCGGGTGGCCGGGCACGGACTGGATCGAAGACATCATGGTCCGGACAGCCGGTGCCGACGTCTACAGCCAGTGGTCGCAGCACGAGATCCCGTTCAACGATCCAGCGGTAGTCACTGCCTTCGACACGTTCGGAGAGATCATGTTCGGCGAGGGCTTCGTCCTCGGCGGCGCCGAAGGCGTGTCGGCGATCGACTTCCGCGACGCTCCGGATCCGATGTTCAACGATCCACCGAACTGCTTGCTGCATCGCCAGGCATCGTTCATCGCGAACTTCTTCCCGGAGCCGCTGCCCCGTGAAGATGCGGCGTTCTTCCCCTTCCCCACCATCGACGCAAGCATCCCGCCTGCTGCGATGGGTGGTGGTGAGCTCGCCATCGTGTTCAACAACCGTCCTGAAGTCGCTGCTGCGCTCGCGGCGTATGCAGGGCCCGAGTACCAGTGCATCCAGGCATCGGGCGCCGGTGTTCCCGGCATCGAGCGGATTTCCGCAAATGCCAACACGCCAAACGACTGCTACGTGACGGACACGGTCAAGCTCCAGGCCGAAGGCATTGCTGCGGCACTTGGCGCCAACACCTTCGTGTTCGATGGCTCTGACCTCATGCCACCGGCGGTCGGTCAGGGTTCGTTCTGGACCGGAATGATCGACTGGACACGCGGCACGTCCACCCAGGAAGTGGTCGACAGCATCGAGGCCACCTGGCCCAGCTCGTAACAACAAGTCGACATAGCAACAACGAGGAGGGCGGCCCATTTGGGCCGCCCTCCTTCTTTTGTGTAGAGTCGAGCAACAACGGGATGGAGGTCTGAATGGCTGACATTGTTGACGAAGAGGCTTCGGAAGTCGAGAAAGCGGCCGAGGCGAGGCCGATCAATCCGATCTACAAGGGACCGGGTCCAAACTTTCTGACCCAGCTCATGCGAATCGGGGTTTCACTTGCGGTACCCCTGATCGCATTCGGCATCCTCTACTGGGCGGGCACGGTCCTGCTCGACGAGAACGCCAACCGTTTGGTCGTCGTCGTGATGGCGCTGATCATTGGCGTCCTTGGCGTCTTCGCGTTGTTCTACGGGATGAACTGGCTGACGATGCGGCTCCCCGAGCGATACCGGCACTTCGTGCTTCCCTTCGTGTTCGTGGGCCCCGCCATCGTGTTGCTGACCATCTTCTTGGTGTACCCCACGGTCGTGACGTTCAAGCTGAGTTTCCAGAACGCCCAGGGTGAAGGTTTCGTTTGGCTTGACAACTACATCGACATCTTCACCGATTCGGGCACTTTGGAGGCGCTACGGAACTCGGTTCTGTGGGTAATCATCGTGCCGGCACTCGCGGTGAGCATCGGCCTTGGGTTTGCGGTGCTCGCCGACAAACTTGGCAGCAAGGGTGAGGCCTTCTCGAAGTCGTTCATCTTCATGCCGATGGCGATCTCATTCGTCGGTGCGTCGATCGTGTGGCGCTTCATCTACAACTTCCGGCCCGAAGGATTCGGCGAGCAGATCGGTTTGCTCAACGGCATATGGACAGCGATCGGCAACGAACCTGTAGCGTGGCTGCTCCAAGAACCATGGAACAACTTCTACCTCATGGTGATTCTCGTGTGGCTCCAGGTGGGCTTTGCGATGGTGATTCTGTCGGCCGGCATCAAGTCGGTTCCCGACGACATCCTCGAGGCGGCCCGCATCGACGGCGCCAAGGAATTCCAGGTGTTCTGGAGGATCATCATCCCCTCCATCTCTTCGACCCTCGTCGTGGTGTTAACGACCATCATCATCACGGTCTGGAAGGTCTTCGACATCGTGTACGTCATGACATCCGGTGAGTTCGGCACCTCAGTGGTGGCGGAGCGGATGGTGACGGAGTTCTTCACGTTCGGGAACGAGGGGGCGGGCGCCGCCCTTGCCGTCGTTCTCCTCGTGGCCATCACCCCGTTGATGGTGCTCAACGTGCGGCGGTTCCAAGCGCAGGAGGCCCAACGATGACAACGACCACTGCCGAGAAGCCGGCCACCCAATCCGAATACGTTCCCGACAAGCGCGGGTTCTGGGCCGGAGTCTTCTACCGATGGCCGGTCAAGCTGGTCATTCTCATCGTCGTGATCATCTGGATCATCCCAACGCTCGGCGTGTTGGTCAGCTCATTCCGTCCGCCTGACGCGGTCAACGCGAATGGCTGGTGGACCGTGTTCACCAATCTCGGATCCAATGAGTGGACGCTCTCGAACTACTCGGACGTTCTTTCATCCGAGGGATTCGGCAACTCGTTCTTGAACAGCCTTTCTGTCACGATACCGGCCACCGTGATGCCCATTACGATCGCCGCGTTCGCCGCCTACGGGTTCGCCTGGATGGAGTTCCCGGGTCGGCAGTGGCTGTTCGTCTTGGTGGTCGCCATGCTGGTCATCCCGCTGCAGATGGCGCTGATTCCACTGCTGCGTCTCTACACGACCATCAACCTGAACGGGACCTTCCCGGCTGTCTGGTTGGCGCATACCGGATTCGGCTTGCCGCTCGCGATCTACCTGTTGCGAAACTACATCGGATCGCTCCCATCATCGATGATGGAGTCGGCGAGTATCGACGGCGCCACGCCGTTCGAGACGTTCACGCAGCTGGTCGTTCCACTCTCGGTGCCGGTGCTGGCGTCCTTCGCGATCTTCCAGTTCCTCTGGGTCTGGAATGACCTTCTCATCGCCCTGGTATTCCTCGGCGGCGAGCCGGACGTGCGTGTGATCACGCTGGCATTGAACAACCTCAACGGTTCGCGGGGCCAGGCATGGCACCTGTTGACCGCGGGCGCGTTCATCACCATGGCATTACCGCTTGTGGTGTTCCTGTCGCTGCAGCGCTACTTCGTTCGCGGCTTGACTGCAGGATCGGTCAAGGGCTGAGCCTGCCTATTCGCAGTGTGTCGGCGGTGACACCGATGGGTGACGCGCCGTGACGGACGAGGACCAAGGCTACAAACGGTCGTGGCTGGCAATCGGCCTCAGCACCATTGTGCTCATAGTCAGCTACAGCTCGCTGCTGGTGGCGATCGTGGCAACGCAGTCCGATACCCCCGAGGCAGCGGGTCCGACGTTTGCGCTGGGGTTCGCCCTGGTGCCGGTTGTGTTTGTCGCTCTGGCGTTTCTCTCCGGACGGCGGAATGCGCCGACATCGGTGCTGAAGGGGATGGGGTTGTGGCTTCTGGTTGCCCTTCCGCTTGGGTTGTTCAACCCGGTCTTCGGACTGTGCGTCGGCTACGGGCTGGGCGGCGTGGTCACCCTTAGGGAAGGCGACACCGACCGCTGGCAGGCACGAACGATCGCAGTTCTGCTGGTGGGCACGTATTCGCTCGCGATGCTGTGGGTGATCCCGGCGATCGGCTTGCTCAGCGGCGGCGTCTCGCCTCTTGCGGCTCTGGGTCTTGCTGACTACTACACGCTGAATCGAGCGAAGTCCGCCGGCAGATCAGGCTGATCATTCGCGAGCATTGCGGATCACACGCGAGGATGAGAACGTGAGCGACGACCACTACCCCTACACAGCAGACGGGGACTTCGCTCCCTACGACGGCCCGCACCTCACCTTGGACGAGATGCGCAACCAGGCAACCACGTTCTACAACCTCATGACGCGTAGGCGGTCGGTCCGCACGTTCAGCAACGAGGCCGTCCCACGGGATCTGATCGAGACCGCCGTCCGCACGGCGGGAACAGCCCCGTCGGGCGCACACCAGCAACCGTGGACGTTCGTGCTCGTGGGCGATCCCGGGACCAAGCGCCGGATTCGTCTTGCCGCCGAGGAAGAGGAGCGCACGAACTACCTGGACGGGCGGATGCCTGAGGACTGGAGAGAGGAAATCGCCCGGCTCGGAACCTCATGGCACAAGCCCTACCTGGAAGAGGTGCCGTGGATCGTCGTCCTCTTCGAGCAGCGATATGGGATCAACAGCGACGGATCACGCGCCAAGCACTACTACGTCAAGGAGTCCGTGGGAATCGCCGCCGGCATCTTCATCGCTGCACTTCACACCATGGGCCTTGCCACTCTGACCCACACCCCGAGCCCCATGGCGTTCCTCACGAAGCTGCTCGACCGCCCGTCAAACGAGCGGCCGTTCATCCTCTTCCCCATCGGATACCCCGAGCCGGGATCGGTTGTCCCGAAGCTGGAACGAAAGCCTCTCGAAGAGCTCCTCGTCGAGTACATCGACAATCCACACGACAGCAGGAGCGACACATGAAGCGAGTTCTTGGGAAGAGCGGCCTCGAGGTCTCGGCAGTCGGGATGGGATGCTGGGCAATCGGCGGAGTCTGAACATTTGACGGCGCTTCGGCAGGGTGGAGCAACCGGGCTCAGCGATAGGGCGACTCAGCATCAAGTCGGCCAGCCGCAGTAGCTAGGGTTCGTCACCATGCCCGAGCCACTCAAGAACTCCTTCGGGCCTGACGTTCCGGTCGTGATCGCAGACATGATCACGCCGGTCTATCCGGAATTCAACCGGGATCGGTTCATCTCTCTCGCGGTGGCCGGACTCGAGGACTTGGAACTCACACCGCGTGCCCGGCACGTCTCTGATGCTCTCGCCGAGACGCTTCCCGAGGACCGCAGGTGCGCCATGGAGATCATCACCAACTCCCTCGGACCGGAGATCGAATCGGCCGAACTGACCGGCATGGAGTCGTTTCGCTACCTGCCGCTTGTGTTCTTCGTCGCCGACCACGGACTCGACCACTTCGATACTGCCATGACCGCGCAGTACGAGCTCACGAAGCGGTTCACCGCGGAGTTCAGCATCCGTGCCTATCTCGATCGATACCCCGAAAGAACACTCGAGCGGCTGCAAGTCTGGGCGACCGACGACAACGTCCACGTCCGCCGGCTCGTGTCGGAGGGCACTCGGCCCCGGCTTCCGTGGGCTCCGCTACTCCGGCAGTTCCAGGAAGAACCGCGGCCAGTGATCCAACTTCTCGAGATTCTCAAGGATGACGATGAGGAGTACGTCCGCCGATCGGTCGCCAACAACCTCAACGATATCTCAAAGGACCACCCCGCTCTCGCCGTGGACGTCGCCGCGCGGTGGTGGAGCGACGATCCGGACACGCGACGCATGGTGCGCCACGGCTTGCGCACATTGATCAAGGCCGGCGATCCCGATGCTCTGGCGATCCTGGGGTTTGGCTCCGATTCTCCGGTGCGGCTTCGGATGGTCACCATCGAACCTGCCACGGTCCACATCGGTGAGTCGGTTCGGATCAAGGTCGACCTCGAAAACCCGTCGAGGCGCCAGGGTGAGGCTCTCGTCGACTTCATCGTCCACTTCGTCAAATCAAACGGGAGCATGAGCCCCAAGGTCTTCAAGGGCGGTGAACGGTCTGTACCAGCGGGTGAATCGACGCGGGTGTCGAAGCTCGTCTCGCTCGCCCAGCGCACCACCCGAACCCACTACCCCGGTGTCCACACGATTGATGTGCAACTCAACGGCACCGCCCACCCCGGGGGAACGTTCGTGATCCTCGACGACGAGGCCTAGCGGCTCTTCGTCTCCACCACGCAGTGGGGGAGACGCGGCCGAGCTGATGCTCGGCCGCAGAGGGGGCTTTGGGAGTCCGGATCGCGCAGATGAGGTACGCCGCCGCGGCTCCGTGTCTTGTCACACCAATCCTTCGGCCTCGGCGATCTCCGCGGCCTCTTGTCGTGTCGCCACCCCGAGCTTCGTGAGCAGGGCCGACACGTGGTGATCGACTGTCTTCGGTGACACAAAGAGCCGTTCGGCGATTGCGGCGTTGGTCAGGCCCTCGGTCACCAACGCGAGAACCTCGACCTGACGCCCCGTGAGTCGGGCGGGATGACTCCTCGTCTGTTGCCGCGGACCGCGCGGCACTCCCTGAACCCCCATACGTCGGAGCGTCCGACGCACCTTCGAAGCGGCAGGAACAGCACCCAGATCATCGAGAAGCGCCAACGCCTCGAGAAGATCCGCAGCATCCGCGCTGTCCATCAACGCGGTCGCCTGCTCGTAGGAGCAGCCGATCTCGGCCCAGGCGTCCGCCGCCTCGCGCCAGCGGCCAGACGCCTGCAGGGAGTACGGGGTCTCCGGACATTCGAATGCCTCCACGACGCCGGTCGCGCGCCACATCCAGAAGGCGAGTTCGTCGGTGACCCACGGCTGCTGAGCAGCCATCGCGAGTCGGTGCGCCTCCGCGATCGGTGCTTCGATCCCATTCACATCGTCGCGTAGCCAGGCCAGCTCGGATCGGGCGATGGCAACGGGGGCGATTCTCTGCAGCTCGCCGGTTGGTTCCACAAGCTGGAGTGCTTGTTCGATTGTTGCCTCGGCGTCCGGATCTCCACGGCGAACCTGCAGTCGAGCCAGCGCTGCGAGGGCCGGCATTCGGGTGATGCCCGGCTCCTCGGGCTGGCTCAGCACCCACCGGGCGTCTTGCTCGGCTTGCGTCCACCGGCCGCACTCGAACCCGAACCGCGCCCGTTCCGCCGTTATGTAGTACGTGTTTCCCGCGAGTTCCCTGCTCCTGGCATAGGCGAGTCCCTCATCGATGTAGCGAGCTGCCTTCTCGTACTGCCGGTAGTCGAGGCTGACCCACACGAGATTCGCGTAGGCCCGACCGGCGTGGTCATCGAACTTCTCCCGAACCGCGATCTCGAGGCTCTCTCTGAGCAGTGCGAATCCCGAAGCGTCCCCGTTGCGCAGCCTCGTGCTGCCGAGGTTGTTCAGCGCGTGGGCAAGTGTGTTCTGATCGTCGAGTTCTCGGGCCAACGCGATCGCCTTGTCAGCCCACCCTTCGGCGACATCAGCCTTCTGGGCAAGCATGTACAGCTGCGCCAGGTTGCTGTACGCCATCGCCAGCTCGTTCGATCGACCGCCCGCGCTGAGCACTTCGACCGCTGCCAGCCCGGTGGACACCGCCTCCTCGCCGTTCCCCAACCACCAGTAGAGACGGGACAACCAACACAGCACATCGCCCTCACGAATGGTCGCACCGAGGGCCCGCCACAGTTCGAGGGCCTGGGCGGCCGCCGCAACACCTTCGACGGCCTCGTTCGTGAGATAACACTCGATGGCGTATTCGGTCAGCAGCTGAGCCCGGCTCTCGACTGAGACGCCGGCGGCGTACTCAACGGCGAGGCGGTAGTGGGCGAGGGCTTCGCGGTGCGCAGCCGCGGATGCCGCCCTTTGTCCGGCCGCCGGCGCGTATCGCGCGATGGCTTCTCCATCACCTGCCTGGAGCGCATGGTGAACGATGCGCGCTATGTCCTCTTCCTGGTTTGCGAGCGCATCAGCCACGAACAAGTTGAGCGCTCGCCGAAGCGACGGATCCAACGACTCCTCCATGGCGCCACGCACGAGTTCGTGGCGATACCAGGCATTGGCAACATCGAACTCGATCAGTCCGCGCTGGCGGCATTCGTCGAGCGCGTCCGGTGTGAACTCCGGGAACTCCTCGAGCAACCACATCTCGGTCTGACCCGGCACAACCGACATCAGATCAGCAACCGCCTGTCCGCTCGACGACAATCGAGAAGCTCGGGTTCGCACCGCCTCGCGCACGCTTGCCGGCACATCGCCGCCCGGTGCAAGGAGCGCCTCTGTGACCAGGAACGGGTTTCCATGCGTCATCGCAAACAGGTTCTCGACAGATCCCTCGTATCCGGCTGCGAGCTCCTCGACCGCGCTCCTCGACAGCGGCGCTGGATGCACTCGATGCACCGCGGACGCCGGTAGGTCACCGATCATCAGCATGAGCGGATGGTTGTCCGGTACCTCCTCGTCGCGATAGGTGAGGACGAGCTCGACCGCAACGCGGTCGATCCGACGTCCAAGGAACTTCAGGACGTCGAGGGTGGCTCCGTCAGCCCAGTGAACATCCTCAATAACCACGGCCGTAGGGCGACTCTCGTCCACCACAGCATCGAGCACGGCGTCGAAGACCTCACTCCGCGAGCCTTCGACAACTACGCCCTTCAGGGCGCCGTCCACCTGGTTGGCGATATCGCGGAATGGTCCGAGCGTACGCGGCGTCGAGAGGTCGTCGCAGGTACCCCACAAGACTCGAGCGTCGTCGGCGTGTTTCTGAGAGAACGCCTGGACCAAGTGGGTCTTTCCGATGCCTGCCTCGCCGCCGACAAGGACGACCGAACCCAACCTGCGCTCGGCCTCCGTGAGCGCACAATCCAATACCTCGAGGTCGCTGGAGCGCTCGAGAAGGTCCACCACCTGATCGTACTCTGCAGATCAGACCGTGAGCTGGGAGTTTGGCGCAATCAGGCGAACCGGGGTCGAAACGGTTCGTCGAAGCTGCAGAAAGCAGCGGCCGTTAGGCCACTGCGCGAGGAACCGTCGACCCCGGCGGCCGGGGGGTCCTGTGTGGGAAGTGAGGCATCGAGAATCTGTACCGGCGCAGCCGTTTCGGAAGACGTGACTGTCCGCTGAGACGTTCGATCTCGGCTTCTCGGTGGCGTTCCTGATGGATGGAATTGACGATGCTCTCTTGCATGTATGACATTCGGTCCCTCCCGGTATTCATGTGTATGCGACTGACCCATCGTCTCGCAATCACCTCGACGCCGCATCGGAAATACCTCCCCATGTTGGGAGTGCGAGTTCCCCATATTGCGGAAAGGCACTCGTGCCAAGAGGGATCGAGGACATCGTTCGTGGCTACTGGCTGCTTCGCGTTCGGAGAACTCCCTCTCGTCGAAGCGCGGTAGCTGCTTGGATTGACGGTCATGGACTTTGTGGGCAGAAGCAAGGAGTTGGATCAGCTGCACGCGGCGTTCGCCGCTGCGGCAGCCGGCGAGGGTCGGTTTGTCCTCGTTCAGGGTGAGTCCGGCATCGGCAAGACCACCCTCGTCCGTTCCTTCATTGCTTCGTCTGAATCACGGCAGACAACTCTACGGTGCGTGCGAGGACTGGCTGACGCCGTGGCCGCTCCAGCCGTTCTCTTCGATGGTCTCTGATCAGCCGGAGCTCCGAGCCGCTCTCGAGTCCGGAGACACCATTGCGTTCGCAGCCGAGCTCCTCGCGTGGCTCGAATTGGGCGGGGCCATGGTTGTCGACGACGCTCAGTGGGCCGACCAGGCAACGTTGGAGGTCCTTCGGTGCTCGCGGCCCTGCGATCCTCAGGAGTCGAGCCGGCACGTTTGCTCCACCACGCGGTGTCGGCAGGAGACACCGACGCGGTCGTCTCCCTGACACCAGAAGCTGTACGTCGGGCCATCGCACGGGGCGGCAATCGGCAAGCACTCGAGCACCTTGCGGTCCTCGAGCCGCGCCTGGACGGACTCACTTCCACGCATCGCGCAGAGGTTCTCGAACTCTGGGCCGAGGCAGCACGGGCAACCGGCGTCATCGCAACAGCGCTCGAACGACGCCGGTCCGCGGTCGAGTTGCGTCGAGAAGACGGCGATCCGCTCGCACTCGGGCGCAGTCTTCGACCGATCAGCCTCCTCTACTGGCAGATGAAGCAGCCGAAGAAGGCCAGGACGTCAGCCGCGGAGGCGGTCGCCATACTGCGCTCGACGTCATCAGTTGATGAGTACGTTCGAGCCCTCGCCGACCAGGCGTTCATTCACGTCATGCACCACGAGCATGACGAAGCCGCGTCGATTGGGGAGAGCGCCGAAGCGGCGGCAGCTGACTTGGACGATGCATCGCTCGACGGATACCTGCTGGCCGTTCGCTGCTGGTACGAACCCGAGCCCGACTGGATCGAGACGGCATCTCAAGCCGTCGACATCGGGCTGAAGCTCGGCGAGACCGACACGGTGGCGCGGGCTCTCTACCTCCTCGTCCAAGACGCGCCGGACATGATCCCCACGCGACGAGACAGCGTGCTCGACGAGGCAGAACGGTTTGCCCACGACCACGGGCAAGATCTTCTTCGAGCCTTCATACTCGTGGCACGATCACAAGTCGCCGCCGGACAGGGGAAGTTCAGCGATGCCGAGGATGAGGCACGTCTCGCTGCTGAGATCTGGGACGACACAGACCAGAACCTGGCGGTCTGGCCTCTCCTCGAAATCGGCCTGAACCAATCGAGACGAGGCGCACCACAGGCGGTCGACACGCTCCGCACGGTTGCAGGAATGGCAAAGGTTCACCCCGTGACCACGCGCGGAGTCCACGCCGCCTTGGCGGAGGCGTATTGGCTCCATGGCGGTGACTTCTTCGACCCAACAACGGCAACCAAAGACCTCAAGCGTTTCCTCAGGAATCGGCCACCGGGCCAAAGCCTGGCGTGGGAGTGCATCTGGCTGAGCAAGCTCGGACTCATCGAACCTCTCCGCGCGCTCCGCGACACTCCGGAGGGGCTCCTCATCGACGGGGACTGGCGAGGCGCGGTCGAGGCCTGGAGCGAAGCGGATGCCCCCTACAAACGCGCCGTCGCCTTGAGCAGTGGCGGCATTGATGAGCGGATCGAAGCAATCAGGATCTGCGACACCCTCGGGGCCGCTCCCATGGCTCGCCGATTGCGCGAGGACCTCCATGCGGAGGGCGTCACTGGAATCCCGAAGGGCCCGAAGCATCATCGACGCCGCAACCCCTAGGTAGAGCCCGGCAACCCCTAGGTAGAGCCGGTGAAGGGGTTTGGGTAGTCGCCGCTTGCGAATCTAGGCGGCTCCACCGATGACATGCAGGGGCCGGGCGGATACGTTGAGACTAGATGCCAACAACACCAAGGAGATGAGCATGTTGAACAGCACACCCGACAGCCATTCGGCCCATATGAGCAGCACCACTCCGACCGCACGATCCCTGGAACTCTCCCGACATAACAACGTCGGCAGGAGCAAGTATCAAGCGGAGCGACGTGAGCGCCTGAAGCGGTACGCGGCATCCGTCCACCAGACAGTTCTCTTCTGGAAGACGGTTCACGAGACCACACCGATGATCGGGGAGGTATCGCCGGGCCGGCTGAGGCGCCACAGACCACCTGACGGCGGACTATCGCCAGACGGAAGACACAGAAAGCACCGATCTGCCCTTAGAGATCGGTGCTTTCTGCCGTCTCGTCGCCCTCTTGCTCTTCAGGAGTCGACGATTACGGGACAAACCTCTTGACATATCGCGATATATCGCGATATAGTGCTATTAGTTCTCGAAAGGAGACCCACATGTCATACGCAATGACACCCCCCTGGGTCGTCTCTCGTCGCGTGATGGCGATGAAGGCCGGCCGCAGCCGGCGAGGACGGGGCCGCGGATCTCGCGGTGGATTCCCGATGGGATTCGAACCGTTCTTCCCCGGAAAACCGAAAGTGAGCCGAGGTGATGTCCGCATTGCCATCCTCCGCTTGCTCGCCGACGAACCGATGCATGGTTATCAGATCATGCAGGAGCTCAGCGAACGCAGCGATGGGATGTGGCGACCCAGCCCCGGTTCGATCTATCCCACGCTTCAACTGCTGAGCGACGAAGGCCTCATACAGGCCGACAAGCATGACGGCAAGAAGGTCTACCGACTAACGGCGGAAGGACAGGCCGTCGCCGAGTCCGCTGAGGATGCTCCCCCGTGGGAGCGCTTCGGAACTGGAACGAACGACGGTCTCTTCGACCTCCGCGACGTCGGGTTCCAGGTCGGCGCCGCCGTCATGGAAGTAGGCCGCTCTGGCACGGAAGCCCAGATCGCCAGGGCGCATCAGATCCTCGAACAGACACGGAAGGACATCTACCGGATCCTTGCCGACGACAAGGACGACGAAACCGCCTGACAAAGGGCGCAGCCCTCACCCAACCGACACCTTCGCTTGCGGACGGGGCCGAACCTCTCGGCACTGAACCCCGGACGAAGGTGTCGCCGCGTCGCGACTGAATCCGGAACGGCCGAACGCCGACCCGGTGCTGCGCGTATGCTCGAACAAGGACCCGAGTATGGAGGTGCCATGGGATCCGTCTACAAGATCGTCGAACTCGTCGGAACGAGCGAGACGTCGTGGGAAGACGCGGCAACAACTGCCGTCGCTACGGCGGGTGACTCGCTCCGAGATCTGCGCGTCGCCGAGGTCACCGACCTCGACCTGCAGATCGCCACCGACGGATCGATCGCTGCGTTCCGCACGAAGGTCAAGCTTTCGTTCAAACACGAGGGTGGTATCTAGACCGAGACGAAGAAACGCCTGAAGTAGCGGGTTCGACAACAACGACAACTCGCGGGCTGCCGGCCGCCGCTACCAACCGTTGCGGTGGAGTTGGTCGTCGAGCGGTCGGCGTCGACGCGAAACACCCGAGCCGGTCGGTGTCTCGTCTGGGTCGCGATATCCGATGGCGATAACCCCGACCATCACGCGGTTGTCGGGAATGGAGAACTCGCGCCGCACGTCATCTTCGCCGTAGCCGATGCCGAGGAACCACGTGGCGAGGTCGGCGTCGACTGCCGCCAACTGAAGCAACATCGACGCCATACCCCCGTCGACGTCCCAGAACCTCACCGGCCAGCGGTCCAGATCATCGAGTCCGAAGCCAATCTTGTCGTCATCCGAATAGCGCGCGAGATACCGCTGCGGATCCGAGAGCACGAGGATCACCACCGGGGACTTCTCATGGGCCCGCCGGTCCTCGCGTTCGGGATCGTGGGTCAACGTCCAGAATCGATCAACGGCGTTGGAATCGTCGAGCACAAGGAAGTCGAGGCCCTGCGAGAACCCGGCCGAAGGGGCACGACGAGCGAGGTCGACGATGCGCTCGAGCTCTTCGAACGGCGGCCGGTCGGGGCTGTAGTGACGGACACTTCTTCGTTTGCGAACGACATCGAGGAATTCCATCCAGCGAGCCTACAACCGAGGGTGCCTGTCCCGACATGCGACCCAACCGTGGACCCCGACACCTACACTCGCAGCCCCGACCGCTCCTCCCCCACTCCCGGTCTCGGAGACCCATGCCCGCGGAGCCCCACGCAACGATCGAACCGTTGTCGGATCATCCGTTCGCGTTGTCGGTCGTTGCTCGGTGGGTCTGGGCGACGTGGGGATCGAAGACCTACGAGGAGACCGTTGCTTCGCTCGACGATCCTGAGAACTGCCCGCCGACGCTCATTGCTGTTGCGAGCGGTCGGCCGGTTGGGGTCGTCGCTTTTGGCCGTTTCCGCCGGGCCGACGACACGGTCGAGACACTGTGGATCAACGCAATGTACGTCGTCGAAGCGGAGCGTGATCGCGGCCTCGGCTCCCGACTTCTCTCGGCGGCGATCGACCTCGCTGGATCGTGGGTCGAGCAGTTGTATGTCTACACCGATCTCCCGACCTGGTACGAACACCGAGGCTGGACCGTCATCGAGTCGACCGGCGGCGATTCCGTGCTTCGGTGCCGATTGTCGCGAGCAGGCTGACGACCAGTGTCGGACCGAGCGGGCTCGCAACCAAGCGGGTGTTGGCCTCGGGACCTTTGGATGCGACCAGCGATCCGTCAACCCGTGGACGAGCGGTTCGTCTCTCCCACCGGACGACGTAGGCTGGCGATACTCCCAGTCTGTCTTTAGGAATCCGCATGCCTCCTGAACCTATCTTCCCCCCAGGTTTGACCGCTCGCGGCGCTTCGTACAGTGACATTCCTGTCGTTGCGGGACTCCTTCGCATCTCCGAGGAGTTCGACGCGGGTGAGCCGGCGGTCACGGTCGAGGATGTCGAAAGCGAGTGGATGCTCCCCGGCTTCGACCCCGCCGCTGACGTTCTGCTGGTCTTCGAAGAAGGACGCGTCATCGCGAGCGCCGAGGTGCCGGGGTGGCGAGCGGAGGCGACCGTGCATCCCGATGCTCGGGGGCGCGGAATCGGAAGGGCAATCCTGCGGTGGATCGAGCACCGGGCGGTGGAACGGGTCAGCCGCGGCTCGGAGATCCGCGTCGGGCAGACCGTCGTCGACACCAATGCCGATGCAATCTCGTTGTTCGTTCGCCATGGCTACACACCACGGCACACGTCGTGGGTCTTGCGCCTCCCCGAAGGCGTTGCGATCGACCACCCGCCACTCCCCAACGGTGTCGTAATCCGTCCGTTTGATCCCGACCACGAAGAGGAGCAGATCTACCGCGTGGTCGAGGATGCGTTCAACGAATGGCCGACACGCGAGCCGTCGACGTTCGAGGAGTGGCGATCCGGCGTGACGGGTCGCCCCGACTTCGACCCAACACTTCTGTTTGTGGCCGTCGGCGATGAGCAAGTCGTGGGTGTCTCGTTCGGCATCTCCTACGAGGACGAGGGCTGGGTGCAGCAGTTGGCGGTTCGTCGCGACCACCGAAACCAAGGCCTGGCAAAGGCCCTGCTCCGCACAACGTTCGACGAGCTCCGGCGCCGAGGCTCCCCCGCCGTTGGGCTCAGCACCGATTCTCGAACCGGAGCGCTCGACCTGTACGTTGACGCAGGGATGGTCGTGCGTGCCTCATACACCCACTACTCGAAGGTGCTTGTGCCAGGCGATTCCGTTCGATGAGCCGTCCGAGGCGGAGCGCAGTAGTCAGTGGATTCTCCGGCTCGCGCCAGCAGCGTGCTCGAGGTACCGTTCTGCTGTGAAGTGGCTGAGTGAGACCTACTTCCGGCTCACCGGATGGGAGATCGTTGGGCAGGCACCCGACGAGCCGAAGTTCGTCGCCATCGGCTATCCCCACACCTCTAACTGGGACTTCTTCGTCTACCTCGCCATCATCGGTCACTTCGGCCTCAAGATGCGATTCCTTATGCACGAGGGCCTGTTCGTCGGACCGCTCGGATGGCTGTTGCGCCGATGGGGAGGGATTCCGGTGCAGGGGGGTTCAAAGGCGGTCGTTGCAACGCTTGTCCAAGCGTTCGGCGAGGCAGACGTTCTGCGCCTGGCGATCGCTCCCGAAGGAACGCGCGCCGGCGGGTCCAAGTGGAAATCGGGTTTCTGGCGCATCGCTGACGGCGCCGGTGTCCCCGTTGCGATGGGCTTCGTGGACCGCCGCAGGAAGCAGATGGGGTTTGGACCCTCGCTCAGGGTCGACGGCGACATCGACGGATGGATGGAGCAGGCACAAGCCTTCTACGCCGACAAAGAGGGGCTCAAGCCCCTGAACAGCGGGCCGATCGAACTCGATCGCTGATGACCAGCGCCGTGCCGGCTGCGAAGATCAGACCACGTGGGAGGTGCCATGCGACTGAATCAGGTGACCGTGCCGTGTACCAATGTGGCTGACTCGGTGGAGTTCTACACGAAGCTGGGACTCATCCAGATCGTGGCCAGCGATCACTACGCACGTTTTGTGTGCCCCGACGGCGACACGACGCTCTCCGTCCATGTGGTCGACGAAGTCGCAGCCGGCGTGGCTCCGGTTGTGTACTTCGAATGTGAGGACATCGACCTCACCGTTGCTGAGCTCGAAACCGCGGGCATCGTCTTCGACATGCAGCCCGAAGACCAGCGGTGGTTGTGGCGAGAAGCACGCCTGCACGACCCGGCCGGCAACGAAGTGTGCCTCTATCACGCCGGTGAGAACCGGCTGAATCCGCCGTGGCGGATCTCACCGCCAGACTTGTCTGATCCCTGAGATGCGGGCCGGCGCTCTCCGTGATCACCGATGGTGGTCAGCCCTTGATGGCCTCCACCAGCCTGGCTACATCTGCGTCAGTGTTGTAGAGGTGGAACCCGACACGGAGATGACCGGAGCGGAACGCAACCCTGAGCCCATCCGGTCTCCCCGGATCGAACCCACCTTCAAGGTCGAGCGAGACAATTGTCGAGTCGGTGGGTTCCCTTCCGCGAGACCCACGAGCGCCGAGACCTGGCTCCCGACGGCCACCCACTCGACCGGGGTCGATACGAGCCGGGCGAAGAGCCGCCGAGCTTCCGCCACGTCCTGGTCATAGTCAGGGGGTTCGACGTGACCGGCCTGCCAGTCGGAGATCGCCTCGCTCATCGCTGCGACAGTCCCTACACACGGCAGTCCGAGGCTTGCGTGTTGAAGTAGCCCGCGGCTCCGGGAAACCGGCTTTGGATCTCAGCGTCGATCATTCAGGCATTATCGAGGAGCGTCCTCCGCTACCGCAATCGAGCTGACGGAGAGCAGCTCCAAACGATTGTCGAATAGGTCGTAGGCGTAGAAGCGGTCGAATCCCGGTAACGGCTCGTCATCCACAACCACAACGCCCGCGCCCTCCAACCGTCGACGTAGGGACTCCAAGTCAACCACGAGGAGGCAGGGTGGGCCTTGCGAGCCGGGGAGAAGTCCTTCTCCACGCCGAGGTGAACGCGCGCTGAGTCGGACTCGAACCAACACCCACCGCGTGCTTCGAGGTTCGGCGGCTTCTCAACTCGCGGAATCCCGAGGAGATCTTCATAGAAGGCCGTGGCATCCTCTTCGCGCCCTGGCGGCATCGCCAGCTGGACATGATGCAATCCGACGATCGTCATCGAGGGAGTATCTCACAAGCGACGCAGACGCCCTGCGACGCGTTGAGGCCCCCGGGCGTCGCCGGGAGCCTCAACGGACGATGGCTGCTACTCCTGATGACCTCCCGAAACCGTTGGTGTGCCGGTCGCTGCCGGCGTCGATTTCGCGGACGGCTGGTCGTCGAGGCCTTCGGTGAGCTGGCCGGCGGCAAACGCCGACCTCAGGCCGCTGGAGTCGATGGCTGCGCCTGAGCCGAGAACGTACTGCACTCCCGGCGCTCCCGAGAGGAACTCCACGTCGTACTTCCCTTCGACCAAGGCGTCGTACAGGCTGCCCTGCCCCTCGATAACGGCGACTTCGGGAACCGGCTGACTCGAAGCAGACGTTTGGCTCAGCTCCGGAACCAGCCCGGCGTCGAACTTGCCTGCGGCGAACGCTTCGGCCGACCCGCTGGTGTCGGTTGCCGCCTCTGGAACGAGAACGTATTGCGCCCCGGACGCTCCCGAGAGGAAGTCCACGTCGTACTTGCCCTCGATCAGAGCGTCGTAGAGGCTGCCGTGTCCCGCGATCACGACCGTCTCGGGTGCCGGAGTGGTTCCGACAAACGGCTCGCTCGGGGCCGGGTTCAGCCCCGCGTCGAGCTTGCCGGATGCGTAGGCCTCGGATAGTCCGCTTGGGCCGGCATACGGCTCAGCAGTCTCAGCCACGGCCCCGGCTGCTGCGGGAGTACTCACTTGATCGTCGGTCAGGATCTGCTGGCTGATCGCGAAGACGCCTGCCACAAACGCTACGACGGCGAGCACGGTGACGATCGGCCTGATACGGAACCCGCTGGGTCCGGTGGATGTGAGGGTCATGGTCCTTCTTCCTTCTCTCCGACTCGCCGCCCGGTGCCTTCTGCCTCGGGTCGGTTGGGGCCGGAACTTGTTGACGACCCCACCATCTCCCCCGCGCGTCAAGAGCCGGTCAAAAGGAGGGCGCGCGATGTCAAGAGGATGTCAAGCGCTGTTGCCGGAGCCCGGACCTGGGTCGCGATGAAGCTTCGAACGAGCACGCGGCAGCAGATTGAAGCGCCGCCATACCGAACGTAGTTCTTCGCCGTCTACGGCACGACGGTGGCGCGATCGGTCTCCGCCGAAACGAGGAGAAGTCGGAGCTGGACCGGCGACGACAGGTGGTCAGCGAGGTCCTCAGCGAGCGAATCGACGGCGACCGCGTCGATCGAGCTGGCGACCACAACGTCGACCTTCGTGAAGCCGTCGTCGACCTCGACCTCCACATCGACCACTTCCGTCGCGGACCCTCGTCCTGCGACGTATTCCTCGACGACGGCCGTGACCTCGTCGGTCGGATCGGACTCCGGGAGGACCGCCCCGCGACCGAACTGCATTGGGAGCACGACGATGATCGTCGCGATGGCGGCCCAGCTCACACCTCGCAGGATCTGCGTATGTCCCTTCAACGGGTTCCGCCCGGGCACGAAACCCGCAGCGAGGAAGGTCGCCGATGCGGCGATCACAATGCCGACCACGTTGGCAAGGAAGAGCAGGGTCGCCCCGAGAGCGAGCTCCCACTCAGTGAGCTGCAAAGTGATGCCGACAACCGCAAGCGGCGGTACAAGAGCAACCGCGACGGCAACACCGGTGAGCACGTCGGAGGCGTGTCGCCTGACCTGGCCATAGGCACCTGCCGCTCCGGCGGCGAGTGCGATGCCGAGATCGAGAAGGTTCGGGGACGTGCGAGCCATCAACTCCGCCGGGAGTGGGGTTGCCATCCCGGGAATCAGCAACGAGATCATCGCGGCGAGCAGAACCGCAAGGAGCGAACCCGCAGCAACGAGCAGTGCGCGGCTCACGATCCTGCGTGGCCAACCCATAACGACCGCGGCGGCCACGCCAAGAACCGGGAACATGAGGGGTGCAACGAGCATCGCTCCAATGACCACAGCCGTGGAGTCCCCAAGGATGCCGAACACGGCGATCGCCGTGGACAGCATCATCAATGAGACGAAACGGGTGAAGAACTCTCGGCGTGGCATCCCACATGGGAACAACTGGTCGATGACCTCCCGCCGTTCGGCATCCTGAAGCGGCGCTCGTCCGCGCCAGAGGCGCTTGACGCCGGCCCACGGGAGAATCACCAGACCGCCGAGCACGGATGAGGACGGCGCAGGGGGTGCCACCTCCGGACCGTCCGTTTCGGGACGGTCCGCGAGGGCGATGCCCGGGCCGCTCAGACCCAACTCCGAATCATCGCGTCACAGGTTGTGTGTGCGACGGCGGCCTGCGCCAGCATGCTTGGCCTCCCTGCACCGGACCCAACCCGCCTCGAGCGCCGTGCGTCGCCTATGACACGACCAACGAGATTCCCGGCAGAATCGTTCCCTCGGACTCCGGCCGCAATCCCACTCGGTGCAATCACCGGATCGTCGAGCCATGCCCGAGCGAAGTCTGCGGAGGGCGAGCACGCCGGGGGCCCAGCCACGTTTCTTCCTAGGAGCGTGCCGCGGAACGACAACTGGTCACACGAAGACCACGAAGTAAACCACGAGGGGCACGATCGCGACCGAGACAGCAACAGCCGTGACGGCCATCCACCTCCCTCGGTCGACACGCTGGTTTCGCTTCTGCTGGTCGCGGAATGTCCGAAGGGCCGCAAGTCCGTAGACCACGGCGAGAATCGCGAGCGGCCATATGAACACCGATGCGACCGCGAGCGAGACCGATGCGACCGCGTCGTAGCAGTAGCCGCGCGGCTCGATCGGGTCCGGAATCGGTTCAGGTGACCCGTTCGGCCCTTTCGGGTCACACGTGGGGCACTCGGCACCGAGTTCGGGAACCTCGCGTTTGCATTTCGGACAAGCGACCGGAGACATCCAATCACCCCCAGCGAGGCAGAGGTCGCAGTGTCTCACCCCATTGTCGTCCTGCCATTCGCAAAGGGACAGGGGCAATTACGCGAATGCCTCCGACGCGGTCCGTGAGATCAGCCAGGTTCGTCGAGGCGGTCGATCCGATTGAGGAGATCCAACGAGTCCGACGCAGCGTCCGCGAGCGGTCCCGGCTCTTCGGCCATCTCGGTGAGCATCGGGCGCGCGCGGGGACCGCCGATGTCGGCGACGAGGCGGACCATCTGCGGCGTCGCAGTCCCGGAGGCGTAGGCCGAGCTGATGAGATCGAGCGACCGATCCCCTGCCTTGACCAACGACATGCCGGCCAGCATCCGCTCTTGCTCGTCGTCACCGGCCATCGCCTCGAGCAGTGTCGCTCCCGCGCCTGACGATCCGAACGTGCGCCAGGTGAAGCCGGCACGGATCAGGTTCGCGGATCGACCGAAGTTCATTGTCTCAGCCTACGAGCTACAGCTTGTCCCAGAGGTCGTGTTGATCCCAATACGCGGGTTCGTGGGTTGATGAATGGTCGAACCAGCCGTGGCGTTCCTCCCTGATGTCGAATTCGTCTGTGCGGAAACGTTGGCCGCCACGGTCAAGGAGGATCACGAGATCGAAGTTCACGCGAACGTCGAAGATGTCCTGAACTTTCGGGAAGTCGGGGAACCAGCGTTTGTGCACCGGCCATCCCATCAGCACCAGGCGGTTGAACGCGACCCCCTTCTTCGTTGCGTGGTGGGCGACCGTCCCCCCGTGGCTGTGGGCGAAGAAGTCGGGGGAAACCAGGCCCTGGTCGCCGATCCATTGTTTCAGCAGCAGCGCGTCGGCGCGCCTCGCCGCATCGGAATAGGCTCCGGTCCACGTGAAGCTCTCGTCGTGCACGTCGAGGTCGGGTCGGTTGGCAGCAAGCGCGGCGTAGAAGTCGCCACCGGGTTGGTACCAGGCGGCGTCCGCGGAGAAGGTGCCGTGCGTGATCACCGCCGTGTGCGACTTGCGGCCGCGTATCTCGGATTCGGGCTGCGCAATCACCCGTCTTGTGACCTCGGAGTCCTTCGGATCGATGTGGGCGAGCGCCGTTTGCGCGAGGCGAGCGACCAGCGGGTCGCCCGACTCACACTCTGTCTCGAGCGTCGCACGAATCCGCTTGCGCAGCCGGGTGGTCTCTCGAGCTCCCGCGGCCGCGGACACCCGCACGAGCGGGTGTGGGCTGTACATCGCGGCTTCAAAGAGCGCCGCCGCGCCCTCAGCCGATGGGTGTTGGTACAGCTCGTCGACCGTCTTCGACATCTCCTCTTGGAGCTGAGGGGCCGGTCCCGATTCGAGTTCCTTGCTCGACACACCAAGAGGCCGGGTGGCCTCGTCGACGGTGAGCCGCCGTGTTCGTTGCAGGGCTCCGAGGTCGGGGAGCACGAATTCGGAGCTGCCCTCCTTCTGCCACTCCTTCGTCTCTTCGCTCACACCAAGCACACCGGCACGAGCCGAGAGAAGCAGGGCCGACTGCGAAGCGGCCGCCGACTGAGTGGACTCCGAATCGACGTGTGGTGTAACGGTGAAGGCATCTCGCGGATCGATGGGATCGGGTACCTGATAGCGCACAGGAAGCTCCTTTCGTCGGCCTCGGCTCTGCTGCGGACAGCTGTCGATGGCCTACGGATAGGTATACACGACGCATGTGACACGTGGTGACGGCGAACCCTCGGCGAAGGCAAGCCCGAGAAGGTTGTGGTTCCTGCCTTTGGCCTCAATCCACGAATCCGTCGAAAGCCTCCGCCAAGTCGAGGTCCTTGCTGGTGAGGGCGCCCTGGTCGTGGGTAGATAGGACACACGTCACCTTGTTCCAACGGATGTCAATGTCGGGGTGATGGTCGGCGACCTCTGATGCGATCCCCACCCGCGTGACGAAGCCCATGGACTCGTTGAAGTCGGTGAATACGTACGTGCGGGAGATCGCTTCGCCGTCCCGGGTCCATTCCGCATGAGCCGACAAGAAAGCGTTGATCTGGTCCGGTGTGAGATCGGAAGGCATGGGCAAACCGTACACGACGAAGGCCGACGAACCATAACTCGCCGGCATACCATCCGGGCGATGGCAGAAACACGCACACGCATCGTCCTCCTCGGCACCGGTACTCCCCGCACCGAGGTCGGCCGTGCCGGTACGTCGACAGCGGTCGTGGTCGACAACCGCCCGTACATCTTCGACTTCGGACCGGGGGTGGGTCTCCGATTGTCCGAGGGTCACCGCAGCGGCATTGCCGGACTTGCGATGTCCGACGTGACCAAGGCCTTCCTCACACACATGCATTCCGACCACACACTGGGCCTCGGCGAGTTGATGCTTACCCCTTGGATGTTCGGCAGAGCGGAACCACTCGAGCTCTACGGACCCCGCGGCACGGCGGCGATGGCAAGAGCCGTCGCCACGGCCTACTCCTCAGATGTCGCCAAACGCACCCTCAACGAACCGCACACAAACCGGGGTCACGAGATCACCGGACGAGATGTCGGGCCGGGCATCGTCTACGCAGATGACCTCGTCGCGATCGAGGCGTTCGAGGTCCATCATGGTGAGTGGGACCCGGACATTCACGGACCGTTCCCGGCCCTCGGGTACCGCATCACCACGCCCGACCGCATCGTGGTCATCTCCGGCGACACCGGTCCATTCCCGGAGATGGCAGATCGGTACTCCGGCTGTGACGTCCTCGTCCACGAGGTGTATTCGTCGGCCGGCCTTTCGACACGTCCCGCGCAGTGGCAGGCCTACCACGCCATCTCCCACACATCGGGGTCCCACCTGGGTCGCGTCGCCAATGACGCGACCCCTGGGGTCCTCGTTCTCAACCACCAACTCCTCTGGCACGCGACCGAGGAAGATCTGATTGCTGAGGTCGCAGCTGCCTTCAGCGGGCCTCTCGTCTACGGCCGGGATCTCGCTGTCGTCTGAAGCGTGGAGCGCTCGCAGCTCGAGGTCACGCGATGCGAGCAAACTCGCTTTGCTTGTTGGCCCACACAGCGGCGAAAGCCGCCCCCAGACTGAACACCAGGAAGCCGACGGCAAACGGCGTCACCGTCAACCCGATCGCACTGTCAACGAGCGGCGACAAAACCGCGCCGCCGAGCAGACTGATGACCCCGATCGTGGACGCGGCCGTTCCTGCAACGTGGCCAACCTCGTCGAGCGCACCCGACGTCAGCAACGGTGAGAGTGCCGTCTGCAGCGAGATCATCAAGATCGTCCCAACCACGAAGAACGCAAACGCCGGAACGCCGTCCGAAACGACGGTGACCGCCACGTTCACAGCAGCCACGATGAGAAGGAGACCGAAAGCGCCGGACGTGGTGCGACGGGCGCCGATGCGTCTCACGATCCGAGCCGATGCCAGTGTGAACCCCGCCATCACGATCGAACTGATCGCAAACCACAGGAAGAACGTGTCACCGCGCCCGTAGACCTCGCCATACATCCTCTCAGAGGACCCGAGATAGGGAAGGAACGCAGCGCTCATGAACATCAAGGCGAGAGCGTTCCCGAGCGTTCTTCTGGTCATGAGGATCACGCCGACGGTTCTCGCCAGCGATCTCAGGTTGATGGAGCGGCGATCGGCCGGCTTGAGTGACTCCGTGAGCCTCGTCGACCACAGGGCCACGATCAGGCCGAAGGTCGGCCCGACGGCGAACGTGAAGCGCCATGATCCGAGCTGAAGCAGCGCCTGACCGAGAACCGGCGCCAGGGTCGGCACGATCAAGAAGACCGTCACGATGATCGCCATAGCGCGCGCCAGCACATCGCCGCGGAAGCGGTCCCGGAGCAGCGCCTGCGATACGATCCGTGGCCCGGCCGCGCCGAGTCCCCAGAAGAAGCGACCGACGAGGAGCCAGCCGAGCGAGGTCGCGAGCGTCGTGGCGAACCCTGCAACCACGTAGAGCAGCAGTCCTGCCAGAAACACGGGCTTGCGTCCGTAGCGATCGGCCAAGGGTCCGTAGACGAACTGGCCGATACCGAGGCCCGCGAAGAACACCGTCACGATGAGTGCAACCGACGACGAGTCCGACGGCAGGCCGAGGTACTCACGGACGTCGCTGAAGGCTGGGAGCATGGCATCGATCGAGATGGCGACCGTCGCCGAAGCGGCAGCCATCAGCGCGAGGAACTCACGGCGGTTTTGGCCTCCGGCAGGCCAGTTCTCGCGTCCTGCGGCTGGAGGCTCTCCCATGCCCGGTCAGACTACCGCTGCTCGTCCACAGCGAATCTGGCCCACATTTGCCCTCGCCGACCTGGGTGCCCGGAGCGGACGAGGAAGAACTCGTCGGTGTCATCGTGGACGTGCCAGACGAATTCGCCTCGAGCTTGACGGCTTTGATGTGCATGTCGTTGATCTGGCCCACGATCTTGAGCGACCAGAGGTCAGTGATCACGGCGAACTTCTCGTCCAGATTCACGGCACTACCGGATGCAGCCATGGCCCTCCTGTCGGTCCGGAACCAAGGTAACCCCGGCGTGATCCGCCATGAGCCCCACTTGACGGACCCGCTACTCCTACGCTTGGCAGGTCAGCCACGGGGCAAGGACAGTGAACGGGGATCACAAACGGGCGAAGCTGGAGGCACGCGGCCTCCGCCTCGAATACGCCACAATCGCGTGGAACGCCGTCGAGATGGTCATCGCCATCGGACTCGGCATCACCGCACGATCGCTTGCGCTTGTAGCGTTCGGGCTCGACACAATGGTTGAACTCTTCGCATCCGGAGTGGTGGTCTGGCACTTGCGTCACCCAGGCCGCGACAGCGACCGAACCACGGCGCAGGCGCTGCGTCTGGTTGCCTGGGCGTTCTTAACCCTCGCGGTGGTGGTATCGGTCGGGGCGGTATGGGCGCTGGTGAGCAGCGCAACGCCGGATGAATCTCCGATCGGCATCGCCTACCTGGCGTTGACGGTGGTCGTGATGCTGTCGCTCGGGGCCGCGAAACGCGCCACCGGTCGTCGTCTCAGGAGTGAACCCCTGGAAGCCGAGGCGCGCATGTCGATCATCGACGCGGCGCTCGCACTCGGAGTCCTGATGGGTCTCGCAGCGAATGCGCTGTTCGGATGGTGGTGGGCTGATCCCGCCGCCGCCCTGCTCGTTGCCGTCGCAGCTGCTCGAGAGGGGTTCGAGAATCTCGAAGAAGCAGCTGAGCTCTCGTCTTCCGGGGTTTGACCAAACGACATTGGTTCGATCGACCCAGGCCGGTCCTCGCCAAGTGTGACAGAATCCTCAGGGCGCCCTCGACACAAGGTGGTGACGGCATTTCGAAAACCTGGACGATTCTCGTGTCGGTCCTGGCCGGAGGTGCGCTCCTCGCCGCAGCTCCGAGCGCAGCGACGGCGGCAGACGAAGCCGACTCCTATGGTCTGGTCGACCCAGCATCCGGGGTCTGGCACCTGTATGAGGCAGGGTCGGAAGTCGGACGGTTCTACTTCGGCAACCCCGGGGACTATCCGTTCATGGGCGACTGGGATTGCGACGACGTCGACACCCCCGGTCTCTATCGCCAATCCGATGGCTACGTCTATCTTCGGAATTCGAACACACAAGGCATCGCCAACGTGTCGTTCTTCTTCGGCAATCCGGGCGACGTTCCGATCGCCGGCGACTTCAACGGCGATGGCTGTGACACGGTGTCGATCTACCGGCCGTCGAATCAAACCTTCTACGTCATCAACAAACTCGGGACGAATGACGGCGGCCTCGGCGCGGCCGACTATTCGTATGTGTTCGGCAATCCGGGGGACCAGCCGTTCGCCGGCGACTTCAACGGCAACGGGCAGGACACGCCGGGTCTTCATCGCGCAACAACCGGCCTCGTCTACTACCGCAACACGAACACGCAGGGAATCGCCGACAACTCCTTCATCTTCGGTGACCCAGGCGACCGGTTCGTGGCAGGTGACTGGACCGGCAACGGCATTGGAACGCCTGGCTTGTTCCGCCCATCGAACACCACAACCTATCTGCGGTATGAGAACAGCCAGGGCAACGCCGACGCACAGTACGCGGGTGGCTTCCCGGCATACCTCCCCGTCGCCGGACGCTTCGGCAAGCTCACCGCTCCCCCACCGACCTGCTCGACGTTCCCGTCGGACAACATCTGGAACCGCCGTGTCGATGACCTGCCCGTCGACGCCCGCTCGAGTCAGTACATCGTCGCCATCGGAGCAAGCGACACCTTGCACGCCGATTTCGGCTCCGGCGTGTGGCCTCCCGGGTCAAACAGTCCGATCGGCATCCCGTTCGTCAACGTGCCGGCCGGCCAACCGAACGTCGAGATCATCTACACCCATTACGGCACCGAGTCCGACCCCGGACCGTTCCCCATCCCCAACAACGCTCCAATCGAGGGCGGGCCGGACGCCTCGGGAGACCGCCATGTTCTGGTAGTCGACCGAGAGACGTGTGTGCTCTATGAGTTGTACAACGCCCACCCCCACAGCAACGGCTCGTGGTCCGCGAGCTCGGGCGCCCGCTACGACTTGCGCTCGAACGCACTGCGACCCGATGGCTGGACGTCGGCGGATGCAGCGGGCCTGCCCATCTATCCCGGCCTGGTCACGTACGACGAGGTGGCCTCCGGCGCAATCACGCACGCGATCCGGTTCACGGCTTCCGACACCCGCAATGCCCATGTGTGGCCGGCCCGGCACGACGCTTCGAATCTCACCGGATCGAGCTACCCGCCGATGGGTCAGCGGTTCCGGCTCAAGGCGAACTACGACATCTCCGGCTACTCGACCGAGGTACGGGTGATCCTGCAGGCCCTCAAGGACTACGGCCTGATCCTGGCCGACAACGGCGCCTCGTGGTACATCTCGGGCGCACCCGACCCGCGCTGGAACAACAGCATGCTCCACGAGTGGGACGACATCCCCGGTTCCGCGTTCGAGGCCGTGGATGTGTCGTCACTGATGGTCGACCCGAACTCAGGCAGGGTTGGCGGTTGAACGCTGGGACCGTCGGATCGGGACTCGTGATCGGTGGGCTTCAAAGGGGCGGCAAGGAATATGGGGACCCCTGATTCCGTTTCTGCTGCATGGACGCAGCAACAAGGAACGTTCTCGACCGTGGCGGCGTGATCGATATCACGACGGTCGGAGCGAAGACGGGTGCGAGTCGCCGCATCGAAATCGTCTTTCATCAGTTTGACGGGAACTACTACATCACCGGCAAACCCGGCTTCAAACGTGACTGGCTGGCCAACCTGATCGCCAACCCGCAGTTCACGATCCACCTGAGAGGCGGCGTAGGCGCGGACGTCTCCGCAACAGCGACTGAGATCACGGACGCGGATCAACGCGCAGCGGTGCTCTACCGCATTCTCACCGAGAGTTGGGATAACGACCCGGCCAAGGCCGAACACATCCTTCCTCGATGGGTCGACGAAGCGCCACTGGTGGAGTTCACCGCCGCCTGATTGGCAACGGCACGGCAAAGCCGTCTGCCTCACCGTGAGCGACCTCCCGTGCTAGGCGGCGTCGAGGGCTTCGAGCACCGGTCCCATCGCTTCGACGGCGGCCGTTGATTGCGGCCACAGATACGCGTGGACTTCGGCAATACCGACATCCGAGAACGCCGCAAGTTGCGCAGCGATCTCGGCGGGGCTCCCGTGGATCGGAGTCCCGAATCCGGGGATGCCGATGTCGGACACAGAGGTCGGAGCGACGATGATGTCGATGGAACGTCGAAGCGTGGCGGGGTCGCGCCCCACCTCACGGCATGCCGCATCGACCTCTTCGACCACCGGAGCGAAGTGCTCGATCGTCGGCGTGCCAAACGTCAGGCCGTTCCATTCATCGGCGCGGAGCGCTGCCAGACGCATCATCTTCGGCCCACTTGCACCGATGGCGATGGGAAGACCCGTGGGACGCGGCCCACGCGGCCGCAACACGCAAGCCCGCGCCTCGTAGAAGGTGCCGTCGAAGTCGCATTCTCCCTTGCGCAGAAGGCTGCTGATGATCTCGACGGCTTCGGCGAATCGGGAGTACAGATGATCCTGCGGGAAGCCGAACGACTCGTATTCTTCAGGCGGCCCACTGCTCGCGCCCAATCCGAGGACGAATCGGCCGTCGCTGATCATGTCGATGGTCTCCGCGATCTTCGCTACGAGCGCCGGATTGCGGAACGGGGAAGCCAGGACAGCCGTGAACAGTCGGACCCTCGAGGTGGCAACTGCCAGCGCCGCGACGACGGCTGTGCACTCCCAGAACCCGTGTGGCCCCGTGGAGATGTTCCAACGCAGGTGGTCGATCACACCAATCGAGTCAAAGCCGACGTGCTCACCCAGTATCCCCACATCCACAACGGATAGGTCCGGCTCGAGATGAGTGGGCCGCAATCCCTCACCGGTGAACACGAGAAGCCCAACATCAACGGGACGTCCAGTCATAGCGTCCTCCTCCAGAGCGCTCGGCGCCATCATGCAACGAACGCACTTCGATGCCGTAGAGGACAACAGCAGGAACGGCGGCCGCCAACGCCCCATGCCCGGTTGAGTCCGACCACGTGCATCGTCTCCTTGCTGCGAAGCCGAGGAGCCTGCTTGGAACGAAGGAGTTGACAACATGACATCACTATGACATTATCATGATGTCATCCTGGATCGGTAGTCAGATGAGAACACGAAACGATCACCACTGTCCGAACGCAGACCGCCGCGAGGGCTCCCGCACGCCGACCGACAACGAGATAGAGCTCAGGGCCCTGCCGTTCAATCCGCTTCCCTCGCTTGAGCCCAACGTATGACACCTGCACCAGCCACCACTCAGGACGTCCGCAGGCGCTTCTTGTTGCTGCGTGGGTTGCGGTGGTTGCCAACCGGTCTGCTCGTTCCGGTACTCGTGCTCGTGCTGCTCGATCGTGGCCTGAGCCTCGCTCAGCTAGGCATCGTGTTTGCCGGCCAGGGGCTGATGGTCCTCGTCCTCGAGTTGCCGACGGGCGGACTCGCGGATGCCATTGGGCGTCGCACGGTCCTGCTCGTGGCGACCGTCTTCGAGGTGGCAGCGTTCGTGCTCTTGATCGGCGCCTGGTCAGTGCCGCTGCTTGTGCTGGCCGCCGGCCTCATGGGTGTGTACCGCGCTTTGGAGAGTGGCCCCCTCGACTCCTGGTACGTCGACACAGCCCAGGCCGTCGACCCCGACGCAGACATCGAACGCGGCCTTTCTCAGGCCGGCGTCGTCACCGGCCTCGCCATTGGGATGGGGGCACTCGCAGCCAGCGCCCTCGTTGCATTCAATCCGCTGCCGAACATCGACCCGCTCGTGACGCCGGTGATCGTTGCACTGGCCTTGCTCGTGCTGGAGTGGATTGCGATCGCCATGCTGATGACCGAACCGCCCCAAGAGCGGAACCTCGCTGCCGTGAAGCGTTCGCTATCTGAGGTTCCGACGATCGTCGCAACGGCCGTCCGAACCGTCAAGCGCAGCGCAGCCCTCATCGCGCTCGTTTCGGTGGAGTTCCTGTGGGGACTTGGAATCCACTCCGTGGAGAGCTACACACCCGTGAAGCTCGGGGACGTGCTGGACACCGCTGACCAAGCGGCCGCAATCCTGGGTCCGGCCAATACCGTCGCGTGGCTTGTCGCAGCCGCCGGCGCATCGCTCGTACCCATTCTCACACGTCGGTTGAGTCCGGCTGGTGCAGGCGCGGGCCTCAGAATCGTCCAGGGCATCACCGTGCTTGGCATTGCCTTTGCCGTTGGGCCCGTTGGAGTGGTCGTCGCCTACGTTCTGGCGATCGGGGTCAACGGCGCGTCAGCACCGATTCATCAAGGGATGCTTCACCGTGGTGTTGTTGACGGGAAGAGCCGCGCGACCGTCGTTTCGATCAACAGTCTCACCGGTCAGACGGGAGCCATGCTCGGCGGCATCGCCCTCGGATTCCTCGCCGACGCGACCAGCCTGACCGTTGCGATCGTGGCTGGAGCCGTCATCCTCAGCGCTGCGGCACCTCTCTATCTCATCGCCGGACGCGGCCTCAAACAACAGGCAGTCGAACCCAGTTCGCAGACTCTGAAAGGGTGAGAGCGCCAACGTTGCAGGTGCCCATGCTCGTCCGAATCGACCACCACTCGTCCCCGCATTCTCAGGCCGCCGGTACGCTTCACCTATGCAGAGAGCCGCAACGTGGGTCTTCATCATTGCGTCCGTCGCATTCGGCATCATTGGATCGCTGTTCTTCATCACCCTCGTAAACGGGGATGTGGAGTCGACGGCGAGCCGGGCAGTCTTCGCCCTTTGGGGTGTATCGGGAAGCGTTGTTCTGGCGTCGTTCGGCGTCAGTGTCGCCGGCAAGTTCCTCACGACAGCGGACGACAACCCACGCGATGAGGACACACGAGCGGCCTAGAGGTCGAAGGCGTCGGCCAACTCTCGCCAGAGCCTGATCGTGGCGTCGAGGTCGTTGTTCTCGACAAGAACCTGGATACAGACGTGGTCCGCGCCGGCGTCGAGGTGCTGTTGAACCCGATCCATTGTGACCCCGATGTCGCCGCACGCGACGATCCCGTCGACTAGCCGATCGGTGACGTCATCGATGTCGGATTGCGTGAATCCACAACGGAGCAGGTTGTTGGAGTAGTTCGGCAGTCTGAGATAGCGGGCCATGTTGGCCCTGGCCACTCCCCTGGCTCGGTCGAGGTCGGAGTCGATCACCACCATCTGCTCAGGAGCGAGGAGAGGACCTTGACCGAGAATCTCGCGTGCCATCGCCGTGTGTTCCGGCGGGGTGAAATAGGGGTGGGCGCCATCGGCGGCTTCGGCGCTGAGCCGGAGCATGCGGGGCCCGAGAGCGGCAAGCACCGTCGGCGGCTTGGATGCGGGCTCCACGGCGGTGTAGGGGGCTTCCTCCATGGCTGCGAGGTAGGCCACCATGTCCGAGTACGGCGTCCGATACTCGAGCTTGCGGACTCCTTCGACGGACGAGGCGTGAGCCACTCCGAGTCCCAGCAGGAACCGGCCGTCGTGGGCTTCGAACAGCGTCTTCTGGGCAGCAGCCGTTGTCATCGGATGCCGCGCGTAGATCTGTGCGATGCCCGACGCCACGATCAGCCGAGAGGTGGCATCCAACATCACACTCGAGGCGACCAGCACGTCGCGGCCCATCGACTCGGGCCGCCACAAAGTCGGCCACCCCATCTCCTCAATCTCCTGAACGGCCTCGCGCACACGAGGTGTGGGGTGTTCATCGAGGAGGAACGTCCACAAGCCGACGCGTCCGATATCCATCACTCGAGCCTATCAGGTGAGTCCCGCCGCCTCGAGCTCGCGGATGAATCGATCAAAGCTCCATGGTTCGCGGTACCGGCGAGTCGGCCACACGATCGCTATCGTCCGCAAGTAAGGGCCCGAACGAGAGGGAGCGATCATGACAAACCAAGGTCCAGGGGCACAAGGCGACGCAACGGCAGGTGCTCCGGGGGACGGCGCATCCGCAGATCTGGGAACGCGGTTCCTGGCGCGCCTGATCGATTTCGCGCTGCTGTGGGTCGTCTACCTCGTCGTGATCGTGCCGATCGTCGTCATCGCCGTATTCAGCGGGAGCTACGGTGGCGCCATCGGAGGATTCGGCATCGGTGGATTCGTAGCCGGCGTACTGCTTGCGGCGATCGTCGTTGGGTACTTCGCCGTCATGGAGTCGTCTCGTGGTCAGACGGTCGGCAAGATGGTGATGAAGCTCAAGACGGAGGGACCCGATGGCGGGAATCCATCGATGGAGATGGCGATCAAGCGCAACCTCTGGATAGCCCTCGGCATCATTCCCCTCATCGGCGGCTTGGCAGAACTCGCTGCAGCTATCTACATCGCCGTGACAATCAGCCAATCTCCGACCAACACTGGTTGGCATGACACATTCGCAGGTGGGACCCGCGTCGTCACCACTGCGTGAGGGGTCGTTCGTCGGAGTGCTCTGGAGACAGCGCGCCGAGCCGCGGTTCCAACGCGTTTCGGCACTCTATTCGAGTTCCCCGCCTCTGTCGCCCGACGGAGTTGGTCAGGCGAGTCCTGCCGACTTGAGCTCGCCGATGAACCGGTCGAGGTCGTCGTGGTCGCGGTACGGGAGATCCGCGAGCGACTCCGTCGTGAGCCCCGGCCTGGACTTTCGAGCGTGTTCGACGGCAGCCGTTGCATGTCGCGATCGTCCGAGAGCCGACTGGGCGGCTGCAAGCGTGAGGAGTGCTTCGAGGTCGTCTTCGTTCTCGGCCACAACCCCCTCGGCGAGGTCGGCGGCGATTTCGTAGTTCCCGCCGATGAACTCGGCATTCGCCCGAACGTTGCGGTACCACGACGCGAACAGAGGGCTGAGGCGTGCCGCCCGGTCGGCATAGCCGACGGCTGCCTGCCAATCACCGAGGTAGCGCATGACACTCGCGGCGACTCCGTACGTTATGTCACACGACGGTCGGAGCCTGGTCGCCTCGTGAACCGCCTTGAGTGCACCTTCCCATTCGTGCCGCTGTATCTGCACGTGTGCGAGAACGGTTTGGGCGATGCCGGAAATGTCGCCACGCTCGATGGATTGGTTCGCCTGTTCCTCGGCGAGTCTGTAGTGCCCGGGTATGTCATCGGTCGCACCGAACATCGCCATCCAGTTGTTTGCAAGCGCCGCCAATGTGTACCCGTTCGCAGCGTCGGGTTCGAGCTCGGCGAGGTGCTTGAACGTGTCCGCAGCGAGTTGGAGTTCTGCCGGCGTGCCCTTGCTGAGGTGTTGAAGGCCGCGGTACATGAGCTCAACGGCATCAGGCCCGATACCGGCGAGGTACATCCGGGCAACATCACCACCGATCACCTCAACATCGAGCGTCGTCGCGATGGCGAAGACGATGTCATCCTGCGCCGCGAAAACATCGTCGAACGATGCCTCGAACCGATCCGACCACACCGTGCTGCCGCTCTGCACATCGAGAAGTTGGGTCAGCACTCGTACCTGCGATCCCGACCGCTGAACGGCGCCCTCCAATACGTAGCGGACGCCGAGTTCGTGACCGAGCTGGGCGGCAGAAAACGTTTGGTCGCGATAGCCGAGCGTGGACATCTCGCTCACGACCTCAAGTCCCGGGATTCGCATCAGCGAAATCACCAGGGCCATCATCAGGCCGTCGGCAAAGTGACTGTCTTCGTCCGCTCCGTAGTTCACGAACGGGCTCACAGCGAGCGATGGTCGCGAGGGTGTGGCGATGCGGCGCCGCCATGGTTTCGAGTCATCAACTTCGCCGTGGTCGGGCGTGAGGCGGAAGATCGTCACCCGCTCCGGGATGTTCTTCAGGCGCGTCGGGCCGAGAGATTCGATCTGCACCGGGATCTCGCCGGCCTGGTCGAGTGCCTCAAGCGAGATGTTGATACCACCCGGCTCGGCGAGCGCCTGGAGCCGAGCAGCGATGTTGATCGCATCTCCCCACCATCGGTCGCCGGCAGTGGAGACGAGCCCGGTGTGGATGCCGAGACGGAAGCGCATGTTGCGGCCCGTCGGGAGCGCGCGATTCTCGACGGCAATCAGGCGCTGGATCTCAAGTGCAGCAGTCACTGCTGTGGAGGCATCTGCGAACACAGCGAGGAACTCGTCTCCCGCAAACGAGGCCACAGTCCCGCCTTGAGCACTGGTCACCTGCTCGATGATGCGCCTGAGCACCTGCAGGGTGTTGTACGTCTCGATTTCGTTGTCCGCAGTGAGACGGCTGTAGCCAACAACGTCGCCGTGAAGGGCCGCCCCCAGCTTGGTGACGGTCTTGTACTCTTCGACCACTTCGAATCACATCCAGTCAGGTGTTGCGGAGGTCGGTCAGGAAGCACCGGCTGTGGAACGTGTCGTCGGAGGGTCTCTTCACCCGGACGTGATGGAGAGGATGTTGCCTTCGCTGTCCTTGACCCACGCGGCCTTGCGGCCGTCAGGTAGAGCCAGGACGCCATCAACCGTCTTGAGTTCTCCAAACTCAACATGGTCGAAGACAGCCCCACGACTCCGCAGGAGTTCCACAGCGCCATCGAAGTCGGGAACCGTGAGCGAGGCTGCGGTGGCCTGGTTGGTTCCGGCGAATTCGGACGCGTAGAGCATGAACCTCGCTCCACCCGTGTCGTACCAGGCCCCCCCGAACTCAGTTTCCTCGGCGGGCTTGAGCCCGAGTGTCGCCTCGTACCAGGCCTTTGCCCTCTCGATGTCGGACGCTGGAAGTGTCACCTGAAACGGAATCGATTCGAACATACGCACCTCCCCGTGGGTATCGATCCAACTCTACGCAGCCAAACGGCAGGCTCGCGAGGGAATCCGCAGTGGAGGAGGAGCAGAAGCCGACGTCCGTTGGATTGCCTCTAGACCCGCTTCGGAACCGCGCCGGTGATCCGCAATACGGTCCCCATCATGCGGTGTCCGAAGTCAGACGCCTTTCCGTACATCAGCGGGCAACCGCCGTCGATAACGGTCACGCCGTTGTCCCGTCCGAGCGCCGTCGCGTCGGCGGAGACGCTCCCGCCACCCATCGACCGATGCATCCAGACCCTCGTGACACCGGCATTGACGCAGTCCTGCATCACCTGAGGGGAATCGTTCGGATTCGTTGCGATCACCACGGCATCCACGCCGTCCGGGATGTCAGTGACGCGGTCGAAGCATGGGTCACCCTCGACCTCATCGGCGTTGGGATTGACGGGGAACACGTCGTAGCCGCGTTCACGCAGCCGCTGATACACGATGTTGCCGCCGTGTTCTCCACCGGTCGAGCGCGACACACCCGCAACGGCAATGCGCTTCTGGTCGAGGAAATCGAGCGCAGCGGTCTTGGTCGAAATCATGCTGCTTCCCTTCGCTGGACGATCCCCGCCATCGTTCCACCAGCCGGGGACATCCACCAGGGTGTTTGGTCCCAGGTTGACTGCGTCGCGCTCGCTGCGATCCGTGACCGGCTCAGGACCCCGGTTGACGGACCGTCGCCCGCGGTCGAGGATGGAGGAGAACCAGCGCCAAGGGAGCCGTCATGATCAAAGGAGCTGCAAAGGGCATCGGGGGGCTACTCCTGATCCTTGCCGCAATCGGTGTCGCATTCATAGTTGGGATGCGGATGAAGTACCCACCGTTGCTCACAGCCGTCCGCAAGATGAACCGTGCCGTAATGAACCCCCGGGCCATGAAGACGGCCGGACAACCCGGGGCGTACGCCGGAGTGGTACGCCACGTCGGCCGGAAGTCAGGCACGCCCTACGAAACCCCAATTGGGCCCTTCCCAACCGACTACGGGTTCGACATCGCGCTGCCGTACGGATCCCGCCCGGACTGGCTGAAGAACGTCGTGGCAGCCGGGTCAGCCGTGATCGTCCACGAGGGAGTCGCGTATTCGATCGACCAGCCCGAAGTGATTGCCGCCGCCGACGCCATGGACAACGTCCCACCCAGCGAGCAACGGAACATCCGCGCGTTCGCCGTCGACAACTTCCTGCGCGTGCGGCGCGTGGGCGTGTACGAGCCCGAGTAGGACGAACCTGGGCCTAGAGCTCCTCGGCGGTGAATTCGAGGTCGAAATCGCCGAAGTCGAATTCGCCGAAGTCGAGGTCCTCGACCGCAGTTACTTCACTCGCCGGTGGCTCTTCGATCACAACCGGGCCGTTGATGTCATACATATCGAACGTGAGCTTCATCGTTCCGAACTCGCCCTCAGATGGCGCGACTTCTGAACCGTCGATCTCGAGAATCATCCGAACGAGGTATCCCCCATCGGTGATCCACAGGTCGATCGGCTGAACGCCAATCGCAAGCAGGCCCGACTCCTCGAGTTCAGCACGCTCTTCCGGCGACAACTCCTCGGCAAGCTTCGCAGCGTCAACCGAGATTCGATAGTGCGTTGCTGTGGTGCCATTCACGGATTCAACACCAAGGTCCTCGACCGTGGCAGCCGCGCCTTCGTAGCTGCCAAGCACTTCGTGCGGATCGGTTGGTCCCGAATCAAGGCCGGTTGCGAAATCCGCGCCCTCTTCCGCAGGCATCGAGACCCACGGCGTCTCGTTCCCGAACATCAAGCTGAAGAATCCCGCTCGTACGAACGCTCGGTCTCCGATCTGGCGGAACTCCGTCTCTCCGAGCATCGCAGCTCCGAACTCGGCGAAGGGATCGTCCTGGTCGGCATCCAACGCAGCTGCCATCGACGACATGTCCATCAGGAACGAGCTGTCACCCGTGGCTGTGTTGAACGCACTCGAGAAGACCATCTTGAACTCCGACAAGCCCGCCTCTTGCACGTCCAAACCGGCCACCTCGAACGCGCCTTCGATCCTGCCGGACTCGATATCTGCGTCAGATTTGATCGATGCGAGCAGAGCTTGTGCCTCGTTGAACTCCTCAGAGGTCACGACCGTCGTACTCGGGGTGTTCGTCGCGAGCGTGGTGGTGGTCGTACTAGGCGCTACGGTCGTCGTTGGTGCTGACGACGTCGTTGTGGCCCTCTCCGCAACGGGCTTCGCCGCGATCTCCGTGTCCGTAGCGGATCCACCTTCCGCGCACGCTGATACGACGAGAGCGAGGGCGATTATGACGATGGTGACAGTTTTTCTCACGCGCGTACTCCCCGTTGATGAGTCCAACGTACTCTTCATCGGCATCTAGCGGGCCGGAGTTGAGCCGGCAGCGATACCCACTCAAAATCGTCGCTCAGCGCCTTCAGTTCGTCGCGGTCGATCGTCGCAGATCCCGGACACCGAGGTGCGCTAGTCCGCTATACATTGAGGAGCGAACGAACCGCCCGCGAATGGAACCTTCAGCCGTTGGTGAGGTTCAAACGTCGTGGCCCGGGCCATCACGGCTCAAGGACGACGCCGCGGTACGTTCCTAGCACCACGTGGTGCGCGACAATCGTGCACCCAACCGAAGGAGCAGTACATGAAGAGCAAAGGCACCGCCACCTGGAACGGCGACTTGTTCAATGGATCAGGAACGGCATCACTCGATTCCGGCGCCGCCGGTCCCCTCCCGGTGAGCTGGGCAAGCCGGACAGAAGCAGCCAATGGCAAGACCAGCCCGGAGGAACTGATCGCTGCCGCACATGCCGCCTGCTACTCGATGGCCTTCAGCAACATCCTCGCCGGCGCCGGTTTTGTCGCAGACCAGCTCGACACGACAGGTGTGGCGACCTTCGCCAAGACTGATGCCGGGATGCGGATCACGACGATGGCTCTGACCGTCGTTGGCCAGGTCCCGGGAATTCCCGAGGGGACATTCCTCGAACTCGCCGAAGAAGCCAAGCTCGGCTGTCCGGTCAGCAACGCTCTGGTCGGCAACGTCGAAATCACGCTCGACGCAACCCTTGCGTCGTAGCGCACCGGACGTGATGCGGTTCGGGGCAGTGGGAATCGTCGCATGACGTTCCCGCTGCTCCCGGCCTGAGATCTCAGATCGCGGCGACGTTCCGCGGGAATGGACCGCGTGCTCCTGATCTACCCACGTCTTCCGCGAACCTGCGCCCGTCCCACACGGCTGCTGCGATGCTCCCGGGACTGAACGCGTCACCAACCGCCCGTACCGAGACCAGGCCGGCGTCCTTCCACTCGGTTCGCAGTTCGAGCAGATTGAGCGAGAGCGACCCATTCGGCAGACGGCTCGTGACGAGCACCACCGCGTCACAGTCGATCCCCTGTTCCCGGCCGGTATAGGCGCAGCAGACGATGATTCCGTCGGACGTCACTCGGTCTGCCGTATGGGCAACAACAATCCGCACACCGAGATCGAGCAGACGGGCCTGGATTCGGTGTTGCTCCATCGTCTTGTGAGCCCATGCCGCCACCTCCGGCTCGGGGGTCACGAGCGTGACTGAGTAGCCCTCTCCGACGAACAGCTCAGCCATCGCGCTGCCCATGTAGTAGTGATCATCATCGAACACGACCACATGCTCGCCGGTGGGTCGATCACCCGACATCACATCGTCGGGCGTGAGTATGTCGACTGGATCGACGAATGCGATTGGTCCGGCGTGTGTAACACCAACGCCGTCTCGCCGCCACGATGACCCAGTGGCGACGGCGATATGGTTGAACTCGTAGGCGAGGATCTCTCCGGCAGACATGCTGCTCTCGAAGTAGTAGTCGACGTTCGCCATGCGGTCGAGCTGCGTCGTGCGGTAGTCGACCACGCGGCGCCATTCCGCCAGCCCGGGGAGCAGGGCTTCTTTGGAAACTCGTCCTCCCAACTCTCTGGTTGCCTCGATGAGAACCACGCCGAAGCCGCGCTTCCCCGCGGACATGGCTGCTTCCAAGCCGGCCGGCCCTCCTCCGATCACGAGGATTCGGTCGTCCGAGTCCTTGGGACGCATCACCTCGGGATGCCAGCCGCGGCGCCACTCCTCTCCCATCGATGGATTCTGTGTGCATCGGATCGGGGTCATTGTGTAGTCGCCGGACACGCAGATGTTGCATCCGATGCACTCTCGGATGTCGGCGAGCCGGCCTTCCTCGATCTTCTTCGGCAGGAACGGATCAGCGATCGACGGCCTCGCAGCACCGATGAAGTCGAGGACCCCCTGGCGGATCAGCCGGACCATCGTGTCGGGTGAGGTGAATCGGCCGACTCCGACGACCGGCTTCGACGTCAGATCCTTGAGGCCTCCGATGAGATCCTCACGCTCGCTCTCGGCTCCGAACCGAGAGGTCACGGAGTCATCGGGCCAGGCGCCCACCATGAAATCCCAAACATCGGGAAGCTCACCGAGCATCCCAAGCAGCTCGACCATCTCATCCCGAGTGAATCCGCTCGGCCCAATCAGCTCGTCGACGACGATTCTGCAGGCGACCGCTGCCATGCCGTCGACGGCCTCCAGCGTGTCCACGAGCACCTCGCGCAGGAGGCGTGCCCGGTTCTCGAGGGAGCCGCCGTACTCGTCGGTTCGGGTGTTGTATCGCGGCGACAAGAAGTGCTGGAGCGTCGACAGATTGTGCCCGGCGTAGACGTAGACGATGTCGTAGCCGGCCTGCAACGAGCGGACCGTCGCCTCGCGATACCAGCGCCGCAAGTCAGCGATGTCCCCTTTGTCCATCCGGCGCGCCTGGATCGGGTAGAGGTCGCCCGACGTCGGCCGATGTGAGGGACCCATGGGCGGGATACGGGTATACATGCTGTTGGCCGCCATGCCGGAATGGACGAGTTCAATGGCGGCGAGTGATCCGTGGGCGTGGATGGCGTCGGTGACGAGGGAGTGGGCAGGGATATCGCGGTCGTCCCAGATCCGGCCCTCGACGTAGGGGGCGACATCGGAGGAATGGTGGATCTCGGTCTCCTCGGTGGCGACAACGGCCCAGCCGCCTTCGGCCTTCACACCCCTCATTGCGGCCAGCGCCGACGGATCACGGTATCCCATGCCGTTGCAGTGCGGAACTTGGTAGAACCGGTTTCGAGCGATCACCGGTCCGATCTGCACGGGCTCGAAGAGCACGTCGTAGCGGGCGTCACGAACGGTCGTCATACAGGCACCTCCGTCGCGTAACGCAAGGTACCACTCGAACTCGGACGGCTTCTCCGGCGCCGCCAAGCTGCTCATTCAGGCGGTCGTGTCGTGTGGAAGAATCCATCTCACGGCCGGAAGCCGTTGTGTAGCCTCGTCGCATGGCTGATACCTACACCGTTGAACGCACCACCATCATCAATGCACCGGCCGAAGAGGTCTACGTGCAGATCGCCGACTTCCGCAATTAGCGGACCTGGTCCCCGTGGGACGACCTAGATCCGGATATGAAGCGCACCTACTCGGGAGCCGACTCAGGAGTCGGGGCGAGCTATGCGTGGTCGGGGAATCGCAAAGCCGGTGAGGGCCGGATGAAGATCACCGAAGCGGTGGAACCGTCCAGCGTGCAGATCGCATTGGATTTCCTGAAGCCGTTCAAGTCCAGCAGTACCACGACCTTAGGTCTGAAAGCTCAAGGCGAGACAACCGAGGTCACATGGACGATGACCGGGCCGATGACGCTGATGACGCGGGTAATGGGCGTCTTCAAGAGCATGGACAAGATGGTCGGACCGGACTTCGAGAAGGGACTCACGCAGCTCAAGGGAGTCACGGAGCAGCCCGGCACCTAGGCCTGCTCCCCGCCGGAAACCGAGGCGGAGTTCACGCAGTGCGCCGCACGCTCCGAATCATCACCCACGGCCCGCGTATTCGGCGTAGGGTCGGCTGTGGCGCACCCGTAGTTCGCGACGCCAGCGGGGTGGGGTCCCGTTGTTGCGGAATCAGCGGGTGCGTCTGGTTTCGTGGGGGGCGCAGGGTCGGCGCACCCAGTTGGTGACGTCTCCCCCCGACTGCCTGCTGGGTGCGCCTCTTCAAGAACCTGCAGGAATCTGTCCGATCGTCCGCAATGGCGCGTACTCGGGAGCGACGGGCGTTTGGGCGTGGACGCCTCAATCGGGGCGTCGAGCCGTTCGACATCCCGACTGCGGTCTGGCTTCGAAAGAAGAGCAAGGACTTGAAGGAGACGACGTGACAACCCGATCGACCACAAAACCGGCGAGCGAAGGAAGCACGTGGAGCCGCATCTCGGCGTTCCACAGAACCAAACTTGTGTTTCTTGCCGCGGCGTTCTTCTCCTTCGTTCTTTCGGTCACGCTCTGGTTCTTCGTAGATCGCGAGATGGGTGTGTTCGTCGGCCTTTGGGTCCCAACACTCCTCGGCCTCGGTGTCCTCGTGCTGGTTGGCGAGGATGATTCCCCATGACAGAAGGCGCCCTTTTCGCCATCGGATCCGTCGTGTTCATCCTCGTGAGCGCAGCAATACTCTGGTACGGGTACGCCCGATTCCAGGAGGTCTACCTGCACGATCAGCGAGAGGCAGCTGGACCGTCTGCGGAGCTGGTTGTCACAACCGATGCGGCCGGAAACGAGTAGCTTGGGAGCGAGCGATCACGTTCGTGCCTTTGTAGCTGAAGCGGTCTCCGAGACACACCCGGAACAGATCGTCAGCCCACTCGATCCATGATGAGCCGAGCGGCAGCCTTCCCCGACGTGTGCGCCCCCTCGACGCGGGCTCCGGCAAACGCCTCTCCCGCGAGTACTACCGGCGCCGGAGCATCGATCGCGACGGCGCCAACGTCCATGGTTGCCTGAGGCTGCGCAAACCGCCACCGATGGGCAACGGCGTGCACAACCGTGCTTTGGTGGAACGGCCGAGCGGCCACAAGGAGCTCCGACATCCACCGGTCCGGGTCAGAATCGACGTGCATCCTGGCGAACTCGGGAGACGAGTGAATCGTGAGGGCGGGAACGGCCGACACGCCCTTCTGTTGGTTGTCGGCTATCCATCCGATCGGACCGGTGCCGAACGCACGGTGGCCGTCGACCATCATTGGCGGTGCGTCGAGCGACGCCATGACTGCAAGGACGGCGTCGTATTCGACAGCGGCGAGGGAGTCGACCTCACTGCCACCTCTGACGTTGCTCGCTGCAAGCAGTTCGAGCGTCTGTGGCAGCGGAGGCGTAAGGATCACAGCGTCGGCCGTCGCCACGGGCTCGTTCCCGGCGATCGCGGCCACACCGTCGGTGTCGATGCTGAGACGATTCACTCGGATCCCCGTGGTCACATGCAGCCCATCGCTGAGGGCTTCGGGGATGCGACGCATGCCACCGATACCCGCGTAGCGGTCCTCCATCCCGCGTTCAGGGTGTGTGACACTCTCCGAGCGGTACCAGACGTCCGCCGTTCCCTGCCGGACAAGGGCCTCCACCTCTCGCTCAAAGCTCGCGGTGCGCACGCTGACGTGTTGAGCGCCGTGGTCGAACGTCGCTTCGCCGATGCGCCGTGTGGCCATGCGGCCGCCAACAGCCCTGCCCTTGTCGAGCAGCAGCACATCGAAGCCGGCAGCTTCGAGCGCTCGCCCGCTCGTGATTCCTGCCATGCCGGCGCCGATGATGAGAACAGAAGGAGGCATACGCGGAGATACTACGACGCTGCCCCTTCGGTGTTCTGCTCGGGACCGTTGTTGACGCGACAGACACCGCCCCCGCAGCGGCAATTGCCTCTCCCTCCGAGGGTGGGAGAGGCGCGGCTGAGCGAAGCTCGGATGCGGAGAGGGCTCTGGGAGACTGAATCGCGCAGATGAAGCCCGCCGGATAACGAGAAGCCCCCTCTGCGACCGGACATCCGTCCAGCCGCGTCTCCCCCACTCCGCCTGAATCCACGGACTTGAGCGCACCCATCACTGCGGAGGTCTTGTTGCGACTGGCTGATCGTCGATTTGGCGTGTCACCAGAACTGTGTCCCATACAACTCGTGCTGACCCCTTCTGGGATTCCTCCCCCTGAGGGGGAGGAATAGGACCGAACCCCTTGCGGCGAAAGCCGAGTTCGTCCGTCGCCGCCGACCAACCGTGGATTCAGGCTCCGTGGGAGAGACAAAGACCCCCACATCCTCGTCGCACGTGTCTCACTGGCCAACTCCGCAGCACGGAAGGCCATGAGCGCCTGCCCTGTTCAGGATGCTGTTGGTGTTACCCGTCAACTGGCCGTGGGAGGCCATAATCATGGAGTGACCCGTTTTGATGCTGTTGTTGTGGGCTCCGGCCCAAATGGTCTCGCCGCGGCCGTGGAACTCACACGCTCGGGCCGGCAGGTGCTTGTCGTCGAGAAATCCAGCACCATCGGCGGCGGTACACGCACCGAAGAGCTCACGCTCCCGGGTTTCCTCCACGATGTCTGCTCGGCCATCCACCCGCTTGGAGTCGCGTCACCCTTCTTCCGTTCAATAGGCATTGGTGACTGGATTCAACCGGAGATTCCCGTCTCCCATCCGCTCGACGGTGAGCGGGCCGGTGTTCTCTATCGGAGCCTCGATGAGACCGTGACCGGTCTCGGGCCGGATGGCGACCGCTATCGCCGCTACGTGGGCAGTCTCGTGGGCCATTCGGACGATCTGGTTGCGCAGGTCCTCGGACCCGTGCCGTTCCCACCTCCACATCCGGTCACGCTCGGGAGATTCGGTATCCCCGGTTTGCTCCCTGCGTCGTTGATGGTGCGCGCTCTGAAGACAGAGCAGGCGCGTGGTCTGCTGGCCGGCATGGCCGCCCACGCGATCGCCCCATTCACCGCACCTTTGACGGGGGCGCTTGCGACGCTGTTCTCGGTGCTGGCCCACGCACACGGGTGGCCACTCGTTCGGGGCGGGTCACAGCGCATCGCCGAGGAAATGGCCGCATTGGTCGAAGCAGGGGGAGGCTCGGTGCAGACCGGCCGCGCGACCACGTCGGAGTCAGACCTTCCGACGACCGGACCGGTCCTCCTCGACGTGATGCCTGGCGCGGCCGTTCGGCTCGCCGGTCGCCGGCTCGATGCCGCAACGCGGCGGCGCTTGTCGGCGTGGAAGCATGGTCCCGGTGTCTTCAAAGTTGACTGGGCTTTGGACGGTCCCATTCCTTGGGCCGATGGTGCAAGCAGGCGAGCCGGTACCGTCCACGTCGGCGGCACCTTCGAGGAGATTGCTGCCGCTGAGCATGCCGTACACGTCGGGGATCATCCCGAACGCCCGTTCGTCATCGTGGCGCAGCAATCGTTGTTCGATCCACTGCGAGCACCGGGAGATGGGCAAACCGCGTGGGCCTACTGCCACGTCCCGGCGCGTTCGGATCGCGACATGACACCGCTGATCGAGGCGCAAATCGAGCGCTTCGCACCAGGGTTTCGCGATCGACTACTGGCTCGGCACGTGATGAGCCCGTCCGACTATCAGGCCCACAACCCCAACTACGTAGGGGGTGATATCGCCGGAGGTGCCTACAGCGTCCGTCGTTTGCTTCGATTCGGGACATCACGCCCATACCGGATCGGGGAAGGGGTCTACCTGTGCTCGTCCGCTACACCGCCGGGTGCCGGGGTGCACGGAATGTGCGGTTACTACGCCGCTCGAGCGGCCATCGCTGACTCTGGGTCGAGCACGGCCTCCTGAGATTCACACAACATGTCGGCCGTAGATGACCGGGACCGCCGCGAGTCCGGGTCCGGACGGCTGAGCGCCACGTGTTCAACCGCTCGACCATGCAACCCACGAACCACCGGAAACACGTGTGGGGTTCCCTTCCGAGAGATCCTGTCGCCAGATGCCCGCCTCGCCGGCGAGGACTCCGGGATACGCGAACGCGGTGCCGTCGGGCGACCACAACGTCATGCTTTGGGCGTACTGATCAAAGAACGGGACGAGGTCGCGCAGGAACCCCGGTGACGGGACGAACTCCGGAAACGCCTGCGACGCGCCGTCTTCCCACACGCGCCAACGGAACCCACCGTTGTCGGCGACTTCAAGAACCAGAAGCCGTTCGCCGGTCGGGTCCCAGAAGAACGCAACAACAACCCCGGCGTCGACCTCCACGAAGCCACCTTCGCCTGAGTCGACAACGACCAACCGTCCCCTCGGCAGGATGGGAGCCTGCTGCGCGACTACGGACAAACCCACGTCGTCGCTCTCGGCCGGCAAGACAGCGATGCGCTGTCCATCGGGAGTTGCGGTGAAGATTGCCCCGCCGAGCACGGACGCGATCAGCTCGCTGCCACCGTCGGCCGTCGTGCGCATCAGCTGCTGACGACGCGGTGTTGTGCCGACGTGCAGGATGCCCCCTTCGGTCCATTGCGGTGCTGAGAAGTCGCCGGACACCCCGAATTCAGGAGGCGTGCCCTCGGGAAGCAAGACCTCAAGCGGAGCGTCCCCGATGTGGGCGACGAGGTTGGAGGATTCCGGGTTCCAGGAGAAGTAGAGAGGCTGGCCCTCGGCAAGGCGGCTCGGAACGTCTGCCACCCCGATCGTGAGAAGGTCAAGACCGAGCTCCCCGGGGCCCGTCGAGGACAACGAAGCCAGCTGCGAACCGTCGGGTGACCAGTACTGGTAGAAGGAGTTCACGTCGGTTACGGTGCTCGTCTGATCCCCGGTGTCGACGTCGATGATCTCGATGGAATACGTCCCGGCGTCTGACCGTGTGACGCTGATTCTCGAAACGTCGGGTGACCAGATCGGCTGGAAGTATGTGACTCGGCCGCCGCCGTCGGCGAGGAGGGTGACGATGTCCGCGCCGTCGGGCGCCATCGTGACGACGTTTCCCGTGTCGTCGATGACGGCAAGGCGGCCGTCGCCGGGTGCCACCTCGGTGTCCGCGCTGCACGCGCCGAAGAGGACTGCGAGGCCGGTCACGATGATCGCGATCTTGTCCATGGCCCTACGTTGGGGGTGACCATTCGGCTATGGCAACAGACGTTCGTAGATCAGTCCACATCGGCGCAGGCAATCGCGCGACCGATGGCCGCTTCGTTCATCCCCGTACGGCTGGTAGCGCTGCGATTCGCAATCAATGACTCACTGCGCAGGCGTAGGCTCCGGCGTATGAATGTTGCGATCTACTCCACGCGGCCGTGGGACGAGACCTACCTGGGCGAAGCCAACACCGGCCATGATCTTCGGTTCCTAGAGGCGAAGCTCGACCACACCACCACATCGCTCGCTGCGGACGCCGATGCCGTCTGCGTGTTCGTAAACGATCTCGTTGACCGGCAGGTGATCGAGGATCTCGCCGGCCTCGGGGTGCAGTTCCTTGCCCTCCGGTCCGCCGGGTTCAATCATGTTGATCTTGCGGCGGCCGCGGAATTCGGGATCACCGTCGTGCGGGTTCCGGCGTACTCACCGCACGCGGTTGCCGAGCACACCCTTGCGCTCTTGCTGGCGCTCAACCGCAACATCCATCGCGCCCACAACCGCGTACGTGACGGGAATTTCAGACTCGACGGACTATTGGGAAGAGACTTGATCGGCAAAACGGTCGGAGTCATCGGGACGGGGATGATCGGCCAGGTTGTCGCAACGATCTTCCAGGGGTTTGGCATGAATGTGATTGCTCACGACCCCTACCCGAGCGACGTCATCGTCGGCATGGGAATCCCATATGTGGACCTGACAGAGCTGCTCGCTCGTTCGGATGTGATCACCCTGCATTGCCCGCTGACGCCGGAGACCTGCCGCCTCATAGACGCCGAGGCGATTGCACAAATGGAGCGTCGGCCCATGCTGATCAACACGTCGCGCGGAGCGCTCATCGACACCACGGCGGTGATCGACGGCCTCAAGTCCGGCAAGATCGGGTCCCTCGCCATCGATGTCTACGAAGAGGAGGGGGACCTCTTCTTTGAGGACCTGTCGAATACCGTGATCCAGGATGACGTTTTCAGCCGACTGCTCACCTTCCCCAATGTGCTCGTCACCGGGCACCAAGCCTTCTTCACCGAGGAAGCGGTGCAACAGATCGCTGAAGTGACCATCGAGAATCTCGACCGGCTGGAAGCGGGCGGGTCGACCGGCACCGAGGTCACGGTCGACTTCGTCAGCTGATCGAAGAGACCGTCTCCATCGACCCCGGGTGATCAGTCTTCGACGAGCAGCATGATCGGAATCGGCCGGGTCAACGACTCCGCGTAGTCGGAGTACGCCGAGCTCAACGCAACGGCCGCCTCCCACACTTGATTGTGTTCCCGGCCGATGAGCTCACGGGCAGTGACTGTGCGCCATGCGCCGTCCCACCGGGCCCGGGCATTTGGTTCCGCCCGAAGGTTCAGCACCCAGGCTGGGTCGCTGTCCCTCCCTGCATTCGTGCCGACCAGCGCAGGTGAACCTTCATGGTCAAAGTACGTGATGAGGATCTGCCGAGGTTCACCGGACTTCCGGCCCGTCGTCACGAGTTCGAGTATGGGCAGGCCACCTACATTGCGGCCGATCCGGCCACCCGACGCGTTCCAGAGCAGTTTGTGCGCTTGCCACTGGAATCGCATGACCGTGCGGTTTGTCTCGCCCATCGCCACTCCTCTCGGTCTGTGTTCAGCCAAGCACACACTGCGCCGCTGTGCGGCTGAGCTGCCGGTGGTGGTGGTGGTGGTGGTGGCGGCGGCGACCCGACAAGCCCCCCGGTGCTCGCCGGGTCGCGGAAGCAGCCGGATCCACGGAGTGAACTGGCCTACGGATGCGCAATCGGCCGAGGGCGCCTTCAATCTCGAGTTCCTCGGAATCGACAAAGAGCGCAAGCGGCGCAGCTTCTCATGGGGAGAATTCGACAGCTGCGGGCCGCCAGGTATGCACAACCGTGGCGCCGTCGAGACTCTCACAATCGAGGACGTATGTTCCGGGTGCGGGAACGAACGCGCCGGTAGACGCCACCGTTCCACTCTGTGCCTCAACGTAGAAGGCCACCATCATTCCTCCCCGGCCGTCTGAGAGGGGGAAGTCCGTGCCCACCGTCGGCATCACCTCTCCAAGGAAGTTGGGTGGCACCCAGCTGACCCGGCCGATTGCAGCGACGTCAGAGTTGTTGATGAGCTCCAAGTTCAGCGGTTCCGAGAGCACACCCTCAGACGGACCCTGGTAGATGCACTGCTCAGCGTCGAAGGTGAGCAGGACGTCCTGTGCACCCGTCGGAGCCGTTGTCGCCGGAGCGGTCGAAGTAGTGGCGACGGGGGTTGTGGTCGTGACCGGCGCATCTACCGTCGCGGTAGGCGCCACCGCCGTGGTTGCGGTCGCAGCGATCGCCGTATTTGCACCGTCGTCGGCCGCGTCGCTGTCCTCGCTCGACCCTCCGGTAGCGCTGCCCGAATTCGAACACCCTGCCATCACTCCGACGAGAACCATCACAGTTGCGAATAGCGTGAATGGTCGTCCCATGTATTGCCTGACTCTCTGCCCCTCCCCGGAGCATGGACCTACTCGCACCGAACCTACGCCCCCAGCGGCCGAAGTCAATGCCCCCTTGACATCGCAGCACCTCCGGGCGGCCCCGAGCATCAAGCGCCGTCAATACACAACGGCCCGATCTCTACGAACGAAGCGCCACGCCTGGTGGCGGCGACCCGACAAGCCCCCCGGTGCTCGCCGGGGGGCTTGTCGTCGGTCCTTCGCACTGGGGCGACCATGCGATTGCGTCAAGGTCACGCCGGTTCGAATGCCTTGTCGAGGACCTGGTCGATCGTCTCGACGATATGGAACGTCATCTCGTCGCGTGAGCTCTCGGGCACGTCATCGAGGTCGGCCTCGTTGCGTGCGGGGATGATCACCTCTGTAAGACCGGCCCGCTGGGCAGCGAGCACCTTCTGCTTGACACCACCGATGGCAAGAACGTTCCCCTGCAGCGTGATCTCTCCGGTCATGCCGAGATCGTGCTTCACATTCCGTCCGGACAGCAACGAAACCAGCGCCGTTGTCATGGTGATCCCGGCCGATGGCCCGTCCTTCGGCACCGCACCCGCAGGCACGTGGAGGTGGAACTTGCGGTTCAAGTCATCAGGACTGATATCCAGCTGGTCGGCGTGCGACTCGACGTAGGAGAGGGCGATACGCGCCGACTCCTTCATCACGTCACCGAGCTGTCCGGTCAATGTCAATCCCGCCTCGCCGTCCATCGAGGTTGCTTCGATGAACAGAACGTCGCCACCGGCCCCGGTGACGGCCAGACCGGTCGCAACGCCAGGGATGGCCGTGCGGTCTTTGGCCTCGTCGCGCCAGACCTTGGGTTTGCCCAGGAGGTCCTTGATGTTCGGCTCGTCAACGTCGATGACCTCTTCGGCGTCTTCACCACGAGCGACCTTGGTGGCCACCTTGCGGGTCAGCTTTCCAAGCTCGCGTTCGAGTGAACGGACTCCTGCTTCCCGTGTGTAGCGATCGACGATGGCCGTCAGCGCCTCTTCGGTGACGGCGATCTCCTCGGGTTCCAGGCCTGCGCCGCGAATCTGGCGGGGAAGCAGATGATCGCGGGCAATCGCCACCTTCTCGAGATCCGTGTACCCGTCGAGGCGGATCACCTCAGTGCGGTCGAGCAAGGGCGCAGGAATGGTCTCCAGCACATTGGCGGTTGCGATGAAGAGCACATCGGAGAGGTCGACATCCAGTTCGAGATAGTGATCCCGGAACGTGTGGTTCTGCGCCGGATCGAGCACCTCGAGCAGGGCTGACGAGGGATCGCCGCGCCAGTCAGATCCGACCTTGTCCATCTCGTCGAGGAGGAAGACCGGGTTCATCGTCTCGGTCTCAATGAGGGCTCGAACGATCCGCCCGGGGCGTGCGCCGACGTAGGTCCGCCGGTGCCCACGCACCTCGGCCTCGTCTCGAATACCGCCAAGCGCCACACGCACGAACTTGCGGCCAAGGGCACGAGCGACCGACTCACCGAGCGACGTCTTGCCGACACCAGGGGGTCCGACCAGGAGCAGGATCGCACCTTCTCGCAGATTGCCGGCGTTCTCGAGGCCGCGCTCTTTGCGCAGTTTGCGGACCGCCAGGTGCTCGACGATGCGTTCCTTCACGTCGGCGAGGCCGGTGTGGTCGGCATCGAGCACCGCCCATGCTTCGTCGAGATCCAGGCGATCTTCGGAGGTCTCGCCCCAGGGAATATCGAACATGGTGTCGAGCCAGGTGCGGATCCAAGAGTGCTCGGGAGATTGTTCGGACATCCGCTCAAGTCGGTCGATCTCGCGTTCTACGGCGTCGCGGGCTTGCTCGGAGAGGTCGACCTCGGTGAGCTTCTGCCGGTATTCGGATGCAGCGTCGCCCTCTTCACCGAGCTCTTTCTTGATTGCTTCGAGCTGCTGGCGGAGCATGTAGTCGCGCTGGGACTTGTCGATCTGTTCGGTTGCGCTGTCGCGGACCTTCCGGCGCAGCGTCAGGTCGGCGAGGACCTCGCTCATCCACGACATCAACTTGCCGAGCCGTTCTCGGATGTCCAGTGTCTCGAGGAGTTCGATCTTCTGTTCGAGTGAGAGGTCCGGCGAGTAGACCGCCAGGTCGGCCAGCTGGCTCGGGTTCTCGATCCCGAGGACACGATCGGCCACACCGCTCATGCCTCGCTGTTCGAGTACCTCGCGCACGACGGCCCGGTATTCGCCGACCAGGTCATCAAGCGCTTCATCGCGGACGTCGGCTTCCGGGCACTGCTCGGTCTCGACCCAAAGCGCTCCCTGTTCGTCGGTCCGGCCGACACCCACGCGAGCACGGGCGAGACCCTCGACGACGACGTTGCCGCCATCCGAGTCCTTGATCTGGGCAACGGTTCCGACCGTTGCGTACGTGCCGTCCAGCTTGGACACGAGCAGCAACAAACCGTCAGACTCCTCGGCGGCCGCGACCGCCGTTCGTGATTCTTCGGTCTCCGTCCGCAGCGTGACCACCATGTGTGGGAACACGACCCCGTTGCTGAGTGGCAGGACCGGGAGGGTGAGTTCTCGAGTATTCGCCATGCGAGCCTCGCTCCTTCTCTCTGTTGGGCAACGTGCAACCATCAAGCGGCGCGGGGTATTCCGCAGAAGGGCTGTATCTAATAGGAATAGACTCATGTTTTCATCACTCGCCGTGCTCATCTGCAGCGGTGGCGCCCACGCCGAACGCGCCGTCCGATCCACAAATCGGGACTCCCCGTTCCGACCGCTGAACGGCCGCATTGAGCCCTCGACCACGGTGGGAACACACTGTGAATTCGTATCGCCACTATCTGAGACATCCGCTCAAGGCGCAGTTCCCGAAACCCGAGATACCATTGATGCCCTAAGTGGTGCAGGAAACACAACAACGCCTGACGGGGGTGTCGTGAAAACCAAGGTGGGGAGGACTGCGGTCCTCGTCCTCGCTCCTCTGCTGATCCTGCTGTTGCCGGTCGCGGTGTATGCCACCGACCGGTGGATGAACAGCGGGGACTTGCCGCGCAACGTATCCGTTGCCGGCATTGATGTCGCGGGCTTGACCCCCGAGGAGGCGCTCGCCGTCGTTCGTGCGGAACAGGACGCCATCTACGCACAGCCCTCACTCTTCGTAGTGAACGGCAAGACGTTCGAACTGGATCCGGCCGATGTGGGGCTCAGCGTCGAGGTGGAAACGGCGGTTGCCCAGGTTGACACCGCAGGCGACGATGGCCTGATCGGCGGTCTACTCCCGTGGGTTCGGAGCTTCACCTCATCCGCCGTGAACGCTCCGGTAGACGTCGCCATCGACGGTGACTCAATCGAGCAGATCATCGAACAATGGGAACGTGAGGCGATCCGCGTCCCGGCATTCGACGGCGACCTGCGGATTGTCGGGCGTACGGTTGAGATCGACTACCCGAGAGCAGGCTTGCGGATCGACCGGGAGGCCGCACGCGCCGTCGTTGAGTCGGCGTTCCTCGCCGGTCGTCACGGACCGGAGGAGATTCCACTTCTCGACCTGCCCGCCGCTCTTTCCACTGAAGATCTCGATGATGCGGCAGCGACCATCGAACAGCTGATCAGTCGGCCCGTCACGCTCCGCAATGCCGTTTACGACGCGACCCTGGTGATCACCCCGACGGAGATCGCCGACGCAGTGATGATCGAATTCGTGATCGAGTCACCGGCACACATCGATATCGGCCTCGATCCGGACATCATCGCCGCCGCGGTTGAACCTCGCGCCGCCGAGCTCGGGCAACCACCGGTCGAAGTCCAGATAGACACCAACGTCGCCGCCGGACGCGTCACGGTGACTCCCCCGGAGAACGGCAGTCGCGTTGACTTCGATGCCCTCACCCCGGCCCTCTTCAAGGCGGCTCTCGGTGTAGGCGTTGGTTCCCTCCCCATTGTCGATGACGTCGAACCGGACATCACCATCGAAGAAGTCGAAGCGTGGGGTCCCCTCGAGCTGGTGTCGTCGTTCACGACGAGGTACCCGAGCGGCCAGCCCCGCGTGACGAACATCCACACCATGGCCAAGACCGTCGACGGATCGATCGTATGGCCTGGCGAGACATTCTCGATCAACGAAACCGTTGGCCGGCGCACAGAGGCAAAGGGCTACGTGCGCGATGGGGCAATCATCAACGGCGAGGTCTACTGCTGCGACAGCCCCACCAACGTCGGTGGTGGTGTGAGCCAGTTCGGCACCACGTTCTTCAACGCCGTGTTCTTCGGCGGCTACGAGGACATCGAGCACCAGCCGCACAGCATCTACTTCTCGAAGTACCCCGAAGGCAGAGAGGCCACGCTCGGATATCCGCACCCCGATGTGGTCTTCCGCAACAACACCGATGCTCCTGTCATCATCAGGACCGGCGTGACCTCCTCGTCGGTCACCGTGTTGTTCTTCGGGAACAACGGCGGCCTGAAGGTCGAGTCGCAGCGCTCAGAGCGGCGGAACTTCACCGAGCCCCGGTTGATCTACGAGGAGAACCCGAGCCTCGATCCCGGCGTCGAGAAGGTCGTGTCGCGAGGATCGGAGGGCTGGACCGTGACGGTGACCCGCGTGATCACCTACCCGGACGGGACCGTCGTGCGTGAGCCGTTCGTGTGGCGGTACCGAGGCAACGCCAGGAAGATCCAAGTGGCATCGTGCTCGACCGTGCCAGGCTCAGTGCGATGCTCGGTACCACCGGACACCACCACCACCGTGCCACCCGACACCACAACGACGACCCTGCCCGAGGAGTCCACGACCACCCTGCCACCGGACACCACCACCACGGTGGCACCAACAACCACTTCGTCCACGACCACCACCACCACGGTGGCACCAACAACCACTTCGTCCACGACCACGACCACCACGACCACGACCACCACGACCACGACCACCACGACAGAGGCACCGTGATCGACACTCCGATTGGTGCTACTGAGAGCTCCCGTCCGCCGTCGACATGATCACTGCTGCGGTGCTGCAGACCGGGACTCGAACTCAGGCTCGGAGATCGCCAGTGAGGCCACGCCGATCATGAAGGGCAAGACAGCGAGCAGTTGGGCTGCTTCGGTGTAGCCGCCCAACCAGGCACTCACCAGAGCAAGGGCCACTGGACCAACCGCCGACGCGGCGACGCCGATCAGCGTTGATACACCCTGGATCGCACCGATGTGGACCGCCCCGTACCAGCGTGGCAGCAACGTTGCCACCAACGGTCGCTGGGCACCGGCGGATGCTCCCAACATGACGGCATAGAGGACTACTTGCCATCCCGGCTGGATGAAGTTGATCAAGAGGAGGCTGCACACCAGGATCCCCATCGACATCACCACCAGGAATCGCGCCGGTACGAGATCCGCCAGTGCGCCCACGACAAGCCCCGCGACGATCGCTCCGACCACCTGGGGGAGGAACATCGCCGCAGCTTCGGTTGCCGAAAAGCCTTCCTCGCCCAGGATGGAGATCTGATGGAAGTTCAGTGCCGTCACGAGCATCGCCGTGACCGCAACCGCTAGATTCAGCAGCCAGAATCGGACTTCTCCGAGTGCCTCTCGCCTCGTTCGAGACCCGGCGGTTCGCAAACGCGCGCTTGCGGCAGTCGGCGCGTCGTCCCCATCGGGATGCTGCCCCACGTCCGCGGGTCGATCCACGATGCCGAACCGTGCGATCGGTATGACGACGAGCCACACCGCCATGGCTGCGATCACCCAGGCGGTCCTCCAGTCGTACGCCTCGATCGCGAAGCCCAGGAAGACCGGAGTCAGCGCCATCAGGGCACTCACGACCGTGAACGACACGCCAAAGACCGTGCCCCGTCTGCGCTCGAACCAGTGGGTGATCGAAACGACACTCACCAGACCGAGCGACCCCTGCCCGAGCCACCGAATGAGCGTGAATCCGATGGCAAGTGTCACGAACCCTCGAACTCCGCTCATCGCGACCAGGCCGACACCGAACGCGACGCCGATCCATGTCATGGCTTGCCGCGATCCAACCCGATCGATCCACCGACCGACCGGCAGCAGCAAAAAGGCACCCACAAGGGTTCCGATGAGGTAGGCCATCGAGACCTGCGAGCGGGTCAGGTTGAGGCCGGCGATCATCGGGTCGACGAACACGGACACCCCGATCGTCTGGCCGGGACCGGTCATTGCGCCGGTGATGGTGGCGAGCACCGCGATGCGCCAGCCGATGAAGCGGCGTGGTTGATGCCCGGGACCGGTTGGTGTGCTCACCGGATGCATCGAGGCCCCGCGTGCGTTGTGAGCTCACGGCGAGAGTCAGCGCCGAACACAACGGTTGAAGGTGGCACCACGATGTCCTCTCGTCGGTGAATGTCGGACGTTGCCGATCCAAAACGGTGAGACTGCTCGTGGTCCCGGCGTTTCCGCCGATCGCGTCAGCTCCGTTGCCGGGTCTTCATCGTCGGCACGGGCCGTCGGTCTGGCCAGTGTTGCAGCGCCGTGAAACTAGACGGCACCGCCGGGTCGGCTGAGCTTCCTCAAATTCCGGCGGCAATCAGGTCTGTGCCGGCCGTCGGCGTGTGATTGTTTCAGCGCTCTCGCCGTCCCGGTAGATGGTCCGCTCCGAAATCAGCTTGCGAGTCGGGTTGTCGTAGTCGAAGGGGTGGCGATCGAGATTGGCTGCGAGGGAGTAGGCAAGAAGTTCGAGCGGCACTGCCGTCACGATGGGACTCAACACTTCGGGTACCCCGCTTGGATACGTCCAGACGGCGGTCGCCTCAACATCGAGATCGATTCCGTCGGGCAGGACAAGTGCTAGCGGAGCGCCAAGCTCCACGGCTGCGCGCGCCGTTGGTTCCAATCGGTCTGCAGTGACCCCGTCGGCCCCAACCAGGACGGTGTGAAGGTGCGGGCCCGTGAGGAAGTACTGCTCATGCACCCATTCCTCGAGTTCCTGGACCACGCCGAGGACGAGTGCCGCTTCGAGGAGTTTGGCGACGCCGAGGTGGGCCGTTGCCCAATTGGGACCGCCTCCGACGAGCACCAACGGCTGTGGGGCCGAGTGGTCTTCCACGTATTGGCCAATCTTGGCCTCGTTCCGCTCCGCAACATCCCGGATCTGACCGAGGGCCGCGAGGATTGCCTGCCGGTGACTGTCCGCTTCGTCGGAGGCGAGACGTCCCGCGTCGAGACCGAAGGCGAGGCCGAGCCAATAGAGGGTCGCGAGATTCGCCAAGTAAGAGACCGTTCCGGGCACCGGTCCCGGTTCACGCCCACGGATTCCGATGTCGATCACGTGATCGGCGCATGTGTGGATCTTGCTGTTGGGCGTTCCCGTGAGCCCGATGGTGAGCGCCCCACGCTCCCGAGCCATCTCGAGACAGTCGAGCGTTCGCTGGACCTGCCCCGAAACGGAGATGCCAACAACAACGCTGGTGTCCGCCAGTCCCCCGGTGAGGTATCGGAACTCGAGCGACTCGACCGGCTCGACCCAGGTCCCGCTCCACTCCTGTATTGCGAGCCGGGCCGCCATTCCGGCGTACAGCGAGTCACCGCAGCCGACCAGAAAGATGCGCTCGACGTCGCCAAGGCCACGCTCGGAGTTGATCACATCAATCTGCTCTTGGATACGGGGTGCCTCAGCGGCCACCACCTCACCTTGCTGATGGATGTCCTCGAGCATCATCGCGAGTATCTTGCGCTTCATACCTCTCCCCTCTTCGCCGAGAGCACCTCGACTCGCTGATCCACGTATGCAGACCGGTGTTCAACGGCAGCGGGCGGCGTGTCGATCGCATGGAGACCACCGATGCCCTCCACGACAAACGACGCTGCGACGGTACCGCTCACGGCCGCCGCCCTCGGATCGCCGGTCCTGCTGTATGTCGCGCAGAACGCTCCGCAGAAGGCGTCACCAGCGCCGGTCGAGTCGATCGACTTCGTTCGGTAGGCGGGAACACGCCAACCCTTCTGCATCTCGCGGCTCCAGACCACCGATCCGGCATCACCCATCTTGATGGCCACCACCTCGGGGCCGAGAGCGGCGAGGCGGCGGCACGAATCCAATCCCGCCCCGAGATTCCAGAGGACGTCGACTTCGTCTGCGCTTGGGAGGAAGACCGAGACCGACGCCAGCATCCGTTCGAGTTGCTCCCGACCTCTTCTATCAAGGGGAAGGTGCGGGGCATCAACGCCGATCACTCTGCCCGGGGCGGCGAACGACTCGACAAGATCCACCTGACTGTCAACAGGAATGCTTGCAACGTGCAGCGATTCAGCCCGGAGATAGTGGTCCGGAATGTGCTTCGGCCGAGGATCCAGCCGCTCGTTTGTTCCCGAGTCGAGCCAGTTCACCAATTGACGTTGGTTCGGACCTTCTTGAAGCACCCAGAGGTGAAGGGCGGGCGCCGACAAGCGAGGACACCCGTCCATGAGGAACCCCGCAGTCTCGAGCGTATCGAGGTTCTCTTGCGGATAGTCGTGTCCAACGGGCGAGAGGAGCGCAGGTTGCGCGCCTGCCAGCTTTGTACCGACTCCGGCGCAGAGGACATTGCCCCCCGCTGCATTGCGAACCACGCGATCGTCGAGCAGTACGGTGTCGTCCAGAGTGAAGCCGCCGGCCACGACCTGCAACATGGCACCCCACAGTAGCGCCGCGGTCTGTCGCGACCATCTCGCCGAAGCGACCCGGTCAGGAACCCTGCCGGCTCTCCCTGTTGTTGTTGAGGGCGCGGACGGTCCCGACCAGCTCGCTCACCTTCGCAGCGTCTATGCGCTCGCCGGTCTTGACGCTGGTTCCAACGATCGCCCCGTCGGCGGCCGCCATGAGCGTCGCGGCATTCGCGACGTCCAAGCCACTCCCGACCAGGACCGGGCAAGCGCCGGCACCGCTCTTAGCCTGCTCGATTGTGCTTGCCGTTGGGGGATCTCCTGTCTCGCTTCCCGTCACTCCGATCGCGTCGGCGCCATGGTGAGCGGCGAGGCGGGCCGATTCGGCCAATGAGCGATCGACCAGCATCGTGGCGAACTTCACGTGGATGTCCGCGAGGAGGAGAACGTCGTCGGCACCGATGCTCCGCCGATAGGAGATGAGGGCTTCCGGATCGATGTCGATCGGTCCCTCGAACTCGGGGCGCTCCATCGGATCGACGAAGAAGTCCGTTCGCATGAAACCCGCCCCGGCCATCTTGGCCACGGCGAACGACGCCGCCGGATCGTTCAGGAGGACCTCGACTCCGATGATCGTTGTGTCGGTCGCCAGCACGAGTTCTCGCACGACCCGTGTCATGGCCGCGACCGTCTCGGGACGCGCCTTGAGTCGGAAGGGTCGATCAGAGAAGTTCTCGACCAGGACACCGTCCACGCCACCTCTCTCGAGCGCGGACAGGTCCGACACAGCCTTCTCGACAACACCGTCCAGTCCGGGTGAGCCCGGGTAGCCGGGGAGGGCGGGCAGGTGGATCACACCGATGATCGGCTTGGAGCTGGCAAAGCGCTGGGTGAACGTCGTCACGCCCATTCCCCCAGCGTGCTCTCCACCTCTTCAATGCTCCACACCAAACGCCCGTATTCGAGAATCGCACCCCCGATGAAGAAGTTGATACCCCCGTCACTCATACCTCGGTCACGGCGGCGCCACGCCCTCCAGTCGGTCGCCAAACCGATGATTCCGCGGTATCGATCGGGCTTTGTCCGAATCAACTCCGTGAAGACTCCGATTTCGCAGGCCGTGCCGTCATCGACCATGGGGCCGTCGAGCCATGCCACAACCGCCTCGGCTTCGTGTAGTCCCTCAGAATCCAAGGCGAAGATCGTTGGAGCGTCGAGCACTTCGGATTGCTCTTGATGCGGAACGAAACACGTGTGCCCGGACGCTGAGAGTCGTTCCGCCAGACGATTCAGGTACTCCCGTTCGCCGGGGGTGAAGAGTGGCCCTGCGATGTAGAGCTTCATGCCGACATTGTGGCACGGCCCGTCCGGACCGCCCAAGGCCGCACCGCCCGATGGTCTACCGCCCCGGCCGGGATTCAGGACCTCACCGCAAGCGTTCGATGCTCCCCCTGAGGTAGCGCGCCTGACCGACGTGCTGGAGATTGTCACTGATCACGCTGGCCATCCGCACGCCCACCGACACCGGAGGGTCGTAGGAGTCGTCGACGATGCGATCGAACTCCGAGTCGTTGGCCCCGGCGAGATACTCCAGCGTACGCTTCGTCACTGCGGCGTTGTACGCCACCAGCGCCGCCGAGGACAGCGGAATCACGGATGCCACATGCTCCGGGGTATCACCGAAACCCGTCTCGGAGACATCTCGCTCGATGCCGGTCATCTCAGCCCAAACGGGATCAGCCCACACCTGCTCTGCCCCGACAATCTCGGCAACGTGATGGTCCTGGACACGGCTCAAGTGCCACACCAGCCACGCGATCGAATTCGCCCCAGGCTCGGGCCGATACAGCAGGTCGGTGACGCCAAGGCCCTCACAAGCGCCCCGAACGAGCTCGGGGATGCGCTGGAACTCCTCAGCCAATAGGGTGCTCGTGTCCATCGGTTCACCTCCGTGAGAACGCGACCATCCAAGTCAACCACGTCACATCGAGCCACACAGGAGAAACATGGAGCGTGGCGATACGGAGCCTTAGGGATCCAACGCCACGACGGCATCGCGCCATTGGCGTACCGAGTTCAGGAGGGCAACCCCTTCGCAGTCCTCGAGGTCACGCAACCGGATCGTTCGTTCGACGATGTCACCTTGCTCGAGCAGCACATGGCGGTAGATACCCGGCAGGCAGCCTGCATCAACGGGTGGCGTGGACCACTGTCCGTCCAGCTTGACCGCAACGTTGGCGATCGTTGATTCGGTGAGCTCCCCGCGCTCGTTCACCAGGAGCACATCGTCAGCGTTTGGATGACGCTGGCTACGTTCCTCGTAGACCTCTCGTCGGGTGGTCTTGTGGTAGAGGAACGGGCTCGACGAGTCGACGGGTTCGGCGTCGACGGCAACCGTCACAGATCGGCGCTCTCCGTCAACGTGGGGTTGCACCGAGACGTCGACGCGGCCGAGGCGGTCGACCGAGATCCGAACCCGTGACTCTCCCCCACCGTCGACCTCGGCGCTGAGCCGCTCGACCAGCGCCTTGCGTTGCACCGGCACACCGAAGTACTCGGCTGAGGATTCGAGCCGGTCGAGGTGGAGGTCCAACCAGTACCAGCCCGTAGTGGGCCCCCACCGCATCGTTTCGATGAGCGCGAAGTCTGATCTGCCGTGGCTCAGGATTCGAGACTTGAGAGCTGCCTCCTCGTACTCGGCCCGCGGGTCTGAGTCGAATGTGACCCCGCCCCCTATCCCGTATTCGGCGTCGCCGGACTCCGCATCAATGGCCACGGTTCGAATGCCGACGCTGAATGATGCCCTGGGGCCGGGAGCACCTTCGGGGGCGACGAAGCCGATTGCTCCCGTGTACACCCCGCGAGGCTCCGTCTCGAGGTCGCGGATCAGTTGCATCACACGCACCTTCGGGGCGCCGGTAACCGACCCGCTCGGGAACAGGGCGGCGAGCAGGTCAACGAGCGGAGTTACCGGATCGACGTCGCCGACCACCGTGCTTGTCATCTGCCAGACCGTGTCGTAGCGCTCGATCGCCATGAGGTCCTTGACCGCGACGGTTCCGAAGTCGGCGACCCGACCGAGATCGTTGCGAATGAGGTCCACGATTATCAGGTTCTCGGCGTGTTCCTTCTCGGAGGTCTCGAGGACCCGGCGCCGAGCGATGTCCTCGGCCGGCCAGCGGCCACGTCCTGCCGTCCCCTTCATGGGTCGAGTCACCAGCCGGTCTCGACCTCCAAGCACCGGGTGGCGATCGAAGAACAGTTCGGGAGAGGCGCTCACGATCCGGTATCGGCCCGTGTCGAGATAGGTGCCGTATCCACCCGACTGCGCCGCCGCAAGGTCGTGGTAGAACGCAACCGGGTCGCCGGAGAATGTGGCGCGAAGCCGAGTGGTGTAGTTCACCTGGTAGACGTCGCCCGACGCGATGTGGTCCTGAATGGTCTCGACAGCGCGCTCGTAGGACGCTCGCTCGTCTACCCATCGCCATTCGGATAGCTCGTACTCACCCAGATCGGTGTCAGGTTCTGGATTCAGCACTCGAGTTGCGAAGAGGCCAAACCAAACAAGCGGCAGGTCGGCGTGGATGCTCCCGGGCTGACCGGAGTGCACCACAAGTCTCGGGTCGAATGCCGGCGCTGCCTCGTAGCCGACATATCCGATGGCCCAGAGTCCGGAAGCCGCCGCCTCCTCCACCCGGGTGAGTGCAGGAATGACGTCTTCGACCGTGGTCGCGACGATCTCTCCGACTTGGTCCGTGAACAGGGCGGAACGACGGCGGTTGGGCCGGAGATCGTCGAGCCGAGCCACACTTGTCACCGAGCGAGCGTAGTCGGTCGCTCCGTTGTCGCCGGAGCCGCATCGGCCCACCGGTTTGCGTCAGCGTTCGTCAGCGATGCACCCGAACGCGACCACCACGACTTCCTTGAGCTCAGGCGGAATCCACGGAACACCTGCGAGCTCACTTCGCTCGCTGGTATCGAGCTCCGACTGTGCGGCCAGGCAGAGCTCGATCGACTCCGCATCGGCCGCTCTCGCTGCTACACCGAGCGGTGTTGCCCAGAGGTCGCCGACGTCTGCAGCGGGTTCGAGTCCGCTGACATAGTCTGCGAGCGCCGCCTCCGCGTCGGCGAGCCGCCCGATGATGTCTTCAGCGGTGGTGTGGAGATCGCCCACTTCGCTCGGTGGCTCGAGTTCGCCAAGGACAGCGACGAAGGCGTCGCGCGCCGCAACACGTTCGCGTGCATATTCCTTGATCTCGTCGAGATCGCCGGTGTCCGACAACCCAACATCGAGTTCGTCGAGCCGAGTGTTCATCTCGGCAACGGCGGACTCGAGCTCACTCGCATAGTCGGCAAGGCTCGGCTCACCGCCGCATGCCGCGACCACCAAGCTCAAAATCAGGGCAACAGCGACGAGCCGTGTCATCCGCCCACCGTAGTCACCGACGTACCGCGAGCACATCTCTTGGTGCGTTCCACGCGAGAGCGGAAGCCCCCAACCAGATCGGCACGGTTCACGTGGTCATTGTTGGTCGCCGGTCGGTGTCATCGACCGAGGCCAATTGTGTGGGCCGTCAGAGGCGGACGGTCACGGACAGCGATCGGAGACCGGCTGCGCTCCGCTGAGCAGACTGAAAGCTGCGGCTAGTTCTGTGCATGGAGGAGCGCCGATGCGCACCATCGGCAGCGCCTCGTCCAGCAGGCCCCATGCCATCACATCGGCGGCGTATTCGACGCCGCGGTCGGACCACTGGACGCTGCGATCATCCCACGTGGTGCGATTCGAAAGAGCAAGGATGTCGTCGACGGTCCCCCCATCGACGTGGTCGAGCATCCATGCATGGGCCAGTTCGTGCAGCACGGCAATCCGTGTGCTCCGCGCTGGAGACGTGCAGGCCTCGGCATTCGTGCAGACATCGCTGTCGTAGATACACACGTAGAGGTTGCGAGTGGTCCCGTCGTCGATCACCCGCCCCGACAGACCCTCGCAGCTCCGACTTGGTTCGAAGGTCACGGTGTTGATGATCGGCGGCGGGAGGCCTCGCTCGGCGAATCGTCCCAGACCCCATTCGAAGAGTCCGACGAGTGTGGGCGTCCCGTTCCGCACTTCGATCATCCCCCCGTCGCTAGTCGCGACCGACCCTGTTGCGATCTGATCAATGGCGGAGGGGAGAGCAAGACCCGTCCACCATCCATCGGTGGGATCGGCATCCGCACACGCACGGTACGACTCGGTCTCGTGGAAACGCTGCTCGTCAACGATGAGACCATCTTCCAGGTTCCACCGCACCGCAACCTGGTACTCACACTCGTCAGCGTCGGTGACGCGATAGATACCGACGGCCCGTCGCGGATCGCTCCCGTACTCGATCGGACCGAGGAACACGGCGGGCCCGTCCATGGCGACGGTGTCACCGAACACTTCCGAAGCCTGGATCGGATCCCACCGGAGGCGCGTGGCGCCGTCGACGATCTCCTCGAATGGGACCGGCGCTCCGACCCCCACGACATTGTCGACGTGTGCACCCGGCTCGTAGAGACCCGCAATCAACGATTGGTCGTCGGCCGTCCATACCACCGCATAGGCGGCGTAGAGGTCCTCGTAGGCGCCGATCGTGGCTGGCAATGCTCGGAGGCTCTGCTCCAGCGAGCTTCCGAGATCAAAGTGCACCTCGCGGTCGATCCTCCCATCGCGGATCTCACTCACAACTGCGCCGAGGTCACTGCTGCTCGGCCGTCGGACGAGGGTGAGAGCTGCTGCATCACCAAGATGGACGGATTCAACGTCGACACCGAGATCGCCCGAGTTCCACTTGACGAGGTCGGGGATCGGCCACCCTCCCCGATTGTCACCCCGCCACTTCTCGATATTGGCGACCGGCGTGTAGAAGTCGAGGATCCCGTACACGTCGTTGGACTTGTATGCATCGGCAAGCCGGTCGAAGTACACGACGGCTTCGGCACCCCACTCGGCCGAAGCCGCTTCGCGTTGACCTGAGCTGCATCCCGCGAGGGCAGTGAGCAGCACTACAGCGAAGCCTGCTCGTCGCAGCATGAGTGGTCGGGATCGCAACATCGGTTGCTATCGATTGTGGCCGCAACCACCAGCTACTGGGGCGGATTCACAAAACCGCTGAGTTCCGCCATCGACCACAGCGCGCCCCCCGTCCTTCAGTGCCAGCGAAAAGCGCCACAGGCACAGGTGGAGCGTCGTAAAGTGACGGCATCAGAGGAGGAGGCCTTCTATGAGTTCCAACAACGCCGGTGCGGCCGGTGGTGGAGCGATCTACGGCTTGGGGATCTTCGGAGCCTTCGTGTACTACTGGCAACAGGCAGACGGCTTCTGGGAGTACGTGCTCTCCTTCATCCAGGGTCTGTTCTGGCCGGCTTGGATGGTCTACGAAGTGTTCAAGGCCCTCGGTAGCTAGCGGCGTCTGCCCCGCCGTTCGGGCGAGTCAACACGCCGGCGTGAGGACGCTGTCGGACTGCTTTCGCCGTTACTCGACGAGGTACATGCGGCCTTCACCCGGAGCGAGGTTCTCGATGCGGTGGAAGAAGCCGTTAGAGGTGACCGCCGATGGGTCGATGTGTTCGGCGCCGAGTGTTGTGAAGATTGGCTTCAGCACCGCTTCTCGTGGCAGCGCGGGAACGCCGAAGTATCCGGAGTCTCGTTCGAGGTCGTAGTTGGCCAGGCACACGTACCGGGATACGTCTGCCGTCATGGACGACGGATCCTGGGTCCATGCGGCAATGCCGCGTAGCGTGGTGGCGTCGGGCGGCAGCAACCATCGGGTGGTCGACCCGGTGATGTCCGGCAGCACGGTCTCCGCGAACACGCGCAAGTCGGTGAGGCGTTCGAAGAGGTCCTCGTTGGTCCCCCAGACGAAGTCGTCCGAGAACCGCGCCTTCGACGGGTAGATGTTCGACTCTCCCTCTTCGTGGAACACGAAGAGCTTGGTGTAGCGCTCGTTTTCGACCGGTTCCCAGTGTACGTCGCGTATCTCGAACCCGAGCCCGGTGTACGACGGCATGTCCGGCAGGAACAGCGCAGTGAAGAGGCGCACCTCGTTGCCCGCCCGATAGAAGGCGTCAAAGCGTGGATCGTCTTTGTCGGCCGTCATGACCGTGAATGCCGGAGCGGTGGTCCGGGTTGCGAGGTCGTCGAGATAGCGACGGAACCGGCGAAGGAACTCGTGGTCCCCGACCACGGTCGACTGGAGGTCGCCGATCGTGGCATCGGCGAGTGAGGCCTCGAGGTGGTCCAGTTCCTCACCGAACTGGAAGACGTCACGCGCCGGCAGGAACGTTTCGGCCAAGTAGGCGAACCATGGCATGTGAGCCGTCTCTTGGATGTGCGTCTTCACGGCGCCGAGGATGTCGTAGTACGCATCGACCTCGTCGGGAACACCATCGGGCCGCATCTGCACGTGGGACATGTCGCCACGCATGAAGTCGAAGTTGCCGATGTGCCGTACCGCTGCGTAGTGCCGGCACACGTAGTCCCACACGGCGGGGCGGGGTCGATCGAAGTCGATTCGCCAGTCGGCGTTGTCGTCGAGGCGTTCGTAGTACTTGTACCGGGCAAGGGGCGAGAAGACCCGTGACATGAACTCGGGTTCGGCGAAGACAAAGTCGGGCCACTCCATGCCGTGACCATCGATGACCGTGTGCGCCGGGTCGGGGTCGACTTGTATCCCCCGAAACGGCACCCCCATCGTCGCGGGCACCGGCTGGAGGCCGAACCATATGAGGTACTTGATCAGATCCACGCGACGATCGATTCGGCCGAAGCGATCTCCCGGCGTTCCGAAGAGGATCTCGAGACGAGCGTCCTCCTCGAGGGCGAACAGCGTCTCGGTTTCGCTGGGAATCTCGACGTCATCGACGGCGGGACCACGATCGTGGAGCCACGCCAGGATGGCGGTCTCGGCTTCGCCGACGACGCTGTCGGAATGGTCCACAATCTGCCGATCCTGGACCTTCATCCACTCGAACAGGTCGGGAGTTCCCAGCGCCATCTCCGAGAAGCGATCCGTGTGCGGGATCACGTCCATCCCGACGGCCTTGCCCATCACGTGGAGGAGGTTCGAGGTGGCTCTCAGCTGCTTCTCGATCGTGTCGAGGTTCGGCGCGTACTCGTACAACTCATCGGAGAAGAACTCGTAGTTCAGGTTCCAACCCGCGATCCCGTACAGCGACTTCACCACTCCCGGTTCCCAAATCGGAAGGAGTTGGACGGCGTCAAACGCCTCAGGCAGTGTGAGCGCGTACTTGACCAGCCCGCCGACGTCGCCAATGGTCCTGACGTTGACACCAACGACGTTGGATCTTCGCATCCAGCCAGAATCGGGCTCGTTGCATCGGGGCGATCGAACCTCGGGCGGCAGTGCGCTCAGCGGTCGATCCACGTCGACGGCAGCCTCGGAGAGGGCGATCGACACCGCATCGCCGAAACGTCCCTCCAGGACTTCGAGGACGTCGGCAAGGGGGATGGAGAGCGCGTCTTGTGGTCTGAGGCCGACGGCAAAGGTTGCCTTGCCTGATTTGTATGCCTCGATGCCGGGGCGAGAAGCGGTCACTTCGCTACGAGTTCGACGTCGTAGTCCCGGGTGATGATCACATCCGCCATCGGCCGGTGTTGCGAGATGGTCTCGTGTTCCTCCACCAGTACCTTCTCGATGAAGGGGTCGAACTCCTCGCGTCCGCGTTTCATCCGATGGTCCATCGTTTCGAGCCGGTTCCTGGCAATGAACACCCGCCGATCGACGTGGTCGCAGAGCGACGTGTACACACCTTCTGCGATCACAACATCGGCGCCGTCGTAGGAGAGTGTCTCTTCGACGATCGTGTTGTCGTCGTAGACCACGAGCGGCTTGGTGATCTCGCTCGCACCCTCCTGGGCTGCTTGAAGGTGTGCGTCCAAGAGGTCGAGCTTCACCTCGGCGGGACCAACCCATGCAAAGTTTGCGCGACGAGCAGCGTCGTTGAACCTCGGGGGCAGCACGTAGTAGTCGTCTTGTTGGAGGACGACGGCGTGAACGCCCCGCTTCTCCAATTCCTCGGCGAGCGCCTGGCCCGTTTCGGACTTCCCGCTTCCGGACTCGCCGGCGACGGTGATCGTGAACCTGCGTGGTGTTGCCCGAATGTCGTCGATCAGATGATCGATGATGATGCTTGCGGCACGCCGGTGCTCTTCGCCGACGAGGATGATGTCTCCGCGCACGTGACCACCCCTCTCAGTTGTCCTGTTCATTATCGGACATGGCCGTTCAAATGCCACAACGCGTCGGGTTGGGTGTGCCCAACGGTCGGCCGTAGTCGCGTGGGAACGGTCGAATGGCTCTTGCGCTGTCGCCGCCTATTCGGGACAATTCGGAGGAACTCTGGGGGCGGTAGATCATGGCTGATGATCAGGTGACGATCGACCCCGAGTTCCGTCCGCCCATGCCCAATGGGGATCAGGGCGGTCGGTTGAAGACCATCGGCGTGGTGGGAGTCGTGGTTGCAGCTTTCGCCTTCGGCTGGTTGATGAGATCCCCGGAACCGTCCGAGACAGAAGCCGACGAGGCCCCAGCCGCAGCGAGCGTCACATCGACCACGGGACCCGGGGAGACTGAATCGTCCACGACGACTCGGCCATCGACGACAACCACGAGCGCACCGCCGGAGGCGATCGGGCTGGGGGTACCACTGGACGAGGCGGTGCCGGGTCTCACCGACGTTGTCACCATTGCGCAATGGACTGAAACCAGAGTCGATCTCGCGCGATGGCGGGCGTCACAGTACGCCTCCGAGACAATCGCATCATTCGACACGGTCGATGGTCCCCAGTTTGCGGGAATAGACGCCTCCGGCACGTGGTACGCCCTTGAGAGTGACTTTGGGGTGTTGAGCGTCCACCGCTTGGAAGCCAGTCATGCGGACAGCGGATGGTTCCCGGATCTTCGGGCGGTCGGAGTGCGGATTGTCAATCTGGCATGGCACGACACCGAACCGGGACAGTTGGCGTGGTTGGCGTGCTCCCGCACCCCAGGCGGTCCTGGCACCCTCTTCCGGCTGGATGTGGCTGACATCACGGCCGAACCGGTCGCGGTCGTTTCGGTCGAAAAGGCCTGTTCCCAGGAATCGTCAGTTTGGCTACAGCAATGGGGTGAGTGGGGATTCGTCCTCGCACGATGGAACGACGAGCAGCCCGGACCCATCCTCCTTGGCGCCGATGGAAGCGAGATAGCACCGATTGGAGGCTGGCCCACAGACACATGGCTCGTCGCCGGACACTCTGAAGGAACCCTCTGGACGCAGGATTCCGGGGGAACAGGCGGGTCGTCATTCTTGCTGTCGCCCGACGGGCAGTCCCGCACTCCCGTCCCAGGACTCACACAGGGCGAACAGGTCATGCATGCCCGGTGGTCTCCAGACGGGTCGCGGCTCGCCCTGCTTGCGCACAGACCCGAAGGCAGAACCACCGCAATTCGCATCGTTGAGCCCCGGACGGCTGCAACCATCGCAGAAATCGCTGTGAGCGCCGCCCCCGAGTGGGGGATCGCGGTGGGCCCGTGGTCGACTGACGGGCGTTTCCTCCTGGTTGACCGCTTGGTGTGTCCCGATGGGTGCGAATTCGAGGCTCCGCAGGGACGCGAACTGCTGTTCTACGACACCCAGAACGCCACGACCAGTGCGATCAACCTCCCGGATGGTGACGTTTGGGGCGGTGTCTGGCTCACCGACCCCGCCACTCCGGCGGCGCTGGCTGCGCACTATCCGCTCGAAGGTGATGCCACCGACCTCAGTGGCTACAACAACGATGGCGCCGTCGTCGGAGCGACCCCCACGAGTGATCGATTCGGCACCCCCGACGCCGCCTACGCCTTCGATGGTGAGGATGACCGGATCGTCGTCACCATGGGATCGCAGCTGCAAGCCGACGCCGTATCGATCGCCGCCTGGGTCAGGATGGATGACAACGCCACCCCGCGACCGATCGGGGAGTGGTGGAGTGTTGTGTCATACGGGAACCTGGGACACGTCCTTGCAATCCAGGGTGAGGGAGCTGTTCTCGGTGGCCTTCAGAACACAGGGATCGACTGTGAGTTCACAGAAGGCGACACCGTGCTCGACGGCAGCTGGCACCACGTGGCGATGACGCGAGACGCCAACTGGGTCATCCGGGTGTACCTCGATGGTGTCGTCCGGGCCACGACGCCCGACACGCTCGACCCAGCTGAATCCGACGCGACGACCGATGCCGCCTGTACCGCTGCCCCCGTGTTCCGCAACTCGGTATTGATTGGCGGGGACTTGGTCAGCTCGGCGTACTTCCACGGCTCCATCGACGACGTCCGCATCTACTCCGGCGTCCTCACCGACGAAGAGATCGCCGCCCTCGCCGCCGACACCACATAATCAGACCGCCAACCCTCTCCCCCTCTCCTCGGATTCCCCCTTCGGTGTTGTGTTCGGACGCGTGGTTGACGCGACAGCCACCGCCCCGGAGCGGCAGTTGCCTCTCCCGCCGAAGGTGGGAGAGGCAAGGCCGAGCGAAGCTCGGATGCGGAGAGGGCTCTGGGAGGCCGAATCGCGCAGATGAGGCCTGCCGGGCAGCGAGAAGCCCCCTCTGCGACCGGACATCCGTCCGGCCGCATCTCCCCCACTCCGTGGGAGAGACAAAGACCCCCACATCCTCGACACTCGTGTCTCACTGACCCGTACCTCCGCGTTGCAGACGGTGCAGCATCCACACGTTGGGTTCGATGTAGACACCCAGGTCGGCATCCGCGTCGAACACGACCGGAGCAATTGCACCGTCCACGACGTAGGCGCCGGATGCGGCGAAGTTGAGTCCCGTCCACGTTTCCCAGTCCGTTCTTGATCCGGGGATCTTCATGGACTCGGGGGCGATTGCGAGGACGCCGGCCCCAAGTCGTTCGTGGACCCGCAACCACGGATCGAAGAAGAGTCCATCCTCCCTCCTCCATGCGACATAGTCGTCGATCGGTATCAGCGGATACTCCGCCTTGAGCGATGGCCGTACCGGCGCGATCAGCGACTCCAGGCTCGCGGCCCGGGCCAGGAGCTTCATCGCATTGACGAGGGACGAACCGAGCCCACGACCGCCGCAGCGCGAGGACACGGTGGCTTGTAGCGCACACAGGACTGCCGGAGCTGTGCCGTCTTGCGCCCCGAGGGACCCTCTGACGAGCGCCTCGTCCCACCCGGTCGGCAGATCCTTCAGCGAGCCGTCCCACGCGAGAGGAATGCTGTTGCCGTTGGCCAGCAAGGATCCGGCGTTGTCGATGAGGTAGAACTGGAACTCGGGGCACCGCTCGTACATGATCGGGTAGTGCTCGTCGGCAACCGGATCGTGGAACATGAATGTCGGCCACTGGGAGAGGAAGTCCTCCCCCTGTGCCTGGTCCTCGAGGTCGGGACGCTCTGCGTGCGTCACCAGCATCGCCGATTGGTCCCCGAATTCGATCACGCGCATGAAGGACCTCCGACCATCGACTCAACCCTGCCCGATGCTAGACATCGCCGGCCCCCGCAACCCTTCGTCCGCCGCATGGGAAGCGGTGGCGCGCACTTGGACGCCCGTCCGGCATGAGTACGCTGGAATCCGATTGGAGGATCTCTTTGCGCCACGTCCTAGTTGTCGCCCTGCTGGCCGTGCTTGCTGCATCATGCGGCGGCGGAGAGTTGTCGATGTCCGACTACACCGAGCGCGTCGGCGTCGTCGTGGATCGGGCAAGCCAGCAGTACGGGGTTCTTGTAGCGAGCCCGCAGGGGGCGGTCCTCATCGCCGAACCGCAACAGATCGAAGACTTCACCCCACAGGATCTGCAGGTGGCCCTCGAACAGGTGAGACAGATAGAGGCTGAGGTCGAGGAGTCGATTGCCGCCATAGACCCGCCAGACCAGGTCGCTGAGTTCCACGACCGCTTCTTCACGTTCGGCGAGGGTTTCATCTCCGCTCAGGAGGCGCTCGCCGTCCGGGCAGGAACCGCCGGCAATTGGGATGAGCTCTCCGACAGCTCTGAGATGAGCGCCTACCGGGCTGCGCTTGCCAAGGACAGGCAGGATTGCTTTGACTTCCGCGCCGAATTGAACACCATCGCCGAACAGCGAGGCGACCTCTCCGAGACGCCCTGGATTCCCAGTGACCTCAAAGAGGTATTCAGTGTGTTCCTCGGCTGTGATGGGTACCCGGAGAACCCCAACGACGTGTACCGACCAGCACCGAGTTCCGATTCCTAGGCACCGGCCCGTGCGGCGCCTCAGGGCAGGAGGTGGAGCTGGATCGCTCGGCGTGGAGATCGACACTGGACGCCCGGCGGTGCGGGCGTAGGATTGCAACATGCTCCGCGCGCGCAGTCGCCAGATCAATGAGTCGTCGTTCGAGTTTGCCGGGCAGCCGGTTCGCTTGACCAGCCGTGAAACCACGCTGCAACTTGGTCGGCCGCCACATGCGGTCGCATGGACGTACCGACGACCCGGCCACGTCTCGCTTGGTGACGCCGACCACATCCACCCTATCCGCGACTATGGAGTCGTCGCCCGCGTGGTGCCACTCCTTGTCGCATTGGCCGCTTGTATCACGAGGAGGTACCCCAGGTGACGGATTTCGAAGAGCCAGAGAGCCCCGATGTGACCCCGCAGCTGACCGCGATATTCGGCGAAGCGAAACCCGGGACGATCTTCTCGAAGCCAGAAACCGTTGGCGACAGTCTCGTGTTCACGGCGTCCGCGTGGGAGCGCGCCGGCGGCTTCGGCTTCGGCAGTGGATACGGTTCCACGGACGGCGAACCCGGTGCCGGGAGTGGTGGAGGAGGAGGCGGTGCCTCACAAGGACGCCCCGTCGCCGTGATCAGGGTGTCGCCCGACGGAATCCAGGTCAAGCCGGTGCTGGACTTCACAAAGATCGGAATCACCGTCGCCATGGCGTTCGTGGGCGTCCTCGGGATGCAACGACGGTTACGCGCCCGACAGACGTGACCACAGTCCAACAGGTCTGAAGGCCCTCAGGCGGGCGAACAGTCGATACCAAGCCGGAGGGCGGGGTATTGGTTTCGACGGTTGGCCTCCAGCCTCTCTTCGACTCTGACGGTGTCTAGTCCCACGATGCGCCGTGGTTATGTGTCTCGCATCTCGATCGTTGGACGGCGATCATCTCTGTATGGCTTCGAGGGCACCGATCTACCGCAAGACCTGCGTTGTCTGTGATCGTCCGGCCCTGACGCTCGACGAAACGGATGAGGCGTACTGCGGTGAACATGCAGACGTGTTCATTGCCATCGACGACACACGGGGCGGCGTCGACGAGACGGAAATCGCCATACTGCTGGTCCATCGGCCCCTTGTCGCGAAGGTCAGTAGCTTCGAGGCGTATAGACCCGAATCGGCACAACGCCGCTGAGGCGCGCCAGCGAACCAACCTCGACCCATGCCGGAACGGATGGCGCAGCTTTCGATGCGGCCGTATTGGATCAGCGCTACTGGCGCGGTTGGATGGGAGCGACCTTCCAACGTCCATACGCTATGAAGGCGAGAACCGCTCCGATGATCACGTTCGTGCCCACTGAGGCGCCTTCACCACGGTCGATGTGGAACACGACCGCTCCAATCATCACCAACACCAGTCCAGCTGCGGCGTAGACCGTCAACTGCGGTTGGATGCGCGTGAGGCTCGGCACGATCAGCCCGATGCCGCCGAGGATTTCGGCGATCCCGACCACGACATGCACGGTGTCGCTGAGATCGTACATCCACTCCATCGGCCCAGGCAGGCCTTCAGGGACAATGAAGTGCATGACCCCGATAGCGATGAAGTAGACGCCGAAGAGCCACTGCAGCACCCAAAGAACGGTGTTCTTCCAACCCATGTTGATCCTCCCTCTGATCCCGGTCCCGAAACCCTACGCGAGGAATCACCGGCGTGGGGGCGGAGTCCCGACGGCCCGCTTCACCAGCGCGCGGAGCACGGCGACTGTTCGCGAGGTGATTCACATACGACCGCCGGCACCGCGCACCGCCCCGCCAACACCGAAGCTCTACGGACGGCCGCCGTGTCGCGACTCGACTGCTAGCGCCTGATAGCTCCGCAGATGGTGCAGATGTGTTTCCCGAGTCCGGACGTCGCCGCCACCCGGTGATCCCAGGTGTGCTGGTGTTCCTGACCTCGGAGGCTCTCGTCGATCGGCACACGATCAAGGCCGAACGTGTCGTACCTGCGGGCGATGTCGATCAGCCGAATCCACGCGCCGTTGCTCTTCCCTGTGGGTTCCGTGGCAACGACCTCGGCGGGTGCCGGGTCCGGCACTGGATGCTTCTCTTCGAGAGCGGCGTCGATCGGTTCGGGATCGGCGGGCGGAACCACGGAGGGCTCATCGACGCGGGCGGCTTCAGGTTTGGCCTTGCGGAGGCGACGCGACGGCTTGGCATGGCTCTCCTTGTCCGATCTCTTCGCCGCCCGCCGCCGTGAGCGTCTTTCGCTCCTCGGTGACGCCGGTTCCCCAGCGATCGTCGGTCTGGCACCGCCGCGTTGTCTCGTGGGCGCGCGGCCCGTGCGGCTTTCGGTGCGTGTGCCGCGAGCGACGACGACTGGACTGCTAGCAAAGGTGGACGGGTCCTCCGGGATGAAGATCATCCGATCACCTTCTGCGACGAATTCGAATGCTGTTGCGTCAATACGGCGGACGTCCACCGCCTCGGCAGGCCACCCACCAAGCTCCGTGCCCTCGGCGCGCATTGTGATCTCGGTGTCCCCGATAGTCAGCGTCACGCTGAGCGCGTCGGTCTCCTTCGGGCTCCGAATGGACCCGGCAACCACCACGACTGCACCGCGGTCCTGTTCATCTTCAGAACGCGAGGCTCCTGCTCTCCAGAGCGGCAAAGCACAACCCCTTCCCGGGAAGCTCCAGCTAGACCTCCTCGGCAGAAATGCTCCAGGACTCAAGTCCTTCTGGCTCGCGCCACATGTGGGCACCCTGCCCACACCCACCCACAGACCCGACGCCGGCAACCCGGGTGCGATGGAGAGAGCCCCACCCAAGCAGAAACCCCGAGCATCAGACGCTCGGGGTTTCGCACCGTGGCAATGGTTGGCCTCTCGGCTCCAGCCGGTGTCACCTGATGAAGCGGATCGTGAGCGGGTACCGGTAGTCCTCGCCCGCCGACGCTTTCACAGATGCCACGATCACCAACACGAACCACGTCACGAAGACGATCGGGAGCAGCAGGAGGCCGACCAGAACGATGATCAGCAGCGCCGAGGCGATGCCGTAGAGCAGGAACGAGATGTTGAAGTTCAGGGCCTCCTTACCTTGTTCGTCGACATACGGGATGTCTCGTTTCCACAGCCAAACCACCAGCGGGCCGATCAAGGTCGGGATCCCAAGAAACATCGCGAAGGCCGAGAGGTGGCTCATAGCTGCCCATCGCTTCGCCTCGGCGTCGATCTCCGTCGCTGGAGCAAGCATTGTGGGTTGTGTGGTTGTCATTTCTGGTCATCTCCTTTCAAGATGTGTCTGATGTATTCATCGTGCATCAGGGCCCCGTTGGGCGGTATCGGGTATTCCCCTCGCGCGACCCTGAGGCGACCCTGAGGGCACGGACACGTTCGAGCGACTGGCAATCGTCCGACTCTCCGAACCGCTGCGAGGAACCACCGGATGCGCAGCGCACGCAGCCTTCGGGTGACTCTTGCCGTCGCGACAATCGCCGGGTAGGGTCGCAGTGGGCGCTGGGCGGCGCCTTGGGGCAGAGAGGGAAGGCATCCGGAATGAGTCTGGGGCAGCTGGCATCTAGCGGTCGCGTCGACGACCGCAAACTCCCGGGACTCCGCCGGCTCGCGGTTGTCCTCGCTCTCGCTCTTCTCGTATTGAATGTCCTCGACACCGTGGCCACAAACATCCTCGTAGGAGATTTCGGCGCCGTCGAACTCAACCCGCTCGTGGCCCCATTGGTCGGCACAGGCTGGATGGTCCTCTTGAAGGTTGGTCTCCCGCTCGTGGTGATCGTTCTCGCCCCACGGGTCAACACCCGGCGGCCGGTCGTGCTGCTCTCGACTTTGGTTGTGTTCTACGTGTTTGTCGCAGCGCTCGGACTTGGGCAGCTCGCGTACCTCCACGCCTAGGTCCCTGCGGTCGGACCAGCAGCGCATCGATGTCCCGCTGCCTCAATCCGACGGATTTGATCCACACTGCTGGTGGGCCAGGTCGGACACCGTTGGCGGTGACCGGAACGTATGTTGATCAAGATTCCGACGCCAGCCATCGAAACAGTGACAGTGGGTCCGCCAAGGTCCGGGGAATGCCTCAATAGCGATCGCAACTTAGCCGATTCGCGCGTTCATGGAACGGCCCGCTATCAAGCGCTTTCAAGCATTGCCGCCAACCCGAGCTGTACTCGTCGTGGTCATCTTGTTTCTGCTCGTCGCCGCTATCGACAAAGCCACCGGCTCGGAGCTCTCCATCTCATTGTTCTACCTCCTTCCGGTGGCGCTGGTCTCATTCCGGTGGAGGGGAGCAGCTGGACAGGTGGCTGCGGTCATCGCCGCCCTGGCCTGGTTGGCGATCGATCTGGGGTCAGGAACTACCTATAGCAACCCGCTCATTCCGTTTTGGAACGCAACCGCGCGCTTCGGCTTCTTCAGCCTCTTCTCCTACGTGTTAGATCGCCTGCAGGGCGCAGTCGAGCGTCAAACGAGTCTTGCCCTCACGGACTCGCTGACTGGTCTCCCGAACCGGCGTGCCTTCGAGGACCTGGCTCGTCGTGAGCTTGCCCGGGCCGACCGCACAGGTTCTCCCCTCGCTCTTGCCCTGATCGACATCGACAACTTCAAACTCATCAACGACCAGCTGGGCCACGCAGGGGGTGATCTGGTCCTGCGCCGATTCGCCGCGACCACCC
>Ga0272442_10000344_pt1 | contig 77098 bp, 64 predicted proteins | sample SSMForm2O_FD_200262 | JGI IMG/M metagenome (GOLD analysis project Ga0272442, IMG submission 200262) | Marine sediment archaeal communities from Little Sippewissett salt marsh, Falmouth, MA, United States - SSM-Form-2O | ecosystem: Environmental > Aquatic > Marine > Wetlands > Sediment ...
AATAGCCGTCCGTGACGGCCGGCACCGTCCGCGAGAAGCCGTGGTCGGAGGGGATCTCCAGCGCGTAGGCGTACCGCCAGATCTCGCGCCCGCTCGCCAGCGACAGGCAGCGGAGGACGTCCCGCCGGGCGACCTCGTCGTAATCGAGGAGGTACACGCAGCCGTTCAGAACGGCCGCCCCGCCATATCCCTCACCGACGCGGACCGACCATAGCACCTCGGGGCCGCCCGCCGGCCAGGTCTCCGCCAGCGGCGTGGGGTCGGGGCTGACGCCATCGCGGTTGGGTCCGCGGAAGCCCGGCCAGCTTCCGGGCAGGTCGGCGGGCTCGGCCTGGGCGCGCTCCAACTCGCCCGGCAGCCCGGCCGGGTAGTGTACGCGAAGCGGCGGGCTGGGCAGGCGAAGCTCGGCGTCGGGCTCGGGCGCGGCGGCGAACCAGGCCCACACGCCCGCCCCGGCCGCCAGCGCCAGCAGCAGCGGGACCAGGATGGTTACGGTCAAGCGGCTCACGTTCCTCCCATCATAACACCGCAACGGCCCGGGGGATGCTGCGCTTCTGGACGTGGCGCGCGGCAGGCGGGAGAGCGCCCGGCGCTGTCAGGATTCATCGCCCGTCGGCACGGCCGAGAGGATGTCGGCGAGGATGGCGTCAGGGTCGATCCCGTCGGCCTGGCCCTCGAACGAGAGGATGAGCCGGTGTCGAAGCGACGGCGGCACGGCCTTGGCGACGTCGGCGAACGCGACGTTCGCCCGTCCCTCGCGCAGGGCCTGCACCTTCGCCGCCAACAGGATCGCCTGCGCCCCGCGCGGCGACGCGCCGTAGCGAACGTACTTCCGCGTGATGTCGGGGGCCTGGTCGGCGTCGGGGTGGGTAGCCCGGACGAGCCGAGCGATGTAGTCCTTCACGTGCGATGCGGCCGGCACCTGCCGCACGGTCCGCCGCATCCGCTCGATGGCCTCGGCGTCGGCCGCCTTCTCCGCCCGGGGCTCTTCGGCGCCGGTCGTGCGGTCGAGGATGTCTGCGATCTGCCCCGCCCGCGGCGAGCGGACGAGCACCTTGAACAGGAACCGGTCGAGCTGCGCCTCGGGCAGCGGGTACGTGCCTTCCATCTCCAGCGGGTTCTGGGTGGCCAGGACGAGGAACGGCCGGGGAAGTTCGTGCGTGGTGCGCGCGACCGAAACGGTCCGCTCCTGCATGGCCTCCAGGACGGCCGACTGGGTCTTGGGCGTGGCGCGGTTGATTTCGTCGGCAAGGACGAGGTTCGCGAAGATCGGACCGGGCTGGAACTCGAACGCCTTACCGCCGTCGCGGGTGACGACGACGTTGGTGCCCGTGATGTCGGCGGGCATGAGGTCGGGGGTGAACTGGATGCGGCGGAACGCCAGGTCCAGCGCATCCGCGAGCGTGCGGACGATGAGCGTCTTACCCAGCCCCGGCACCCCCTCCAGCAGCGCGTGCCCGCCCGCGAGCAGGCACGTGAGTACCTGGTCGATTGCCTCCTCGTGCCCGACAATGACGCGGCGAACCTGCTCGAAGATTCGGGCGTGGTCGGCGCGGAAGGCGTCGATTTGTTCCTGAAAGTCGGCCGTGTTTTCGGGCTCGGCCATGGCTCGCAATTCTACCCCCGCTCCTTAAACCCCGCAACTACAAGAAGTAGCCGCGGACAACGCCGGGTACTGCGACATGTCCGGATGCGCCGGGACCGCCCGAAGGCATCGCAACCGCCGGCGCAGAATTGTGGCGAACGAGGGCGAGAATCGGCTTTCAGTGTCGATTACATCGAGGTAAGCTCGTCCTCCCGGAAGCACCTCTGGACGAGAAGCCCTTGCACCCAAGCGGACGAAGGAGACAAGTCATGAAGTCGCGACTCACGAATCTGCTGCCGGCGACGATGTCCCTCGTGTTGCTCTTCGCCCCGGGCATCTGCCTGGCCGAAGAGACCAAGCCCGCGGAGGTACCCGCCGCCGACGCCCCAAAGGCCGAGGCCGAACCCGCGAAGCCGGCGGCCACGCAACCGGCCGAGCCGCCCGCCACGGAGCCCGCCGAGCCGGCCCCGCTGCCGCCGCCCAAGCCGTACAAAGCCCCGGAGGGGGCTGTGGTGATCTCGACGGCCGACGGGAAGGGCGCCGACACGGCCGCCTCGTACAACAAGAAGGAGGCGACGGCCGGCGACCAGGACCGGATGATCGTGATGAATCAGGGGCGCGGCGGATTCCAGGCGTACATCCGCTTCGACCTGGCGAAGGCCCCGAAGGAACTGAAGGGCGCGTATCTCGTGCTGCACGTGGTGCCGAACACGGGCAAGCAGGGCGTGGACAAGCACGTGTTCAACCTGTTTGCCTTGAATGACGGCGAGCGGGAGGACTGGAGCGAGGCGGAGATCACCGCCTCCGAGGCGCTGGCGGCGCCGGCGAAGGGCATCGGCGGCAAATACGACCCCGAGGAGAAGACCGGTGGCGGCGTGGACAACGAGAAGGCGACCTTCGTCACGGAGTTCTCGTTCGACAACACGGACTTCCGGATGTCGAAGCCGAAGGCGCCGGTCTACATCAGCGGCGAGAAGCTGCTGGAGGCGATCAAGGCCGACACGAACGGCACCATCACCTTCATCATCACGAAGATTGAGGTTTCCCGCGGCCGGATTGCCTCGTTCGGAACCAAAGAGGGCAAGGACGTGGCGCCCAAGCTCGTTCTCAGTGAGAAGGAACTGGCGCCGCCCGCGGAGTAGTCGCGGCTACGGAGCGGAGAAGCCGAAGAATCGAGCGGCATTGGCGGTCGTGAGTTTGGCGAGGGCGTCGAGCGACGTGTCGCGGACGCTCGCCATGCACGCGGCCACGTGGACGACGTTCGCCGGCTCGTTGGTCTTGTGCTTGCGCACCGGTTCGGGCGATAGGAACGGGGCGTCGGTTTCGACGAGCAGCCGGTCGTCGGGCACGCCGACGGCCGCCTTCCGCAGATAGCCCGTTCGGCGGAACGTGACGATGCCGGAGAAGCTCACCATCGCGCCGAACTCGACGGCCCGGCGGAGGTCCGGCTCCTCCTCGGTGCAGGAGTGGAAGACGACGCGCGCAGCGTCCGCGCCGGATTCGCGCAGGATGGCCATCGTGTCGTCGAACGCCTCTCGCGTGTGAACGACAACGGGCTTGCCCAGCCGCCTGGCCAGATCAAGCTGCTCGGCGAACACCCGCCGCTGCACGTCACGCGGCGAGTAGTCGTAGTGGAAGTCGAGCCCGATCTCGCCCACCGCTACGTTCCGCTCGTCGCTGGCCAGCCGCTCCAGCTCCGCAAGGTACGCGTCGCCGGCGTCCTTGGCGTCGTGCGGATGAACGCCGGCCGTCACCCACACGCCCGCGTGCTCGCGCGAGAGCGTCAGCGCCGCCCGAGCGGCGCACAGGTTGCCCACGGCGCAGACGACGCCGACCACGCCCGCCTGCCGGGCGCGGTCGAGCACGTCAGCCGTCCGCTGTCGCAGCCGGCCGTGCGCAAGGTGGCAGTGCGTGTCGATTAGCCTCATGGCGTTTCCTGGTCTGAACCTGCCCGGCCGGCTATCATATACAGGCACGTGCTGGAACACGAGAAAGGGGTCGCACCATGGTGACGAAATCGACGATTTCGATAGTCGGGGCGGCGGCAATGCTGGTTGTCGCTTCATTTGCAGCGGGCAAGGGAAACGCCGACGCGCCGTACGTTCCTCATGACGAGCTGATCCTCCGGCGCAGCATCGTCGAGGGCGGCAACGCGTTCGCGTTGGACCTGTACGGCCGGCTGGCGTTCGGCGAGGAGGGGAACCTGTTCTTCTCGCCCGCCAGCATTCACACGGCGCTATCGATGACGTACGCCGGGGCCGCCGGGAAGACGGCCGAACAGATGGCGGAGGTGCTGCGCCTGCCGCCGGGCGAGGCGGCGCATCGCGTCTATGGCGAGATCCTCGGTGACCTGAACACGCCGAAGAAGGTCCGCGCGTGGGCCCGTGACGTGGACAAGCCAATCTCCGTCCCCGCGTACGAACTGGTCGTGGCGAACGCCCTGTGGGGGCAGGACGGCTATCCGTTCAAGGCGGCGTTCACGCAGCTCGTCGAGAAGCACTACGGCGCCGGGTTGAGCAGCGTGGACTACGTCCAGGCGGCCGAGGCGGCGCGGACGACGATCAACGACTGGGTCGAGAAGCAGACGCAGGGACGCATCAAGGACCTGATTCCGCCCGGCGTCCTGAACGCGATGACGCGGCTGGTGCTGACGAACGCGATCTACTTCAAGAGCCAGTGGGCCGAGCAGTTCAGCGAGCGCGCGACGAAGGACGGCGACTTCCGCCTCGGCGACGGCAAGAGCGTGAAGGTTCCGATGATGCGCCAGCAGGAGAAGTTCGGCTACCTCGAGACGGATGCCTTTCAGGCCCTGGAGATGCCCTACAAGGCGGGGGAGCTGTCGATGGTGGTCCTGCTGCCCAAGGCCGTCGACGGCCTCGCCGCGTTCGAGAAGGGCCTGACCGCCGACAAACTCGCCGGCTGGATGGGCGGGCTGAAGCGCCGGGAAGTGAAGGTCACGCTGCCGAAGTGGAAGATGACCAGCCAGTTCGGCCTCGCGGACATGCTCAAGAAGATGGGCATGACGGATGCGTTCGCGCCGGGAACGGCTGACTTCAGCGGGATGACGACGGCGGAGAAGCTCTTCATCTCGGCCGTCATTCACAAGGCGTTCTTCGAGGTGGACGAGGAAGGCACCGAGGCGGCGGCCGCCACGGCCGTCGCGATCGCCGCCACGGCCATGCCGCCCCAGCCCGCCGAGCCCAAGGTCTTCAAGGCGGACCACCCGTTCCTGTATCTGATCCGCCACCGGCCGACGGACCTGGTGCTGTTCATGGGCCGCGTCGCGAACCCGAAGTGATCAACGGAACGCGTCGGGGATGTGCTTGAGTTGCGGCCTCTCGCCGGGGCGACACAGGACGGAGACGATGTCGTAGCGGAGGTTCAGCCCCTCGGCCGCGGGATGCGAGGCGAGGTAATGCCGCGAGGCCCGCAGGATCCGCCGGCGTTTCTCGTCATCGACGGCCGCTTCGGGGTCGGTGTAGTCGTCGGAGGATCGCGTCTTGACCTCGACGAAGGCGACGGTCTCGGCCCCCAGGCTTTTCCGGGTGGAGCGGTCGAGGGCGATCAGGTCGATTTCTCCGCCGGTGCAGCGGTAGTTGCGGGCGAGCCGCTTCATCCCCTGTTTGCGGAGCAGTTTCTCGGCGAGCCTCTCTCCGCGCGGGCCCAGCGGCCGTTCGGCACGACGCCGGAACGGCCACATCGCGTCACTCCTTCTCGCCGGCGGGGTCGGCGCTGTCAGCCGGCTCGGGCGTTTCCTCGGGCTCTTTGGGCTCCGGTGCCGCGGCTTTTGCGGCGGCTTTCGCGGGCTTGCTGCGGACTTCCTTCAGCCGGGTGGCCTTGCCGACGCGGTCGCGCAGGTAGTACAGCTTCGCCCGGCGCGTCTTGCCGCTGCGGACGACCTGGACGCCGGCGATTTTGGGGCTGTGAATCGGGAACACGCGCTCGACGCCCTCGTTGTTGACGATCCGCCGGACGGTGAACGTCTCGGAGATGCCGGAGCCGCGGCGGGCGATCACCGTGCCCGTGAACACCTGGGTCCGCTCCTTGTCCCCCTCGATGATCCGCACCGACACGTTCACCGTGTCGCCGATCCGGAAGTCGGGAACGTCGGTCTTCAGGTTCGGCTCGGCGGCCTTCTTCAGCAGTTCCATGCTCACGGTTGTGCTCCCGTAATCAGCCTTCAGTCTTCAGCTTGTCGGGCTTTTTCCCACAGGTCCGGGCGGCGCTGCATCGTCCGCAGCCGGGCCTGCTCCGCGCGCCACGCGTCGATTTTTCCGTGGTCGCCGCTCAGCAAGACGTCCGGGACGGTCATGCCCCGGAACTCTCGCGGCCGGGTGTAATGCGGATACTCCAACAGCCCGCCGCTGAACGATTCTTCCTCGACCGACTCATCCTTGCCCAGCGCGCCGGGCAGCAGTCGGACGACGGAATCGATGACGGCCATCGCCGCCACCTCGCCGCCCGACAGCACGAAGTCGCCGATCGACACTTCCAGGTCCGCTACTCCCACGCGGATCCGCTCGTCGAATCCCTCGTAGTGCCCGGCGACCAGGATCAGCCGCGGCTCGCCGCTGAGTTGCCGGGCGAGGGCCTGGCCCATCGGCCGGCCCTGCGGCGTCATCAGGACGACCTTGCCGGGCGGTTCGGCCTGCTGCCGTACCTGCTCGACGGCCGCGAACACCGGCGGGCACATCAGCACCATGCCGACCCCGCCGCCGAACGGCTTGTCATCGACCGAGCCGTAGGAATCCGTGGCAAAGTCGCGAAGGTTGGTTCGGTGCGCCTCGACGAGCCCGTTTTCGACCGCCCGCCCGACGATGCTCGCGGCCAGGAAGCCGTCGAACATCTCCGGAAAGAGCGTCACGATGTCGATGCGGAGCGGCATGGGGCTCTTGCTCCCCGCCTCGCGGGCGCGGGCGCTACTTGCCGCTGCCGATGCCGTGGCGCTTCAGCAGGTCGCGGACCGTGTCCGTCGGCTGCGCGCCCTCACCCAGCCAGTACTCGATCCGTTCCCGATTCAGCGATACCTGCTGGTCCGCCTCCTTCGCGCACGGATCGTACCATCCGAGTTCCTCGACCACGCGCCCGTCCCGCGGGCTGCGGACGTCCATGGCGCTCAGCCGGAAAAACGCCCGGTGCCGCCGGCCGAACCGCTTCAGTCTCAGCTTCAGTGCCACGCAATCGTCTCCATAGTCTCGCCCCGCCCGGCCGCGCCGGAATGCGGGGCGCAATACGTCATCCTGCCAATTCGCGAACGAAACAGTGTATCAGCGCCCGCGATACGTGCAAATGCTTTTTCCGGGCGGATTACGCTCTTGCTGCCGCAGGGGTGCGGGCGCCGTGGTTTGCGGGGCTCCGATTCCCATCGGGGCCCCGCAGCCACCTGAAGGCGTGAGTGGATGCGTGGTTGCGTCGGCCCTGAGGGCCTCCGCCAACCACGGCACCCGCCGTCCGGGGAATCCGGCGGTGAGGCCCGCCCGCTCCCTCGCGGTCGCGGCTCATTTGATGGGGCACCCGCAATTTCTTCCGCGCAGTTCGCGGCCGGCTTTGTCAAAGACCAGAGGCGCTACCGCCGGTTGGCCCGGCGGATGGGGGCGCGCTGCTCCAAGGTCGCCCGCCGCCGGAGGATGTGGTGGTACGTTTGGGCGAAGCGGTGGGCCTCATCCCGGACGGCCTGCAGCAGACGCAGCCCCGGGTCGCGGCGCGGCAGCTTGAGCGGCGCGTCCTGCCCGTGGATGAACACGTGCTCCTCGCGCTTGGCCAGCGACGCGAGGACGGGCGGGCGGAAGGCGAGTTCGTCAAACGCGCTGTACGCGGCCGTGAGCTGCCCCTTGCCGCCGTCGATCAGGATCACGTCGGGGAACAGCTCGCGGTCCATGCCGGCGTACTTGTACCGTCGCCAGACGACCTCGCGGATGGAGGCGAAGTCGTCATTGCGCTGGTGGGTCTTGATGCGGTAGCGGCGGTAGGCGTTCTTGAACGGCTTGCCGTCGATGAAGCAGACCATCGCGCCGCAGCTCTCGCCGCCGGCGAGGTGGGCGATGTCGATGCCCTCGATGGTCCGCGGCGGGGCGGGCAATTCCAGCAGTTCCGCCAGCCGCGCGAGCCCCTCCGTCGGCTCGACGAAGAACACCTCCGGCTGCTCGTGTTCGTGGACGAGGCCGCGCTTCTGGAGGCTCTCGAGCGCGCGCAGCTCGTCCCGCAGCCCGGCCGCCCGCTCGAACTCCAGCGCCTCCGACGCCTCCTGCATCTGCCGCGTCAGGTCGCGCCGCAGTTGCGAGCCCTTCGATTCCAGGAACTTCCGCAGGTGCTTGATCTGCCGGGCGTAGTCCTCCCGGCTGACGAGCCCCGCGCACGGGGCCGTGCACTGGCGGATGCTGTGCAGCAGGCACGGGCGGAACCGCCGCCGCTGCTTCTCGTCCATCTCGTCGATGTCGATCTTGCACGTGCGGAACTTGAACACGCGCTGCATCAGCGGCAGCGCCGCCCGCAGGTCGTACGACGAGATGAACGGGCCGTACAGCTTGGCCCCCTTGCTCCTCGGCTCGCGCGTCATCGAGACGCGCGGGAACTTCTCGTCCGTGGTGATCTGCAGGTACGGGAAGGTCTTGTCGTCCTTGAGCCGCTCGTTGAACCGCGGCTGGATGTCCTTGATCAGCCGGTTCTCGCGCAGCAGGGCATCGACCTCGCTGTCGCACTCCAGCCAGTCGAGGTCCGTTACGACCTCCGCGATCATCCGCTCGATCTCCGGGTTGCGGCTGGCGGCGAGGTCGGCCGACGGCTGGAGATAGCTCAGCACTCGGTTCCGCAGGCTCTTGGCCTTGCCGACGTACACCACGACCCCGGCCGCGTCCTTGAACAGGTACACCCCGGGCGTGGTCGGCAGCTCGGCCACCTTCTCGCGGAGTTTCTCCAGGGCGCGCTGACGCTTCTTCGACATCAACGCGATTATACCGAGTCGCCCGTTTTGCCCCCAACGCCGGCCCGCCGCGCTCGCCGCCGTTCCACCGGCTCGCAGATGATGCCGGCCACGCCGGTGATGAACAGCACGGCCGGCGCCCCGAGCAGGATCGCCACGTACAGCACGCGAAGTGACCCCAGCGCCGAGCCAGTGGCGAAGATCGTCCGCCCGAGGGCGTAGCTGGCGATGCCGATGAGCGTGAGGCGCAGGGTGTTGACGCTGCCCGGGGACAGGGCGTCGCCCCAGAGCCGGCCGAACAGCGCGTGGACGGCCGCCATGAGCCCTGCCGCCGCCAGGGCCAGCAGGAACAGCGCCGCCGCCAGCCGGTCGTAGGTCGTGATCTTGTCGAATGCCTCGGTGATGTTGCGGGCGGTCTCGACGGCGGCGCGGAGGTTGGCCGCGAGCGGGGCGATGAGCAGCGCGGCCACGCCCAGCCCGGCGAGCAGTTGCAGGAGGCGGACGAGCAGGCTCGGCCCGAGGCGCAGCCGGACGCCCGTCACGACGGCCAGCATCAGCACCCCGACCCCCGCTAGCCGAAGCCACAGCAGCGGGCGCTCCACGTTCAGCAGCAGCACATCGCCGAGCGGGAGCGATTCGGGCTCCACCGAGATCACCAGCAGCAGCGCGCCCCAGCCGGCGCCGAGAGCGAACCGGGCCACCGCCAGCGCCAGCCCCCGGAGCAGCGCCCCCGACAACACCGCGCCGGCGCCGGCCGCCCACGACCCCGCCAGCAGCAGCGCCCAGCCGCCCGACCCCGCCGACGCCAGAATCCTCCAGCCCATGACCCACCCGCCGTCCGCATCACGCCGCCACGGGACGACCAGCGTGATGAGGACCAGCGCGCCCAAGATGATCATGCCGAGCCGCCCGGAGCCGGCGGGGGGTGGCTTGACGGCCAGCTCGTCGGTGTGCCCGTGGAGGGCTTCGGCCACGGGGGCGGCTTCGGTGCGTTCGGCGCGGGCGGCCTCACCGGGCGCGGGAATGTGCACCGACGCGCCGCAGTAATGACAGCGCCCGGTCTTGCCCGCGAGACGCTCATCCACCCCCAGCCGCTTGCCGCATTTGCATTTGACGTAAATCATGGGCTACTCGCCGCTCGGCGGCGCTAAGGTTGCGGCGGGGGGCGCGGACGCGACCGCTGCCCGGGACGCCCGGATGGTACCCGAAATCAGGCGCGAAAGCCCCATGCACATCAGCACCGGCATGGAGAACGCGAGGATCAACGCGACGCCGGCGATCAGGAGCATCGGCGCCCTGCCCAGGATTCCGAAGGACGAGACGGCGATCAGCAAGCTCGAGGCCAAGCCGAGCTGGATCATCAGCGTTGCCAGCCGGGCCACGCCGCGGGCGTGCTTGCGGCGCCAGATGGCGTGATACACGGCCACGCCGCCCGCGAGCGCCAGCAAGAGGACCACCAGCAGCGATCCGCCGATGATCACGGTGATCCGCAGGCCCGGGTCGGGCACGGAAGTGGGGTTCGAGACGGGACCTCGCAGCGTTCGGATCAGGCAGCGCAGCAACTCGACGAACTGGTAGCCGGAGGTAAGCAGCAGCCCGCCGCCGGCAATCCCCTGCACGACCCGAACGGGACGCGTGGGGCCGGCACGGAACCGTATGTCGGACGCCACGAAGCACGCCAGAAGGCAGACCATCTGCGAAGTCACCCACACCACCTGAAGCCCCCGTCCGCTCCCCAGCGTCTCCACCAGCCTGGCGAGCGAGCGCGAACCGGGCGTGACCAGCCAGAGCAGCAGGAATGCGATGGTAGCCATCGGCGCGACCGTCAGCACCAGCGCGAACGGGCGGGGCCTGAACGTGGCGGCCGCGATGAGGATCGCCATCGCCGCCGCCCAGCAGCCGATGGTGTAGGCCACGGCCTGCCAGGGGAACTCCGGAAGCACGTCCCACGACCACGCCAGCGTTCCGCGCGGGCCGGCCTGCGTGGTCCACGGCAGCACGACCGTCGCCAGGACGCCGATGCAGAAGGCGATGGACCAGCCGTGATCGGGCTTGCCCCGTTCGCGCGGTTCCGCACGCGCACCCGATGCCCGGATGTGTGCCCCGTTGCTCATTATGTGTCGGTCTGCTAGCTCTGTGCGGGGGCGGGCTTCTTGAACAGGTTCACCACGTCGGAGATCACATACGAGACGCCGCAGCCCATCAGCAGCGGCATCGACACGCCCAGCGTCATCACGACGAACATCGACAGCGAGCCCTCAGGGCTGGGCTTGCGCTGCAGCACGGGCATGGCGATGACCAGGGCGACGTACAGGCTGACCGCGAGGCTCAGGAACGCCAGCGCCACGCGGCTGACGGCCTGCGACTTGGCGTTCACGACCAGCCCGTGAATGAACGCCATCAGGCACCCCAGCAGGATGAAGAAGTTGATCGCCAGCATCGTGCACACGGCCACGATGCCGTACCACTCCGCGTCGCCGAGCTTGTCGAGGTCCTTGACCACCGCGCGGACGGCGTCGTAGTTGGCGATGCCCCACAGAACGCCGAGCCCCGCGGCCGCGAGGGCCTCGAGGATACCGATGGGGATGTTCGACCCGATGCGGATGCGGATGGACACCAGCAGCAGCAGGCCGATGAGCGTGGCGAGGGTGGCGATCATGAGGGCCTGTTTGCCTGTGGAAAAGGCCCGAAGGACGCTGGTGATCATCGCCAAATCGTCCCAGAAGACCAGCAGCAGGACGAATCCGGTCGCCCCGAGCAGCAGGAGCGGCACGGAGAACGCCAGCCCGCGCAGGATAAACGCGAGGATCAGCATCACCAAACCGATCGACCACGCGGCGATCACGTAGGCCATGAACTCGTCGGACGCGAGGTCGAGCACGTCCCACGACCACGTGATGTTACTGCCGGCGATGCCCCACGGAATGCCGACGGTCAGCAGCAGCAGGATGCACGTGGTGATGATGCGCCCCTTGCCCGGGTACTTCGGCTTCGGCGGGGTCGGCGCGTAGGGCGCGTAGCCGGGCGCCGGCGGACGGTAGCCGGGCGCGGGCGGCTGCGGTGGGGTTTGGCCCTGTCCCTGCGGCGCCTGCGGGAAGGGCGACACCCGCGCCGGCGCGGCGGCCGCGGGGATCTGGACCATCTCCTTACAGAACGGGCACTGTGCCTGCTTGCCCGCGAAGTTGTCGTCCACTTGGAGGTCCTTGCCGCACTTGCTGCACTTGAAGACGATCATGCCGGGGCTCCTTTGATTTGTGCCCAGGATAGGCGCTCGGCGCTTCCGTACGCCACGCGAAAGCATAGCCTGGCGCGGACGGCAGTCAAGCGTCTGCCCCGATTGCGTTTGCCGACGATTGGGCGGTCCGGGCGTTTGATCGCGTGCCGCGGGGTGCCGCGCTTGACACTCCCCTTCGCGCCGGATACCCTCACCTGTGCCCCCCTCGACGCCCGGGTGGCGGAATTGGCAGACGCGCCAGGTTGAGGGCCTGGTCGGCCATTAGGTCGGTGCTGGTTCGAATCCAGTCCCGGGCATGCCTGAAGATTCTCGAGGCTCGCGGCCGATGCCCGCGGGCCTCTTTGCTTTGCCGAAACCTGCGCGATTTCCCCCGGCGGAGCTTGCTTTCGCCTCGTCGGCGCGGGATAATCGTGATCTAAGGAGTACGGCACATCGCTGCCGGATGCCGGGGCGGACAATGAAGCGGCCATGAAGAAGCCGAAGGTCAATCTCACCGGACGGATCTCCGCTCTGGCGGCGCGCGAAAACCAACTCAGCGAGGCGCTCTCCGCGGCGGCCGACGAGGTCTCTCGCGTCGAGTTCTTCGATTGCGAGCAGCGGGCGGAGGTTTACGCCATCCTCGACTCCATGAAAGCCGACACGGACGCCCACCGAAACGTCGTCGGGCGCTGGGTCAACGACCGGACGGGACAAGCCGCCGATGTATGAGCAGGTGGAACTGAGCGAGCGGCTCCAGACGCTGCTGGCCCAGGAGCAGCGGGCCGAGCAGGAGTATGGGGAACTCGCGGCCGCGACGGAAGACGTCTCGCTCCGTGAGCAAATCGAGCAACTCCGCCGCGAAAAGCGGCGACACGTGGACCTCACCCAGCGGCTGCTGGAGATTGTGGAATAGGCGGCGGGGGATTGCTGCTCATCCCGGGGGGCGCACCAGCGAACACGCCAATCGCTCCTCGAAGAACTTCCGGTAGTGATGGCCGTAGATGGCGAACGTCACCGCCAGCGGCAGCGCTCTCGGCCGGCGGAACAGCGCCCACAGGCAGAGCTTCCAGTACTGCAGCCGCTCGCGCCCCAAAATGCCCAGGCGAACGGTGGACTTCAGCCCCGCCAGGATGTGCCGCAGGCGCACGCGGAATTTGTTGCTCCGCGCAGGCTCGTACCGCCTTAGGAAGCTCCGCACGCGATCGTAGTACGGGCGGAGCGAGTAGATGCCCTGGATCACCCGCCGGTAGCCCTCGCTGAGGGTGTCGTAGCCCATCCGGGGGACGAAGTTCATGGTGCCGTCGGCGTTGTCTCCGGTGCCCTTATTGAGCAGCCTTCCCTCGGCCGCCAGGCGGTTGTACAGGCCCGTGTGCCGGGGGGCGTTCAGCAGTCCCACCATCGCGCTGACGATGCCGGAGTTCTGGACGAAGGTGACCACGCGGTCAAAGATGGTGGGCGGGTCGCTGTCGAAGCCGAGGATGAACCCGCCGGCGACCTGAAGCCCGGCGGCCTGGATCGCCTTCACGCAGGCAAGAAGGTCGCGGCCCTTGTTGTGCAGCTTATTGCACTCGGCGAGCGATTCCTCGTTCGGCGTCTCGATGCCCACGAACACGCATTCGAAGCCGGCGCGGACCATGAGGTCCATCAACTCGGCATCGTCGGCCAGGTTGACCGATGCCTCGGTCTGGAACGTGAACGGTCGGCCGCGTTCGTTCATCCAGCGGATGAGCGCCGGCAGCACATCGCGCTTAAGCTTCGGTGAGTTGCCGATGAAGTTGTCGTCCACGAAGAACACCTCGCCCCGCCAGCCCGCCGCGTACAGGGCGGTCAGTTCGGCGAGGAGCTGGTCGGCGGTCTTCGTGCGGACCTTGCGGCCGTACAGGACGGGGATGTCGCAGAAGTCGCAATGGAACGGGCAGCCGCGCGAATACTGGATATTCATCGCGGCGTAGTGCTTCCGCCCGGCGAGATCCCACTGCGGGACGGGCGTCTCGCGGATGTCGCCGAACTGCTCGGACGTGTAGCGGGGCTTGGCCTCGCCGCGGGCCAAGTCGGCCAGGAACGGCGGCAGCGTGGTCTCCGCCTCGTTAAGGACGAGGTGGTCGGCCTCGGGGTAGTCCTCGGGATGGGTGGTGAACAGCGGCCCGCCGGCGACCGTCCGGACCCCGGCGCGGCGGCAGCGGTCGAGCACTTCGCGCGAGGATTCCTTCTGCAGGATCATCGCGCTGATGAAGACCAGGTCGGCCCACTCGAGGTCGCGGTCCGTCAGCCGGGCGACGTTCATGTCCACCAGGCGGCGGTTCCAGGCCTTCGGCAGCATGCCGGCCACGGTGAGAAGCCCCAAGGGCGGCTGGGCCGCGCGACGCCCGATGAACTTCAGGGCGCGACGAAATCCCCAGAAGGTGTCGGGGCACTCGGGATAGACGAGCAAGACATTCATATAACCCATAGTACGCTTTCCGGGGCTCCGCCGAACCAACCAAATGAGAAAGGTTTCGGCCGGTCCCTGGTTGTGCCCCCTCGGGCGCTCACAGATTCGCGAGCCGCTCGGCCTTGTCGCGGGCGATGAGGGCGTCGATGAGGTCGTCGAGGTCGCCCTGGATGATCCGCTCGAGGTTGTAGTTCGCCCCTTCGTGCCCCTCGCCCTTGAGGCGGTGGTCCGTGCAGCGGTTCTGCGGGAAGTTGTACGTCCGCACGCGCTGCGAGCGGTCGCCCGATCCGATCATCGTCTTGCGGGCGGCCGCCTCCGCCGCGAGCTGCTGCGCCCGGAAGTGCTCCGCCACGCGCGTCGCCAGAATCCGCCGCGCCTTGGCGCGGTTCTTGTGCTGGCTCTTCTCGTCCCGCATCGACACGGTGATGCCGGTCGGCTGGTGCTCGAGCTTGATGGCCGACTCGACCTTGTTGACGTTCTGCCCGCCGGGCCCGCCCGCGCGGCTGGTGTGCTCCAGCACGTCCTTGTCCCAGTCGATCTCCACGTCGATGTCCTCGGGCTCGGGCAGGACCGCGACCGTGGCGGCCGACGTGTGAATCCGCCCCTGCGCCTCCGTTTGCGGCACGCGCTGTACGCGGTGCCCGCCGCCTTCGTAGCCCAGCCGGCTCCACACGCCGTCGCCGCGGACGTTGACGACGGCCTCGCGGAAGCCGCCCAGCTCCGTCGGGCTCGCCGAGAGAATCTCGAACGTCCAGCCGTGCCGCTCGGCGTGGCGGCGGTACATGCTCAGCAGGTCCCCGGCAAAGAGCGCCGCCTCGTCGCCGCCCGTGCCCGCGCGGATTTCGAGGATCACCGAGCCGATCTCCTCGTCGTCGCTCATCACCAGCAGACTCTTGACCTCTTCGAGGGCGGTCTCGGCCTTCGGCTGCAGGTCGTCGACTTCGGCGGCCGCCAGCGATTTCATCTCGGGGTCGGCGGCGGAATCGTCCGCCATCGCCCGGGCGTCGGCGAGTTCGTCCGCCAGCTTGCGGTAGCGGCGGTACGGCTCGACCACGCGCCCCAGGCGCGCGTGCTCCTTCGCCAGCGCGACGATCCGCGTGGCGTTCGACGCCACGGCCGGGTCGTTCATCTGATTGCCGACCTCTTGGTACCGGCGGCCCAGCTCGTCGAGCTTGTCGATCAGGGATGTCGTCTGCGCGGTGTGCATCGGTGCGGCCCTCGGCGCCCCCGGACATACGAAAACGCCGGCGCCCCGCGCAGCGCGGAGACGGGCCGGCGTTTGGGCTGGGGGGCAGCTACTTCCTGCCGGAGGGCTTCCGGAAGTAGTCGCCGCCGAATTTCTTCTGGAATTTCTCGACGCGGCCGGCGGTATCGACGAACTTCTGCTTGCCCGTGTAGAACGGGTGGCAGTTGCCGCAGATGTCCACGTGGATCTCGTCCCGTCCGAGCGTGGAACGGGTCTCGAGCGTGGCGCCGCAGGCACACGTGACCTTCAGGTCTTTGTATTCGGGATGGATCTTCGGTTTCATGGTGCGTCCTCTTATCGGCCGGATGGGCCCGCCAAACCAGTCAAAATACCATGCGGGCCGCCGCTGCGTCAACGGCGTTTGCCGAGCGTTTGGCGTGATGCAGGGGATGCACGGGGTACGGCGTTTGCAGGGATGAACACAGGTAAACGCGGATGACCGGGTGGGATGGCGGCTGTCGTTCGCCGCCATGCGCCGGAACTCGAAGGCGTGCAACCCGCCTGCGGCGGCCGGGCTCGCCTGTACGTGGAACGCGGGGCGGGCGACTTTGGCCGGGGGCAAGGACGCCGCCGTCCGCGCCGGATTCTGGCACGGAGGTGCTTGACGGGGCGGGGGGCGGCCGGTAGAGTATCGAAGCTTCTCCCGTAGGGTGTTTTCCCGCCCGCACGGGGCGTCCCGCGCGGCCGTGAGGCGGCGAGGGAACGGGCAGGCCCGTGGCGGCCGCCTGCTCGGGCCTCCGGACGGAACCCATCGCCGCCATCGACGGGACCGCCGGCGCGAACGCGCGGCGGAACGCACGGACCCGGCACGAGCACCACTACCCGGTGGTGTAATTGGTAACACACGAGGTTTTGGTCCTCGCATTCCAGGTTCGAGTCCTGGCCGGGTAGCGTCAGAAGAATTGCGGATTGCGGATTGCTCTGACGGGCGCCGCGTCCGGATACGATTCCGCAATCCGAAATCTGAGATCCCGAATCGAATGAGCACGACGGCGATCATCCTGGCCGCGGGCAAGGGCACGCGGATGAAGTCGGACCTGCCGAAGGTCCTGCACGAGGTGTGCGGACGCCCCATGCTGGCGTGGGTGCTTGACGCCTGCCGCGAGGCCGGCTGCGACCGTCTGCTCGTCGTCGTCGGGCACCAGGCGGAACTCGTACAGGAGACGTTCGCCGACGCCGACGACGTGACGTGGGTCGTCCAGCGGCCGCAACAGGGCACGGGCCACGCGGTCATGGTCTGCCGCGAGCACCTGGCGGGGTTCGAGGGCCCCGTGCTGGTGGTCGCGGGCGACGGCCCGCTGCTGCGGCCGGAGACGCTCCGCGAACTGCTCAACACGCACCGCCGGGAGGGCGCCGCCTGCACGCTGGCGACGAGCCTTCTGCCCGACCCGGCTCGCTACGGGCGGATCGTCCGCGACGAGTCGGGCGACCTCGCGGGCATCGTCGAGTACCTCGACGCGGATGAGTCGCAGCGGGCGATTCGGGAAGTGAACGTCTCGCTCTACTGCTTCGACGCGGCCGCCCTGCGAGAGGCGCTCGGCGAGCTGCGCAACGACAACGCCAAGGGCGAGTATTATCTGACGGATACGATCGGGCTGCTGAAGGCCCGCGGCCGGAAGCTGTCGGCCGTGGCGGCCGTGCTGCCCGAAGACGTGTTCAGCATCAACACGCTTGAGGAGCTCGAGCAGGTCGGGCGGCTCATGGCCGAGCGGCTGGCGCCGAGCGGGGAGCGTACCGATGGCTAACCTGAAGCTGTTCGCCGGGCGGGCGAACCCGCCGTTGGCGCGGAGCATCAGCGAGTATCTGGGCATCCCGCTGGGCCGGGCGAAGATCTCGCCGTGGCCGGACGGCGAGTTGCTGGTGAAGCTCGAGGAGGACGTCCGCGGGCGCGACGTGTTCCTCTTCCAGCCGACATGCTACCCGGTGAACCAGAACCTGATGGAGTTGCTGGTCTTCATCGACTGTGCCCGGCGGGCGTCGGCGGAGCGGATCACGGCCGTCGTGCCGTATTTCGGCTACGCTCGGCAGGACCGCAAGGACGAGGGCCGCGTGCCGATTACGGCGAAGCTGGTGGCGAACCTGATCGCGACGGCGGGCGCGGACCGCGTGCTGACGGTGGATGTGCATGCCGCGCAAATTCAGGGCTTCTTCGATATCCCGCTGGACAACCTGCTGGCGGAGCCGGTCTTCAGCCGGCACTTCGTGCAGCAGGGGCTGGGCGACCTGGTGCTGGTCAGCCCCGACGTGGGCAACACCAAGCGGGCCCGCGTGTACGCCGACCGCCTCGGCGGCGAGTTGGCGATCATCAGCAAGCGGCGGGTCAGCGGAAGCGAGGTCGAGTCGGGGCGGATCATCGGCGACGTGTCGGGCAAGACCGTGCTGATGATGGACGACATGATCTCGACGGCGGGCACGGTGTCGGCCGCCGCGAGCCTGTGCAAGGAGCAGGGGGCCAAGAGGATCTACGTCGGCGCCACCCACGGGGTGCTGTGCGGCCCGGCGGCCGAGCGGCTGCGCGAGGCGCCGATCGACGAGGTGGTGGTGACCGACACGGTGCCGATTCCCGACGAGAAGGTCTCGGCGATCGGGAAGCTGAAGGTGTTGAGCGTCGCGGAACTGGTGGGCGAGGCGATCCACCGGATTCACAACGACGAGTCGGTCAGCAGCTTGTTTGCGTTTGAGAATGATCGTGAGTAGCGCCGGGCGCACCGCTCGGCACGGGAGACGGACATGGCGCGGTTGAAGGCAACGAAACGCGAAGCGCTGGGCACGCGGAAGGTTCGCCCGCTGCGCGAGCAGGGACAGATTCCGGCCGTCGTATACGGACACGGCCAGGCGACGGAGCCCATTACGCTTCAGAAGCACGAGGTCGAGTTGGCGGTGCTGCACGGCGAGCGGCTGCTCGAGGTGGAGATCAACGGCGCGTTGGAGAACTGCCTGTTCAAGGAGATTCAGTACGACACCTTCGGGCAGGAGATCCTGCACGTGGACCTGGCGCGCGTCAGCCTCGACGAACGGGTGGAGGTGACCGTGCGCATCGAGCTTCGCGGCACGCCCGCGGGGGTGGCCGACGGCGGCGTGCTGCGGCAGGTCGCGGCCGAGGTCCAGGTCGAGTGCCTCGTCACCAGCATCCCCGAGGAAATCCGTGTCCTGGTCAACGACCTGAAGATCGACGACGCGGTCCACATGCGCGACCTGCCGTTGCCCGAGGGCGTCAAGCTGCTGGACGATCCGGACGCGATGGTCTGCTCGGTCACGGTGGTGGCCGAGGAAGAGGTCGAGGAGGCCGAGGCCGAGGAGGCCCCCGCGGCCGAGCCCGAGGTTATCGGCGAAGCCGAGGAAGCCCCGGCCGAAGAGGCCCCCGGCGAGACCGGCAAGCAGGAAGGATGAGTTGTGGCCGCCGGGCGCGCGGAAGTCTCTCGCGAGCCGTGCCCCGGCCCCGCCAAGGCTATGGCGCGGCAGGCCGCAAGGGAGCGAGGCGCTGCTGCCCGTGGCCCGACGGAGACGCAGGTGGACGGCGGCGGCACGGACAGGCTGAAGTTTGTCGCGGGCTTGGGGAATCCGGGCCGGCGATACGCCCGGACGCGGCACAACGCGGGCTTCCGGGTGGTGGATGAACTGGCCCGGCGCTGGCAGTCGGGCGAAGGGCGGCACGCGTTCGACGGCGTGGTGTACGACGCTCGCCCGTCGCGCGGTCGGGCGCGGGCCCGCGTGCGGCTGCTGGCGCCGCAGACGTACATGAACCGGTCCGGCCGGGCGGTGCAGCAGTTGCTGGCCTTCCACAAAGCCGACGCCGCCGACGTGCTGGTGGTGCTGGACGACATGGCCCTGCCGCTGGGGCGACTGCGGATTCGCGGGCAGGGCTCAGCGGGCGGGCACAACGGGCTTGCCGACGTGCTGGCGTGCCTGGGGCGTGACGACGTGCCGCGGCTGCGGATCGGCATCGGCGCGGCGCCCGGGCAGATGGACCCGGCCGATTACGTGCTGCAGGCCTTCTCGGCGGATGAGGAAGAGACGATCGAGTCGGCCGTCGTCGAGGCCGCCGACGCTGCGGAAGACTGGGTCTTCCACGGGCTTGCGTTCGTGATGGATCGCTACAACCGGAAGAGCTGAACCCCAAACGCCCGCTGGGCGGTCGGCCGGGTCGGTCGGCGACGACGGCGGCACGGAAGAGTACTTATGGACAATGCGAAGCATACGTACGAGGCGATGTTCGTGCTGGAGGCCGGGCAATCTGATTTCGAGGCCGCCGGCGAGCCGATCCGCAACATCCTGACGCGGTACGACGCCGAGGTGCTGGCCCTGAAGCCGTGGGATGAGCGGAAGCTGGCGTATCCGATTCGCGGGCGCAAGCGCGGGCTGTACGCCATCGCCTACTTCAAGGTCGATCCGTCGCACGTCGCCGAGATCGAGCACGACGCTCAGCTCGAGGAGCACATCCTCCGCGCGTTGATCCTCCAGAAGCCGAAGTTGACGGAGGAGGAGATCGCGGCGGACACGCCGGCGACGACTTCGCGCCGGGCCGCCGAGGAGAGGTCCGCGCGCCGCGCGAAGAAGGACAAGAGCGAAGGCGGCGGTGAGGGGGCCCCGGCGGCGAAGGAAAAAGTCGAACAGAAGGGCGAGCCCGACGAGAAGCAGGAAAAGCCGAAGGAGCAGCCGGCGCCGAAGAAGCCGGACGAGCCGAACGAAGAGGAAGGCGACTCCAGCGACTCCGGTGACGGCGGTGAAGGCGATGGCGGCGACGGCAAGGACAGCGGCGCCGAGAGCGAAGCAGCGAAGGAATAGCAGGGCGAACCACACAGGGAGCGACTCATGGCCAACTACAACAAGGTCATCCTGATGGGCAACCTGACGCGCGATCCGCAACTGACGTTCCTGCCCAGTCAGACGCCGGTGGTGGAGTTCGGGCTGGCGGTCAACCGCCGCTGGCGCGACCAGCAGGGCCAGCAGCGCGAGGACACCTGCTTCATCGACTGCCGCTGCTACGGCAAGCAGGCGGAGACCATCAACAAGTACCTCAGCAAGGGCCGGCCCGTCCTCATCGAGGGCCGACTGCAACTGGACCAGTGGGAAGCCAAGGACGGATCGAAGCGCAGCAAGCACCGGGTGTTGGTGGAGCGGTTCAACTTTGTGGATTCGGGTGGTGGTGGTGGCGGCTCGCGGCCGGCGCAGCGCCCGCAGGCGGCGCAGCCCGCGGCGCAGGCGTCCCCCGCGGCCGGCGACTATGACGAGCCGGCGCCGCCGGAGTACGATGAGGGCGGCGGGGACGACATTCCGTTCTAGCGTACGGGCGATGGCCCGTTGGCGAACATGAGGACGAACAGGACCCCGCTTCGGCGGGCGACGTAAGGAAGGCAAACGATGGCAAGACGATCACGCGGCGGCGGTGGCGGCGGAGGCGGACGGCCCCGGCGGCGGAAGCGCAAGCAGCGGTTCCGCGAGCAGGCGAAGTGCCGCTTCTGCCGGGACAAGGTGGACGAGGTGGACTACAAGGACACCGCCGTTCTGAACAAGCTGACGACCCAGCAGGGCAAGCTGTTCTCGCGGAAGCGCAGCGGCAACTGCGCCAAGCACCAACGCTCCTGCAAGCGGGCGGTCAAGCGGGCCCGCTTCCTCGCCATGATGCCCTACGTCGGCTGACGCCGGCCGGACGCACACGGGAGATGACGATGAAAGTTCTCCTTCGAAGAAATATCTCCAAGGTCGGGCAGATCGGGGACGTCGTGGACGTCAAGCCCGGCTACGCCCGGAACTACCTCGTCCCGCAGGGGCTTGCCGTCCAGCCCACGCCCGGCAACCTTAAGGCCGTCGAGGCCGAGAAGGAGGAGTACCTCGCCAAGGTCGCGGCCGAGCGACAGGCCCTCCAGGCCCGCGCCGACGCGATCGACGGCAAGGAGATCACCCTCTCCGCCCGCGCGAACGAGGAAGGCCACCTGTACGGCTCCGTGGGGCCCGCGCAGATCTGCGAGGCCCTGGCGGTCGAGGGCGTCTTCGTCGAGCCGCAGCAGGTCGCTCTCCACGAGCCCATCCGGCAGCTCGATAAGTACGATCTGCCGCTCGAGTTCGCAGAAGACATCCGGGCGACGATCCATGTGTGGGTGCTCCGGCACCACGAACCGGGCGAGGAGCCCATCGAGGGCGAGGCCGCCGAGCCCGCTGAGTCCGAGACCGCGGAGCCCGAAGAACCGGTCGAAACGTCGGAACCCACCGAGTAGGGGGGCGCCACGCTCTTGCGCTTCCGCAAGAGCGTGTCTGCGCACGCTTCTGCTGTCGCAGAAGCGTGGCACCGGGCCCTTGATTTCCCGGTGTGGCGCGGTAAGCTCTGCCTCCGATCAGGCAGGAAGTTCCGGCAATGCCGTTTAGCCAAGGATGGACCCGCAGTGAGCCCGGCGAACCGTTCGCAGAGCCCCTCATCCGCCGCGCCGGCCGGCCGGTCGGCCGAGGCGCTCGGCCATCGCATCCCGCCGCACTCCATCGAGGCCGAAGCCTGCGTGCTTGGCTCCATGATCCTCCACGCGCCCTGCATCGACAGCGTTCTCCAGATCGTCAAGGCGGAGCACTTCTATCGCCCGGCCCACCAGCTTCTGTTCTCGGTGCTCGTGGCCATGCACGACGGCCGCAAGCCGATCGACCTCGTCTCCGTCCGCGAGGAACTTGAACGCGTCGGCAAGCTCGACCCCGTTGGCGGCGTGGAGTACCTCGTCGGGCTGGTCGAAGGCGTCCCCAGCGCCGCCAACGCCGAGTACTACGCGGGCATCGTCCGCGACAAGGCGCTGCTGCGGCAGCTCATCGTCGCCGGGCACGACATCATCCGCGACTCGCACGAGGCCCCCGACGAGGCCCAGGCCGTCATCGACCGCGCCGAGCAACTCGTCTTCGACATCCGCTCGCAGCACATCGGGCCCGAGGCCGCCACGCTCGACGGGCTGATCAACCAAGTGTTCGAGACGCTTGAGAACACGTCCGGCCAGCTCATCACGGGGCTCGCCAGCGGCTACGGCGAGCTGGACGAACTCACCAGCGGGTTCCAGCCCAGCGAGATGGTCATCCTGGCGGCCCGCCCGTCGATGGGTAAGACGTCGCTGCTGCTGAACCTGGCCGAATACATGGCCGTTGAGGACGGCCGGCCGGTGGCGCTGTTCTCGCTGGAGATGGCGCAGCGGCAGATCGCCCAGCGGCTGCTGGCGTCGCGGGCGCAGTTCGACCTGCGCCGCATGCGCCGCGGCATGATCAACGATGAGGACTGGACGCACCTGCAGACCTCGGCCGGGCCGCTCTACGAAGCGCCCATCTACATCGATGACACCGCGATGCTCACCATCCTCGAACTCCGCGCCAAGGCCCGCCGCCTCAAGAGCCAGCACGACATCCAGTGCGTGTTCGTCGATTACCTGCAGTTGATGACCTACCGGGGGCGGGCCGACAGCCGCCAGGAGCAGATCTCCGAGATCTCCCGCGGCATTAAGGCCCTTGCCCGCGAGCTGGAGGTCCCGGTCGTCGCGGCCGCGCAGCTCAACCGCGGGCCGGCCGACCGCCCCACGCACCGCCCGCGGATGAGCGACCTGCGCGAGTCCGGCTCGCTGGAGCAGGACGCCGACGTGGTCATGCTGCTGCACAACGAGGACTACTACCACAAGGGCGAGGACGGCTACATGCCGACCAGCGTCACGGAGCTCATCCTCGAAAAGCAGCGCAACGGCCCGACGGGCATCGTCAAGCTCGTGTTCGTGCCGGACTACACGCGCTTCGAGCCGCTCGCGGCCGGGCACGTCGAGACCGGCGCCTACATGCCCGCCGGCGGCGATGCCGGCCCGCCGATCTAGCTGCCGGGGGCCGGATATCCGCCATCGTCGCTCCCGGGTCGCGGGAGACCTTCCATGGTCATCGAGTCCGACAGCAGTCCCGGGCGTCTCGTGCCGGAGCTTCCGCCCGCCGGCGAGCGGATGCGGCTGCTCATCGACAGCGACGCGGGCACGGAGATCGACGACCTCTACGCGATCGCGCTGGCGGTCGCGTCGCCGGAGCGATTCGAGATCGAGGGGTTCGTCGCGACGCACTTCGCCACGAATACCGTCGGGCAGGACGGCCCGGCGTCCATCGAGAAGTCCTACCGCGCCATCGTGGAGTTGCTCGACGTGGCCGGGCTCGCGGGGAGGTACCGCGTGACGCGCGGCGCCCACCCCATGCAGTACCGGGCCTGGCCCAGCGAAGGTGAGGGCGTGGATTTCCTCCTCGAGCGCGCCCGCGCGGGCGGTCCGGACCGGCCGTTGTGGGTGGTGGTGCTGGGCGCGGCGACGAACATCGCGTCGGCCGTCGCGAAGGACCCGGGCATCGCGCCCAACCTGCGCGTGGTGTTCCATTCGCGCAGCGCCCACACCTGGCCCGAGCGTTCCGTGCAGTACAACGTCAAGGGCGACGTGACGGCCGCGAGGACGCTGCTGGAATCGCCGGCTCCCCTCGTCTGGTTCGACACCGGCACGCACCTGTGCCGCTCCTTCGACGAGACGGCCCGCACCGTGGCCCGCACCGGCACGCTGGGCAAGTACCTGCACGAGTTCCGCCGGCGGCGGGAGTACTTCATGCGTCCGGACAAGGGGTTCTTCGACATGGCGGACATCGCGTGGATGCTGCGGCCGGGGCTGTGCCGTGACGAAGTCGTGCCCGCCCCGACGATGGACCATCATCTCGAGTTCGACCACACGCGCGCGCACGGCCGGATGCGCCGCGTGTACGAGATCGAAAACGACCCCACGTGGGACTTGCTGTGCGAGCGGCTGCGGGCGTTCGGGAGGACCGGCTCCACCGCTTGACGCGCGGCCGCGGAGGGATTCCGTATTTTTTCGCGCCCTCAGTAACGCGCTTAACGTTTAAATTATTGGCCTCGGCCGGTCGGCACGCCGGCCTGAACGTAAACGCACACAGAGGAGTACGCATGAATCCCCGATACCGAAGCCAAGCTCTCCGCGCGATCGCATTCGTCACGACCGTTGTCTGCCCGGTCCTCATCCTGGCCGCCTCGGTAGCCGACGCGTCGCAACCGGTGGTGTGGTCGAAGTCGGCCGACGCACCGGGCTACGCCAAGGCGACGGCCGGCGATCCGAACTTCGACGACAAGGCGGTCTGGCCGTTGACCGGCAAGGAGAAGTTCCTCGGCGAGACATGGCCGGCGACGCGCCTGCTCGTCTGGGCGCATCCGGGCGAAAGCGGCGGAGACGGTGGGCGAGGGGTCAAGCACCAGGTGTTCACGGCGAGCAACTGGATCGACGCCGCTACGGGCAAGCCCGCGAGTAAGCTGCCCGACGCCAATACGGACATCCTGCTGCCGGCCTCGAAGACGGACTACCACGTCAGCTACCGCAAGGGCGGGCAGGAGCACTCGCCCTTCGCCATCCGCCACCTGACGGTCGAGTCGGGCGCGTACTTCAGGACGTCGGGCCTGAAGGTGACGGGCAACGTGTGGGTCAAACGGGGCGGCGGGATGGGCAATCACGGCTCGCTGGGGTTCCTCGGCGGCAGGAACACGTTCTGCCGCAACGATAACGGCGACCCGTCCGTGCCGCAGCGGACCGAGGGCAGCAGCGTCTCGCAGTACATCTCGTTCAACAAGCCGGGCGGGAGCTGCGAATTCTTCGGGACGTTCTCGACCGGCGATGAGTTCAAGGTGTATGCGGGCACGTTCATCATCGGGCCGGACAGCCGCGTCCAGCCCGGCCGCAACGCCACGCCGTTTGTCAAGAAACCGGCCACGCTCGCGCTCATGGACGGAGCGGCGTTTGGCAAGTGGTGCAACCAGATTCACTTCTTCGACCTGCACTGCGAGGGCACGCTGCAGGGCGGCCTGCCGGAGCGCCCGCTCACGCGCGACGCGTACGTGGGGCTGACGTACCAGAATCCCAACGGCACGAAGTTCTACCCGTCCGGCATCGACACGTGGCCCAAGAAGAAGCAGATGGAGGACCGGCTGGTGCCGCTGCTGTTCTACTCCGGTTCGCGGATCAAGACCTACAGCGCCGATATGCAGAAGGCCTGCCTGGTAATCACGTGGGTGGGGCTCGAGGCGAAGGAGTACTACACGTCCAAGATGCTGTTCCGCCGCATGAGCAAGGCCGGGCAGGCGTATCTCGTGAAGCAGCTCGACAGCTTGCCCAAGTACGTGATGGCCGCGTTCGCCAAGGGCGTGTCGGTGGACGGCGTGCGGTTCAACCGGTTCCTCAAGGACGGCATTCTGCTGGCGGATCCGTCGGCGCGGCAGTCCTGGCGAAACGTGTTCTTCGGCGACGAGAACCAGGTTCCCGCCGAGCAACTCCTCCGCAAGGCCGACGTGAACTTCAACAGCGGGTCGTACACGTACAAGTGATGCCTGCTGGGGTCAGGGCTCGGCGCGGCGGCCGCCCGGCCGCCTGCGCTCCCGGCGAAGGGCGGCCGCGGCCTTGGACGGGTCGGGATGCGGGTTGGGCGTCGGCATCTGGGCATTGAGGGCCTTCAGCCGCGCGGCGAGGAGGGCCTTCATCTCAGCCGCCTTGCCGGGCATCGCGGCCGCGAGGTCGTGCCGCTCGCCGAGATCGTCCGACAGGCCATATAGCTGCACGCGGTCGTCCTCGTAGGTATGCAGCAGCTTCAACGAGCCGAGCATGACGGCCGAGTGCGGCCCGAACTCGCGCCCCTGGTAATGGGGGAAGTGAAAGGCGATCGCCTCATGGGGCCGCTTCACGCGCCCGCCCACGGGGTCGGCCAGCAGCGGCGCCAGGCTCCCGCCCTCGACGCCGCCGGGCAGCTTGGCGATGCCGGCGAGTTCGCAGAAGGTCGGCAGCAGGTCGTAGCCGACGACGGCCGTGGGGCAGACTTCGCCCGCCGGCACGCGGGGACCCCGGAGGATCATCGGCACGCGGAGGCCGCCCTCGAGCAGGTCGCCCTTGCCGCCGGCCAACGGTGAGCCGCGCCCCCGTCCGCCGCCGGAACCGTTGTCGGACGTGTACACGACGTACGTGCTCTCCGCGAGGCCGAGCGCGTTGAGGTGGTCGAGCAGTTGCCCCACGGCGCGGTCGAGATCCTCGCTCATCGCGGCGAGCTGGGTCTCGCGTTCCTTCGCGCCCGGCCGCAGCTTGCGGTACTTCTCCTGTAAACCGGCCGTTGCCTGCTGCGGGTAGTGCAGCGCGTGATACGACATCTGGAGGTAGAACGGCTTGCCCGCAGCCGCCTGCGCGTCGAGGAACGCGCACGCTCGCCGGGTCATGCCGAACAGATCGACGGGATTGTCGCCGCCGAAGCGTTCGGCGTCGCGGTTGCCGGTGTCCCCGTCGTGGGCGTCGTATCCGTGGCGCCCGGGTCCGCCGCCGCCGAGGTGCCACTTGCCGAAATGGGCCGTCGTGTAGCCGGCCGGGCGAAGCAGCTCGGCGATGGTCGTCTCGGCGTCGGCGATCGCGCGGATGTGCTGGGGCGGTACGAGCGGGAAGCCATCGCCGGCCGTAAAGGCCGGCGCCGCCTTGGTCATGTGCAGGGCGGCGGGGCTGCGTCCGGTCTGGAGGCCGTACCGCGTGGGGGCGCAAACGGGGGCGGGGGCGTAGGCGCGGCTGAACCGAAGGCCGGCACGGGCGAGCTTGTCGAGGTTCGGCGTTTGCCGGAAGGGGTGCCGCGAGGCGGCGACCTGGGGGTCCATGGCGACGGACAGGCCGTTCCAGCCCTGGTCGTCGGCGAGCAGGATGATGAAGTTCGGGCGTGGCCTCGCGGCGGCCGCGCGGGCGAACGGCAGCCGGCCCAGCGAGTATGCAAGGCCGCCCGCTCCGAGGCCGGCCAGGAACTCGCGGCGCTTCATGGGCTCACCTCCTCGTGCCGGCCGGTGCCTCTGTTGCGTCCGCGTGCGGGGCGGGCCGCCGGGTCGTACGCGGGGTTTGGCTCCGTCGGGCGCGGCGCCCGCGTTTGCGTCTGCCATGCCCGGAGCCGCGCGTACATCCGCCGCGCGAGTTCCGGCCGGGCGGCGCTCAGGTCGTTGGCCTCGCCGGGGTCGTCGGCAAGGTTGTACAGCTCGACACGACCGGTCTCGAAGAACTCGATGAGTTTCCAGTCGCCGGCGCGAATCGCGCTGCTCGGCGTACCGCGGCCGACGTAGGAGGGGAAGTGCCAGAACAGCGCCTCGCGTGCGAGCCTCTCGCCGCGATGGAGCATCGATGTGAGGTCCGCACCGTCCACGCTTGGCGCTGGCGCCCCCGCGAGGCCGGCGAGCGTCGGAAACAGGTCGATCGAGCTGACCGGCTCGCGGCACGTCTGCCCGGCGCGGACCTCGGGGCCGATGGCGAAGGCGGGCACGCGGATGCCGCCCTCGTACAGCTCGCCCTTGCCTCCACGCAGGGGCACCGTGTGCCGGTGCGTCCCGCCGTTGTCGGAGGTAAAGAACAGATACGTCTCATCGGCCAGGCCCAGCGATTCGATCTCGGCCCACAGGCGTCCGACGTTCGCGTCGAGCGCCTCGACCGTCGCCGCGTAGGCCGCCTGACGGTCCGACACGCCCGGCCGCTTGCTGCACGCGGCCAGAAGTTCCGGCTTCGGGTCGTGCGGCTCGTGAATCGCGTGGGGGGCCAGGTAGAGGAAGAACGGCCCACTGCGCGACCGGCGAACGAACTCGACTGCGGCGTCGGTCATCCGGTCGGTCAGGTACTCGCCCTCGGCGTTACGATACGCGTCGCGTTCGAAGCCCAGGTCCCTCGGCTGGACGAAGCTTCCAAAGCCCTGGCCGGTTGGTGTGCACGGACCGCGCCGTCCGCGCCCGAGATTCCACATCCCAACCATCCCGGTCGCGTACCCGCGCCGCGAGAGCACCTCGGCGATCGTCTCGGCGTCGGTGTCGAGTTCCGCCCTGCTGGGCGAGGCCATCACGCGATGGTGGGGCAGGCCGGGCGTGTGGCTGTCGTCCACGACGGTATAGACGCCGTGGCGCGGCGTGTATTGCCCGGTGAGCAGGCAGGCGCGGGTCGGGGCGCAGTTCGGCGCCGCGGCGTAGGCCTGCGTGAAGGTCGCCCCGCGCGCCGCCAGCCGGTCGAGGTGAGGCGTTCGGAGAAAAACGCTCCCGGCGAACCCCGCGTCGCGCCAGCCCAGGTCGTCAGCGAGGACGACGATGAGATTGGGCGGCCGGGGCTTAGCCCCCGCCAAGCCCAGCCGACGCGGCAGAATGGCGCTCATCGCGCCGGCCGCCAGGCCGCCCAGAAACGCGCGGCGCTTCATTCCCCGTCCCCCTCGGGCTTCCGGAACATCGCCTCCACGTTCTCCAGCGCCGGATCGTCGCCGGCCGGGCGCGAATAGACGTAGTACGGCGCGCTCTTGTACCCCTCCAGACCCCGCAGCTTCAGCAAAGCCTTCCGCTGCTCGTCGGTCAGCGTTCGATTCACCTCGGCGAAAGCGGCCGCGCAGGCGTACGAGATCTCGCCGTCCAGCTCACCGTAGCGCCGCCCCAGGGCCAGCACCTTGTCCCGGTTGGCCGCCTCCCCATCGAGCAGTCTCCGCAGCTCGGCGGCGATCGCGCGCCGGACCTCGACGATTTCCGACAGCGCCTTTCGCTGCGCGTCGGGAATCGCCGTCACGTGCCGGCGCTGCTCGGCCGTCAGGACGTTCAGGAACTCTCTCCCGCTGTCGCCGGTGACGGACGTGCTGATGTCGAAGTCGCGCTTGCCCATGGCCGGCATGTCCTTCATGTAGAAGCCGCCGAAGTAGGTGGCGTGCCGCTCTGGGCAGAAGTATGTGTCCGCCTCGATGGTGCCGGCTGTCCAACTGAAGAACTCGCTGGCGTAGGTCATGTAGGCCACGCTGAACAGCCGCGACCGGCCGCGACCGGGCCGCTTCAGTTTGCCCCGCTCGTCCAGGGCCGGCCACGTGTCGAAGTCGCCGAACCTCATCCGGGCCAAGTACGCCTTCTGTTCCGGCGTGAGCGACCGGGCGACCTGGGCCATCACCTCGGCGCGCCGCAGGCTGAGTTGGGCGTCGTAGGCGAACAGGTCGGCGACGTAACGCACGACGGCTTCCCGGTTCAGCCCCGCGCTGCCGGCCGGCGCGCAACCGTCCCGCGCTAGGTGGAACGCCTGAATCAGCGACAGCCGCATCCGGGCAAGCTTCCCAAGTTGGGGGGCCTGTTCTTCGGCGAGGTCGAGGAATCGCTGCTTCTGCTCGTCGCTGAGCACGTGGAGCACGTTGCCGGCCACGCGGTTGAGGAACATCGGATTGTGCCCCTTCCCGGCCGCGTCGATGTCGCGCATGTACTGGAAGCCAAAGAAGTCGCACACCTTGCCCGGCGGCAGGAACGTGGCCGCCCCGAAGTCGCCGGTCAGGAACGCTAGGCCGCTGAAGGCGATCGTGTGCAGTTGGGCGTTGCCCGAGACCGCCTGCTTGATGGAGTACTCCTGTCCGCGCCCGCGGCCGGCGGGCTCCGGGCGTTCGCGGCGCATTCGGGGCGGGCCTTCGCCGAGCGTCGCCGATGTCAGGCACAGCAGCGCCGTCAGGAGCGTCAGTTGCTCTCTCATGTCCGTACTCCTTGTGTTGAGGCTGGCGGGGCACGTCGCCCCGTCAACCTTTCTTGGCGCGGAAGGAGGCGAAATGGACAGAAATCTCCCGCGTTTTTCTGTCTGGTTCGCTTCGATGGACGGCAATGCCTTGTGGAGAACCCGAAAGGCCCGCGATGCACGATCGGAAGACGAACGCGCCGGACGGTGGTGTCGGACAGACGCCCCGGCCGCTGGAGTTGTTCGAGATCCTCGTTCGCGAGAACGCGGATGCGCTGTCGGCGTTCCTCCGCGCGTCGGTGCGCGACGCGGCCGCCGCCGCCGACCTGTTCCAGGAGACGATGCTCATCGCGTGGCGAAAGATCGCCGAGTACGACCGGGCCCGCCCGTTCGGGGCGTGGCTGCGGGGCATCGCACGTCGGCTGATCCTGGCGCACTTCCGCGCGGCCGGGCGCGAGCGGGCAGTGGGCGACGAGCAGGTGCTGGACCGGCTTGACGCGCGGATGGCGCAGATCGATGCGCGTCCCGGCGACACGCTGGACGAGAAGATCGCGGCGCTTCGGGACTGCATCGAGCGGCTCGCGCCGCGCTATCGCGAGCCGGTGGAGCTGCACTATCGAGAGTGCCGTACGACAGACTGGCTGGCTGGGCACCTGGCTCTGACGCGTGAGGCGGTCCAGAAGCGGCTCCAGCGTGCCCGGGCGAAGCTCGCCGAATGCCTGAAGGCCAAGCAGGTGTTCTGGGCTGCCCCCTGAATCCGCGGAGACCCGAGGAACGACGACCTGACATGCGATACAGAGTCTCAGAGGAACAGACCGGAAGTTACTTCGGCCTTTGCCGTTCGCCGGGCCTCTGTGTGGAATAAGGACAAGCCACGATGACCGACGACAGCCCCGCTGATGATGGGGCCTCGCGCGAAGCCGATGATCGGCTCATCGACGCGCTGCTTGTCCATCTGCACGATGCTAGGGCGGCAGACCGCCGCGAGGCGCGCGTCGCGCGGGTGATGGCCGCCCTGCAAGCCGGGTCCCGACGGCGCCCCGCGCGGATTCGATGGATCCGCGTCGGCTGGGCGGCGGCCGCGGCGGCAGTCGTTACGGCCGGTGTACTCCTGTTCACCGCCACCGAGACGCCCGCCCTCGCCTCGCTCGAGGACATCGTGGCGGCGCTGTCAACGCCGGGGGACAGGGCATTCGCGCTGCACGTCGCGGACGACCAGCCACCCGCCGATGGCGGGCGGCCGGGACTCGACGGCGCCCTGCTGTACCTCCGCGACGGCGAGCAGTTCCTCCTGGTCCGCGTCGGCCGGAACGGGAAGAGGGTCCTCGACGGCTTCGACGGGCGCATCAGTTGGCGAATCCGCGGCGGCGTGGTCGTCGAGGAAACCGAGGGCCCCGGCGCCGGACGTGTCCCCGTGCCGCAGTTCATGGCCGAGATGCCCCTGCTCGATCTGCCCGGCACGCTGGAGGCGCTTCGCCGCGACTACACCGTCGAGCCGCTCGATCTGTCTGGGCTGCCGGAGGGCGGGCCGCCGCTTCGCCACCTCCTCGCCCGCAAGAAGCCGCGCCAAGCGCCCGGCCCGACGGCCATCGAGATCTGGGCCGACCCCGCGACCGGCATGCCGCGCCGCATCGTGTTCGAGGGGGCCAAGTTCCAGGGCAGCCCCCGCCCGCGGCACCTGACGTTCGACCTCGTCAGCCAGGATCCGCTTCCTGAAGGTTGGTTCCACCCGTCGGCCCACCTTCCGCCTAGGCCGGGTCGGCCGGCCGGCGCACGCGTCGGGCCGCCAGCCTGACTGCTGGCTGTTCCTTCATGTCTGGCCGCAGTCCTGCGGGGTTCGGGGGGCTCCGCGAAAAGATGGGCACATTCTTCATTTCGCGCTTGACTGGGCTGCCAGAGGGCGCTTAATATCAAGTTAAGCGCGTTACCTCGTTCCGCGTTGGGGCCGAGACGGAGTTGGCCCCGCCCAAGGGAGAGCCCGACATGCCGGAAGCAGCGGAAGCGCAAGGCGGCCGTGAACGTCACGCGGACAGGGAGGCCCCGGAGGCGCAAGCAACAGCGCATCACGCCGCGTTTACGCTGATCGAGTTGCTCGTGGTCGTCGCCATCATCGCGCTGCTCGTGACGATTCTCTCGCCGACTCTTCACCTGGCGAAGTCTCTGGCCCGACGGACCGTCTGCGCGGCGAACGTCCACAACATGACCGGTTGCACCCTCGTGTACGCCAACGAGAACGCCTCGGTCTTCCCGGACTTCTCGTACAAGGTGTTCCCATACTGGATGCACACGGAGCCGTTCGACTACTTCCGCGAGACGTACGCCGCCGACGTCCGCAACTGGTACTATTGCCCGGACAACCAGGACGGCTGGAACCTGGACTACCTGTGGGACGGCTGGGGCACTTGGGACGATCCCGGCGGATTCCGCGTGATCTCCTACGTGTACACGGGCAACAACGACGGGCTTGACGACGAAGTCAGCCGGTACGACGTTACACCCGACCGCGTGCCGGTCTTTCACAGGACGCTGTTTGACGTCGCTTGCTACGACGTGTTGTGGTTCGACCTGATCCGGCACGCCTCGCCCGCGTACAACAACGACTGGTGCGAGCCGGGCCGGCGCGGGGTCAATCACTTCGACTTCGAGGCGTACGAGCCCATCGGCGGCAACGTGGGCACGTTCGACGGCGCAGTGGAATGGGTGCCCTGGGCTGAGCATACCAATGAGTTCAGTTGCGGCGGCGGCTGGGTCATTCACTGGTAAGGCAACTGACTGGGCGCCAAGCGGTTGGCGGACTTGTCGGAACAGGGGATCGAAGACCCCAGACTGCAGGATGCGAAGGACCGCCGGACAGCGGTCCTGCACGCCAAAAGCCTTCCGGGCGAGGACGGCCCCGCCTTCGTTGCAGAGACGTTACTCTGATACTGGAGCAAGCCTGTGAAACCCATCGAGTTGAGCTTCTGCATCGTGTCGCTGGCTGCCGCGGTGGCGGCCGCCGACGACGCCTTCCGCGAAGTGCTGCTGCCCAAAGGCACGCAGTACGTGGACGTGACGAAGGCGCCGTACAACGCGAAACCCGACGGCAAGACGGACTGCACGGCCGCGATCCAGAAGGCCCTGTACGACAGTCGGCAGGTCTACCTCCCGGCCGGCACGTACCTTGTCAGCGATGTGCTGATCTGGGGGATCCGCGAGGGCGAGGCGAAGCGCCGCCAGCTCCAGGGGCAAAGCCGCGACAAGACGGTGCTGAAGCTCAAGGACAACTGCCCCGGCTATGGGGACGTTGGGCAGCCGCGAGAAGTGCTGCGTCTCGCCAGCCGGGGCAACCTCGCCGGGCCGGCGAACGCCTTCCGCAACGCCGTGTATGACGTCACGATCGACGTCGGCAAGGGCAACCCCGGCGCGGTGGGCATCCTGTTCTACGTGCATAACCAGGGCGCGATGGAGAACGTTCGCGTCGTCGCCGGTGACGGCTCCGGCCACTGCGGCGTTGATCTCTACCGCGGGCTCACCGGGCCCGGACTCGTCAAGAACACTGAAGTCGTCGGCTTCGACTACGGCATCCGCGCCGGCGGCACCGTGCGGCACATCGCCCTTGAGAACATCGTTCTCAAGGACCAGCGCACGTACGGCCTCTACAACGATTCCAACGCTTTGTCGATCTGCGGGCTCAAGAGCGTCAATAAGGTCCCCGCCGTGCACAACCGCGCGGGGTGGGGGTTCATCTCGCTGGTCAACGCGGATCTGACCGGCGGCGCTTCCGGCTCGGCCGCTATCGAGAACAGCGGCTACATGTTCGTCCGCAACGCAGAGACCGGCGGCTACGGCCGGGCGATCGTCAGCCACGGCAAGGCCACGCCCGGGGCGAAGGTGGACGAGTGGACCTCGCACCCGTACTTCTCGCTGTTCGAGAGCCCCGGCCGCAGCCTGAACCTGCCCATCGAGCAGACGCCGGACGTGGAGTGGGAGGCCCCCGGCAAGTGGGTGAACCTGGCGAAGTCCCCGCCAAAGACGGCCCACCGGACCGTGCGCGGCAAGCCGCGGGCCTACTCCGACTACTCCGGTGCGCTCCAGAAGGTGATCGACTCCGGTGCAACGACGATCTACTTCGGCCCGCTGCCGAAGGGGAAGAAATACGGCTTCGCCAAGCCGGTGCTCATCCGTGGCAAGGCGCGGCGGCTAATCGGCATGGAGGAGAACGTCGAGTTTCGTGCCAAGGGGCCCGACTTCCGCGTGGTCGACGGCGAGGCGCCCGTCGTCGTCATCGAGCGCTTCGAGCGGAAGATGGCTACCTCGCACGTGCATGTGGAGATCGACACCGCCCGGACGGTGGTCCTCAAGAACAGCATCTACCACGGCGTCCGCACGACGAAGAAGGCCGGTAAGGTCTTCCTCGACGACATCTGCGGCGGGCCGTTCGAGTTCCACGGCGGCCGGATCTGGGCGCGGCAGCTCAACCCCGAGGGCCTGCCGGTCAAGATCGACAACGACGGCGCGACGCTGTGGATCATGGGCCTCAAGACCGAGCGCGGCGGCACCGTCCTCCGCACGACCGGTGGCGGGAAGACCGAACTGCTCGGCGGCATGCTCTACTCGACGACCGGCCCCAAGCCCGCCCCGGCCTTTCCCTGCAAAGACTCGTCGATGAGCCTGACCTTCGGCGAGGCGAGCCACAATGGCTGCCCGTTCGAGGTGCCCGTCGCCGAAACGCGAGGCGGCAAGACGCGCACGCTCAAATGGGCCCAGACCTTCCGCCGCGACGGGTGGGGCACGGCCATGCCGCTGTACGTCGGCTACGCCGCGAAGGACGCCGCCGCCAACAAGCCGCCGTCCCTGCCGGATACGAAGATCGAGTCGATCATCACCGACATGGTCGTGCACGACAAGACGAGGATGGCGACCAAGTACTCCAAGCGCACGGCCGGGAGCCGGTGGGGCATCGGGAAGAACCTTCAGGCGGGCGAGATGCGCTCCGCCGACAGCCAGTTCGTGATCTCGCACGTGCCGGAGGAGCTTCGCGGGTGCGATTTCATCCGCGTGAACGTGGGCAATTACAGGCGCGAGCCCCCCGCGGACCCGGCCGTGTCGTTCCGGCTCACGAAGGACGCCTACGTCTACGGCACGGTCAAGGCCGACGGCTGGGAGGACACGGGCAGGGCGATCCGGTGGATCTACAGCTACAACGGGGGGCCATCGGCCTCGAAGCACACGAGCATCGTGGAGAAGCCCAGCCCGCTGTTCCGCAAGCTGCACAAGGCGGGCGCCACGGTCAGCCTGCCGCCGTGGAACCTCATCATCGTGGTCAAGGAAGCCGCTGGCGGGGCGTAGGCCTGTGATGTCTGACAGGATGCAACACACCCATGGGCGGCCGGATGGCCGCGACATCAGAAAGGAAAGGGCACGATGAATCGGGCCACTGTAAGACTCGCGATGGCGGCTCTGGGCGTTCTTCTGGTTTCCGCGGCGGCCAATGGCGAGTGGGCGCCGGGCAGCGTCCATTGGCCGGACGACTGCGGCTACGTGAACGTGCGCGAGCAGGGGGCCAAGGGCGACGGCAGGACGGACGACACGGCCGCCATCCGGAAAGTGCTGGCCGAGAAGAACGCAGTGGGGATCTACTTCCCGCCGGGGACGTACCTTGTCAGCGACACGCTGCTGTGCGGGTCCTCCAAGCGGCACTTCATCCAGGGCGCGGGCCCGGACCGCACCCTCATCAGGCTGAAGGACAGGGCGCCCGGTTTCGGTGATCGGAACCGGCCGAAGGCCGTGTTCCAGAACTACGACCAGCCGATCGGCAAGGGCCGCAACGGGCAGGCGTTCCGAAACTCCTACCATGACCTGGCGGTCGAGATCGGCCCCGGCAACTCCGGCGCGATCGGCATCCTCTACTTCAACAACAACCAGGGCTCGATGATGAACGTCCGCGTGAAGGCGGCGAAGGGCTCGGGCTTCGCCGGCGTCGCCATGGCCCAGGGGTGGCCCGGCCCGGCGCTGTTCCGCCACCTGCAGATTACGGGCTGCGAGTACGGCATCTGGTCAACGATCCACCAGTACAGTTTCACGCTGGAGCACGTGCGCCTGTCGGGCCAGCGCAGGGCGGGCCTGTGCAACACGAAACAGCGACTGTTCGTTCGCGGACTGGCCAGTCGGCAGGCGAGCGGCGTGCCGGCGATCGAGAACGGCTCAGGAATGCTGCTGGTGATCGACTCGGACCTGACGGGCAGCGGCCCGGCCGCGATCACGAGCAAGTCGGATATCTTCCTGCGGAACGTGAAGACCTCCGGCTACAAGCTGGCGGCGAAGGCGAAGTCGGGCAGCGTCTCCGGGCCGCATGTTACGGAGCACGCCGCGAGCGTCCTGACGTTCTCGAGTGTCGCGAAGACCACACTGAACCTGCCCGTCGAGGAATCGCCGACGGCCGACTGGAGCAAGCCGAGCGACTGGGTCAGCGTCGCGAAGTACGGCGCCAAGGGCGGCGACGGCGAGGACGATACCGAGGGCATCCAGAGGGCCATCGACTCCGGCGCGCGGGTGGTGTACCTGCCGCGCGGTTTCTACGACATCAACGGTACGGTGCGCGTCCGCGGCAAGGTGCAGCGGCTGTGCCTGATGGAATCAAGCGTGGCCACCGGCACTGACAAGACCCCGGGCTGGGACGCCGACAAACCGGTCTTCCGCGTCGAGGACGGCGACTCGCCCTTCGTCATCATCGAGAAGTTCGAGGGTCGCTACGGTACCGGGCGCCCGGTGTTCGAGCAGGCGACGACGCGCACGCTCGTGCTTCGGACAGTAGTCCCGCGCGGCTCCCTCGGCTACCGCAACGTTGTCCCCGGCGGAAAGCTGTTCCTCGACGACTATTGTGGCGGTCAACTGACCTTCGACCGCATGACGGTTTACGCCCGGCAGTTCAACCCGGAGAACAAGGGCCGCAAGATCCACGTCAAGGGCGGGCGGTTTTGGGTCCTCGGGCTGAAGACCGAGCGCGCCGGCGAGATCGTCCGCGCCGAAGGCGGGGCCGAGGTCGAGGTCCTCGGCGGGTACATCTACCGCAACCGCGGCAAAACGCTCGACGACGGGACGAAGCCCGACGCCTTCATCAACGTCGGTTCGTCGATGAGTGTCTGCGGCATCGCCGGAGACTCGACGTGCAACGAAATCCGCGGCGGCAGCACGAAAGTCGGCAAGGCCGGCTCCGGTGTCTATGTTGGCCGCCCCTAGCTGCGCACAGGCGGCGGGATTCAGCGCGAGTCCTCAGGAGCCGCCGTGCCAAGGGGGCGTTGCAGGAGTGAGAAACGCGACGCCTGGTTCGTTTCCCCGCGAGGCCAAGGCGTTGCTCGAAAGGATATGGGATGACTGGATCCGAGGTCAGTCAGATGGTGTGGATTTTTGGAGTCGCGGTCATGGCGGCGCTGGCGTCGCTGGGCGTCTCGCCGGCGCCGGCGGGGGCCGGCGGAACCCATACAGGAGGAGGCCCGCCCATGCGCTTGGCACGGCCCGGTCTGATGACAACAGCGCTGCTTTCCGGCACCGCTTCGCAAGCCGCTACGCATGAAGAACAACGCCCGCTGCCTCCCGGCGGGTATGCGGTCAACGTCCGGGACTTTGGCGCCAAAGGCGACGGCAAGACGGACGACACGGCCGCGATCACCAAGGCGTTCAAGGGAAGCGGCAAGGACCGCGGCAAGTTCGTCGTCTACTTTCCGAACGGCACGTATCTTGTCAGCGGCGTGAACACCTCGTACGCCAACCCCCTGCTCCACGCGACGCTGAGCTTCGCCGGGCGCAAAGGGCCCACCGTTGTCGTCGGCGAGAGCCGCGAGCGCACCATCATCAAGCTCCGGGACCGGGATCCGGCGTTCCAGCCGGACGCCAAGGCGCACCCGGTGCTGACCGTCGGCCGGGCGGGCCCCAGTGATTTCGGTCACGGCGTAGCGAACATCACCATCGACGTCGGCGAAGGCAATCCGCGCGCCAAGGGCCTTCAGTTCCATACGTCCAACCACGGCTTTGTGACGAGCGTCCGCATCCGCTCGAGCGACCCGGGAGGACTCGGCAGCGTCGGCCTGGAACTGCGCTCACACAACCCCGGACCGGGACTCCTCCGAGACGTCGAGGTCGTCGGCTTCGACGTCGGCGTGGCCATGGCCAGCCTGGGTTTCAACATGGTCTTCGAGCACCTCTCCCTGAAAGACCAGCGCGAATGCGGCGTCCTCAGCAACAAGCTGCCGTTTGCCCTCCGGGGTCTGAAGAGCGTGGGCCGCGTGCCGGTCGTCCGTCTCGAGGAACCGCACAACTACGCCTGCATCGTCGGTGCGGAACTTCTCGGCCGCGACGTGCCGGAGGGTGTGGCCGCCATCGAAAGCCCCGCGGGCGCCGCGCTCTTCGTGCGGGACGCCGACGTGAAGGGCTTCGCAACGGCCGTCCGATCGAGGGTCGGGAGGACAACGCGCTACGTTCCGGCCGGTCGGATTGCCGAGTTCACGTCCCATCCCGTGGCCGCCGCCGCGCCGCACTCACCCCGGACGTCGATGCGCCTGCCGATCGAGGAGTCGCCCGAATTGCCGTGGCCGAAGCCCGAGGAATGGGTCAGTGTCACGAAATTCGGCGCCGTTTCCGGTGATAAGAAGGACGATTCCGGCGCCCTTCAGAAGGCCATCGACTCCGGCGCCGTCGACATCTACTTCCCCACCGGAGAGTACGACCTGAGGAAGACGGTTCACGTGCGCGGCAAGGTGCGACGCATCCACGGGATGGACTCCCGGTGGGCGCCGGGCGTGCCCGAAGGCAAGGCGGTCTTTCGGATCGAGGACGGCGAGAGCCCCGTCGTCGTCATCGAGCGATGGAAGCCGCCGCCCGGGCGCGGCGGCTCCGGGACCTTCGTCGATCACGCCTCCACGCGGGCCGTGGCCCTACGCTATGGGTCGTTCCATGGCTACCGAAACAGCGTGCCCGGTGGCAAGGTCTTCATCGACGATTCCAGCGGCGGCGGACATGTCTTCGTCGGGCAGAAGGTCTGGATGCGCCAGTACAACCCGGAGGCCCGGGGCAAGGGACCCGCGAACGTTCTGAACCGAAGCGGCGACCTCTGGGTCCTCGGCATCAAGACCGAGGGCGAGCGCACCGCCATCGAAACGACCGACGGCGGCCGAACGGAGTTGCTCGGCACGAATCTGTACCCGAACCGCGGGGTCCACGGCTACCCGGCGTTCGTCTGTGAGGACTCCGAGGTTTCCCTCAGCTACTCGATGGACAACGGCTGGACGCACCCCGATGACGGGTACGAGGAGCACCTTCGGGTCGTCGAGGGCGGCAAGACCCTCTCGGCCTGGCGCAGCGACCTGTACAAGCGCGGCGGGTTCGCTGACCGTCGCGGCGGGGCCTTCGTGCCGCTGCTCGTCCATCGAAAGAGGACGCAGGCCGCCGCGCCCCGGCCAACGGCGCGCATGGGCCCGGCGGGCCATACGCGGGGGGGATTGGCGAGAACGGCACACTATGCCGGCTCCGCCGTCCGCGGCGCCCCTGAAAGGCTATGGTCCGTCTCCACCGCCAGGGATAACGGTCCGATGGTCGTGGTCGGCGGGACCTGCTTCTTCGGCGACCGGGCGGGCGGCTTCTGGGCCGTCGATGCCAAGAGCGGCAAGATCCGGTGGCATATCGATCAGGCCGAGTACGTCGGCGACCGCGGCCCCGGCCCGGCCGTCGCCAATGGCATCGTGTACTTCGGCAGCCACATGGCCATGAACGCGCGGGGCACCGAGACAGGGCAACTGCTTTGGCGCTTTCGGACGGACGGAGGGACATGGTTCGCCCCGGCCGTCGTGGGCGACCTGATCATCTTCACGAGCGCCGAGGGCGTCATCTACGGCGTCGACGCGCAAACGGGAACCGAGCGCTGGTGGCTCCGGACCCCGACGCCCATTGCCTCGGTCCCGGCCGTCGCCGATGGCATCGGCTACGTCGGCCTGCGCGGCGGCGTCATCGCCTTCGAGGTAGCCACCGGCAAACAGCTCTGGCTCTTTCCCACGGGCGCCGGCGTAACGTTCCCGACGGTCTCCGACGGCGTTCTGTACGTGGCGGCCGAGAAGCTTTGGGCGCTCGACGCCAAGACGGGGAAGACGCTCTGGAAGCAAGACTACTTCCCCGAGCAGACGGTGCGGATCGCCGTCGCCGATGGCGAGATCTATTTCGGCGGGCCGCGCGTCCACGCCATCTGCGTTCTCGACTCCAAAACCGGCAAGCAGAAGGGCCAGCCGATCAACTTCAACGATCACGGCAAGTACAATCGGCCCACGGCCATGACGGCAGGCCCGGCGGTCGCCGACGGCGTGCTGTATTATGTACAGTATGCCACATGGAAGACCGTCGCCGTCGATCTCAAGACGCGCACCAAGCTCTGGGAGAGCGAGGCCGGCGGGGGCCTCAGCTCAGAGCCCTGCCTCGCCGACGGCGTGCTGTACGTCGGCCAATTCGGCGCCGTCTCGGCCTATCGCTAGACCGAGCCGGACCCGCCCCGGCATTCCGCGCGGGTCCTCAGGAGCCGCCGTGCCAAGGCGGCGTTGCAGGAGTGAGAAACGCGACGCCTGGTTCGTTTCCCCGCGAGGCCAAGGCGTTGCTCGAAAGGATATGGGATGACTGGATCCGAGGTTAGTCAGATGGTGTGGATTTTTGGAGTCGCGGTCATGGCGGCGCTGGCGTCGCTGGGCGTCTCGCCGGCGCCGGCGGGGTCCGAGCCGCTGGCGAGTGAACAGCAGGCCACGACGGCACCGGCCGGCGACGAAGGCGGAAACGGGGAAGAGGACGCCGAGGGCGACGAGAAGAAGGCCAAGGCCCTCTTCTTCGACGACTTCAAGGACGGTGACGCCAAGGGCTGGAAGGAGATCAACGGCAGATGGTCCGTGAAGGACGATCAGTACGTCCAGAGCACGCACCGGGGCGAGTCGCGGACCATCGCCGGCGACGCGTCGTGGACGGACTACGCCGTCGAGGCCCGGATGATGCTGACCGAGGGCAAACGCGACGCGGGCATCATCGCCCGGTACGTGGACGACAAGAACTTCTACTTCATGGAGGTCAAGGCGAAGGCCTTCAAGATTCAGCGGAAAGCCAAGGGCAAGTGGCACACGGTGGCCGAGGCCAGGCCCAAGCCGCCCATCCCGCACAACGTATGGCTTGATCTGCGCTTCGAGGTGCAAGGCGACACGTTGCGCCATTACGTCAACGGTAAGCTGAAGCTCGAGGGCAAGGACAAGACGCACGCGAAGGGGAAGATCGGCCTCCGCTCGTTCCAGCAGGCGATGAAGTACGACCACGTCCGCGTGACGGCGCTGGCGGAGGAACAAGAGCAGAAGGAGGGGAAGGAGTAGTCACTGTAGGCCGACCTCGACCGGAAGCGTTGCCGCGTATCATCAATCGTGTTCGGTGCCGCTGATTTGACGGCGTCTTCACGCGGGCTCCTGCACCCGTGCCAGGGCGGCGCTGACGCAGCCCCAGAACCGCCCGCAGGTAGCGGGGTTGCCCTCAGGACACGGCTCGCCCGTGCGGGGGCAGATGCCGGCCATGTCCGGCGGGGCCTCCACATCCGCCGCGCCCGGCCAAAGGAACTCGTTCTCCAGCCAGATGTGCTTCCGGAAGTCCGCGTCCAGGGCGGCCAAGTGCCGGTAGGCCTCGATGGCCGCCGGCGAGGCATGGTCGGGCGTGGAATAGCCGTCCGTGAGGCGGCGAGCCCTGGCGAAAAAGCTTTCGACGACGTCGTGCTCCTGCTTCATCTGCCGGTAGGCGTCGGCCTCCACGCTGACCAGATGCCTGGCCTCGCCGCGCTGCCGGGCCAGAAGCCACGGAAAGAGCACGTCCTCCTCGGCGGTCATGTGGTCCTCGATCTGGGCCTTGACGGTGTGGAACGCCTCACGGAGGACCTGGACCGGATCGGACGGGCGGGTCGGGTCGCCGGCCGTCGCGAGCAAGGCATCCAGCTGGCGGAGTTCGTAGCGGACGAATGGGTGGTGCCGTCGTTGGATGTAGTCGATCAGCTCGCTCGTGTCATCAGGGTCCCAGCGGCGGCCGCTCAGGACCGCCTCGGCGTGGATGGCCTGCTGCACGGCGCGGACGACCAGCTCTGCATCCGCCGCCGCCTCGTCGGCAATCTCGGCCAATCGGGCGTCCGGCCGCGGGGAAGAGACGAACCGCTCCAGAGCGCCCGCGGCCTCGGGGCTGTCCCTGATCACCTCGTCTGCCGTGCTGTGCGCCTTTGCATCCACATCACATCCTAGGCCGCGGCGGGGACGGATGGGCCCTTTCTCATTGACCCGCCGGTCTACGGGTTCAGGTGTCGCCGATGTGGTGCGGGGGCTACAATGTGCCAAAGCGCCCGGGGCCGATGAGAAGGGACAGATGGACATGCCGATGTTGGCGACGCTATTAGCGCAGGCGACCCGCGAGCCCGGGGCCGGGCCGTGGTACATCGAGACGGACATGGACCAGTGGATCGTCGAGCCGTTCAACGCGGCCTCGGCGGCGCTGTTCCTGCTGGTGGCGGCGTACTGGCTGCTGGTGCGGCTGCGCGGGCGGTACCGCGAGTATCCGTTCCTGACGGCGTGCCTGCCGCTGGTGCTGATCGGCGGCGTGGGCGGCACGGTGTATCACGCGTTCCGCGGGCACCGCGTGTGGCTGTTCATGGATTGGATGCCGATCGCCTTGCTCTGCTTCGCTGTGGGAATCTACCTGTGGTCGAAGCTGCTGCGGCGGTGGTGGTACGCCCTGATCATCGTGCCGGTCGTGTTTGGGATTCAGATGGTGAGCTTCCCGTTTTTCCGCGCGCGCGACCAGATTCAGGTGGCGATCGCGATCAGTTACTCGCTGCTCGGGGCGGTGATCCTCGTGCCGGCCGTCGCGGTGTTGGTCGAGACGCGGTGGCGGTTCGGGCGCTGGCCGCTTGCGGCGCTGTTGCTGTTCGGGGCGGCCGTGGGGTCGCGGCAGCTCGACGCGTATGCCGTCGCGACCGGGCGGACGTGGATGACCCGCTGGTTGCCGATGGGCTCGCACTTCCTGTGGCACGTGTTCGGGGCGGCCGCCGGGCACTGCGTGGCCGAGTACCTCTACCGCCTGCCGCAGGTAGAGCACCTGCTGCCGAGCCGGGCGCGCCGGCGGCAGTCGGTGCCCGTGCCGGACCTGCCGTCGGAGTCGGCGTGACCACCACTGCGGGTCCGGCACGCCTGCCCGGGGGCGTCCGGAACGCAATTGACATTATCGGACGCTGGGGGTATGGTCCGCCCGACGCGCCGGGTGCATGCGACGGCGCGTTCCGCGCGGTGCGGCGCGGCAGGGACGGCCGAGCGCCCGCGGGAGTCGAACCGGCGACCGGCAAAAAGGAATGAACGGGCCCATGCGAAACACATCGAAGCTGATGGTCGGGCTTGCGGTTCTCGCGGCGTGTCTCTCGACGGCCGGGGCGGCCGATGAAGTCGCCGAGATCCGCGTCGAAGGCAACAAGGCAATGACGGACGACGCCGTTTTGGCCAGTACCCGCATCCGCGTGGGGCAGCCTTACGACGAGTCCGTGGTCCAGGCCGACACGAAGCGCCTGCTGGAGACGAAGCGGTTCCAGAGCGTCGAGGCGGTCATGGGGCGGACCGAGGCCGGCGTGGTGGTCACGTTCCGCGTCGAGGAACGCCCGCTCGTGGCGCGAATCCTCATCCTGGGCAACCGCGCGTTCGCCACGTCGGACCTGCTGGCGGCGTTGCCGTTCGGCGAGGGCGACCCGCTGAGCGTGGCGGCCGTGCGGCGGGGACGCGACGCCCTGGCGACGAAGTACCAGGACGCCGGCTACTTCAGCGTGTCGGTGGCCTTCGACGAAGAGGCGCTGGCGAGGCGTTTGGAAGTGATCTACACGATCCGCGAGGGCGAGCGGGCCGTGGTGCGGGAGATCAACTTCGAGGGGAACTCGTTTTTCTCGTCGATCACGTTGCGTCAGCGGATCGGGACGTCGATTCGCCGCTGGCCGTTCATCACCGGCGAGCTGGATATGCAACAGCTCGATCAGGATGTGCAGATCCTCCGGAAGCTGTACGTCGAGGAAGGCTTCCTCGCGGTGGAAGTGGATCGGCTGCCGCCGGAGTTCAGCGACGACAAGAAGAAGGTCTCGATCACGTTCGTCATCCGGGAGGGTCCGCGGTTCGCGATGGGCGTGGCGATCTTCGAAGGCAACACGGTTTTCAGCGACGAGCAATTGGCGTTGCGGCTGGTGCTGGAGCCGGGCGCGTACTTCACGCCCGTCAAGCTCGAGCGCGACCTCGAAGCCATCCGGGCCACGTACGGCGAGATGGGCTACATCGAGGTCGGCGTCACCGCCCGGCGGATCTACAAGGAAGATCAGGGCGTCGTGGACGTGGAGTTCACGATCGTGGAGAACGACCAGTACGTCGTGGGGCAGATCGAGATTCGCGGCAACACGGTCACGGAATCGCGCGTGATCCGGCGCGAGTTGACCTTCTTCCCCGAGCAGCGATTCGACACGACGGCCGTGAAGCGGTCGGAGCACGCGCTTCGCGAGACGCAACTGTTCGAGCAAGTCCGCATCACGCCGGTTCCGGCCGGCGAGGGCGTTCGCAACGCGGTGGTGGAAGTCTCCGAGGCGCGGACGGCGCAATTCCTGGTCGGGGCGGGCGTGAGCACCGACAGCGGGCTGATCGGGAACATCTCGCTGACGGAACGGAACTTCAACCTGTACCGCTGGCCGACGTCATTCGAGGAGCTTTTCAGCGGCACGGCCTGGAAGGGCGGCGGTCAGACGCTGCGGCTTTCCGCCGAGCCGGGCACCGAGTTGATGCGGTTCCACATCGAGTGGCGCGAGCCGATGCTGTTCGACCGCCCGTACTCGTTGGGCGTGCGGGCTTTCCTGTTCGATCGCGGGCGCGAGAACTACGACGAGACGCGGTACGGCGGGCTGGTAAGCCTCGGGCACCGCTTCAAGAACGACTGGTATGGCGAGACGGCCGTGCGGATCGAGGGGGTCGAAGTGGCCGACCTGAGTACCGACGCCCCGCCTGAGGTCATTGCCGATCAGGGCACGCACCTGCTGGTGGGTCTCAAGGGCACGCTCATCCGCGACCGCACGGACAGCCGGTGGAGCCCTTCCACGGGGGACCGGTTCCACGTCAGCTACGAACAGGTGACCGGCGACTACGACTTCGGGCGCATCGACACGGGGTATAACTGGTACCGCACGCTCTACATCGATGCCCTGGATCGCAAGCATGTGTTCCGTACGCGGGTGGCGCTGGGATACATCTGCGGCGACGCGCCGGTGTTCGAGAAGTACTACGGCGGGGGCAGCAGTTGGCTGCGGGGCTTCGAGTACCGCGGCATCACGCCGAGAAGCGCCGGCACCGACGAGCCGATCGGCGGCGACTTCTCGCTGTTCGCCGGGGCGGAGTACGAGTTCCCGGTCGTCGGCGAGGAGCTGCGCGGCGTGGTGTTCCTCGATACGGGCACCATCGAGGAGGACTTCGAGGTCACCACGTATCGGGCATCCGTCGGCGTGGGGCTGCGGTGGTTCGTGCCGCTGTTCGGCCCCGTCCCGGTGCACCTGGACCTCGGCGTGCCGCTGATCAAGGATGACGACGACGACGAGCAGATCTTCAGCTTCACGATCGGCTGGACTTTCTGACCGCTGTTGTGCGACCATGGCCGGCGGGAGCAACGCCCCGCGCATCACGGGCGAGGCCGCCTTCACGGACCTTTAGAGAGGTGAGGTATGAGAATCGCCAGGAAACCCGTCGCCCTTCTTCTGACCGCCGGCGCGATCGCGAGCGTCTCGCTGCTGGCGACGTCGGTGGCGCAGCAGGCGCCGGGCGCCGGCGCCGGAGGCATCGCCGTCTGCGACGTCGCCGAGATCGTCGATAACTACGCCCGCGTACAGGACCTCAACGCCGAGATTCAGCGGCGGCAGCAGGCCCTCAAGGCTGAGGACGAAAAGCGAATGGAGGCGGGGCGAGCGGTGTCGATGGAGCTGCGCGACCTCAAGCCCGGCAGCGAGCAATACGAGCAGCGGTTCCGCGAGTTGGAGAGGATGCGTCTGGACCGCAAGGCGTGGTTGGAGCTTCAGGAGGGCATCCTGACGCGCTGGCACCTGCAGAACATGCGCGACGTGTACAACCAGGTGGTGAACACCATCAGCAAGGTTGCCCGCGAACAGGGCATTCGGATCGTGCTGTATCACGAGAGCTCAGGCCTGAGCGAGAAGGCGGGCCTCCAGCAACTGCTCGCGGAGATCGGCCGGAAGAAGGTGCTCTACCGCGACCCGGGGCTGGACATCACGCAGAACGTGCTGCTCCGCCTGAATCAGAACTATCGCGAGCGGACGCCCTGACGACGAGCACGGCGACCCGGAAGTTGAGCAAGGGCCCACCGGGCATCGCGGAGGTGCGGAGAGGGCGGCGGGCCCCTTGGAGGCGCAGCGGGGGCGCTTGAAGGGCTGTGCAGAGGGGAATATCATGATTTCGGGAATCCCATGGCCAAGATGCCGATGACATTGCGCGAGGTGGCCGATCTGCTGGGCGGCCGCGTGGAAGGCGACGAGTCGCGGATGGTCCGCGCCATCGCGCCCGTTGAAGAGGCGGGCGAGGCGGACCTGACGTTCGCGGCCGGCGAGAAGCACGAGGCGAAGCTGCAGCGCGGACAGGCCGGCGCTGCGATCGTGGGCCCGGAGGTCCCGGTGCCGCCCGCGGGCACGGCCCTGGTCCACGTGGCGGACGTGCAGGCGGCCATGGCGACGCTGCTGGGCGCGATGGCCGAGCCGGAAGAGCTTCCCCCGCCCGGAACGGATCCGACGGCCGTCGTCTCCGGGGATGCCCAAGTGGCGCCCGACGCTGCGATCGGCCCGTGGGCGGTGGTGGGCGCGGGCGCGAGGATCGGCTCGCGCAGCGTCCTCTGCGCACGGGCGTTCGTGGGGCGCGGAGCGGCGATCGGCAGCAACGTAGTGCTGGCCGAGGGCGCCGTCGTCAAGGCCGGCTGCGTGCTGGGCGACCGGGTCCGGATCGGGCCCAACAGCGTCATCGGTTCCGACGGGTTCGGCTACTACCAGGCGGACGGCGAGCACCACAAGATCCCGCACGCGGGCAATGTCGTGATCGAGGACGACGTGGAGATCGGGGCGTGCAGTTGCGTGGATCGGGCCAAGTTCGGCACCACTCGCGTTGGGGCCGGAACGAAGATCGACAATCTCGTGCAGGTGGCCCACAACGTGCGCATCGGACGCGGCTGTCTGTTGGCGGCGGAGTGCGGGATCGCCGGGAGCGCGCGGCTGGGCAACTACGTCGTGATGGGCGGCAACTCCGGCGTGCGGGACAACATCTCGCTGGGTGACGGTGTGGTGTGCGCGGCCTTCGCGGCGGTGGCTCAGGACGTTGAACCGGGAACCAACGTGGTCGGCGTCCCCGCGGGCGAGGCCCGCCTGCAATTCCGCATCATCAAGGCCTCCGAGAGACTGCCCGATCTGCTCAAGCGGGTCCGGGCGCTGGAGGCGAGGCTCGAATCGCGTGGAACGTCAACGGACCATTAGGTCGCCCGCCGGTATGGAGGGGCGCGGGCTGTTCGGCGGGGAGCCGTGCGCCCTGCGCCTGCTGCCGGCGCCCGAGGACACGGGCGTTGTGTTCGTGCGGACGGATCTCGACGCGGCGGCGGAGATCCGCTGCGAGCCGGCTGCCCTTGCCGGCGGTGAGCACCGGCGGACCTGTCTCCAGAACGGTGCCGCCCGCGTGGCGACGGTGGAGCACGTGTTGGCGGCCGCAAAAGGGATGGGGGTGGATAACCTCCGGATCGAGGTGGGCGGGCCGGAGATTCCCTCGCCGGACGGCTCGGCGCAGGCGTTCGTAGAGGCGATCCAGCGGGCGGGCGTCGTGCCCCAGGACGCGGACGCCCCCGCGTACCTGATCGACCGGCCGGTGACCGTCAGCCGCGGGGCGAGTTCGATCACGGCGCTGCCCGGGCCTCGCGATCGGCTCGACATCGTGTTCGACCTGGAATACGCGGAGACGCCAAGCATCGGGCGGCAGACGATGGCGTTCTGCCTGGGGCGGGATGACTTCGCGGCCGAGATTGCCCCGGCCCGGACGTTCCTGCTCAAGCAGGAAGCCGAAGCCTTCCTCGCGCAGGGCCTGGGCGGTCACCTGACCGCGTGCGACCTGCTCGTCATGGACGACGACGGGCCGATGGACGCCGCTCTGCGTTTCCCGGACGAGCACGTCCGCCACAAGATATGCGATCTGATCGGTGACCTGGCGGTGCTGGGGCGGCGACTGTGCGGGCGAATCATCGCCAGCCGCAGCGGGCACGAACTCAATCATTCCCTGGTTCGGCGGCTGCTCGAGATCGCCGATGGCCCCGGCCCGGCGGCCGGGAAGCCCCAGCCCGTGCTCGACATCCGCGGCATCATGCGCTTGTTGCCGCACCGCTACCCGTTCCTGATGGTGGATCGCATCCTGGAGACGGAAGGGGACGAACGGGCGGTCGGCATCAAGAACGTTACGATCAACGAGCCGTACTTCCTCGGTCACTATCCCACTCAGCCGATTATGCCCGGCGTGATGATCCTGGAAGCGATGGCCCAGATGTCGGGCATTCTGCTCAGCCGTCGCCTGGAGCACGCGGGGAAGGCTGCCGTCCTGCTCAGCATGGACCGGGTGAAGATGCGGCGGCCGGTGCGGCCCGGCGACCAACTCGTGCTCGAGGCCGAGGCCCTCCGTGTCCGCCCGCGGACCGGCCATTGCGCCTGCCGGGCTTTGGTCGCGGGTGAGGTCGTCGCCGAGGCGGAGATCAAGTTCATGCTGGTGGATGCCGAGCCCTAGGCGGAGGATCGATGGCGAGGATCTCGGACAAAGCGGTGGTGGAGCGCGGCGCCAGGCTGGCGGACGATGTGGTCGTCGGCGCGTTCGCGTATGTCGGCGCGGATGTCCGTGTCGACCGCGGTTGCGTGATCGACAGCAACGCGACGGTGCTCGGGCGGACCACGGTGGGGGCGCGGACGCACATCTTCCCGCTGGCGGTGGTGGGCGCGGCGCCGCCGGGCGCCGACGACGAGGGGGAATGCACCCTCGGCGAGGCGAACGCCATTCGCGAGCTGGTGACCGTCTATGCCGGAACGGACGCCCCCACGCGGCTGGGCATCGACAACCTGATGATGATCGGCTCGACCGTGGGCGCCGGCGCGACGCTTGGCGACCACGGCATCTTCGCCAACTGCACGCAGATCCGTGAGGGGGCGGTCATCGAGGACTACGTCCGCAGCAGCGCGTTTCCGGTGGTGGCGCCCCATGTCCGCGTGGGGGCCTACACGTTCATCAACGGCTACGCGCGCGTGGATCGCGACGTGCCGCCGTTCGCCATCGTGGAGGGCGTGCCCGTGCGGGTCCGCGGCGTCAATGCCGAGAATCTCCGCCGGTGCGGCTTCGATGACCGCGATGTTCGGGCGCTGAAGAACGCCTTCCGCGAGCTGTACGGAGGCGCCGCCTCCGATCCCGAGCGCCGCGTTGTTGACCGGTTGCAAGAACAGCGGGACCTCAACCCGCACGTGCGCCGGCTGCTCGATGCGCTCGCCGCGGGCAGGTCGTCCGGAGACGCCCATGTCTGACGTGTCCGTCCTTCGCGAGGTCGCCCCGTCGGCGCGTGTCGCGCCCGACGCGCGCATCGGCCCGTTCTGCGTCGTGGGCCCGGGCGTGACCATCGGGCCGGGCACGGTGCTGGTGCGCCGCGTCAGCGTCACGGGCGACACGAGCATCGGCTCGGACAACGTATTCGAGGAAGGCTGCGTGCTGGGCACCGCGCCGCAGGATCTCAAGTACGCCGGGCGGCCCACGCGGCTCCTGATCGGCCACCGCAACCACTTCGGGAGGGGCGTCACCGTGCACGTCGGCACCGAGGCGGGCGGCTACCTGACTTCCATCGGCAACGATAACGTTCTCGGCGCCGGCTGCCACGTCGCTCACGACTGCTACGTTGACGACCACACGCACCTGGAAGACAACGTCATGCTCGCCGGGCACGTCCGTGTCCAGACCGGCGCCGTCCTCGGCGCGATGTGCGGCGTGCACCACTTCGTGACGATCGGGCGATACGCGCGGGTGGGACCGCGAACGCCGGTGCGCCGCGACGTTCCGCCGTACACGGATTTCGCGGCCGATGGCCCGTCCTCGCCGCCGGCCGTGCGCGGAATCCACGAGGACGGCATCGCCCGCGCGGCGCTCGCCGGCGACGAAGAGAAGGACCTCCGCCGGGCGATGCGAGAGCTGTTCGAGGATGAGTTCGCCGTCCAGACGAAGATCGAACAGCTGTTCAGCATGGGCGTTGAGGGCGAAGTCGCCGACCTGTGTACGTTCTGCCGGCAGTCGCTTCAGGGCGTGTACGGGCGGCATCGGGAGCTGTTTCGCGGGGGGCTGCCCCCCGAGGTCCACGAGTACTTGTCGTCCGAGGAGATCGCCAAGATCCAGAGGAGCTTCCCATGACGCCACGAATCGCCGTCGTCGGGGCTGGGCGCATGGGCAAACTGCACGCCCGCGTCCTCAGCGAGATGCCGGATGTGGAACTGGCCTGCGTGGTTGATACGAATGCGGCCGTCGCCAAGGCCGTCGCCAAGCAGCGCGGTTGCGCGGCCCTGACCGACCCCGCCGAAGCCGCGGGTTCGGCCGATGCGGCCATCATCGCCGTGCCGACGCTGCGGCACCTCGAGGCGGCCCGGCCGTTCGTTGAGGCCGGCAAGCCGGCGCTGATCGAGAAGCCGTTCACCGACGATCCGGCCGCCGGTGAGGAATTGCTGGCGATGGCGGACAAGACCGGGGCAAGCCTGCAGGTTGGCCATACGGAGCGTTTCAACCCGGCCGTCGTTGCACTGCGGAAGTACGACATTCGCCCGAAGTTCGTCGAGGCGCACCGGATCAGCCCGTTCACGTTCCGGTCGGCGGACGTGGGGGTGGTACTCGACATGATGATCCACGACATCGACCTGGTGCTGATGTTCGTGCGGGGGCAGGTGGTCTCGACGCAGGCGGTGGGCGTGAACGTCATCGGGAAGTACGAGGACATCTGCAACGCGCGGGTGGGGTTCGACAACGGGTGTGTGGCGAACTTCACGGCCAGCCGGCTGGCGATCAAGACCGAGCGGAAGATGCGGATCTTCAGCGAGGAGGCGTACCTGTCGATCGATTACGGCAAGAAGATCGGGCTGGTGGTCAACAAGAGCGAAAACCTGGACCTGATCCAGATGGCCCGCGACCTTGAGATCGAGGATTTGGCCGAACTCGCCGAGACGGTGGACTATGCCAATCTGCTCAAGGTGGAAGAGCTGACGGTGGACGATTCCGCCGAGCCGCTGCGCCGCCAGGCCGAGGCGTTCCGCGATACCGTTGTCAATGGCGCGCCGCCGGTCGTCTCCGCTCGCGACGGGCTGGAGGCGGTGCGCGTCGCGCAGCGGATCGTCGAATCGCTCAAGAGCCACCGTTGGGATGGCGCGGCCTCCGAGCGCGAGGGGCTCGACGTGATCCGCAAAGACGACTGACCCCGGACGGGTTCACCACAGAGACGCAGAGAACTCAGAGGAGAAGATGTTGCTTAGCGCGGACCCGGTGAGACGCCGGCGCGCCGGCGGTGGTATCCGAGAAAACACCGCACCGATTCGATCCGGCCTGCCGTCGTCCCGCGATCACTCGAGAAGACCGCTTCTTCTCTTCTCTGTGTTCTCCGAGCCTCTGTGGTCTGGCCGTCTATGAAGGGCCGAATCGCTCCACGGCGCGATCGAGCGTCCGCTGCAAGGCCTCCTCCGACTGGACGATCACGGCCTCTTCGTGCAGCTTGCGGAAGTACGCGGCCACGTTCCTGCGGTACTGCTCAGCCCGCAGCTTCCTCGCGATCTCGGCCTGCGCCCCCTCAAAACTCGTCACTTCGCCCGGGATCACCTTCGCCGCCCGCACCAGGTAGTAGCCGCGTTCCGTCTCGATTGCGTCGCTGACCTGCCCCTCTCCCAGCGCGAACGCCGCCTCCTCGACGGCCGCCTCGCGATAACTGCCCTTCGGCATGATCGGCCACACCCCGCCCTGGGATGCCTTTGACCCCTTCGAGATGCGCCGGGCGACGGCCGCGAAATCCTCTCCCGCGGCCAGCGCGTCGGCGGCCTCGCGGAGGACCGTCTCGGCCTCCGTCTTCGCGCGGGTTCGGTCGTCAGCGGTTGGCCTCCGGTCCTGCGGCAGGAACGCGGAAACCGGCACCGCAATGATCTGCATCTGCACTTGGCGCGTCGTGGTGAACTCGTCCGGGTGCTGGTGGTAGTACTCCCACAGCATTCGACGGTTGATCGTTGTGCCTTCCTCGTACTTCGACCGCAGGAAGCTCTGCGCGAGCACCTGCCGCCGGAACGACTCCATGGCGTGGTCGATCGACGAGCCCTCGGCTCGCAGGGCTTGCTCCAGCTTCATCCGGCTGCCGCCCGCCTCCGCGATCATCCGCCGAAGCTCCTTCTCGACGGCCGCGTCCAGCATCCCCTCCTGTTCCTCGCTCATCTGCTTGCGGGCCTGCTCCAGCACCAGCGTCTCTTCCACGATCCGTCGCAGTGTCTTCGCCAGCACGTCCTGCGCCTGCAGGCGGAACGACGGACGCGAGAGGTCCTGGGGCAGGCGCGCGAGTTGCGGCGCGGCCTCGCGGAGGATGTCCTCCATGGTGAAAAACTCGTTGTTCACCTGCAGGGCCGAGGCGGCCACCACGCGCTGTTGCCCGATGGGCGTGTGCGGCGGCTCGGGCGGCCGGACGGGCGAGGGCTCGACCGGTGGAGATTCTACACGCGGCGGCTCGACCGGTGGGGGTTCTACGGGCGGGGGCTCCACTGGCGGGGGCGCAGGCGCCGGCGTCGGCTCGGGTTGGGGTGTGGGCACCGGCTGAGGCTCCGGCTGCGGCGCCGGCTGCGGGGCGGGCGTAACCGGCGGCGCCGGTTTGGGCGCGGGCTCCGGCTGCGGCTCAGGCTGGGGCGGCGGCGGGTAGTACGGCGCGGGCTCGGGCGCCGGTGCCGGGACGCGCGGCGTCTGCGGCGGCTGCGGGGCCGAGGCGACCTCCTCGCCCTCGTACGGCTCGATCTCCGTCCGCATGACTTCGGGCGAGTCATGATCCCCCCACGGCCACCGCCACTTCGGCCCGCCGTCGCCGTTGCATCCGGCGATTACGGCCGCCAGCAGTATGGTCAGGATTGCGGTCCTCTTTTTCATTCCGTCTCCCGGGACCGCGATTATATCGCCCCAGCCGCCTGCCTCAAATGCTTGAGCAGGATCCGCAGCAGCGTCGGCCGCTCGTGGTACGCCTTGGGCAGCCGCCAGTGGGCGGTTTCGGCGTCGGGCAGGCGGACGCTGCCGGCCCCGCCGTCGAAAATGCCCTTCGCCCGCTCGAAGTCGCGGACCGCGAAGATCAGGTCCGGCTCCATGCGGATGATCGACTCGACGCCCAGCTCACCGGCGAGCACGCGGATTTCCGTCAGGTCCAGGAGCGTCTCGGCCTCGCCGGGCAGCGGCCCGTACGCGTCCCGCAGCCGCTCGCGAAGCTCCTCCAGCTCCGCCCGCCCGGCGCACCGCACCATCTGACGATACACCTCCATCCGCTGCCGGTCCGACGGCACGTACGACCGCGGCACGTACGCGTCGATGCCCAGCTCCACGTGGCACTCCGCCCGCGTCGGCGCGGCCTCGCCCTTCATCTCGCGAACGGCCCGCTCCAGGAGCTGACAGTACAGCTCGTATCCCACGGCCGCGATGTGCCCGCTCTGCGCCCGGCCGAGGATGTTCCCCGCCCCGCGGATCTCCAGGTCGCGCATGGCGATCTGGAACCCGGCGCCCAGGTCGGAGAACTCCTCGACGGCCTTGAGCCGCTTGCCGGCCGCCGGCGAGACGGGGCGCGTCTCGGGAAGCAGCAGGTAGCAGTACGCCAAGTGCTTGTACCGCCCGACGCGCCCGCGGAGCTGGTGCAGGTCGGCCAGGCCGTAGCGGTCGGCGTCGTGGATGATCATCGTGTTGGCGGTGGGGATGTCGAGCCCGGACTCGATGATCGTGGTGCACACGAGCACGTCGATCTCGCCGCGGACGAAGCGGAGCATGGTGTCCTCGAGCTGCCTGCCGGACATCTGCCCGTGCCCGACGGCCACGCGGGCCTCCGGCACGAGCTTCCGCACGCGGTCGGCCAGCGCGTCGATGTCGAACACGCGGTTGTGGACGAAGAACACCTGCCCCTGCCGGTTGAGTTCGCGGAGGATGGCCGTGCGGATCAGTCGATCGTCATAGTGTACGACCTCGGTGTGGATGGCCCGGCGGTCGAGCGGCGGCGTCGCCAGCGAGCTGATGTCGCGAAGCCCCAGCAGCGCCATGTGCAGCGTGCGCGGGATCGGCGTCGCCGTCATGGTCAGCACGTCCACGCTCGCCCGCAGCCGCTTGAGGTGCTCCTTGTGCTCGACGCCGAACCGCTGCTCCTCGTCGATTACCACCAGCCCGAGGTCGGCGAACTTCACGTCCGCGCTCAGCAGTCGGTGCGTGCCGATGAGCACGTCCACCTGCCCCGCGGCCAGCCGCTTGAGCACGTCGGCCGTCTCGGCGCCGCCGCGGAACCGGCTGACCACCTCCACGCTGAACGGGTAGTCCGCCAGACGCTCGCGGAACGTCCGCCCGTGCTGGTCCGCCAGCACCGTTGTCGGCACCAGCACCGCCGCCTGCCGCCCGCCCTCGACCACCTTGAACGCCGCCCGCATCGCCAACTCCGTCTTGCCGTACCCCACGTCGCCGCACAGCAGCCGGTCCATCGGCCGCGGGGCGTGCAGGTCGCGGGCGATCTGATCCATCGACGCGAGCTGGTCCTCCGTCTCCGAGTAGATGAACTCGGCCTCGAACCGCGCCTGCCACTGGGTCCGCAGCGGGTAGCTGCTGCCGGGCATGGCCTGCCGCATGGCCTGGACGCGCAGCATGTCGGCGGCCATGTCGTGCACGGCCTCGGTGACGCGCTGCTTGGCGTTGCTCCACGCCACGCCGCCCAGGCGGCTAAGGGTCGGCCGGGCCCGGCCGGGCGCGACGTAACGCTGGATCAGGTCGATCCGCGTCGCCGGCACATGCAGCAGGGCGTTGTCGGCGAAGGCGAGCGTGAGGTATTCCTCGGTCCGCCCGTCGCGCTCGAGCCGCCGCAGGCCGCGGAAGCGAGCGATGCCGTGCCCGACGTGGACGACGTAGTCGCCGGGGCTGAGGTCCAGCAGCGATTCGATCGGCCGGCCCGCCCGCACGCGCCGCAGACGCCGGCGCTTGGCGTAGCGGTGGAAGATCTCGTGGTGCCCGACGACGGCGAGCCGCCGGTCGGGCCAGTGGAAGCCGCTGGCCACGTGGCCGATGCCGGTGCGGATGCGGCCGGGCAGGGCGGCGTCGGCGTCGGCCAGCAGGTCGCGGAAGCGGTCGCGCTCGGCCGCGTTCTCGCAGAACACCCACACGTCCGCCTCGTCCGCGAGGTTGGCAAGCTCCCGCAGCGCCTCGCTCGTGTTCGCCGACAGCCGCTCGATGGAGCGGATGCCGAGGTTCACGCTCGGCGCATCGCCGCTCGGACGGAACGCGTGCAGGCCGACCGTCGCGAGCCGCCGCAGCTCGCCGAGCACTTCGCCGGCGTCGAGCACGCCGGCCGCCTCGTGGCGCTGCTCCGACAGTCGGCGGTGGATCTCGGCCGCTAAGTCCGTAACCTCGCCCGGCTCCACGAGGCACACCACCGTCTCGCCCGGCAGGTAACTGAGCAGACTCGTGGTGCGCTGTGGGTCGGTCTGTCGGCCGGTCGCGACGGCCGTCAGGTCGTAGCTCTCGACCTGCTCCGTGCTTCGCTGCGTATCGAGGTCGAACAGGCGGATGGAGTCGATCCGGTCGCCGAAGAACTCGACGCGGACGGCCTGCCCGACGCCGGCGGGGAAGACATCGAGGATGCCGCCGCGGCGGGCGAACTCGCCCTGCTGGTCCACCTGGTCCACGTGTTCAAAGCCGGCATCGACGAGCCACGCGGCGAGGGCGTCCGGCGACAGCTCCGCCTCGCGGGCAAGCGTCAGCCTGCCCTCGCGCAGCGCCTCGCGCGACGGCACCGGCTGGAGCAGCGCCATCACGGGCGCAACGAGAACGGCATTGTGGATTGTGGATTGTGGACTGTGGATTGACACTTTCGTGGCCGCCGGCGAATCCGGCATTTGAGATTTGAGATTTGAGAACCCCGCGTGCGCGAGGGCATTGCACACCCGCATCCGCTCGCCCGCGATCTCGTCGTTGACGTGATCGGCTGCGAACACGTCCGTATCCCACGCCGGGAACAGCACCGGCCGGGTCGTATCCGCCGACGCGAGCACCTCGATGTCCTCGGCCGCGTCGTCCGCCGCGTCGAGATGCGGCGTCACGAGCAGCACCGGCGCGTTTCGCAGCCGCCCGACGGCGGCCGCCAGCAGCGCCGCCGATGAGCCCCACACGCCGGCAAGGTGCACGGCCTCGCCCGGCGCAAGCCGCCCGGCCGCGCGCTTCAGCGCTTCGCTCGCCAGCATCCGCTCGAAAATGTCCGCCTGCTTCTCCATGCGCGCAGAGTCGCCCACGGAACGATTCCTGCAACCGCCCGTGGGTGCTCGCCGTCCGGTTGTTCACTCAAGGGCCGAAGGCCGATGACATCCTATTCGGTCTTCACCACGATATCGCCTTCCTCGTAGTCGTCCACGCCGCCGTCATCGGTCAGGTTCTCGCCTACGCTGTACAGGACGTACCCGTCCCCCTCGGCCGTCGGCTTGTACACCAGCGGCTTGCCGGAGAACACATCCGTCGGCACTTTCTCGATGAGCCCCGGCGTGAGCGCCTCGAGTTCGTCCGGATACCGCCCCCGCTCCGCCCGGTGCACCGCCAGGGCCGCCGCCACGCGCACCAGTTCGGCGTCCATCTCCGCCCGCTCCTGAAGCGTCAACGCTCGCCCCAGCGAAGGCATCAGGAGGGTTGCCAGCAGATCGCTGACCATCAGCGTCATCGGCTTCTTGGTAATCGGCATGGAAACCGCAGCCCCGATTGCACGTCCGGCCATATTCCATCCCCCGGCACGGCGGCTTGCGGCAATCAGTTCGGTCTCCATCGCGTCGAAGGCTTCGTGTCTGCCGCCGTAGGCCGGGCGGCGAAGCGCCGCCGCCTCACGATCCCACAAGTGGTTGAACCGCCGAAGCATTGTGTCCCAGTCGAAGACGAGGTCCGGCGGAAGCGCAGGTCTTTGGTCGGATACCGGCGCGCCCATCGGATTGACGATCTGCCGGGCCGTATCGACAGGTGCTCCTCGCGTCAGCATCATCACGCAGTCGAGGTGCATCAGCCTCTCGCCTTCGTCCAAGGCTTCGATCATGTCCGGCATCGGTGGAAGGCCGTTGAGCTGCGCCAACAGGGCCTTCATGTCCTCAGACGACAAGGCGCTGCTGAGGACCAAGTCTCGCGTCGCTTGCGCGCCGAGCGCCTCGATGGCGGTGCCGACGAGACGGGAGATGAGCGTAACGTCGTGTGAGACATGGCGGGCGAAGCGGCGAACGGCGAGGAGGTCGCACCGCGCCCCCTCGATGTCGCCAGAGCCGTTCCGCAGCATCGCCCTCGCCGTCAATGCCCGCGCCGCCTCCCGATGCCGGTTGAGCGACGGCATCAGCGTGTCGATCATCTGCGGCGGGAACGACTCCGAGACGGACGGCATGTAGTACTTCGGGCGGTTCGTTGCCTCGACGATCAGGTCGAGCGGTCTGGCGTTTGCCTTGAGCCACTCGGCGACAACCGGATACTGCTGGGCCGTCCACGGGCCATCCATGGCCTTGTCGCGCTGGGCCGTGGCCACGCCTTCGGGACCGTCGCCGTACCACTCGTCCTCATCCAGCCCTTCGGGCATGTCTTCCAGCCTGGCCCTTTGCTCGGCCAGGAGCGACTCCACGTACTCATCGAGATCGACGAAGTACTCGCCCCGCACCGGCAACGGCCTCATGCGGAGGCGGGCGAAGGTCATCAGGCGCGTGGACTCGGGAACCATTTCCGGGCCGAGGGCCCGCAGCAGCAGGACGGCCGCGTTGTTGTCGGGCGTGACGCCCTCGGAGTACTTGCGGTTGAGGTACGCGACGTAGTTGACCGTTCCGTCGGCGTTGAGGGGGCCGTCGATGTACGTCGTCTCGCGCGAGATCGTGATTCCGGCGATCGTCTTCCGGGGGCGCTCGCTCGGCCGGGTCGTCGGCTGCGTCGCGGGTCCGGCGGCCGGCCCTGTCGTCGGCTCGTCACCCCCGGCCGTGCAGGCCAGCCCCGCCAGAATCGCCGCCGCCATCATCCGCCGTTTCGCGTTCATCTGCGTTCTCCCCGAGTCGGTCGAGTCTCGTGCCGGAATCCGCAACGGATTCTAGCCGCTCGCCGGGCGGTGGCGAAGCGTTGATTCGCCCGGTACAATCCGCCGCGAGAGGAGACGCGAATGAACGTGCTGCTGACCGGCGGGGCGGGGTACATCGGCGCGCACGTGGTCCGCGCCCTGCGGCGCGACGGCCACGAGCCCGTCGTCCTCGACAATCTCGTCAACGGCGACGCCGAGGCCGTGCCCGACTGCGAACTCATCGTCGCCGACGCGGCCGACGGCGAGGCCGTCCGCACCGCGCTCACCGACCACGCCATCGACGCCGTCCTCCACTTCGCCGCGTTTATCGAGGCAGGCGAATCCGTCGAACAGCCGGACAAGTACTTCCACAACAACACGATCATCGGCCTGACGCTGCTCGACGCCATGCGGGCGTGCGGCGTGGGGACGCTGGTGTTCAGTTCGACGGCCGCTGTCTATGGCATCCCCGAGCGCGTGCCCATCGAGGAGACCGACCGGCTCGAGCCGATCAACCCCTACGGGGCGAGCAAGTTGTGCGTGGAGTACATGCTGCGGGCCTACGCGGCCGCGTACGGCATGGGGGTCGTGTCGCTGCGGTACTTCAACGTGGCCGGCGCCGACCCGGCGGGCGGCATCGGCGAGGACCACTCGCCGGAGACGCACCTGATTCCGCTAGTGCTGCAGGTGCCGCTGGGCAAGCGCGAGAAGGTATTCATCTTCGGCGACGACTACGACACGCCGGACGGCACGTGCATCCGCGACTACATCCACGTCTGCGACTTGGCCGACGCCCACCTGCTGGCGATGGGGGCGGCCGAGCCGGGGGGCGTCAAGGTCTATAACCTCGGCAACGGCAGCGGATTCAGCGTCCGCGAGGTCATTGAGACCTGCCGCGAAATCACCGGGCACGCCATCCCGGCCGAGGTCGCGCCCCGCCGGCCCGGCGACCCGCCGCGGCTGGTGGCTTCGTCCCGGAAAGCCGCCGCGGAGCTCGGCTGGACGCCCCAGAATCCGGACCTCAAGCGGATTGTCGCGGATGCCTGGGCGTGGCACCAGGCCCACCCGGACGGCTACGGGGCGGCGTAGAAAACCGAGAAATCGCTTGATTCGCCGGGGGGCGTACGCCTATAGTTCGCGGAACATTCGACCACGACCGTAGGCGCGAACGAGGAGCCTCGTCCCGACACGGCCGCCAAGCCTTCGAACTGCTTAAGTCTCGCCCCGGTCCCCGCCGATTGGACAGGTGGCGGAGCGACGGGTGCGACGCCCTCGGAGGCGTGGAGACGGTCGGGAACAAGGAAACGCGATGAGCATACGGAAGCTACTCAGTCCGACCAACCGCAGAGCTCGACTGCTGGTCGGCCTGTTGCTGGGTGCGTTGTTCTGCATCCAGTGCGTCGGGACGACGGACGCGGTCCGGAACGTGGACGGCGTGACGGTCATCGACGGCAAGGCGCTGGGGCAGCACTCGCCCGAGACGCTGGCAAAGATCAAGAGTTGGGCCGAGGACGATCACCTCGCGCTGCTGGAATACTGCCTGGCGAACTACGACAAGAGCTACCGCGACTACACCTGCACGCTGGTGAAGCAGGAGAAGCTCGCGGGCAAGCTGGGCAAGGCGCAGGAGATCTCGGTCCGGTTCCGCGAGTCGCCGTACAGCGTCGCCATGGCGTGGACGAAGAACGCGCCCATTGGCGACCGCATCCTGTACATCGAGGGCAAGTGGGACAACCAGATGCTCGTTCGCCCGACCAACCCGTTCCTGCGGAAGCTGGTCGGCGGCTCGGTGCTCCGCGACCCGGACGGCGAGGAGGCCATGAAGAACACCCTCCGCCCCGTCAATATGTTCGGTTTCAGGCGGAGCCTCGAGAACCTCATCGAGGTGTATCAGCAGGCGAAGAAGGCCGACGACCTGAAGGAGTCCTTCGGCGGCTACGCCAAGGTCGCCGGGCGCGACACGGTCGCCCTGGTTCGCCACCTGCCGGCCGAGAAGGACTACCCCGCCCACGAGACGCGGACGTACATCGACCTGGAGTATCTCGTGCCGCTCCGCGTCGAGGGGACCGACTGGAACGACCAGCTCTCGTGCCTGTACGAGTACCGGGACGTGAAGCTCAATCCGGGGCTGAAGGCGGACGACTTCACGCCGCAGTCAAACGAAATGGTCCCCCCGAAGTAGGGCGGGCGAACGGTGAGATTTGCACGCCTCCACGCCGCGGCGCGGGGGCGTTTGTCTGCGCCGACCGGAGGGCCAGGAGCAGGGATGAACGCGGACCTGTGCCATGGGGATAAGCGCAGGTAACAAGCCCGGCAGGAAAGCGCCGGCCGTCTGTTTCGGCCCGCGACAGTCCGTGCCCTTCCGTGTCCTTCCTCTGCCGCGGCAGTGGCACGAGGCCCCGGGCTCCGGCTAGAATGCTGCGTCCAGACTGAAGGGAGCCTGCATTGGCGAGCGGCGAACGATGGGTCATGACGTGCTGGGGGTTCATGGCTGCCTTGCTGCTGCCGGCCGCCGGCTGCGGCGTGCCGGGGCCCGACGGCCCGGCCGACACCTTCGGCCTCGACCTGTCGCTGCCCGAGGGCGCCGAGACGCGCGGGGCGGTGGTGTTCCTTGTGGACGGCGTGACGGCCGCCACGTTCGAAGAGATGCTCGACGCGGGCCAACTGCCCGCGATTCGGCGCTACTTCGTGGATCGCGGGCTCTACGCGCCGCGGGCGGTGGCCAATATCCCGTCGGTGACGCTGGCGAACCTGACGAGCTTCGTGACGGCCCGGTTCCCCGGCCATCACGGCGTCACCGGCATCAACTGGTTCGACCGCAACCAACTCATCTGGCGTGACTACGCCACCATCGCCCAGAAGAACACGCTCGACGAGGACTACACGGCTACGACGGTCTACGAGCACTTCCCCAATCGCACAACGGTGTCGGTGTTCTTCCAGCCGCACCGGGGGACGACCAAGTTCATCGAGAACTGGACGTCGGCCGGGCCGGCGTACTTCTTCGGCTGGTACCAGTTCGTGGACCGGCTGACGCTGTCGCGGCTGGGGCTGGTGGCGGAGATTGCCCGGCAGCGTGCCGAGTGGCCGGCCGTGACGGTGGTGTATTTGCTCGCCCCCGATTTCGCCGCGTACGGGCACGGGGCGTCGTCGGCGGAGTATCGCGGGGCGCTGCGGCACACGGACCGGCAGATCGGGCGGGTGCTCGGCGACTTCGAGCGTTCCCGGCTGCTGAACAAGCTCGTGGTCGCCTTCGTGACGGATCACGGCATGACGGACGTGAACACGCACTTCCCCGTCGAGCCGTTCCTGCGGGAGGAGGTCGGCCTCGATGTGGCTCACGACCACCTGTGGGAGAAGACGTCGTTCGAGAAGCGGCTCGAGTACTACCAACGGTTCAACTGCGTCGTGTACGGTAGCGGCGACCGCTACGCGGCCGTCTGCCTGCGGAAGCCCATCCGGGATGCGAAGGGGTACGTTGTCGGATACAGACCGTGGACCGTCCGGCCGGCGCCCGAGGACCTGGAGGACTACCCCAGCCGGAACGAGCCGGTGGAAGGTGGCACGTGGCGGGCCCGCCTGCCGATCGACAAGCGGGGCGTGAACTTGCTGGAGGTCTTCACGCTTCACCCGGCTGTGCTCGCGACTGCATACGCGGCCGGCTCAAACCGCGTCCGCTTGATCCGCAAGGGCGGGGCGGTAGTCGAGTTCAGTCAGGAACGGGGCGCCGGCGGCGCGATTACGTACCGAACCGTTCAAGGGAACGACCCGTTAGACTGGGATGGCTCGGTGCCGGGGGAGGTGCTGGCAGGTCAATCGGCGTCGCCGGACGAGTGGTTGCGTTGGACGAGGGACACCGAGTACCCCGACCTTCCGGCGCAGCTTCTGGCGTATTTCCGGGCCCGGCGGGCGGGTGACCTGGTGCTCTTCGCCGCGAAGGGCTACGACCTGCACAACAAGCACAATGGCGGGCATGGGGGGCTGTCGCCGGCGGATATGCATGTGCCGATCGTGCTCGCAGGGCCGGGCGTGCCGCGCGGCCGTGTCGAAGCTGCCCGCGCCGTGGACGTCGTGCCGACGCTGCTGACGTTGCTCGGGCGCGAGGTCCCGCCCGGCCTCGACGGCCGCTCGCTGGTCCCCGGCAGCAGCATCACAAAGGTCACCAAGATCACAGAGGACACGAAGGGCGACTGAGGGAGGCCGATAGGCTTTCGCTTCCATTCGCCAAGCTTCGCGATCTCTGTCTCCTTGGTGGCTTTTGTGAGTTAGCCGTCCGCCGGTTCGACGTGGACGATAGCTTGGGCGACGGACGGGTCGACCTCGACGATTCGCCGGCGCACGTCGGAAGCGATGTCATGCCCCTGGCGAACGCTCATCTGCCCGTCCACCTGCACGTGTACGTCCATCTCCACCTTGCCGCCGACCTGCCGCGCGCGGACACCGTGGTAGGTCTGAACGCCCGGCGTCTCCGCGACGGCCTCCTCGATCCGGGCCATCTTTGTGGCCGCGGGAGCCTGGTCGATCAGCTCGGCCGCGGAGTTCTTCATAATGCGGATTGCCACGGTCATCAGGAACGCCGACAGCACCAGCGCGGTCAGCGGATCAAGGAACCACCAATCCGCGCCACCGATGAGCACGGCGATCAGCCCCGCCGCAGCGGCGATCGAGGTGAATGTGTCGCTGCGGTGGTGCCACGCGTTCGCCGCAAGCGACCGGTCGCCGGTGCGCCGTCCCACGGCCCGCGTGACACGGAACAGAGACTCCTTAACGACGACAGAGACCAGCGCGGCGATCAGCGGCACCAGCGGCCGAACCGCCTGCTTGGGACGCCCGTCGAGTTGAGCGTGGATCGCCTCGATGGCGCTGTAGACGATGTACGCGGCCGCCACGAGCAGGGCGATGCCGATGAACAGGGCGACCAGCGTACTGACGCGTCTGTGGCCGTAGTGATGGTGCACGTCTGCCGGCTTGCCCGAGACCTGAAGCCCCGCCAGAACGGCGAGGTCCGTGACGAGGTCCGAAAGGCTGTGGAGTCCGTCGGCGAGGATTATCTGGCTGAAGAACACGACGCCTGCGGCGATCTTGCCGGCCGCCAGGACGAGGTTCGCCGCCAGGCCCAGCAACGTGACGTTACGGGCCGCGGCGCCGCCTTCCGTCGCGGCCGCCATGCCGTGCGTGTGTGGGTCCGCAATCAAAACCGCACCCCGAACGAGCTGAACTCGCCCGTCGCGGCCGAGGTATCCTGCTCGCGCCCGCGAATGTAAGCGCGCATCCGGTCGGAGAGATCGGCGAAGAACGTGTTGACCTCGTCTCTTCCGCCCTCGGCCACGCACTCCACGCGGCCGTCGGGCAGATTCCGCACGTAGCCGGTGACGCCTCGCCCGTCGGCTGCGCGGCAGGCGGTGTAGCGAAACCCCACCCCCTGCACCGACCCCGAGAACAGCACGGTTCTGCGCTCGGCCATGATGCGCTCCCTCGTCCCAGGGAATTGTAAACCGCGCCCGCGGCGGGTACAACATCGGCCGCTCCTCATGGTTACCAAGGCCGTTATTCCGGTCGCGGGGCTCGGCACGCGGCTCCGCCCGATTACCTGCGCGTGCCCCAAGGCGCTGCTGCCGTTGGTCGATTCGGCGGGGCGGGCGCGGAGTGTGTTCCATCACGTCCTGACCGAGGCGGCCGCCGCCGGCGCGGCCGAGGCGGCCGTGGTGATCTCGCCGGGGCAACGGGAGTTGATCGAGCGGTACCTGGCCGGCGTGCCGGCGGGGGATCCGCTGCCGCTGCCTGCGCATATCCGTTACCTCGTCCAGCCGGAGCCGGCGGGCTTCGGCGACGCCGTCCTGCGGGCGGCCGGGTTCGTCGGCGAGAACGACTTCCTTGTATTGCTGGGCGATCACGTTCACCTGGCCGAGCCGGGCCGGGGGGCGTGCGCAGCGCAGGTCGCGGAGGCGTTTGCGGCCCACACGGCCGAGGCGATGGTGGGTATGCAGCCGGTGGCAGCCGCGGAGCTGCCCCGCGTCGGCGTGGGACGCGGCGAACCTCTGCGGGGGAACGTCTATCGGTGTACGGCGATTGTCGAGAAGCCGACGGAGGCTCAGGCGCGGGCGGAACTGGTCACGCCGGGCTTGCCCGAGGGCACGTATCTTGCGCACTGCGGGATTTACGCCTTCTCCCCGCGGATCTTCGCGTGCCTCAGCGAACTGCGTTCCCGGGTCGAGGCAGGCGGCGAGCTGCAACTCACCGACGCCCAGCAAATGCTGCTCGCCGAGCGCCCGGAGGGCTGCTATCTGGTCCGGATCGCGGGCAGCGCCCATGATACCGGCACGCCCGAAGGCTACGCGGCGACGTTTGCGGCGGTGCGCGCCGGGCAAGGCCGCGCGCCGGGCGATTGAGCCTTCCCCCGGCTCTCGCGTGGCGCACCGAGGCGTTGTCCGAACGCCTCGCCATGGGTATGATATCCCGACCCGAAGTGACAGGTGCCCCATGAAGGTCTGGCTCAACGGCAAGCTGGTGGACAAGGACGAGGCGAAGCTGACGGTCTTCGACCACGGAACGTTGTACGGCGACGGCGTGTTCGAGGGCATCCGCGTGTATGGCGGGCGGATCTTCCAGTGCGAGGCTCACCTCGACCGCTTGTTCGAGTCGGCCAAGACCATCCGCCTGGCGATCCCCTACACCCGTCAGGAATTGTGCGAAGCGATGGTCGAGACCGTTCAGGCGAACGTGATCTCCGACGGCTACATCCGGCTGGTCGTCACGCGCGGCGAGGGCACGCTGGGGCTGAGCCCGTTCAAGTGCCCGGCGCCCAACGTGTTCGTCATCGCCGACCAGATCGAGCTCTATCCGAAGGAGATGTACGAGCAGGGGATGGCCGTCATGGTCGCCCAGACGGTGCGGACGTCCGCGCGGATGGTGCCGCCGTACGTCAAGAGCCTCAACTACCTCAACAACATCCTCGCCAAGATCGAGGCCATCGACGCCGGCGTCGCCGAGGCCATCATGCTCAACGAGCAGGGGGAGGTGGCCGAGTGTACCGGCGACAACCTGTTCATCGTTGAGGGCGGGAAGGTGGTCACGTCCCCGGTCTCGGCCGGCATCCTCGTCGGCATCACACGGGGCGTCGTTATGCGGCTCGCCGAGAAGGCGGGGATGACGGTCGAGGAGAAGAGCGTCACCGTCGAGGCCCTCTACGCGGCGGACGAGTGCTTCCTGACCGGCACGGCGGCCGAGGTGATCGCCGTGACCAGGATCGACGGACACACCGTCGGAAACGACGAGGTCGGCCCCGTCACACAGGAGCTTTCCACCGCCTTCCGCGACTACATCGCCTCCGGCGAGTGGTAAGCCCAACGTCTCACGGCCGGGAGGCGGCGTAGAGGACGACGTTCGCCGCCAGGCGAAGGGCGTCGTCCGTGACGAGCCCCCGACAGCCGTAGGAAGGCTGGCCCTCCAGCGGGGTCGTCACGCCGTAACGGCTGAGGATGACGGCCGAACGCCCCTGCACCCCCACGTGGTACAGCTCCGGCGGCTGCGCCCCCGGCTTCTCGGCCGCCAGCGCCCGCGTGTACCGCACCTTGCCGAGGTCCGCCCCCGCGCCGCCGGCGACCTTGCCGGTGAGGATCGGGTGGCCTTCGGGGAGTTCCTCGACGCTGCCCGGGCCGAACATCGCTTCCAGCATCCGCTTGGCCGCGAGGAAGAACTCGGTGTCCCCGACGGACGGGTCGATGAACAGCGTCCCGCCGCCTCGCAGGTAGGCCTCGAGCCGCTCGGCCCGGGCGCCGCTCAGGCCCGGCCTTTCCGAGCCGGTCAACCAGAGCAGGCGGACCTTGTCGTTCACCGGGTCGTCGAGCCGTTCCGCGGGACGCTGTTCGAGCCCGACGTTTAGTCCCCGAAGCAGCGCATCGTTCAGTCGGGGCAGCGCAAGCGGGTTGGCCCGCCAGTCGCCGCCGTGCACGACCCGCGCGATGGGGACGCGCGTGACGGCCGGCGGGGCGGGGCGCTCCCGCGGCGGGGGCGTCAGACGGCCGGGCAACGGTGTGCCATCGGTGGCGTAGAGCAGCAGGTTGGCGAACAGGGCGAACGCCTTATCGCGCCCATTTCCCGGCCCCGAATGCCAGGCCTGGCGCAGGGGCGAGGCGGTGACGAACACGCGGTCGCGCCCGGCGTCGCCGATGCCGAGGATGTGCAGTGCGGACGCACCGACGCGTTGCCCAGCCGTGAGCAGTGGGTGTTCGGCCGGCAGGGAGCGAGCTCGGTAGTCCGGCAGAATTTCCGCAATCGCCCGCCGGAACCGTTCGACGAACCCCGCATCGTCGGATGGTCCCTGAATCCACACGATGCCGCCTTCCCGCACGAATTGCGCGATCGGACTGCGCAGCCCGTTTGGGAGGTCAGCGCCCGATCCGCATGACAGGTACAGGATCGGCGCCTCGGTAAGGACGGCCGCATGCGCATCCGTGGGCACGTGCTGCCAGGTCAGGCGCCGTCCGCGGAGCCGTCCGGCGAAGTCCGCCAGGTTGGCCGCGTCGCGCCAAGCCCCATCCGCACCGTCCGCTGGCAGGTCAACCTTGCTCAGCAGCACGGGCGTCCGCGCGTGCGCCAGCGCGAGCACCGAAAAGCACGTCCGCACGAGCGGGTCCGTCTGCGGATCGTCCGCTGCGGGCGACCACCGCCCGTCCTTGCCCTGCGTGCGGACGAGATGTTCTGCCACGGCTTCGGCCCAAGGGGTTGTCTTGTCTTCGCCGCCCGGTACGGTACGGAGCCCGACCGCCTCGGCGGCTCGCGTGATGCATAGCACGTAGTAACCGGACCAGTTGCCGATCTCGCCCCAGACCCACTGCGGGTTCGTCGATAGCGTGTGATGCTTGCTCAGCCATCCGAGCGCCCGCTGCATGGCGGGGCGTAGGGCTTCGCCTTCCTCGTCGAGCCGGTCTGTGAGCAGGAAGCACGTCGCGACGCCGGCGGCGGTCATCGACCCATAGCTGCTCGCCTTCAGGCGCAGTCCCGACCCGGTGGGCGGCGTATAGCCCCATCCGCCGTCGCCGTTCTGGGCCCGGAGCCACAGCTCGGCCGCCCGCCGCCATGTGGACGCGGGCAGATTAGCGCCGGCCGAAGCCGCTTCGTGTGCGGCCCACAGGGCAAGCTGGGTGTTCGAGTTGTCGGTGTAGCCGGGGCGGTCGCGCGTGGGGGCGTACCCGGGGCCGTAGCCCCAGCCGCCGTACTGATTCTGCTGTTGGGCGAGCCACGCGGCATCGTCGGCGAGTATCCTTGCGGCCTCGTCGCCCGGCAGGTGGGCGAAGACGAGCATCCGCAGGGCGCGGGCATATACGGTGTCGGGCTGTGCCGCTTGCAGGTGGGCAACGGCCTTTTTCAGCGGCGCGGCCCCGGGGGACTCGCCGGCCGAAAGCACCGTCAGCACGGCCAGCGCTGTCGTCCCGCCGGGATGCTGGCGGTCGTAGCGGCTCGCCCACGAACCGTCGTCCGCCTGCTGCTTGTAGAGCCAGGCCAGGGCCTTGCGGAGCGCTGCGTCCGCCTGAACGTCGAGCGGGGCGGCGTCGCGGCCCGCCCGCGGCTGACCCGGGCAGGACGCCACCAGAAAGGCGCAGACCACAAACGCGGCCGGGGCCCACCTCGCCCCGCCTGCGCGGCGTTGTGTCAACGAGTTCAAGAGGTCAGAAGGCAACGAGATCGCAACGCTCAGTAGCTGATGGCGAACAGGAACAGGTTGAGGGCCAGCCGCTTACCGTCCTCATCGACGTATCCGCGGCAGCCGTAAGGGCGGTCGCCCTCCAGGGCGCAGCAGAAATCGTACTTGCTGTACAGTACGGCCGTCCGTCCGTCGATCACCACGGCCTCAACGGGCGGGTGCTTGGTGCCGCGCCAGTTCGCCGCGCCGTCGCGGCGCAGCTCTTCGGCGAGGATGTTCCGGTAGCGGACCTCGCCCAGCGGCACGCCCACCTTGCCGGTGAAGACGGGATGGTCCTCGGGCAATTCGGTCAGCGCGATCTTCCGCCCGGCGACATCCTTCGTCCCCTCGGGGAAGAGCTTGCCGATCATCTCGCGGAAGCTCGCGTCGAACGCCTTCCGCCCGCAGCAGTTGCTCGCCACGAGCACGCCGCCGCGCTTCAGGTACAGCCGCAGCCGCTCGATTTCCGCCTCCGACAGGCTGAAGCTGTGGTGCCCGTTCATGAAGACGACCGGGTACTCGAAGATGCTTCGGGCGTCCTCGGCCTTCTCCAGGTGGATGTACCGCTCGCGCGCGACCACGTCCACGTTGGCCTTGTCGCGGAGCATTGACGCCAGGTTCACCATCGCGTGCGGGTCGGCCGTGCACTCGCCCTCGTGGAAGAGGCGAGCGATGCGAACCGCGCCGCGCGGGATCTCGGCCTTGCGCTCGCCGGCGTCCGCCACGTCGGCCGGCAGCTCTACGGCGTCGAGCTTGTTCGCCAGTTGCTCACGCCCCGTCGCGTACGCGGCGATGTTCGTCCCCAGCTTGTACGCGAACTCGGACCACTTCGGGATGTCTTGAAGCTCCCACAGGCAGCTCAGTGCCCGCGGCGAGAAGAACACGCTCGTGCGACACCCGACGTCGATGCCTGATAGCCCGTAGTCGCCGCCGGTCTCGGCCGCCATCGGCTTGAAGTCCGCCTCGTAGCGGAAGTAGCTGTTCCACACGGGGTGGGGCTGCTCGCCGGCTTCGAGCCGGCGGACGCGGTACTCCGGCCACACGTCGGCCGCGAATTCGCGGAACCCCTCCTCGAACGCGTCCTTGCCACAGCACGCCTCGAACAGCAGCGTGCCGCCGGCGCGGACGTAGCGGCGCAGCGTTTCCTTCTGCTCATCCGTGAAGTTGGGGAACTCGTGCCCGGTGATGAGCAGGATGGGGCTGGTTCGCAGCTCCTCGACGGGCAGGTTGAGGGCCGTCGTCTGCCACGTCACCTGCTTGCCGAGCTTGTCGCCGATGAACGAGCACAGGTTCTCCAGGTCGTGGATGTTCCGGTTCCAGTGCCCCTGCCATTGCACCTTCTGGATGAGCACCGGACGGTTGCCCTTGGCGAGGAACAGCGCCGCGAACGGCGTCTGTGTGGCGTCGCCCGGCCAGGCGCCGTCCGGCTGCTGCGTTGCGGTCAGAAACGCCGCCCCTTCGCGGTACCAGTCGTGCAGGCCCAGGTTCCGTTTGCCCGAGATCATCCCCACGCGCTCGAGCCCGTACAGCCAGTAGTGATGCCATCGCCCGCCCTTGCCCGGGTTTTCCCGGACGCTGAACTCCTTCGCCAGCCACTCCAGCCCTTTCGCCAGCACGAGGTTCTGCGTGTACTTGCCGCAATTGGGGTACTCGCCGTTGATGAACTGGCGCTGGCCGCTCACGTGCAGGCGCAGCCCGCAGATGTACAGGCTGGCCACCCCCGCCGCCGTCATCGAGCCGTAGCCGCGCGTCCGACCGCGGTAGCCCCAGCCGCCGTCGGTCGACTGCGTGTTCTCGAAGTGCGCTCGCGACCGGTCCCAAACGGGCGTGGGAACCTGAATCGGCGCGTCGTCCGGACGGACCGTCAGGTTCGCCGCCTCGTGCAGACCCAGCAGCGCGAACTGCGTGTTGGAGTTATCCCCTCGACCCGACCTCTTCTTCGGGTTGGTGTACGTCCACATGCCGTTGTCGAGTTGGGCCTCGGCGAGCCACGCGGCCGCGGCGCGGAGCGCCTCGAGGTACCCGCCGCGATTGGGGTCGTCGTCCTCGGCGGCGTCGTAGGCGGCCGCGAAGACCTGAGCCTTCAGTGACACCACGTAGGTCCGCTCGTTGCGAATCTTGCTCAGGGCGGCCAGTCCACGGGCGACGTCGGGGTCGGCGGGAGGCACGCCGGCATGCAGCATCGCCAGCAGGCTCAGCGCCGTCACGCCGCCCTGGTGTCCGCCGTGGCGGGGCCAGCTCCCGTCGCCTTCCTGCCGCTGGCGGATGTGGGCGATCCCTTTGCGGACGGCTTCCTTCACCGCCTCGCTGGAGACCTGCGCTTCGGCCGCTGTCGGCAGCATCGCCCAGACGAGCAGCCCTGCGGCGGCCGCGAAGGTCGTGAATCGCTTGTCCCGCGTCGGCTTCATGACTATCATGCTCCCGGTCGGGGGGATGCGCCCCGCACCGGATTATACGGGACGGCGGCGCGGCGACAAACCGCAAACGAGCGGCCGTGGGAGAGCCGAATGGCCAGGGAAACGTTCGAGAAACTCATCGAGCAGTTCACCCGCCTGCGCGACACGATGTTTGACGAGGTGGGCAAGGCGATCATCGGGCAGGCGGAGGTGCTCAACCAGATTTTCGCGGCGATCCTGTCCCGCGGGCACTGCCTGTTGGTGGGGGTGCCGGGGCTGGCGAAGACGCTGATGGTCTCCTCGATCGCGAGGATCATGGACCTGAGCTTCAAGCGGATCCAGTTCACGCCGGACCTGATGCCGTCGGACATCACCGGCACGAACGTCATCGACGAGCCCGAGCGCGGCAAGCGAGAGTTTCGCTTCGTGCGGGGGCCGATCTTCGCCCACATCGTTCTTGCCGACGAGATCAACCGCACGCCGCCCAAGACGCAGGCGGCCATGCTCCAGTCGATGCAGGAGCGCGAGGTCACCATCGGCCAGCAGACCTACCCGTTGCCGGATCCGTTCTTCGTGATCGCGACGCAGAACCCCATCGAGCAGGAAGGAACGTACCCGCTGCCCGAGGCCCAGCTCGACCGGTTCATGTTCAACATCTTCGTCGATTATCCGTCCGTCGCGGAGGAGGAGAAGATCCTCGCCGAGACGACCTCCGGCAAGACGCCCGAATTGCAGACGGTTTTCTCCGCGCGGCAGATCCTGAACATCCAGAAGCTCGCCGCGACGATCCCCATCAGCGAGTACGTCATCAAGTACGTGGCCCGCGTAGTCCGGGCGACGCGCCCGAAGGACCCGACCGCGCCTGACTTCATCAAACAGATGGTCGATTGGGGCGCCGGGCCGCGGGCGGGGCAGTACCTCATCCTCGGCGGCAAGGCGTTCGCGGCGATGGACGGGCGCTACACCGTCAGCACCGAGGATGTCCGCCGCGTGGCCGTGCCGGTCCTGCGCCACCGCATTGGGTGCAACTTCGCCGCGACGAGCGAGGGGATCGACTCCGTGGACATCGTCCACAAGCTGCTCGACCTCATTCCCGAGCCGGCCGTGCCGAAGTACGTGGCCAAGGCCTCCGTGGCCGCCGCGGATCCCGAAGCCGACACGACGTCACAAACGCCGCCGTCCGAGGACGCGGAGTAGCTCCGCTCACGGCCGGATCTCGACTTCGGTCCCGTCGGGCAGCGCGTCGTAGAGTTCGGTCACGTCGCCGTTGCTCAGGGCGATACAGCCAGCGGTCCAGTCACGCCCCGCCCCGTGGCCATGAATCATGATCTCGCCGCCCAGTTCCGTGTTCCACGGCGGCGTGGATTTGCGGCGGATGGCCTCGACGATCCTGAGGTGCTCCGCCCGGTTGATGAGGCCGTCGCGCAGGCCTCGGTCGGCGTCCTCGACGTTCGGGTAGCTGAGCCCCATCGACAGGTGGTAGCTCGACTCGGGGTTGTGGTGGCAGAGGTAGAACGTGCCCTCGGGGGTGCAGCCGTCACCCTCGCGGACCTTGTCGCCGCGCCCGCGGCCGAGCGCGACGCGGTAGCTCTTCGCCGCCCGGTTGCCATCATAAACCGTGAGCCGCCGGGCCGCCTTCTCGACGACCACGCGCGGCTGCTCCAGCGGCGGCAGGGGGGTGTCTGGGGGGCTTACCGGGGCCTCCTGCCGCGGCGTGCCCCGGCCGCCGCGGGGCGCGATGTCGTCGTTCGCCGGCCAGAGCAGCCCCGGCCCAAGCAGCAGCACAGCCGCGACGCCGATGCCGAACACGACTCCGGCGACCAGCAGCATCTTACGTCTTGAGAACTCCTTCACGTCTTCCTCTCCGAACGGCTCAACGCGGAGTTCGCAGGGAACGCAGAGGCCTGGAAGAGCCTGACCTCATCCTTCAGCCTTCCTCTGCGCCGCCTGCGACAAAGCTGCCTTTTCTCTGCAGGCTCGCGCGGGCGAGGCGGATCGCCTCATCCCGTGTGTGAATGCGCTCGTCGAGCTGGGCGTTGCGCACCGTCCGCAGAATTGCGCCCAGCCGCGGGCCTTCGGCGACGCCCAGCGCCATGAGGTCCGCCCCGCCAATGAGCGGCTTCGGCGAGACTTCCGCCGGCGCGATCCCGTTCGCCCGCCGGGCGATGCGCCAGGACTGCGTCTGTCGCGCCGTCTCGCGCTTCTCTTCCAGCCGCCACAGCCGCCGCATCCGCTCGAAGTGCCGGCTGGCCATCAGCCGCTTGAAGGTGTGCAGCGGCATCTCGGCCGCCCGGCGCCACTCGTCATGCCGTTCGGCCATCAGGCACAGCGCGTCGCGAAGCTCGTTTGAGGCCCCGAACCGCCGGACGATTCGCCGGATGTCCGTAGGCGGCACGTCCAGAAGCAGCGCCCCGAGCGCCAGCGTGAGATCTCGCCGCTTCGCCACCGCGCTGACACGCTCGACGGACGCCCGCCAGCGACTCCGCGGGGCGAACAGTTCCGGCAGCACGTGTCGGGCGAGGCCCAGTTCTTCGAGCTTCCGCAGGGCCTCGCCGGCGGCGGGGTGGGCCAGCATTCGCGACAACTCGTCGAAGATCCGTTCGCCGCTGATTGACGTGATCTTCGGCGCGCGCTTGCGGATGGCGGCGGCCGTCGCGGGCACGATGCGGAAGCCCAGCCGCACGGAGAATCGCACCGCCCGCAGCATTCGCAGGTAGTCCTCGGCGAAGCGCCGGTCGGCCGAGCCGATGGTCCGCACGACGCCGGCCGCCAGGTCCTTCCGCCCGCCGACGTAGTCGATGACGCGGTCGTCGGCCGGGTCGTAGAACATCCCGTTGATGGTGAAATCGCGTCGTTTGGCGTCCTCTCGCGGCTTGGTATATCGGACAGAATCGGGTCGCCGACCGTCGGTGTACGATTCATCACTTCGGAAGGTGGTGACCTCGACCTTTCGCCGGCGATGCAGGACCATGGCGACGCCGAACTTGGCCCCGACGAGCAGCACGCGCCTGAACAGGCGCTTCACCTGCCGGGGCGTGGCGTCGGTGGCCACATCGTAGTCGCTGCTGCGGACGCCGAGCAGCATGTCGCGCACGCACCCGCCCGCGAGCAGCGCGGTGAAACCCGCCTGCCGCAGATGTCGGATCACCCAAAGGGCGGTTGCCTTGTTCGCCGCCTCGGCCATGCCGCGATTCTAACGCCCCCGGGCGCCATGGAACACGGATTCCGCGAATGAGAGCGGCAATGGCCAAATGGCCGATGACCAATGATCAGGCAATGACCAAGGACCGACGGCGTGGTTCTTCCTCTTCTGCGCCACCTGCGAAATCTGTGGCTCCTTTCCGGCGGGCTACCGCGAGATGCGCGGATTGAGGTGCACGGGGATCGCCTCCGCGTCGCGGCGCCGGAACCGGTTCGCCACCACGGCCTCCACGATGAGCAGCAGGATTACCGCGACGAGCACCACGTCCCACCAGTCTCGCGTTTCCGGCGGCGGCGGGGCCGTCGCTTCCTCCGGGCGCGGCAGGGCGGCGCCAACGTACACGTTCTCGATGCGGGCCTCGGCCAGCCCCTCACGGAGTTCCGCGTCCGCCACCGGGCGCAGATCGCACTCGGCCCGCTGCGGGTTGACGACGAACGCGCCGCCGGCCCCGTCCGGAACGTCCGATACGGTCCAGTGATACAGTCCCAGTTGCGGCGCCCGGCGAAGCAGCATGAGCCCGTCGCGCGCCCCGGTCCGCCGGACCGGATTTCCCCGCGGCGGACGGAGTTCAATCGTCGCCGGGTCCTCGCCGCCAAGCGAGAGCGTCACCGGTTGGTCGGGGAGGTAGGCGTTTGCCCGCGCGAGGTCCGCCTGCGCCGGCGACAGCACGCCGCGGTACATCATGGCCATCAGCACCGGCGCCGCGCGGCTCGAGAGGTTGGACCATGTTGGCGAGGGAATGGTTGTGCAGAGCGTCACGCGGCCGGCCCCCAGTGTCCGCGTCACGATGAGCGGATCGCCGTGGTCGGCATCGCTCCGCCCTTGCCGCGCGGCGACCCGCACGTCGGTGCCAGCCGGCAGTTCCAGCGGGTAATGCCGCCAAACCTGGACGGCCGGGTAGTCCGCCTCCTCAACGTACGGGTCGAGGTTCGCCAGCAGTGGGTGGCCGATGTCGAGCTTCGCCGGGCGCGCGGCACCGGCCCGCGGGTCGAACAGTCCCGTCGCGGGTGCCAACCGCCCCGGCAGCAAGCCCTGCTCCGCCAGCAGGCGGTTGCAGGCGTCCACGTCGGCGTTGCCGCCGAGCAGCAGGACGAGACTGCCGCCCCGACGGACGAACCGCCCGACGGCGCGCGCCTGCGGGTCGGTCAGGGCCGGAACGTCGCAAAGAACCAGGGCGTCCTTGCCGACGAGGGCCGCGGGGGAGAACGCCTCAGGCGCCAGCGCCGTCGGCGGGTCGAGGGAGATGCTCCCGCGGGCCTCGCCCAGCGACGCGAGCATCTGCCGGACGACGCCGGCGGGCGAATAGGCCGGCGGGTCGGTCCGGGATACCGGGCCGGCCACGAGCACCACCTTGGCTCCCGAGCCCACCGTCAGCGTGAACTGCCGCTGGTCGTCTTGAGGGAAGGCGTCGCCCTCGACCGCGATGACCACCTCGCCGCTGATCGGCCCGGCCGTCCGGGGCGTATACCGGAACACGGCGGTTGCCGTCGCGCCTTCCGCTCCGGCCGGTTGCAGGATGAGCACCTTGTCCTGTTTCGCCACCTGCTCGCCCCCGACCACCAGCGCCGCGCCGACGTCCACCACGTCAGGCGAGGAGTTCGCCAGTTCCGCCTCGATCTGCAGTTCCTCGCCGGCGACGGGCCGGCCGGCGACCTTCACATCCGCGACGGACACGTTGCGGACGTCGGCCGTGGCCGACCGCACGAAGACAAGGCGCACGCGCCGGGCAGCCGGCGTCTCGCGAATCGCCGCGGACAAAGCATCGAACGTCGCCCGCTGCATGTCGCTGAAGACGAAGACCGCCTTGTCCTCGTATCTGCTCCGCCGCTTGAGCAATTCGACCGCCGCCGCCACCTGGGCAGGCAGGCCCGCCTCCGTAGTGGTGAGTTGTGCCTGGGCGGTCATCCGCCGCTTGAGGGCGTCGAGATCCTCGCTCAACTCCTCCGCGGGCTGCGTGGCCGGGTCACTCGGCAGCGGCTCCAGGGCAGTAGGTTCGTTCGTAAATCGCACGGCCGCTAGGGCCGGGGCGTGTTCGCCCGTGAGAAGCGCTTCGGCGTCGGCGAGCGCCTTGGCGAACCGGCTGTCGCCCTCTCGCCCGTCGCGGCCGGGGTTGCGGGCGTGCATGGATAGGCTGTTGTCGATGAGCAGGACGGCCGCATAGGGCCGTCGTCCGGCCGGCGCGGCCGCCCCCGCCTCGGGCCGGGTGAACGGCTCGGCGACGGCGACTGCCAACAGCGCAAGCAGCGCCGCTCGCAGTAGGAGCAACAGCCAGTGCTGCACGTGGCGCCGACGGGCGGTTTTCTCCATGCTGATCCTCAGGAACCGCAGCGTCGGGAAGTAGATGTCCCGCGCCCGCACGCTCGCCAGCAGGTGCAGGACGAACGGGATCGCCGCGGCCGCCGCGCCGATCAGCAGCAGAGGGGTCTGGAAAGACATCGCCGGCGTCATTTCCGCAGTACCCTCCGGCTGGCAAGATACCGCAGCAGCATGCGGTCATAGGGCGTGTCCGTGGCGGCCGAGACGTACTCGATGTTCCGGTCGGAGCATTCCCTGCGGTAGCGCTCGCGGAAGGCGGACATCTCGCGCTGGTACGCTTCGCGGAGGTACCGCGGGTCGATCTGCATGCGGTCGTTGGTCTCGAGGTCCACGAAGCTGAGCGTCTTGTCGAAGGGGAACTCGATCTCTGCAGGGTCGAGCACGTGGAAGACGATGATCTGATGCTTCTTGAAGACAAAGTGCTGGAGGGCCCGCAGGATGGCGTCGGGATCGTCGTACAGGTCGGAGATGACGAGGATCAACCCGCGTTTGGCGATGCGGTCGGCGAGGTGGTGGAACGTGTCGGCCATGGCGGTCCGCTTGCCGGGCTTGAGCATCTCCAGGTGCTTGAACACGCGGTCAAGGTGGGCGGGGGTCGAGCCGGGCGACAGGTGGAACCGCACCCGCTCGTCGAAGCCGACCACGCCGACGAGGTCCTGCTGGCGGCACATCAGGTAGCTCAGGCACGCCGTGAGGAAGCAGCCGTACGCGAGCTTGGTCACCGGCGCGCCGTAGCGGTAGTTCATCGATGCGCTGCAGTCGAGCAGGATATACGCCCGCAGGTTGGTCTCTTGCTCGTACTGCTTGATGTAGTAGCGGTCGCTGCGGCCCCAGGCGACCCAGTCGAGGTGGCGGAGGTCGTCGCCCGGCGAGTACTCGCGGTGCTCGGAGAACTCGACCGAGAACCCGCGGTGCGGGCTGCGGTGCAGGCCGGAGATGAACCCCTCGACCGCGTGCCGGGCCAGCAGGCTCAGGTTCCGCAGGCTCGCGATCTTGTCCGGCTCGAAATAGAGGTACGACGACTTCGCCATGCCGTTCGCTCTGGTTCCTTCCAAGTTCGTGGCCCGGGGGAACACGGACTACACGGAGAGAAACGGATTCCACGGAGAGATCAGACAAGCGGAAACAGAAACCGCGAAATCAGTCTGGATCGGCGAAATCCGTGTTCTGTTCGCTCCAACTGCGTCGGGGCGTCCGCACTGCCAGTAGCGCAACCGCCATACCACCATACCGCTTTCGGCGGATGACCT
>Ga0272442_10000345_pt1 | contig 76897 bp, 80 predicted proteins | sample SSMForm2O_FD_200262 | JGI IMG/M metagenome (GOLD analysis project Ga0272442, IMG submission 200262) | Marine sediment archaeal communities from Little Sippewissett salt marsh, Falmouth, MA, United States - SSM-Form-2O | ecosystem: Environmental > Aquatic > Marine > Wetlands > Sediment ...
GCGATGCCCTTCGATTTGAACGACGGCACCATCACCGCCTCGCTCGACGGGACCTCGGACAACCGGCTCGAGGTGAGAAAGGGCGACACCATCGTCGCCTTTTCTGGCAAGTCGGTGGACGGACATTATACAACCACGAAAGACTACGACATCACCAGTGGCACCTACGACTACTTCCAGTTAAGCGGTGTCTCGCTTCCGACGGCCGATGAAATCCAGGCCAAGCTCCAGGTGAGCGGGATCAAGGACGGGGCCGACGATTCGGAGATCACCTTCGTGGTGGAAGGAATGCCCGGGGGGACCATCACCCTCGTGGCCCTTGTCGACGGTGCCCAGGCACTCTACAAGACGGTCACGCTCGCCGGGATGACCTCGAGCGGGTCGTCGTCCGGCGGCCCGGCGACGACCGTGACCGCCACTCCCACGGTGACACAAACCTGGAAGGATTTCACATCCGCCGACGGGAAGGCACGGGTCCGGGCGTTCGGTATTGACTTCGCAGCACTTGTCGCGGTCTCCCCGCAGGACATCCCGGCGGGAATGCGGGTGGTAGCAGGCCCGTACAGCATTATGCCTGCAGACCTGGCCTTTGATCCCGCTGCAAAACTCTCCTTCATCGTACCCGCGGGAATCCCGGTAGAAGACCTGGAAGTCTCTTCATATTCGGGAGGTAAATGGTTTTCAGTGCCGGCGGAACTCACCGATGGAGAACTTCAGACTCCGATCTCTTTCCCGGGAGTCTATGCCCTGCTCGGCCCTGTTCCGCCGACAACGACGGTGACGAAGACGGAGATCACAACAGCTACTCCTGTCACCACCGTCCCTGCGACGACGGCACCGACGAAGACAGGACTGGAGATGCTCACCGTGGTCGCAGGGATTGCAGTATCGCTCGCTGTGGCAGCCGGGAGAAAGAGATAATTTTTTTTAGGAATCTATTTTTTTTTCTCACGATGTTTTTTCAGGAGAAGGTATTCTATGATGTGGATTTATGATAATGTATCATTATAATGGAGAGCCTGTAAATATGCAAAAAACCGCTGAGGAGACCAGTATTTTGTTCAAAGAGAGAATTACCTATATGAAAAAGATGTTTGGAATCCGAAAAATCGGGATATTTGGTTCCGTCGCAGCGGGGAAGGCTTCAGATGAGAGCGATATCGATGTACTGGTTGAATTCGAGGAAGGACAGGCGACTTTTGATCATTTCATGGAACTCATTCAGTACCTTGAAGATCTACTCGAAAGACGGGTTGATCTCGTAACAACCGGTGGTTTGAGTCACTATCTCCGTCCGAGTATCGAGAAGGAGGTCATCTGGTGTGAAGGGTGATTACGGCCTCATCTGTCATATCAGGGATGAGGTCCTTTTCCTTCAGGGTATCTGTAAAGAGATGACTATTGAGGAAATATCGTGCGATCCCGTAGTATCTCGCGCTGTGCTTCGCAGCCTCGAAATTATCGGGGAAGCGGCAAAGCAGATCTCTCCTGATCTCAAAGATACATATCCCCACATAGAATGGAAGAAGATTGCTGAGGGACAGGCTCATCCATCATTATTTTGGAGTAGATTGGGAAACAGTGGGAGATCTCCTTGTACACAAGGTTCCGCAATTAAATCAGGATCTTGATAGACTTTTTATCGAAAGTGGAAACACATAGTCCTGAATTTTTGATGTTTTAATCGCCCATATAATTTTAATCGACCAGGTGGATGGTTTCTGGTAGGATGTTATCTCTACAGATTCTCAGGATTCTTCAATTTCTCTTCTACCCAAACAACGCAATCATCGCCGCCCCGGCGATCATCACCACGGCGCCGAAGATACGCCCGCCAAGCTGTCGTTCGTGGAGAAGAAGCCCGCCGTAGAGCACCGAGAAGAAGATTGCCAGCCGCTTTATGGTGATCACGTAGGGGACGATGGTCATGGTGTAGGCGATATTGATCGAGACACACTCGAATACGAGGACTGCGCCGACTGCCAGACAGCCCAGCCAGGACGGGATGCCGCAGAGGGACGATCCTGTAGAGCGTCTAACCCTGCGAATAGTGGCGGAAAACTGGGGTCCGTTCCGATAGTCCGTATCCGTTGTATCCACCAGTTTTCCACTGCAGCCGTTCCCGGGGAACAGCCCGGATCTCCCCCCAGTACCTATGGCGATGATCAGGAAAACGCTCCCGAGCAGGAAGAACACGATCACCGAACCGAAGACCGGGTTCGAGTTCTCCACGACCTGCTTGTCGAAGTTGACCGAGATGCTGTACAGGAAGGAGACTAAAAGCATAGACTGGACACCGAGGTCCCGAAAGAGTCTGCGGAACGGGGCAAAAAGCGACCCAGGCCTCCTGCCGCTGTACTCCAGGTTCAGCAGGTATGCCCCGGCTGCCACCATCAGGATGCCTGCCGTCCCGGCAATGGTCGGGAGTTCTCCGAGTATCAAAAACGAGGTGAGGATGAGGAAGACGGGGGTGAACGCAAGCATGGGGACGCAGAGGGAGAGATCGGTCGAGGAGAGGGCCCGGTAGAAGAGGATGGTTGCGACGATGTTGATCGAGACCGTCACCGCCACGGCCTGGAAGAGGCCGGGCCCGAGGGGAGGGATTCCCCAGAGGATCGAGATGCACAGGAGTCCCAGTGAGGCCGAGAGGAAAGAGACGCCTGCAAGTGTATACGGCGAGACCTTCTGCAGGAGCACTTTTGCAGACATGCCATACGTTGCCTGGGAGAGTGCCCCGACCAGGGCGAAGAGGATCCAGAGCACGAAACGATCACCGGTGGATGTACCGGGCAGTAGTAGTGCGGAGGTGGGGATTAAGCATACGCAATTCCGGCTCATCCGGTGAACCGGAGAATCCGAAATATACGGGATAGCCGGATGGAACCAGGGTCAGGTATGGGATGGTCGGCATCCCCGGGAATTGATCATTCCCATAAGCTGACCCAGGTTCGGGGCGGAAGTGGCTAATCTCACCGTATTGTCCGGAAATCTCATTAAACGCAGATATCTGTTCCCGATATTGATACCGGCACGGCCTCTTCCCGTTAAGGTGAAACGATCCTCCCATTCGGGAAAGGGACGCCGCCGGCATGTGAATCCAACCGCAATTTACCCTTTTATCTCCAAAATATATTATTTAAACAGTCTTTCATGAGCGAAATCATCTCCCAAACTATATTATCCTCCCTGCATATGCTATAGCTACAATTGGGGTGAGCAAGATGTGGGTGAGAGAATCCAGGGTCCTTCTCCTTGCCATCGTTCTGCTGGCATGCGCACTGGTCCCGGCGGTCACGGCAGAGAACGGCAACCTGGTGGCTGCGTCCAAGCCCGAGCCCGTCACGGCGGCGGACTGGAACGCACTCGGCGGCACGTATCTGAACGAGGGCCGCTATGACCTCGCGATCGAGGCATTCGATACAGCGATAGCAATCGAGCCGGGGTACGCCCGTGCGTACTTCAACAAGGGGCAGGCACTTGCAAAACTTGGCCGTCATAGCGAGGCGATCGACGCATACAACAAGGCGATCGAACTGAATCCCGATCTCTCGGGAGTCGCGAGCGCGTTCCTGTCCGTATCCGAGGCCGTGGTGTACCCGAGCATTCCGAGCGGTTCGGTGCTCGCCGGCTATTACCAGTCAGGCTGGAAATACCTGGAGGTGGACAACCGGTACGGCAACCAGGACGTTGTAGTGGCACTCACCCCGTATTCCGCCCGGACGGTGGCGACCACGGCCGTGTACGTGAAGAAAGGCTATCACCACATGTTCTACCAGATCGTCCCGCCCGGGACCTACGAGGTCTTCATCACGTTCGGATCGAGATGGAACGCCGAAGAGAACCGGTTCGAGGAGAATGCCGGGTACCTGCGCTGGCAGCTCCCGCAGAACTTCGATTCCATGTCCGGGTACACGATGACGTTCCTGTCGCAGCAGATCCAGCCGTCATGGTTTTACCAAAACCTTGAATTTATAGAACCCGCGAGTTTCCCAAAGCTGTAAAACACCATCTCCACTCTTTTTCCGATACAGCCTGTCCCTACGAATTGACCAGGTGTGCGTCTCTTTTTGCAGGTTCATGTTCCTGACTCCACCTCCTGGCCCGGGAGGAGAGTGGTCTTTGTTGGAGATCCTGGTCATGTCATCGATCCTGCCCGAATAACGTCGATGTCGCTCCCAGGATACCCTCAGCCCCCCGTTTGGTGCAAGGGAGAGCGGAATTTGGCGAGAGGAGGGATAGGCCCTGTGGGGATTTTGATCGCCCTCATATCTGCCATAATACATTGGATTACTTCCAGCCGGTCTCGCCGTAAAAGACCGCCGGACCAGTTTTCCGGAAAAAATTGGCAGAATGATAAAACAAGAAAAAGGTATGCGGAATTTTTGAAAGATCATCCGGTTTTTTAACGAAAGGGAGAGTCTCTCTCCCCCGTATAATCCCCCCTATTCTGAAATCTCCGCGATCCCGAACCGCCAGCCGGTGAGGGGGGACTTCTCGAATGTCACGGAATAGTACTTCCCTTCCACGTAAGCGCTGATCTCCCCGCTCTCCTGCTGCATGATGGTCCGGAAGACCTCCTGTCCGGCCGGGGTCTCCTGTACGGATGGATCCTGGCCGATCCGTTGCTCCTCGGAGTTCAGGATGTATTTTCCGGTGTTGTCCAGGACGAAGAAGAACTGGTCTTCAGGCAAAGAGAGGGTCCGGGCCAGATCCCGGCTCAGCACTTCGGAGTAGACCGATGCCCCGATCACACCCGTAACCTCACCTCCATCTTTGACCGGGACCGCGACGATGGCAGTGGTCCGCCCCGTGGAGAGACTCACGACGACGGGTCCGATGGCAGGCTCTCCTGCAAGCACACCCGGGAAATAAGAACGGACCATGAGATTTCCGGAGGTCAGGTTGTCCACGGTGGTATAGTACGATCCGTCCGGGCGGGCATACCAGAACCGGGCGGCGCTCTCTCCGCGTTCCAGCTCGACGAGCAATGGTCGGATCTCTTCCCAGTCCCCGGATTGCATGTCATCGGTCAGGGCCAGCGCTTCCATGGACCGGGCGATCGCCGAGAGCCGGAGGTCGACCAGGGCCATGAGGGCCGAAAGAACGGGATCGTTCGCCCTGGTTGGAGCCTTATCTCCGGAATAGCGGGCCATGATGGCGTCATATGACCCGTCGTTCTTCATCCCGTCAAGCGTCTCCTGCCAGGCTGCCACAAGCTCCTGCGAGGTCTGGTTGTTGAATGCGATAAAGGTCTCCACGGTCTTTACCTGGTAGAGTGCCTCGATATCCTCCTGGGCATATCCCGCATTCTCGATGTTGCCGGCGGCGTTGTCGCTGCTTCCGAGCCAGAGAGCGATATCTCCATCCATGAGCGCCCGTACACAGGATTCGTCGTCAGGGTAGAGCGCCACGTTCGAGACATTATTCTCCTGCAGGAACTGGTGCCTCGCATCGTCCTTCACGACACCTATGGTCCCTGCCTTTCTTGCCGCTTCCAGGCTGCCGATCGAGATTTCGGATCCGTTCCGGGCATAGAAGACGAAGTCATAGGAGCCTATCGGTCCGACCCACAGGAAGAGCGGCTCACGTTCCGCGGTACGGGCGGTAGAATAGAGGGCAGTGTCCGGAGTCTCCAGAGTCCGCTGGTATCCCTCAGCCCAGGAGACGAGATCGATCTCAGCCTCCTGTCCACGGCGGTCAAGTATCTCCCGGACTACTTCGGTCGAGGATCCGGTAATCTTCCCGTCCGGTCCCATGTAGCTGTAGGGGGGGAACTCCTCGGTGTAGACCTGGATATCCGCCTCCGGGTATCCATCCCCTGCCTGGTCCACGCAGCCGGCAATCGCGCACACTGCGAGGATAATGAGTGTTATGTAGAAATATATTCCCTTCATCGGGCATTCCTAATTGGAATCATGGTAGATCAAAGCAAAATGACTTATGGTTTGATGCCGGTCACCGGCAGAAACAGGTTTGTTTTTGGAGATTATGTGTGGAAAGTCCGGATACGGATCAGGCTGAAAGGAGGGCAAAAAGCCCGAAAAAAAAGAGCACTATAACAAAAAACGTCGTATTGAGGATGCTCTTCCTCCTCCTGGACGACCGGTCGGCACGGTACTCGCCCACGTGGATGGCCAGCGCACCGCACAGGTAGAGGCCATAGGTGAAGAAGGAGAGTACATATGCGAGCATGTCGGAGGAAAAAACGGCGACAACCAGGGCCACCACCCCTATTGCGAGGTTCGCGTATCCCACCTCCATCTGGAACTGCGGGCGTTCCTGGGTCCATCCCATCCGGGCCTGATCAGAGCGGTAATAGACCGTGTGACGGAGCCAGCTCAACACCCCGACCACGCCGACCAGCAGGAAGACTGCAACACGTACTGCAAGGCCTGCATCTACAAAGAGCAAGGAGATACCTAAAAAAATTCCAGCCATTGTTGCCAGTATCGAGGCTGCAAACAGGCGGGAGGCCACGGCAGGTGATGCAGGCTCCGACACCGGCATCTTTATTCAACACCAGGGAACGACTCTCCCCAGCCCTGCTCCAGGAACGGCATGGAGAAGTGGATCTGCTCGAAGAGCCACCTGCTGCCGGTGTTCCGCAGCAGTGCCGTCATCCGGCCCTGCATCGGTAGGTGCTCGCCGCCGATCACGACGTCGAAGATGCAGAATGCGGTCACCCAGGCACACGGCATGGTTCCGTCGATCCGGAAGACATAGAAGGTGACCTCTATCCGCTCGGCCTGGGAGAGATCGCGCCTGATGGAATCACGGAATGCCGGGTAATCGGCAACGATCTCGTCGGGACCGCTCCCGAACCCGGAGATCTCCTTCGAGGTTATAGACAGGAGTTTCTCGTAATTCTTCTCGCGGTAGTATTTCGCATAGAGATCGAGCATATCCAGGACCTCGTCGGTCTGCTCATCAGTCAATGTCATATGAAGAGGGAATCGGCAGGGGAGTATTAAACGATTGTGAAAAAGAAGCGGCCCGCGGATTTGCCTGCATGTTTCTTTCCCGGCCCGAACTCAATTTCAAATCATCCTTCCCCGGGATGCGGGATTGAGCGGTCGATCGATTAGCAGGAAGATGATTGCCGGTTTCAAAATATCCCGCCCATGAACACGACCCGGTCAGATGATACAAAGGCAAAGATCTGTTTCCTGTTCGATCATGTATCGAACCGGGACGATCCCGGGCGGCTTTGTGACCTGATCGGAAAAGATTACCCGGGCCACGATCCGGTGCCGGGGTCGGAAGGGATAAAGAACACGTTAGAAGTCCTCAGGGGGTCGTTCCCGGATATCAGGTTCGTCCCGGAGGATATCGTCGCCGAACACGACCTCGTGTCGGCCCGCTATCACCGGGAGGCCACACATACCGGTCGGTTCGGCGGGATCCCGGCAACCGGGAAGAAGATCCCGGTGAAAGTGACGGACTTCTACCGGTTCTCGAAAGGAAGGCCCATCGAGCACCGGGATGCGGTCGACGAGCTCAGGCGTATCCGGCAGATCGGGGTGATCGCGGGATAGGCAAAAAACACTTTACATCGGAGGTGGAGTCCGGCAACCGGGGAAAAAAGAGCTCCAAAGCCTTATTTAGGAGTCCTCGGTGAGGAGCAAAGCTTTTTTTTGGAATCGGGGATGGGAAATCCTTTTATATCTACCGATAATATGAGAGGATAACGGCCGCTCTTTTTTTGGGCGGCAAATATGGATGTGAAATCGATGGTCCGGGTAAAGGATATACCAGAAGCTACCCGGTGGCGCATGGCTACCCATGTGCTCACCCGACTGGTGGTGGCTCTCGGCAGCAGGGAGGAGAGCGGCAAAGAGATCTCGTCCTTCCAGAAGAGGGTATGTTCGGAGATGGCAGATGCGATCCTTGACATTGCCGATCGGTACAAAATGCCGCGGGATAATGCCGCAGACCTTGTCCAGACTCTCGGTGCGGTCTCGGTCATCCTCTTCGGCCCGGAGTTTGAGACGCGTTATATTGAAGGATTTCCCGAAGAAGCGGTGATCCGGCTGGCAGAATGTCCGATGTTTTCAGAGGATGCCTCACGCGGAATCCCCCCGGAGCAGGTGAACAGCGTCTGCCGGGCATATGTCGCCAACGCAGTGAGGGCCCTGAACGATGATTTTACCATAACCGTTACGAAAGCCCGCTGCCTGGGTGATTCCTTCTGCGAGATGATCATTGAGCGGAGGAGTCCGTAAAAGATCCCGGTCTCCTGGTTGTAGGATACCAGCAGCTTCGCCGAGAAATCCCCATGAAGAGCGAACCGGAACCCCGGGCGGCCGTACCCTGGCATACACTCCCGATAGAAGAGACCTACGGGAAGCTGAGCTCCGGTCCTGAAGGGCTCTCAGAGAGCGAAGCCGCCCACAGGCTCCAACAGTTTGGTCCGAATACACTTCCCGCCCGGGAGCCACCGGGCATCGTCATCATCTTCCTCCACCAGTTCAAGAGCCCGCTCATCTACATACTACTGATCGCAGCTCTCATCTCCTTCGCACTGGGAGACGAAAAGGACGGAATCTTCATACTCGCCGTTGTGTTCCTGAATGCCGCAATAGGGCTCGTCCAGGAGTGGAAGGCCGAGCAGAGTGCAAGCCGTCTCCAGAACCTGCTCCGGATAATCGCGAATGTCAGGCGGAACGGCAAAGATATGACCGTCGAGTCCGCAGCAATCGTCCCGGGGGACATCGTCCTCCTCGAGTCAGGCAGCCGTGTGCCGGCAGACCTCCGCCTTTTCCATGCCGCCAACCTCGCCGTCGACGAATCGCTGCTCACAGGAGAATCGGTCGCGGTCGAAAAAAATCTGGCACTGGCAGAAGAGGACGCGTCGATCGGGGACCGGAGAAACATGGCCTTCGGCGGCACGACGGTCATGACCGGGAGAGGGATGGGGGTGGTGACCGCAACCGGGCAGAAGACCGAGGTCGGGGTGATCGCAAAGGCCGTTGCCACCACGGAATCTTCAAAGCCTCCGCTTCTCATCAGGATGGAAGTGTTCTCAAGAAACATCGGGTTCCTCGTGGTTGGCGCCTGCCTCCTCATGGCAGTCGTCTCCATCGCCCAGGGTACCCCTTACACGGAAGTATTCTTCCTCGCCGTCGCACTCGCCGTCTCGGCCATACCCGAAGGCCTCCCGGTGGCGATAACGGTCGCACTCTCCATCGGGACGTCACGAATGGGCAGGCGGAACGTGATCGTCCGCCGCCTCGCCGCCGTCGAGAGCCTGGGCAGCTGCACCATGATCGCGACCGACAAGACCGGGACGCTTACCGTCAATGAGCAGACCGCGAAAAGGATCACGCTTCCCGGCGGGGAGTCCTTCGAGGTCACCGGGGCGGGCTACGAGGGCCGGGGCGAGGTGCAAAATGTCGACGGCCTCCCCCCTGTTCCACGGTCTATAGAACGCCTCAGGGATCTCGGGTACGCGGGAGTCATCTGCAACGAGGGGAGCCTGTACCGGGAAGACGACAAATGGGTTCACCATGGTGATGCCATGGACATGGCCCTGCTCGCGCTCGGGATGAAGATGGGAATTGATCCCGACCTGGTGAAGAGCGACCTGCATGTCGCCGGGACCGTCCCGTTCGAACCGGAGTTCCGGTATTCTGCGGTGTACTTCCATGACGAGGGAGGAAAAACCAGGGTTGCGGTGAAAGGGGCGCTTGAGGCGCTTCTCCCCTTCTGCGAGACAATGGAGACCGGGGACGGAGCCGTGCCCATGGACAGGGCCGTTTTAGAGGAGCAGCTTCATAAACTCACCGGCAGCGGGTTCCGCGTGCTTGCGATTGCCGGTGGGACAATCGAATCACTCCCGCCGGGATCACCGACACTGGTACACGTCCGTCCGAAGCTTACCCTTCTCGGCCTCGTCGGCTTCATCGATCCCATCAGGTCCGACGTCCCCGACGCCATCGCCCTTTGCAGGGATTCAGGTGTTGAGGTGGCCATGATCACAGGGGATCATCCCGAGACCGCCCTTGCCATCGGGAGGAAGCTCGGCCTTGCCACCGACGAATCCGAGGTGGTGTGCGGCCCGGAGCTCGAGGCGATTGGATCGCCCGATCTCCCGGAATATTTCGACCGCGTCCGAACAGCGAGGATCTTCGCCCGAGTCAGCCCCGTGCAGAAACTTGAGATCGTCGATACCATGGTTCGTGACGGCCATTTCGTCGCCGTGACCGGCGACGGGGTCAACGATGCCCCTGCACTCCGGCGGGCGAATATCGGCGTAGCCATGGGGTCGGGCACAGATGTGGCCAAGGACACCTCCTCGATGATCATCACCGACGACGATTTCTCATCGATCGTGGCAGGCATCGAGGAGGGGAGATATGCCTACGATAACATACGAAAGGTGACCTGGCTCCTCATCTCCACGGGGTTTGCCGAGATCATCCTCTTTTCCCTCGCGCTGATGGCAGGCCTTCCGCTCCCGCTGCTCGCCGTGCAGCTCCTGTGGCTGAACCTGGTCACGAACGGAATCCAGGACGTCACCCTGGCCTTCGAAGCCGGGGAACCCGCGGCCATGAAGCGCCGCCCCCGCGCTCCCAGGGAGGGGGTCTTTAACACGCTGATGATCCAGGAAACGCTCCTCTCCGGCCTCCTGATGGGAATCATCGCCTTCGGGACATATTTCTGGCTTCTTGGGGCTGGCTGGGACGAGTTTTCGGCCCGGAGCGTCCTCGTGCTCCTGATGGTGCTGCTCGAAAACTTCCATGCCTTGAACTGCCGGTCAGAGTACCGTTCCATATTCCGGGTCCCCCTGAAGAACAACTATTACCTGATATTCGGGATAGTGCTGGCCCAGGGGATCCACATCGCCGCCATGATGACCCCTGCGATGCAGGACCTGCTCGGGATCGGTCCCGTGAACCTGGAGACCTGGGTCGCCCTCCTCGCCCTGGCCTCCCTGGTCCTCGCCGGCATGGAGATCTTCAAGTGGGGGAGGTCCCGCGTGATGCCTTCTGAATCGAACTACCGCGGGATTGGTGCCTGATATTGCCTTTAAATCTTTTCAATCACGGGAGCACAGGGTAAAATATCATTATTTCCAAGTTGGATGATTTTTCAGTCTCTTTTTTAAAAATGAATTACAGGGAATGCTTCTGTAAAAAGTGGGGGAGGGTTTTTCCCCACTAGATCCCGAAAACCTCGAAGGAGTAGAGCATACAGAGGATGAGGACTGCAACGACGATCACGACGAGGCCCTCCCTCATGCCGATCAGCTTCGGGAGAGTGTCTGCCGGAAATGGTCCCCGGTTCAGGATTGTCCGGTCGAGTCGCGGGTACAGGCGGGCGAAGATCCCGGCACCGATCGCGATCCCGATCATCCCGATCGCCGCATCGATGGCGCCGGACCCGAACGCACCGGCCGCGGTGCCCGGGCAGTACCCGAGGACGGCAAATCCCGCCCCGAATATAAGGCCCCCGACAACTGTTGCGCCGACCGATCCCGCCCTGGTATGCAGCCTGGCGATCCCGGCCCATTTCATCAGAAATACTCCCGTCATCCCGACGATTATCGCCGAGAGCATGATCTTTACCACGGTGAAATCGGTAAGCAGCAACTGGCCGAGGATAACGCCGTATTCGGTCACACCCCCTTTCTGGAGAAGGAAACCAAAGACGATTCCAAATATGAGCCCGAGGAGTACCTGGGCCCGAGCATTCGACCTCAGATTTTCAAATGCCATCTTCTTCACCTCACAGGAACGCGAACCCGTAGATCAGGCCCGCGACCAGTATTCCCCCCGCAAAGAAGCAGATCGCAGCAACCCAGCTGGCAACCGAGAGCTGGAGCGCCCCTGATATCCCATGTCCGGAGGTGCAGCCCCCTGCCCAGCGTGCTCCAAGACCCATCAGTATGCCCCCGAAGAGCGCAACCGCCGAACGGATGTAAATATCTGTCCCGAATGTCCCGGCAAAGAGCGGGGGCACGACCAGCAATGCAAACGTGCCCGAAAGGTATGCCGAAAAAAACGCTCCGATTACAACCCCTACGATAAGTATCCACTGCCAGTCGACTCTGGGGGGGAACTTCCTGTAATAGGGCATCTCATCAGCGTTTTTGCGGGAGATCGCAGACTCCACCATCCCGGCCGTCTTTGCATAGGCCGTCGAGGCCCCGAGCGGGCGGTCGGAGAGGAGAAACGTCGTCCAGATAAGGACTCCTATCGCCGCTCCGACGATATATGGCGACCATGACGCCATCGTGAACCATTCGATCATATCAAATCCTCCAGACTTTTACCCGGTTCATCCAGGTGAAAAACTCTCCCTTCCGGTTGACGGCGATCCGCCCGCCAGTTCCCCCAGACTTCCATCCAGTTCATTCATGTGACGAACCCCGCCTTCTGGTAGGCAGTAAATCCGCCCGCCAGGTTGGATACGCGGTCGAAGCCGTGCATCTTCAGGATGCTTGCCGCAATACTCGCACGCTGGCCCCCCCGGCACATCACGATGTACTGCCGGTTCGGATCAAGTTCGGCATGACGCGTCCTGAGATCATGCCAGGGGATATGGATCGAACCCTCCACTCCTGCCGACTGCTTCTCTTCTTCTGACCTGACATCGATCAGGACCGCCCCCCGGGACTGTATGAGGTCGTCCGCCTCTGCAGGAGAGATTACCGAGACTCTTCCGACCGGCAGGGCCGCCGTCCCCCAGGTGAGCATCCCGCCGCCAAGATACGCCTCGACACGGTCGAACCCTACCCTGCGGAGCTGGAGGGCGGCCTCCTGTGCCTGTCGCAAATCCTCCACAACAAGCAGTATGTTCCTTCCGGGAGGGAGGATCCAGCCCGCCTGGGTGGCAAAACTGCCGGTGAGATCGATATGCCAGGCACCGGGTATATGCATCCCGGAGAATGCCGGGTAACTCCGGACATCGAGGAGTACGGCATCATCCGGCCCTATCAGTTCGGCAAAGGGCTTCGGCTCCTTCCGCACCGGTTCCGCAAGGTCACGCATCAGGACCGGCCCGGCCCTGTTGATCTCGGAACACCGTGAGAAGTGATCCGGTGCGGCAGGCATATTGGAGGTGAGCGCCCTGATAAATTCCTCTCGTCCCGTGATCTGTAAGGCATAGTTGTACTTCTTCTCGTATCCGATCGTGGTCGTCCTCTTCGCAGCCATCGCCCGCCCGCAGAGAGATCCCATCCCATGGGCGGGATAGACCTCGCACTCGTCCGGTAGAGGCAGTATCTTTCCGTGCAGGTTGTCATAGAGCGAGGATGCGAGCTCCTCCGCCCTGCCGGGAAAGAGATCGGGACGCCCGACATCGCCCACGAAGAGAGTGTCGCCAGAGAAGAGGGCGACCGGGGACTCTCCCCTGGCGGTATCGGTTGCTATGTAGCAGATGTGCTCCGGAGTATGCCCGGCCGTCTCGATGACAGAGAACCTGATGTCCTCGAGCTCTATCACGTCGCCTTCGAAGAGGGGGACGTGCGGGAAGGCGCATTTTCCGGATCCCGGTGCATATATCTTTGCCCCTGTCGCATCGGCCAGGTCGAGGTGGCCGGATATGAAGTCTGCATGAAGGTGGGTCTCGAGGATATGGGTGATCGAAAGATCCATCTTCACTGCGGCATCCAGGTACAGGCCGATGTCGCGTCTGGGATCGATGACCGCACACGTCCTGTTGCCGGCAACAATATATGAACTGTGGGCGATGCCGGGGAGGAAGAACTGCTGGATAATCATAACCGATGTATCAGACGAGGATGTAAATGAGCGTTGTGGCAATTAGGATGAAGATGACCGTCAGGACTCCGCCGGGTTTTACGTAGTCCCGTGTGGAATACCCGCCGGGACCCATCAGGAGTGCGTTTACCTGGTGAGTCGGGAGAATAAATGAGTTCTGTGCCGAGACTGCGACGAGGAGCGCGAGGGCACGGGGATCGATCCCGGCCCCTGCACCGGTGAGCATCACGAGAGGCACGAGGAGAATCGTTGCCGCGACATTCGAGATGATGAGGGAGAGGGCTGTTGCAAGGATGGCGAAGGCGGCCATAACGACGATCGGATGTGCACCGGCGAGAGTTTCGGAGAGAAAACCGGCAACGAGTGCGGCCATACCGCTCTTCTCCATCGCGATACCGATTGGGATGAGGCCGGCAATGAGAATGATCGTGCGCCAGTCGACGGCGTGGTACGCCTCGTCTGCAGTTACGATACCGGTAAGCACCATCACTGCCGCACCGGTAAGGAGTGCGAGCGAGATCGGAACCCCGGTGAGGGCAAGCGCCAGCGAGGCGGCGAATACCATGACCGCCACAAGCCCCATATGATCGCGGACACCTTCCCCTTCGGGGGGTGTGAGGAGGAGGAGGTCCCGGTGGCCTGAAAGGAGACTGAAAGTCTCCCATGATCCGAAGGCGACGATGGTATCGCCTGCAGCGAGCGGGATATCGAAGAAGTCACCCCGGGACTCGGTCTCTTCTCTCAAGAAAACGATCGGCTCGATCGAGAACCTCTGGCGGAACCGTATCTCCCGCAGAGTCTCACCGGCGATCGATGCCCTGGGCCGGACGATAAGCTCTGCGAATCCGTAACCCTCGCCTTTGAGGATCTTCGCAAGCCTGCTCTCCTTGTCCGAGGGAATACAGCCGGATTCTTCGATAAAACGGAGGAACCCTTCATCTGGTCCGAGGAAAGCAAGTTCCTGGCCGGCTTCGAGACGGGTGTACCGCGACGGGGCAATCGTCATCTCGTTGTCGGCGCGGACGGCGAGGAGATCGAGACCGTACCGTTTCTTGAATGACGCCTCGTCACGAATTTTTCCTGCAAGCGGAGATGTTGCAGGGAGTATGCAGGTCCTGATGGGGTGCTCGATCTCCCAGATCTCGGCGACCGTCGGTTTCGCCTCTTCCGTCTCTTTCCGCGGGAGAATGCGGTCGCCGTAAAAGGCGAAGAGGCAGACCCCGGCGAAGAGGAGAGGAATACCTATGGGGGTGACTGCAAACAACGAAAAGGGCTTTTCACCGGCCTGGACCAGGAGGTCATTGACCACGATCAGCGGTCCGGAGGCGATCATCGTAACCGTCCCTCCGAGGATGGCGGCAAATCCCATCGGCATGATCAGCCGGGAGACGGGGATCCCGGTCTGTCTCCCGATCCTCCTCGTCGCCGGGAGGAAGAGTGCGGCCGCCCCGATGTTCTGTATCATCGCGGAGAGGAGGCCGACCGCTCCCGATATGGTTGCGGTGACCCTCCGTTCGCCCGTACCCGCATATCTGACGATTGCGGCGGCCAGCCGGGATGTCATGCCCGTCCTCTCGATCCCGTAGGCGAGGACCATCACCGATGCCATCGCGACGACCGCGTTTGAGGCAAATCCCGAGATTGCTTCTGCCGGAGTGATGAGCCCGAGCCAGGCAAGCGAGAGTGTTGCCAGGACTGCGACGAGATCGATCCGTATCCGGTTGCTTACGAGGAGTATGACCGTCGCGGCAAGCACGATCCCGACGAGAAGGATGCTGGTATCCATAGGGGCAATAGGCAGATGCGGCAGAAGAGGAAAAAAAGATTGCCATGGCCGCGTTGGGGTTATATGAGGTGCTCTATCCGGACAGGGGCTGGACGAGGTACGGGATGACTGATGAAGCGAGCTTTTATAAGCGCCCGATTTAAAAAACCCGGTAATCTATGTTTGTGGAGAAGCTTAGCGTTATAGATGGTGAGAATGTCATCAAGAAGAGTGCTGCCAGTATGCATTACACTGACAGAATGGGTGTTCCAAAAATATCGGAAGGATATCTGGTTCTAACAAATAAGCGGCTGATTTTTGCGGGTCGCAGTGTACTTAACAAAGCTGCAACCCAGGTGTTCAAGTTGGTTATTGAAGCAACAACAAGCCTTTCCGGAGGAGAAAGCCCGTTTGTCGAACAATTCAAAGGGGCAATTGAATTCCCGTTTGATAAAATTGCAGAAGTTGGAAAAGGTGGCCGGACAATCAGAAGCGTCGGTATGCAGACCCTTCAAGTTAATTATGATGGCGTAGGTGAATTCAGGTTTCAGTTACCAGCTTTTGACGGAGATGTTGAGGACTGGATAAAGATCATAAAGGCAACCACGGAATCGTCGACTGTAAAAGAAGAAAAAGTGGATTTTTCCTCAATAAATCTGGCCGAAATAATCCCGGAATTGCCATTGAATGAATGGGTTGACATCCGGGAGATAGTTGGATACACCAAGGGAGTTAAAAAAACGTTGTTTCTCCGAAGACATGAAGGTGGTGTAGACATCAAAGAGGTGACTGTCACGTCGGAGCAACCGAATTCCGGATTAAAAAAGTGTTGGCTGCAAGGAATCAATGGCTCATTTGACATTGTTGAACAGGGAGCAACAGACCTGGAAAACGCGATAAAAGGTGTTGAACAACTGGCAAAGACTCAGGTAATCCGGGATCCTGCGTCGTGCCCGTTCACTCTGGGTTTTCAGGATGATACTTCTTCAATTGAGATGTACCGGGTTTCAGACGACACATTCTTTATCAGGGCAATATACGGGGAGAAGGAATTCACGGGCGAACTCAAAACAGCAGACCTGAAGGATTGTATAACGGATTACTTTTCCAACAGGGAACTCAGATGCAGAAACGTGCTGAAAGAAAGTTAAATTCCCAATATGTTGACTAACCAGTGCTGTTACTCAAAACAGCTTCAATTTCTGACTCTCCACTGCTAATCATTGGGAGGCCTGCATGCTTCTCTAATCTCATCCGTGTTAAATCAACAACCCACGAGACAGTGTAACTGGTCGCTAACAGGTCTCTTTTTTTGGCGTTCTTGCATATCCAGTCAGTGTTGTTGGCGTGTTTAAAAACAAAAACCAAAATGTTTGTAATTGGGAAAAGCGGCGGCATTGCGACATCTTTCCGTGCCCGGTGAACCAAGTCCAGGACCTCTTTTATATCATCATCAGATAACCCATCCCCGTTGAGGAAAGCAATCCATCTTTTTGTTGTCACTAGTGTTGTTGTCTCGTCACGGGCAACCGCGAATTTAATCCGTTTATCAGGTCGTTCTGTTATTTTCCAGCCGTCTTTTATCAGTTGTTCATGTACCGCCTTTATGAACAGATTGTAATTCATGTTGATTCATCTCTGTCATGTGGTAGTTGTATGTTGCATTCAGGTGCAACACGTTCAAGGAAGTATAATATTGCTGTGGGAATGGCATCCAGCTCAGATTTGAACACTTCAAATGTGAGACCATTTACGGGTATTTCCTGGCCTGTTCCAATGTTTCCAAAATCGTCGAGGTCAAAAGCCACTTCAGGCAAATTGTGGCTGGCACGCAGGAGTAGTTCATAGACCTGCTGTAAGTCTGCATTTTTCAATTCCTTTCGTAGCATGATGATTGCATACAGGAAAACGTAGCCATTTGTTACGGTGATTGACGCGGGAAAATCTATTCCTTTCATGTTCCAGGCAATTAACAGGTTTTGTTCTCCAGCAGCCCGGAAGGGGATTTTCATTTTTTTGAGATACTGTCTGATTGTTGTTAATACAGTATTTGCATCAATTCCCGGTGACATCTGATCATACCCTTATCGATGAGTCGATAGTGAGTATAGGGTGAATCTTATTTTAAAGTCTCTCACGAGATCTGGTACAGAACTCAAGCTTTAATTATTGCTCCTGATAAAGGGAAGGTAACAGTATTCGGGTTGTGACTGGGCATGGCGGAACCTCGGGTTGAGTATATCACGGGCACTAAAATTATAAAAAAAGTCGTTTTTTCCGAAAAATTCGCAGATGTTATTGTAACTCCTAGAGGAACGATGATTCAACCAAGAACGGAAACCGTGTCTACCCAACTCGTGCAGGGGTCGCAAAACAGGATATCCCAGACACAAACGAATATACCTGACCTGTCAAACCAGATGAGCGGTATTATCACAGGAGCTGTGGTGGGTGCGGCCGGAATTGCAGGAATGTATGCGGTAAAGCCGTCTGTGAAACAATTTGTCACCAAAGCGACACAGGAGGCAGTTCGTGACTCTGAAAAATACTCCCCCATAAAAAGTGAGATCGCTTTTCAGTATTCCTCGGATACGCAAAGTCAGTCAGATGTGCAAATTGTAGATATATCTGAAATTATAAAACAGTCTGCCGGATCTGCGGATACACATATCGGAGCAGGCGAAGAAACGTTCATAAAACCTGACGACTCGACCACACATATCGAATCAGGAAGTAAAGAAACGACTTCGGAAACCACGATCGGCCCAGCGCCTGAAGATGCTATTCAAAAGCTGATGGCAGAGGAAAATAAAAAACCGCTGACATTCAAAGAGATGGATAAAACCCAGCTGGAAGGAATGGACAAAACTGCTACCCAGATTGAGGGAACAAACACGCTGTTTTTTGGGGGGCCCCTTTATCTCGCCGTGAGCAAGTATTCAAAACACGGTAGATTAGCTCTTTCTGGTTTCAAGCTATTCAATAAATTATTTTTAATGACAGGACAAACCGCTCTGGAAAATGAATTGAATACAAATGGAGACACGGGTCGGGCAGTGGGGCACGAAATTGCGACCTTTGGAACAGGCCTGCTGGTTCCGCTGATACCGGTGGTTGGACCCATACTCAGTTTTGCGGATGCCGGTATAAGTGCCACAACAGGAATCTCTCCAATTGAAGAGACTGTCCGCTGGATTGGGAATGGTACAGAAGATGCTTTTATTGCCGGATTTGATTCCGGATACAACCGTCAATGGGATGCAACAGCGCCTGAACCTGAAGTTCTTGAAGATTACACAAAAAATCTGGAAAAGTCGATCCAGGACTCAAATCCAGGTCAAAGAAGGGATAAAATGCAAAAATTGCTGCATAAAATCCAGGAATACAAATCCGAAGTGGCCAAACGAAAAAGCGTCAGGGAGTTCAACACGAAGATGTTTGAAAGGGAATTTACTTCGTTTGAACCATGAAAAACGGAGTGCTTCAACCCAAAATCAGCAATAGAGGTCGATGATGGTTCGTTATTCGCTTTCAATCCATGAAGCCTGTGCATTCTCACAGGTATTTGACAGTGAAATTGACAGCACCTCCCCCTTCAGGGATCTCTTTGAAGAAGTGCAGTCGGGACCTTCTGCTGAGAAGATCGTTGATGCAGTAGAATCACGGATCCTGGCCGAAGGATCTGCTTCGAGAGATCTCGAACGCATTTTTTCTGTTTTAACAAAACCTCAGAGATTGTATTCCGTTTTTATAAGGAACCGATCAGACATCGAGGTTCTCAATTTTTTTGAGAATAACCAGATAATCGCGGCGTTTTCCAATGAAGGCCAGATAGTGCATCTGGATTCGACAATAAACCGGGATGACCTGACGGACTTTATCCTTGCTCACATTGGAGAGACAACCAGGAATGGCACTCCGCTGCGTATGACATGCGGGTATATCGAGTTCCTTGCCCTGTCAGCAGCATCAGCACTGAGTAGAACGTGTTCAGATGACCAGACAACCAACCTTCTTGGTGAAGCACCGTTTACAAGAGAGATGTTGCTCCAGAAATTCCAGGCATCGGAAGACCGGTTTTTCAACGTTACTGCAGAGGTGAAAGCGTCGCTGAAGGATGAAGGAGTAATCGGCAAAGCGATTGATTCGTTGATACAAAAAGGCGTCCTTAAACCCGTAAATGCCGAGGCAAGCGAGTTTTTTACGATTGATGACAATCTCACGGAAATAACCAACGTGCTCTCGTCGCCTGACCATCTGGTTATTGTCTGGACCTTTGATTTCGGCGGGAGCGCAACCTGCAGCTCTTTTGTGAAAAGCTGGGACAAGGAACTGATCTCCATGGTAAGCAGCGGAAGGCAAACGGTGGATTCCCCTGTTCATGTTGAGAAACGTTTTTCGTCAGATTTGAATGACTTTCTTAAAAACAGCCTGTTCAACGTTCCTGATACTGATAGAACTGACACGGCCGACCAGCAGAATACCTTCCAAAGAGGGCAGAAATTCATTCAGTCCGGCGAATTTGGCGAAGCAGTGAACATTTTCCATGAAATCTTACGCGTGACTCCGGACGACTCTGAAACCTGGTACTGGTTAGGGGTCTCTTACCAGCATATAAATCTTTTATTTGACGCAATTCGGTCCTATACCAAAGCGGTGAACCTGAATTCGAACAATGCAAAGGCCTGGTTTGATTTAGGCTGTGTGTACTATCAAATGGAAGAATACCCTGAGGCAGCAACATGTTTCAGCAAAATTACAGAGATAAGTCCAGAACCATATGATGCTTGGTTCTGGGCCGGTCTTTCTTATGGCAATTATGGAGAATTCGAACTGGCAGCCAATTACCTTTCAAAGGCCGCCCAGCGCAAACCTGATGATCCGCAGATTTGGTACAGTCTGGGGCAGGCATCTGTTGCGATGCTCAACCAATCTGAAAACGAGGCAGAAGCAAAGAAAAGAGCAAAGAGCGCTTTGAAATACCTGAAGAAAGCCAAAGAAAAAGGAATTGAAAAAATAATATCTGAAGAGGCCTATACCCAATTAACGGTTCAGGTAAAACAGCTTGCTGATATTGTGGCCAGCTCATAAGAGAACCCAGGTAGAAACCGGGTAACAAAATTGACGGTGACGACAGGACTGCGACGAGATCGATCCGTATCCGGTTGCTTACGAGGAGTATGACCGTCGCGGCAAGCACGATCCCGACGAGAAGGATGCTGGTGTCCATTGGAGCAATAGGCAGGTGCGGCAGAAGAGGAAAAAAGATTGCCCATGCCTGGCTAAGGCGGCAGGACGCCGGTCAACAGAAAACACCCGTGCCGTCCTGCCGGGGAGGGCAAAAAATCCAAAAAAACTCTGGTACGTATTGCTCATGTGGTATCAATTGAACAGAGGTCACTGCAGGCGATAAGGATAAAAATGAGGCATCATTCTGCACAGGGCCGGGCGAGGCGATAATGTTTTTCTACTCCAACCCGCTACAGAGTACCTGTTTGAATCGGGTAACGTGATGATTATGACTCGGAAGATATCGACAATAGTAATCCTGCTCGTCATCCTCTCCACCCTGAGCATCCCCGTGATGGCGGCCGGCGGCAACGGAGGTTCGGCCGGATCAGACGGGGCCGGTTCGGGAGGATCCGGGAATGGCGGAGTAGATTCAGCAGGTGACGGCGGAGACGGCAGCGGCGGCGATTCAGCAGGTAATGCCGGAAACGGCGGTGTAACTACGCCTGGTGCGAGTGGCCCGCAGGCGCAACCAATCCAGGAAGAACAGAAGCGGGAACAGCAGGAGACCGTTGAACAACCGGGTATCCAGATCAACCAGCAGGACAGGGACCAGGCCCAGGGCAGGACCGGAGTCGATACAACTGCCGAACCAACGGGTACGGGTATTGTATCGCAGAGCAACCGCGATCTCTTCCTCGAACGGGTCGGCCAGCTGGAGCGGGAGATCTCCCAGGCACAGGACCGTCAGCAGGCACAGGTGGATGTTGCACTCTATGCATTTTCCAATGCAGGAAATGTGACTGCGGGAGCCGGGCCTGAGCTGAACCGGCTTGCCGGGGATATCAACGGTTCCCTCGCCGATTCCTACCAGGCGGAGCAACAGATCAAGGCCAGGAGTTCTTTTTCGCGGATGCTCTTCGGCGGAGACCAGGAAGCGGCCGGGTTGTTGATCCAGTACGCAGACCAGAACATGCAGCGTATCTCCCTGATGGAACAGCTCGTGGCAAATTGTTCGGACTGCGACCCGCAGGTACAGGCCAAGCTCGAGGAACAGGTGCAGCTGCTCTCGCAGGAGCAGAACCGGCTCGCCTCGATCGGGCAGCAGGAACAGGGTGAGCGGGGTCTCTTCGGATGGTTGTGGAGTGGATCCGGCGGTCTCTCCGGCACCGGGCAGGCCACTGCCCTGACCGATGACGAGATACAGTGGATGAAGTACATGCGGGAAGAAGAGAAACTCGCACGAGACGTCTATCTCTCACTCGGGTCAATGTGGAATCTGCCCATCTTTACCAACATCGCCCAGAGTGAACAGACCCACATGGATTCCATAAAAACCCTGCTTGACCGGTACGGTGTTTCCGATCCGGCGGAAGGCAAGGCGCAGGGCGAATTCGAAGACATGGGTCTGCAGCAACTCCATGATGACCTGATCGCAAAGGGAAGTATCTCACGGGAGGAAGCACTCAGGGTTGGAGTACGTATCGAGGAGACCGACATCGAGGACCTGAACAGGGCAATCGCCGCGACAGAAAAGAGTGACATATTGAACGTGTACAACAACCTGTTGCAGGGATCCCTCAATCACCTCGATGCATTCGAGACGGATCTGGCGAGATATTGAGAACCAGTTACCATTTTACCATGAAAATGGCTTGGGCCATCTTCTTTTTGCAATCTTCTGCGTCTTTAAAGGGAATCATGTCATGATATGAGATAAAAATTTTAATGGCGACCCCCTTCCGCTGCGAGAAGCCCGACAAAAGAGTGCAGATGACTGACGAATTAAATATTTCACGGCGCCAATATAGAAGAGGACAAAACTTTTCAGTCCGTATTGTCCATATAAGAACCCATCAACCACTGCAGTGCAGTGGTCAATCGACATTTCACCCCCGTAGTGTAGAGGTCAATCATACAGGACTTTGGATCCGGTGACGGCGGTTCGAATCCGCCCGGGGGTATAGTCTTTCTTCACAATTGGGTTTGGTTTAGCCGTCCTCAAATTCCAGATACCATCGGGGGATCTCCGAGGAAAAGCCGTCATGGTCGAGGTATACCCTGTTTACCCTCTCCCACATGTGTTCAACCTGTTCGGGCGAGCCTGTCTCCTTCGAATACCAGTGTGACCAGACAATGTCGGGTACGATAGTCATGGCAGAGTACAACGAATATTTCTTCCAGAATTCTCCCGGGACCTCCCCGTCGTTATACCCGTCAATCTGGCCGACGGCGAAGGGAATGCTTACATCGCTTGAAAAATATGCAAGCTTGACAAAGTCATGCACGGGATCCCCCCAGTCATACCTGGCAAAATCGATGATGCCTTTCAGCCTGCCATCGCCGATGATGAGATTTGCGGGGTGGAAATCGTCATGGAGAAACGATTCTCTCCTGCACTCCGAATGACAGCTATTCCCTGAGATGAAACGTGAGATTTTTACAAGGTCGATTATACCGGGATTTATTTTCATCTCATCAAAAATCGCACATTTTCGTGCATACTTCGCAGAAAACCTCTCATGCCAGGGGTGGTCGCAACGAGGCGCATCCATACCGTGAAGCTTACAGAGTTCTCTTCCGGCATCAAGGCCGATTTCGTATTGTTCTTTACGGTTCAGCGCTGGTAACGCTTCTTCACCGTCAGCCCCGCTGATATAGTCAAGTATCATATAACAGAGGCTGTCGTCTCCAGATACTCCGAAATGATGGGCTTTTGGTACGAGAGGGGAATAGCTGCGAGCCTCGTTTATCAGCCCGAACTCTTCCTCCTTTCTCCCGGCGTCCTCCTTACTGGCCAGTCTGGTGATTCTCAGGACGAACTTTCTTTCGTCTCCTCCCTCAAGCAGGTACTTGTCCTCGAAGGAATAACCGCGGTCGATCTTGTTTGCCTGTGTAAATCCGGTTAATTCAAAAATTCTCTTCCGGATCCGGTCAAATGATTCCATGTTAGTCCTGCTGCACTCCAAGAGCCTTTCGTGAATGGTACAATAATGACCGGAATCTCCAGCCCGTATCCTATCTCTTCCCGCCATACACCCGGATATGCTTCCATGCCCGGTGATATGCGCCGTACTTCTCCTTATCGGTATAGAGCGAGGGATCCTCCCGTCCGAACCTCTCCCGGTCTTTCCCGACGGGGCAGACCTTTATACAGATTCCGCACGGCGAGATGTATCGTCTCCCGAGCGCGATGTTATGGGAGAGGCAGGCTTCCTTGTCGGTAAGGCCCTCCGGGTAGTCGTCCTCGTCGAGGGCCCCCACAGGGCACATCTCCACGCATTTCATGCACCGGGTGCAGAGATTCTCTTTGATGAGCGGATCGGGGGGGAGTAGAGCCGTCGAGAAGACAGACCCGAACCTCACCCTGGGACCATATTCTGGGGTCAGGAGCGCATTGTTCACCCCGAATGTGCCCAATCCCGCAAGCAAAGCGGCGTGGCGGTGGGAGAAGAACGCCACCGGGTTCTCCCGCAGCACCTGGCCGGAACCGTACCCGTCCCGGGGGACAAAGATCGACGGATACCCAAGTTCCGTCAGGAATTTCGCAAGCCGGTAGGAATACTGGTCGAGCAGGATGTTCACCGTATTATAGAGCTCGTGGTAATGGATAGACGGGGAGCTATCGAGGACGGGGAGGGTGATGGGCAGCCCGATGACGATCACCGACCTCGCCTCCGGGTAGATCGACCGCGGATAGAACTCTTCAGGCATCCAGGGCCGGAAAGGAGGTCTCTCCCATCGTTCGACTCCGGCAATCCCGACGAGCGGTATCTCCATCTCCCTGCACTTATCGAGGAGCCGCTCTTTTAATTCCCGGTTCATGATATTCTAAAAAAATATTCGTCTGCGTCATGATAACTCCATTGATTGGATAAATACCATACCAGCCAGGATTCATGTGGAATATCTTATCAGCGGCGCCTGCAGTTCTGTACACGTGAAACGCCTGTTCTCTTTTGAATCAGCGTTGAAAAGCAGAGATTCATGGGAACGACACGTTTAACCCAAATGTTTGATACCGGGTTTATTCTCCGGCCGGACGTATCCGCCAGAGGACCAGTATGACCGCGAGGATACCGAGGTTTACGATGCCGAGGATCATGTATTCCGGGTCATGGAGGTAATTTCCGGGCAGGACGCCGACCGGAAACAGCATCAGTGCCAATGATGCGGAAAGAACCGATGCGATGCAGAAGACAGGGAAAGACTGGACATATCCTGCTGCGGCAAACCCTCCATAGGCCGGCTGGGCCAAAGAATACGTCGCAAACGCAAGGAAAAAGACGGATGTTGCAAATGCGACCGTCACCGGAATCGCCATCCTCCCGAGGGAGTCCCACCGCAACAGGAGATAGAGGAGGGCAACCGGTGATAAGCCCACGAATGCCGATATCCAGGTCATGATGCCCGCAAAAATACCATACGGCTGATCGAAGCCCGAAAGGACGAGCGATCCGGGCATGGTCATGAAGAGGAGGACACAGAGTACCAAGCAAAACTCAATCGTCAGCCTTCGTCCGCATGGAGAAATCGTCATAATGTGGTCATGTACCGGGTTCGCGGTCCGGTCTGATATAATCCCTCCCACAAGGAGCCCGGGAAATCTTCAAACCAGATGAACCCCAAGGATTGGACAATGGAACTGCTGCTCTGTCCCCGCTGCAAAGGGGAATTTTATCTCTACACCGGCTGCCCCTGCTGCGGACCGCCGTCCGGCCCGCACTACTGCCCCGAATGCGGAACGATCCTGCAGCGTGCAGGCTCCTCCTGCATGTATTCGGATGACTGGGAGGTTGACTGAAGCCCCCTGCAAAATGTGGTCCCGGAGTGGAGCCTCAGGGAAACAATTTTTTCTTTTTCAGAATAAACTCCCTGTAGGAGGCATCATTTGAGCAAATTTCGGCTGGTCGATGCAGAGACCGGGATGACGCTGCGGCATTATGTCCGGACGCTCAAGGAGGCGGACCAGGAACGGGAATGGTACGAAAAGGAGACAGGGAGGGAGATTCGGATCGTGAAGGTATTCGAAACCGGCCTCTGAGAATGACATTCAGGAGGAAAACTCGGAACAGGCGTTGTGCGTCTCGTGTAAAGAAGTCCCCGGATGTGTACGGAGGCTATAGCTGAACTATCCGCCCCTGCATTGTGAACAGTATCATCTTTTGCGTTTGATTGCAGTTACCCCTATTTGACGAACCGGCGCTCCGCCGGAAAACCTGCACTATCCTGTGTTCAGACAAAAAGAATTATGATTCCAGTTTTTTTAGCAGGGATTCCACGTTCTGGCGAAGGCCCTCGTCATCAGGTGCAAGCGAGAGTGCCCGTTCATATGCGACCAGTGCCTCGCGGTCCCGTCCAAGCTCTGCAAGTATGCACCCCTTGTTGTCGAGCGCAAGAACATTGTCGGGGTCGAGGATAAGGGCCTGGTTGAAGGAGGCAAGCGCTTCCTCGGGCAGCTCCATGGCCCCAAGTAAAACACCCATATTCAACAGTGTGGGAACGTGACCGGGATCGATCTCCAGCACCTTCTCGTATGCCTCAATCGCCTCGTCGTACCTGCCCAGTTCCGAGAGAATATTTCCCTTGTTATTGAGCGCCATCACATATCCGGGATCCGTGCCGAGTACGTCTTCCAGGGCATCGAGTGCCTCTTCGTATCGCGCAAGGCCGGTGAGGGCATAGGACTTGTTCACGAGGATGGCGTTGTTTTGGGGGTCGATGGAAAGCGCCATCTCGTACATCTCCAGTGCTTTTTCATCAATACCCATGTCACTGTATACATTTCCCTTGTTATTGAGCGCCATCACGTTCCCGGGCTCGATGGAAAGCGCTTCATCATAGGTCTTTAGTGCTTCTTCACTTCTTCCGAGGATGAGAAGCGTGTTGGCTTTGTTGTTGAGTGCCAGGTCTGAAAGCAGGGGATCGGACGGACCGAGCTCGAGGACCTGGTCGAAGAGCCCGAGTGCCTCCTCCTCCCTTCCGGTGAGGGAGAGTATCTGCCCTTTCCGGTTCAGTGCATTCAAATATCCTGCATCCGGGGCCCGCACCATATCATATGCTTCGAGGGCATCGTCGTATCGTCCCTCCCCGAAACAGCGGTCGCCGTAGAGAAGCCATTCCTCTGAGGTCCACGTTGCTTTATCATCTTCTTCCTGGGCCATATACACACTCCAATTTACACCCTGTGCAGATATGGTATAAAAGGATGTGGGGGATAATCCCGGACACCCGGGAATTGCAGGACAATGGATACAGATTTTTTATTCACAATCTTTGAAGGATAGCCCCGGCAGGGTCCCGGGGGGACGGAATATACGGAGAAGGCTTGCACATTACTTGAAGACCTCCCGGAAAGGCCGGAGATCCTTGATATCGGTGCGGAACCGGTTCGAAGACGATGGTGCTTGCCCGGCTCTCCGGGAGATTGGTCCATGCACTGGATACCTATCAGCCGTTTCTCGACACCCTCCGCAGCCGGGCGGAAGAAGAAGGACTCTCGGAGCGGATCGTCACTCCCGGATCCATTGGTGACGGGAAGATCTTCGTCATCCCTGTCGAGGAAGCCATCAGGGTGCGTACCAGGGAGAGGGGCTCCGATGCCCTGTGAGGATTCATAGACCCATCGAATCCGGGAAATGATAATCTCCCAGTTTTTTTCTCGTGAAGTTACGTCTGAATTGAAAACAGCCCTTTATTTGCGAAATTGAGGTCAATATCCCCTTTAACGGCGGAAGGCCAGGACCCCGCGTTTTCTGGAAACAGATGGCCGGTTCTTCCAGCAGAAAACAGCATCCAATCAAAGATACCAATACTACCTGCTAAAAAAAGATTCTAGATGGTTATATGCACTCAATTCTTGCATGGGGCGATATTTCGCTAATAAATAAATTTTAATATCAATTACGCAGCAGTTGGATATGTATGACATATGACATCGTGGAATTGATCAAGGGTTTTCTCTTCGCTCCCGTGGAGACCTTTGGGAAGGTGAAGGGTGCCGATATCGGCGATTCCCTTAAGTATTTCATCATAATTCTGCTCATCAATATCATCCTCACATCCATTGTGACCCTCATTATTGCCAGCGCTGTAATCACGGTGATTGAACAGGCATTTTCCGGGCTTGGAATCGCCCTGCCGTTAGCTGCCGGGGTGGGGATACTCATATGGGCCATCATCATGATCGTGTTGATGCTCGTTTTTGTCTTCATTGCCGGCGCCTGGCTCCACCTGTGGGTACACCTGCTGGGCGGAAGGAAAGGGTACATCGAGACGATGAAGGCGATCATGTACGGTGCTACGCCATACATGTGTATCGGGTGGATTCCCATCATCGGTCCGTTCATCGGTGGACTCTGGTCCCTGGTCGTGGAAATACTCGGTATACGGGAGTTGCACGGGATCTCCACGGGGAGGGCTGTCGCCGCCTATCTTGCAGCGGTCATCATCCTCATGATCATCCTGGTCCTTGTTGCCTCCTGGTTTTTCATCAGCACGGTGACCGTGAGCTCCGTGGGGCCAACCTGATTCCTTTTTTATATCGTTCTTTTTCGGCAGGATGTTTCAACGACTCGCGTACCCCCTCCATGCGGTGAGGAATGGCGTCGTCTCGAAACCGGGATTTTCGTTTTCATGAAAGGCGATGAAAAAAGGAGAATAGGTCCTCTGGTAGTGTGCAGTTCAGAGGGGTTCGTGCATTGATACACCGAATATCTGTTGGCCGAAAGCCGGCTGTGGCCAGGACTGGTTGCATGCCCACAGCATTAGATGATCGGCACTGATGAGTAATAAATATTTTGAAATTAGTAATACATAGTAAATAATAATTTTAAATATTTAATAAAAATAATCCTCCACCGCATGAGCCAGACGACAGTACAACATCACCGGGAACCGATCGGGAGAGAAAAAGCGGAGATATCCTGGTTGGAGTGAACGTACAGGAAAAAAGATTCGTCTATTCTTCTGCCTCGGAGATTGCGAGCTCGTACATCCAGTCCATCAGACGGTGACATTCGAGCACGCTGCACTCGAGTTCGCAGCCGATACAGGGGATCAGTTCGTCCCCGGCCATGATCAGCGCGGGATCCACGGGCCGGCGCTTTGCTTTGAGGATAAACGTCTTGATCCCGTTTTTCCTGAATTCAATTCTCTCGATAAGCCCTGAATCAAGCAGCTTTTTAACTATACGCGAGCATTTCCTGCTGTCTACATCCAGGATTTTCCAGAGCTCGCTCTGGAGCACGCCTTCGCTCCTGGACTGGATGACCTTCATTGCCTCTTCGGATTCGGACATGGTCGTTTCAGATATTAGGGGATATCGAAAGGATATTGTTTCCGCGAATCACCACTGTGCCGAGGCTCCTGCCCCTCTGATCATTGATATACTCGATAGTATCGTCCATGTGGATGTTGAGATACTCATCCACGGCCACCAGTCTACCCTGCAGCTTTCTCAAGTCATCCTTTATCTCGACCGTAATCTTCGAATCAACAAGAGAAAATACCTTTTTGATAGGCAACACGATCCCGTTAACCATCTGACTTTATTTGGGGTGGCAGACTATATAAGTTTCTTGAAGTGTATAAAACAATATAACTTGATTTAGCACAAAGTTATTCGGCATGAAACTCATACCCGTTCTATCCTGTGTATTTCTTCTCCTCATCATGGCCGGTTGCAGTACAATCGATGATCGGTCTCTTGGGACCATTACGTTTACCGACGACTGCGGGACAACCATGGAGATAGCTGCGCATCTGGAGCGGGTTGTATCGCTTGCACCGAGTGAGACAGAGATCTTCTGTGCGGTGGGTGGCTGTCCCCTTCTCGTGGGGCGCACCGATTACTGTACGTATCCTGCCGAGGCGGCGGGAGTGGAGACGGTGGGGGGTCCCCGCACCTTCTCTGTTGAGAAGGTGATAGGGCTCTATCCCGATCTGGTCCTTGCCACGACCGTCACCGACAGCATCCGCATCCAGGAGATGCGGGCGGCGGGTCTTTCGGTGGTCGTCTTCAGGCTGGAGACGATAGAAGACATTTACCGGAATATCGAGGTCATGGGAACACTTCTCGGCACGTCCGGCGATGCTGAGCGGCTCGTCGCAGATCTGTCGGCGCGTCAGGCCGAGATCGAGAATGCGTCGAAGGGCGGAGAGGCCGTGCGAGTGCTCTACGTACTCTGGGATGAGCCCCTATACGTGGCCGGAAACAATACATTCCAAAACGACCTCATCGTCCGGGCCGGTGGAGTAAATATTATGTCCGATGTTGAGGGATATGCGACCGTCTCCGAGGAGGCAGTGGTCAACCGCGCCCCGCAGGTGATCATTGCGTCCCGTGAGCATACTTCCGGTCTCTCACGGATATCTGACCGCCTTTTGTCAAGGCCCGCACTGGCAGAGGTACCGGCGATAAAAGAGAATTGTATTTGCGAGATGGATCCTGACCTGGTCAACCGGCCGGGACCCCGGGTGATCACTGCCCTGGAGATGTTCTCCCGATGCATCAACGCTTGAATAACCGGTTCATCGTTTTTATCCTCTGCGGGATTCTGGGAGTGGCCATGCTCCTCGGGGTGGTCGTGGGCGAGACCCCAATCTCGTTCTCCCGTGCAATGGCCATCATCGGGAGTACGATTCTTCCAATACCAACGGACTGGAGCCAGTCCGAAGAATCCATAATCCTCCTGATAAGGCTGCCCAGGGTCGTCCTGGCGGCCCTCGTGGGAGCGGCACTTGCAGTATGCGGGGCAGTTCTGCAGAGTCTATTCAGGAACCCCATGGCCGATCCCTTCCTTCTGGGAATATCCAACGGTGCCGCCCTCGGGGCCTCTCTCGTGCTTGTCACCGGAGTGGCCGTTGGAGCCGGGATACTGGGGGTGCCCCTTGCCGCGTTCGCGTTCGGTCTGATGACCATATATATCGTCTATGAACTGGCCAGGGTGGGAAACAGGGTGCCGGTCACAACGCTCCTTCTCTGCGGGATTGCCGTCGCTGCCTTCATGTCTGCAGGGACATCCTTTCTTCTCTTTCTCTCGGGTGAAAACCTCCACCAGATAGTCTTCTGGCTGCTCGGCGGCATATCAGGGAGGGGATGGGAATATGTACTCCTGCTCCTACCCTTTGTCGCCGGCGGAAGCGTTCTCTTCTTCTCCATGTCCCGGCCCTTAAACGCGCTGATGTTCGGGGAAGAATCGGCCCAGTACCTTGGGATAGAGGTGGAACGCCTGAAGAAAGTAATACTGGTGGCGGTCTCCCTCGTCACTGGTGCGGCGGTCTCGGTGAGCGGTATCATCGGTTTTGTAGGCCTCATAACGCCGCACATGGTTCGACTCTGGATTGGCCCGGATCACAGGACGCTCATTCCTGTTTCACTCCTTTTCGGAGCGATACTTCTCGTTCTGGCCGACCTGGCCTCGCGGGTACTGCTTGCACCAAACGAGCTTCCCATCGGGATAATCACGGCCCTCTGCGGAGCGCCGTTTTTTGCGTATCTCCTGCGCAGGAGGGGTAAAGAGGCATGACCCTCATCGAGGTGCGGGATCTTGAATTCTCGTACGGAAGAAAGGCTGTGCTGAAAGGGATCGACCTGGACTGCCATGACGGGGAAGTGCTTGGCATACTCGGGCAGAACGGTTCGGGGAAGACTACCCTCCTCCGTCTCCTGGCCGGGTACCTTCAGGCAGATAAGGGGAGGGTTAGATACGGCGGCCGTGAGCTCTCGGAGATGGACGCGCGGGAGATGGCAAGGATCAGGGCAGTCGTAGGTCAGGGGGTGGGTGCGAATTTCGATTTTCCTGTCGCCGACTATGTGATGCTCGGGAGAACACCCTATCTCTCCCGCTTCGGGCGCGAAGGAGTGAACGATTTTTGCGTAGTCGAGCAGGCCCTGGAACGGACCGATACGACCCATCTCCAGGACCGTCCTGTCTCGCGGCTATCAGGGGGTGAACTGCAGAGGGTGATGATCGCACGGGCCCTCTCCCAGGAGCCCGAAGTCCTGATGCTGGATGAGCCGACGTCGCACCTGGACATACGCCACCAGCTGGAGATAATGGATCTGCTTGTAGATCTCTCAAAACGGATGGCCGTCATCGCGATCGTTCACGATCTCAACCTGGCTGCCCGGTACTGTGGGAGGATTGCCCTTCTTCACGAGGGAACGCTCCATTCCTGCGGTCCGCCCGAGCAGGTTCTCGTCCCCGAAACGATTCGGGAGGTGTTTGCAGTCCGGGCCTGCCGGGCGGAAGATCCGGGTACAGGAGGCGGGATCTTTTCCTTCTCCATCCCCAGCCCTGATACGACCCAGAGAAGAATCCGTGTCCATGTCATCTGCGGCGGAGGATGCGGGAGGACAGTGCTCCAGATGCTTGTGGGGAGGGGCTACAGGGCGAGTGCAGGTATAGTAAACGAAGGGGACATGGACCTTACGGTGGCCCGGTACCTCGATCTCCAGGTACTCTCCGCACCCCCGTTCTCACGGATTGGGGAAGAGGAAGCACGCCTGCTCGAGGAGACCTGTCTCGATGCGGAAGCGGTCGTGATCGTTGCGATGCCTGTCGGGGAGGGAAACATCAAAAACCTGGAAGTCGCAGCGAACCTTCCGTCACGGATCCCGGTCGTGCTCTATGCCCCGGAGTGCACACTCGATGGCCTTGACTATGCGGAAGGAAAGGTTGACCGCCTGTACAAAAAGATACGTAGCAGAGGCACTCTCGCCTGTTCCCTTGAAGAACTGGCAGACATCCTCGAGGAAACCGGAGATGCCACCGGGCGATAGCCCCCCCGAAGCTGATCCTGCGGGGAGTCAAACCGATGCGGTACCGCCCACTTAAAATACTCTGGCGATAATTTCAATGCATATCCAGGGGTGTTTTTATGACGAACACAATACTCTTCCGCAGTGGACTGCTGCTCCTTGTCCTTGCATGCGCAACGATCGGATATGTTGCGGCTGATGACGGCATAGGCGGCGAAGTGGGGTATTTCCAGATCACATCTGATCCGTCGGGTGCGAGCGTCTATTTTGACGGCACCTACCAGGGCACATCGCCGGTGACGGTGCAGGTATATACCACGGCATCGCCCGAGCATACTATAAGCGTCTCAAAATCGGGCTACCAGACCTGGGTCTCCGATTATACAGGAAATCCGGGTGCAGGGCAGACGATCACCATCCATGCGACCCTCTCGCCGGTACCGACCACCGAACCCACACCCGAGCCTGGTTCGGGCAAGGGATATTACTCCATATCATCCTCGCCCCAGGGTGCAGATGTCTATTTTGACGGCAGCTACAAGGGCAAGACACCGGTGACAGTGGAGGTCTCGACCACCGGGACACCCGGCCATACCATCATCCTGTCTATGTCGGGATACCGGACATGGACCAACACCTATCCCGGGAACCCATCCGATGGGCAGACGGTCTATGTAAACGCATATTTGACTCCGGTCGAGAATTACGGGAGCGTCACGATCCAGTCGTATCCATCCGTGGCCACCGCCATTCTGGACGGGGTAAGTTCACAGACCACTCCCTGTACGTTCCATAATGTGGCACCGGGTTCGCATATCCTGAAGGTGACAAAGGAGGACTACGGTGACTACACCACCACCGTGATGGTGACTGCGGGAAAGACCACGCAGGTTACCGCATATCTCACAAAGATTGGGCCAACGAAAGGGGAGTTGTATATCACCTCCATTCCTACAGGCGCCAATGTCTATATCGGCGGTAATTATTACGGGTTAACCCCCCAGATCGTGAGCGACCTACAGCCGGGTTATTATGCGGTCAAGCTTGAGAAGGCAGGTTTCCAGGAATGGAGCCAGAATGTGTATGTGACGGCGGGTGAGACAACCGACGTGACCCATACCTTCACGGTGACTCCGACAGAGACGGCCACACAGGTTCCCGCAACCGGGACCGTGGCGGTCTCATCCGAGCCCGCCGGCGCCCAGGTTTTCATCGACGGCAAGTTCGAGGGTATAACCCCTGTTACGATCCCTTCGATAGAGACGGGATCGCACACGGTGCTCCTGAAACTGGATGGCTACGCTGACTGGCAGGTAAAGGTCCAGGTGGAGGCAGGCCAGCAGGAGGACGTTGATGCCACGCTCTCGCTGCTTCCCCCTACTCCAACGAAAGCAGGGGCTGCACCCCTGCTCGTCATCCTCTCACTGGCCGGCGTTCTGCTCGCGTTTGCAGCGAAGAGGAATTGAATTTTTTTTGGATGTTGTGTGATAGCAGGAGGGTGACTGCGGTCTCTTCCTTTAGAAAGTTGTATTCCACCTAAAGTCCTTCTCGCGCTGCGGAGTACGCAATTAGCGATAGAAACAGTACCATCAGACCGGAGGGGGCTGCCCCCCCCTCCGGACCTCCCCTGCAGGCGATATCTTTTGGGCAGGGTCGAACTGAATTATCCCAAAGGTACAGTCCCTATCGCAATGCAGGGGTTCGCCGCGGACAGGACGCAGTCCGGGCACCCACAGGGTGGCAGGGGCAAGCAAAGTGCAGCCCCTGGGAGCGTCTCAGGTTTAACATGTAGACAGGAGGAGGGGATTCACCCATCCTCCGAAGGCCGGGCTCTGTCCTTCCTCCCTGTCCCCTCCCCCCGAAGATGATAGCCTGTGGGCAGGGTTAACTGGGATTATCCCAAAGGTACAGTCCCTATCGCAATGCAGGGGTTCGCCGCGGACAGGACGCAGTCCGGGCACCCGCAGGGTGGCAGGGGCAAGCGAAGTGCGGCCCCTGGGAGCGTCTCAGGTTTAACATGTAGACCGGAGGGGGCTGCCCCCCCTCCGGACCTCCCCCGCAGGCGATATCTTTTGGGCGGGGTCGACCGGGATTATCCCAAAGGTATAGTCCTTATCGTCTTGTAGGGGGCGCCACAGCGGCGAGGGGGAACGATAGTGAACCCCCAGGAGCGTCTTAGATAATTTTACAAAATAACAGCGAATTGCCTCAATCTCTTAAGAAAGGACAAATTAAAAAAAAGTATTTGAATCTCACTCATGCAGCGGTTCCCAGCGGTCCTGCAGGGCCTTCTCCACGGCAGGGAGGGTGGTGTATTCCATCTCGTCGATAGAGAGGCGGTGGGGTTCGAAAGGACCATGACCCCTGAGTATGTCCGCAAGTTCGTTGCAGCGGTTCCGCACCCTGTCATATGCAGGATCGTCGAACATGTCTGCCGGACCGATCAGCTTGCCGTTGCATATCTGGAATCCCAGGCAGATGACCCGTGGCGGGCCGTCGAACCTGGTGCAGTTTGCGTCAGGGAGACCGACGGGCATGAAGGGTCCGTGATGGGATCCCCTCATCCATCCTGCCACGATGACCGGTATGCTGAACGGGTCGATGATCTCTCCAACCGAGGGAAGCCCGCTCTGGCCACGCACGATCATGACCGGGTCGTCCTTGCCGACATATTTGCCGGCTATCAGGTTCAGTCTCTGGGTGCTCGTGGATGCCGCGACGAGGCCGTCCTTCCGCCACACGCCCTTGACGACGTAGCGCGAAGGTGCGCCGATGTAGGCGAGGAGACTGTAGGACTCTTCCGGTGTCCTGAACCGTATCACGCGTTTTGCCATCACATCATGAACCTCGAAGATGAACCCCTCGTGCATGTTCGGGTCAATGACAAGGCCCGGGTTCGACATCGGGTCGGCGAATATCTTGTAGAGATAGAAGTTCCAGGCCCCTGGCTCGGTCTTGTCTGCCATGAAACAGAGAACCGGGTCGCTCCCGCGCTCTTCGAACTCCATCTCTGCAACTCCGGGTCCCATGCCCTTTACGTTGCCTGAGAAGGCGTCCGAGAGGATATCCTGCCCTGCACCATAGAGTTTCATCTCCTTGGCGATACTGGCGCATTCCATGAAGACATTCCAGGCAAGGCCATGGATCTCCGGGTCATCCTCACCCCTGGTATGGGTCATGATCAGTTCGAGGTCATCGCCGCAATGGGTAACAAACGAATCGATGAGGAGTGTGCCCTCCTTTTCCTTGAGCATCTGTGCAGCTTTTTCCAACAGCTTGGGATGTGTGCGGGAATGCCCCGGAAAACTCCCCACATCCGCTTTAATCAAAGAGATAGTGGTCTTGGCCATAAAATCATCCAATAATAACATGGTTGGGACTTATTAAAATAATGGCGAATCAGGGATCCCGACAGATCGGGAATTATTCCTCTGCAGCCTTCTCTTCTGTCTTACTGGAAAACGGCAGGTAAGATACCTCCAGAATCCCGTTCCGGACATGTATCTCCATGCTGTCTTTCTGTGCGGGGGGTACCGTCGCGCTTGTCCGGTACTGCCGGTTCTCGTTCCGGGCCCAGATGAAGACCCGGTCGTCCCGGAAGAGCACATGAATATCTTCCGGGTCCATCCCCGGAAGCTCGGTCACCAGCATGACATGGTCATCCACCTGGTGTACCTCTATCTCGGGCTCGGTCGAATCACCCCTCGCCTGTGGGCCCGGCCCTGGAAAGCCGCTCCCGCCCGGGATGACTATCTTCATCCCTATGAAGATGGGGCTCATCTCCCCCTGTTCTGTCATCTGCATGATGTGTCTCAACACATCCTCAAGATTTTTGAAATTGTCGTGTGGGTTTTCATTCATTGGTGTGGTGCTCCACATTTGGCCCCCATTCAGCCTTTAAGCTCGTCCTCAAGCCTGCTGGTGAGCCTTTTTATCTCGTTGAAATCCTTGGTCCTGCCGAAGGTCGCCCGGCGAAGATCTGCGGTGTCAATCGCCTTCTCCCTCTGGAGCTCGGCCCGCTTGATCGCGGCCACTGCATTCTCAAGTATCGTTCTCTGGTCCTGGTTGTACAGCATCTCCCAGGCCTGCCTCTCGGAGGCCTCCAGTGTGTCCTGGTCCAGTGAGCCTTTCACCTTTTTCTTCGCCTCATCAAAATGCTTTCTGGTTATGCGCACATTGACCGCTGCATCGGCGATCTCCTGCTCCGGTTTGCCGGCCATGACCTGTATGAACTCCCTCATGGCGGCGAGTTTTGCTTCCCGGACCAGTGCCTCGATATCTGCACCGACGAAATGCTCGGTCTCTTCGACCAGGTCGTCGATGCTGACGTCCGCTGCCAGGACGGTCTCGCCGTCCTCCAGGTACACCTCGAATATCTTTCTCCTCCCCTCGGCTTCGGGCGGGGGGACGTAGATATGGCGCTCCATGCGCCCCGGTCTCATCAGGGCCGGGTCGAGCATGTCGGGCCGGTTTGTGGCACCTATCACGGTGACGTCCTTTAACTCCTCGAGGCCGTCGAGCTCGGTCAGAATCTGGCTGACCACACTCTCTGTCACATGCGAAGAACCCATGTAGGTCCCCCTCTTCGGGACAAGGGCATCCACCTCGTCAAAGAATATGATCGATGGCGATGCCTGCCTGGCCTTTCGGAATATCTCCCGAACACCTTTCTCCGACTCACCGACCCATTTCGAGAGGAGTTCGGGCCCTTTCACCGAGATGAAATTGACCTGGCTCTCGTTTGCTACGGCCTTTGCAAGGAGCGTCTTTCCGGTTCCCGGTGGACCAAAGAGCAGGATACCCTTGGGGGGTGTGGTATGGAGCTTCTCGAATACATCCGGGTACTTCAGCGGCCACTCAACGGCTTCCTGGAGTTCGGATTTCACTTCGTCCAGCCCGCCTACATCCTTCCAGCTCACGCTCGGGATCTCGACCAGTACCTCGCGCATGGCGCTCGGTTCAACATGTTTCTTAGCCTCGTCGAAATCGTCGGCGGTGACCCTCAGGTCCTCGAGGAGCTCGCCGGGGATCTCCTTTTCAAGATCGATCTTCGGGAGAATCTTCCGAAGGGCATGCATTGCGGCCTCCTTTACCAGGAGTGCGATGTCGGCGCCCACGAACCCGTGGGTCGTATCCGCGTATTGCTCCAGGTCGACTTCTTCGCTCAGTGGAACCCCCCGCGTGTGGACCTGGAAGATCTCCATTCGGCCCTTCTTGTCAGGGATGCCGATCTCAATCTCCCGGTCGAACCGGCCACCGCGCCGCAGCGCCGGATCTATTGCATCGGGGATGTTGGTCGCCGCGATCACGATAACCTGCCCGCGTGCCTTCAGGCCGTCCATCAGGGAGAGGAGCTGGGCCACAACCCGGCGTTCCACCTCTCCCTTGGTCTCTTCCCGCCTGGGTGCGATGGAGTCGATCTCATCGATGAAGAGGATGGTCGGCGCATTCTCCTGTGCCTCCTCGAAGACCTCACGGAGTTTTCCTTCGCTCTCTCCATAGTACTTGCTCATGATCTCGGGTCCGGAGAGGGTGATGAAATGGGCATCGACCTCGTTTGCTACAGCCTTGGCAATGAGCGTCTTTCCGGTCCCCGGCGGACCATAGAGGAGCACTCCCTTTGGAGGCTCGATTCCGAGGCGCTCGAAGAGCTCGGGATGCCTGAGCGGGAGTTCTATCATCTCCCTGACCATCTCGAGTTCGCGGCCCAGCCCGCCGATATCTTCGTAATGGACATATGAGACCGCTTCCTTTACGCCCTCTTCGGGCTTGTACGGCGTCTCCTTGAGTTCGATCTGGGTCTCTTCGGTCACTATGGCGATTCCTTTCGGGGAGACCTTGGAGATCACGAGGGTGATTGGGTTTCCGATAACGTCGACCCGGAGTTTCTGGCCTTCCATCACTGAACGGCCCCGCAGAACCCTGGAGAGGTATTGTTCGCCACCCACAAGCCGTATCGGCTGGGTCGGCTGGATAACGACTTTCTTTGCGGGCCCTACCTCTGCCTTGCGGATACGAACCCGTTCGTCGACTCCGGTACCGGCATTGCTCCTGATGGTCCCGTCGATCCTGAGAATCCCCTGGTTTGTATCCTGCGGGAAACCCGGCCACACTATCGCGGTCGCCTTTCTCTTGCCCTGTATCTCAACTACATCTCCGCTGACCAGCGACAAAGCTCTCATGACCTCAATGCTCAGTCGGGCAATACCCCGCCCGGCATCGTCCCTGGCCGCCTCTTTCACAATAACTTCAATATAATCACTATCTGGCATGACAATCTGTTCCTGATTAAGGTTTACTTTTAGTTAGTGTATTATACTATATAAATATTGCGTAAGAAGAAGAGATATCTCAAACCCTTATCACGTCCTTTTCCGTGACAATAATATCCATGCGTATATCATTTTCGTCGGCAGGAATCACATCCATCTCCTGGCAGGAGAAAGCCACTCCTATCTTCTCCATATGGGAATTTGTCGAGAGGAACCGGTCATAATACCCTGCACCGTATCCGAGGCGGTGGCCATGGCGATCGAATGCCATCATGGGAACGACGACCACCTTTACATCGGAAGGATCAGCCGGGATCTCATGGCCTATGGGTTCCGGTACCGAGAATGTGCTTGGGGACAGCACGTCCATGGTATCAATATACGAAAGACGAAGCCTCCGTCCGTTCTGCTCGATGATTGGGACGATAACCCTGATCCCCCGTTCGAGAAGTCCTGATATGAGAGTGCGGGTGTCGACCTCTTTTTCCTTTGAGGCATACACCATGACCGGGCTCTCCCCGTCCAGGATCTGTAAAAGGCTGGTGCAGATCTTCGTGCTCCATCTCGATGTATCCTCTCCGGAAAGCGAATCTCTCGTCTTTCTGGCCTTGTTGCGGACACCCTGTTTTCCGCCGCTCATCCGTTATACTGTTATTGAAAAGGAGAGATAATGATAACCCTGCCGAAATAAGGCACCTGGTATGCCCCGGCTGCCCTATAGTGGGATACCCTCAAACCGGCTACCGTTATTCCGGCAAATCTTTAAATATCATATGCCGTGATTTTTCAGTAGAGGTGAGAAAAGAGATGCCTTATAAATGGAAGAAGAAGGTCGACGTCGACGAGACCGTCGTTGTCGTCATGAACGTCCTCGATAAGAACCCCGAACTCCCGAACTGGCTGGTAAACACCGTTGTAGGGGCGATCAGGGATTCTGACCCCGAATTGGTGAAATATTTCTACGGGGAATTGAAGAAATTTGCACCAGGGGCAATGAAGTTCTTCGAAGAGGACTCAACAAGGATCGGATGATACTGTCTGACAGGATCATCGATACTGCCCAATTTCAAAAAAATTTTAGAAAGAGAAATGCTTGTTCACAATCTTTAATGCGCAGTAATCGCCGCACATCGTGCAGGCATCTGTATCGGCCGGCATCCTTTCGTCTCTTATCTGTTTTGCCCTCTCGGGATTCATTGCCACCTGGAACTGGCGCTCCCAGTCGAGATCCCTGCGTGCGTGACCCATCTCGAGGTCGTCGTCCCGTTTTTTGAGTTTTATCATGTCGCCCACGTGTGCGGCGATACGGGAGCTGATGACGCCTTCGTAGACCTCCTCGGGCGTCGGAAGTGCGAGATGTTCGGACGGGGTGACATAGCAGATGAAGTCTGCACCATAGGCAGACGAGAGGGATGCCCCGATAGCCGCCACCCGGTCGTCATAGCCCGGTGCGATATCGGTGACCAGAGGGCCGAGCATATAGAACGGCTTCCGGTTGGTGACCCGTTTCTGGAGGACTACGTTGGTCTCTATCTCGTCTATGGGGATATGTCCCGGACCCTCGATGATGACCTGGATACCCTTTGCGTGAGCTCTGTCGCCAAGTTCCGCATTCAGGATCAGCTCCTGTATCTGGGCTCTGTCTGTCGCGTCATGGACCGCTCCTGCCCGCATGCCGTTTCCGGTGGAGAGGGTCACTTCATGTTCCTTCATTATCTCACAGAGGTAATCGAACTCAGAATAGAGAGGGTTCTCCTTCTCGTTGTGCAGCATCCATGCGGTCATGAATGCCCCGCCCCTGGAGACCAGGCCTCCGTGACGGCCCTGGTTTCTCAGACGCTTGACGGTCTCCCAGTTGATGCCCGTATGGATGGCCATGAAGTTGGTCCCCAACTTTGCCTGTTCGGCCGTTATGCGAAAGAGATCGTCCTCTTTCATGTGTACGACCGCACCGTCCTTCCGGGCAGCCTCGATGAATGCCTGGTATAGCGGGACACTTCCCACAGAGAGCGTGGTGTTTGCGATGACCTGCTTACGGATCTCCACGAAATCGCCGCCGGTGGAGAGTTCCATCAGCGTATCGGCACCTGCACGTTCCGCCTGGCGGGTCTTCTCCACCTCCATGGCGACATCAACGATATCAGACGAGGTTCCGACGGACGCATTGACCTTAGTCCGCAGTCCTTCCCCGATACCGCACAATTTAACCTGGCGGTAGGGCGATACCGGTATGACAATATGTCCTTCGGCGATTCCCCTTCGGATAAAATCCTCGGTGACGCCTTCTGCCCGGGCAACCTGTTTCATCTCTTCGGTGATTCTGCCTGCCCTGGCATCTTCGATGAGACTCATGGAATACCTGTTGGTGGAAAGACACTATAAAGCCTCCTTTTAAAAATCCCGGACTAAATTTTGCTTGTCTTCTCAACAAGTAAATTTGATTTGCGTTTTTTCAAGTTTTTTTGATGAGATGCAACGCCCTGCGGACGGGAACGAGCGCAAGTACAGATCCGTGCTATCTCCTGGTCTGCTGGAGGAGCGCCACCGCTGCCTGGTTGATGAAGGCTTCCAGCAATTCCCTGTTTTTCAGCTCTTCTCCCCGTTCAAGCACGATAACGGCAATCCCTAAGTTTTCACCCAGGTGACCAAGCTTCATTATGTAATCTTTTCCGATACTGAGCTTCTCCTCAAGGGGTCTGCATAGTTCTTCCGGCACCTGATGGGAAAGAAGTGAAAATATGGGAGGCCCCTCCTCCAGTCGCGTTCCAAGGACTTTAGTATCGGGATCACGGGGAAAGGTCATCCCTAACGGGTTGATTCCAAGTTCCTGCAGAGCTTCTAATTTTTCCGGTTTGGCAGTGACTGACCTGACGGTTGCACTGTTCGTGGGAATATCAAACATGACCGTTGCCACAAAGGCGCAATCGGAAATGCTCATGATCTTTTCCCCTATATACTGGAAAATATCGGTGTCGCCGTCCATCTCGACAAATTCCATTGCGGTTTCGGAGAGAAACCGCAGGTATTGCACATGTTCCTGTTCGCGTGCGAGGCTCTGCCTGAGGTTGTCATCCGCGATCCTCCATTCGATCGCAATTGCTGCCTGCCGGATGAATGCCTCGATGAGATCCTTGTTTTGAAGGGGCGTCCCACGTGGGACAGAGATCCCGACATCGCCCACGATCCTGCCTTTGGAGACGAGCCCCATCAGGTACGAGTCGATACCTCCCAGTGAGGCCTCTTCGATCCTGTGACAGACATCCTCGGAAACCTGCATGTGAAGGAGCCGGTAGAGCGAGGGGGCCTTGATGAATTTCCGGCGCTGAAGAAGTCCCGTCGTATCCGTAAGATCCATGGTAAATATCATATCCACAAGTTGTTTCCCTAAAATCTGATGCAGTAATTCAAGAGATTCGGGGTCTCCGACGACACTTTTAATTTTGAGGGTCTTGTTTTGAATGTCAATTAAACCAATCCATGCCAGAAATCCAGGCGCAAGAGAATAGACCCGCCGGGCAATATACTCGTATATGTCCTCCGTCTCATTCATATCCCGAAAATCCCTGCTTGCCTGGGCGAGAACTTCCATCTCTCTTATGTACTTGTTGATCTTGGCGGCAGCTTCATGCTTTTCAGTATTTTCCCTGCCAATACACTGATATTCCGACAGGTCCCTGTAATCGTCATAGAGCGCCCGCACTGTCCATACGTTCCACTGAATCCCCCCCGACGGATGTTCCACCCGGCATTCGAAGACGGCGACCGGGTTGTCCGGTTTAAGGGAGGTGAGGGCACGATTCATGACCTGGATATCATCGTCGAGAATGCAGGGCATGAACGGATGGCCGATGAGTTCCCCGCTCTTTTTTCCCAGGTACCGGGCATAGGCACCATTTACGAATGTAGCGGTCATGTCGGGGCGGAACCTCACGATGAACTCGGTCTGGTCTTCAACGATACCCCGGTAACGCGCTTCACTCATCATCAGGCGATTCCTGTATTCGACCTGATCGGTGATATCTTCAATAATCAACGTGGTGCCCTGGTTTCCGTCTTCGAATACCGTCAATACCTCTTTCATGCGAAAATGAAATCTCCGGTCCCTGAGCATGCAGCTGATTTCGTGGTTCTGGTAATCGATAATAGATGAACCTTCAGGGGTCAGATGGGGACGCAGGGCCTCGATAAGGGGGTTATGCAGGTCTTTTATTGGTATCCCTGCCAGACATTCCCTGTTTACCTCCAAAAAGTCGAGAACTGCTTTATTGGACATCAGGATCCGCTGCTCTCCATCCAGGACGATGACCATTACTGAAGAGAATTCAAGCATTGCGGAGATTGGCACCCGGTGCGAGAGAAAGTACACCTTCGCGGCTCCGATCATCTGCATCTCCACCTGTCCGGAGATGAGGAGCATATCAAGGTATTTTGCTATGAGGTTCCTGTTTAAGTTCATCTTCGAGGTGATATCCGAGATGCTCATCCCTCTCGGGTTCCTCTTTAAAAGCTGCTTGATCTGGTCCATCCTCCCCTGATCGAGCACACTCATTATATCCCTCTTAAATATTTTTTTTATATAAATAATTTCGTTTATTTCCAATATGTCATTTTTTAACTAAAAGATATAAAATAATTATAAATCGAATAATATAAAAAGTTAATACATTTAATATATATACTTATGCCCATCACTTCAGTTGGATAAAACGTGATTGCAGACCAATATTGCATTAATTCCGGGCAAATCGTTAATATAAAAGAGATTGGACTATCTATCGGTCACAGGTCCACCCTGGTGGAAGATCATGTGGCCAGGGGGGGGAAATGAGAAGAATAAACGGCTTTTCCGACAGGGCTAATTATCTGGTAAGGCAGGCACAGGAGAAGGCAATGACAGGTGATCACGAGACTGCGGTGAACTACTTGAAAGAGGTAGTGGACATGGAACCAAAGCATGTAGCGGCGTTCACCATGCTTGGAGACTGTCACGACTGTCTTGGCCAGCATGAACAGGCGATTGCATACTATTCCCAGGCACTCGAAATGGATCCCTTCCATGCAGATGCATGGTTCAACAAGGGTATGACCCTGAAGGCGCTTGGGCAGGCTGATGAAGCTACGAAATGCATAGAGAGATCAATCGAACTCTATTGCGGGAGATAGGCAGTCGTCCGATACCCTTATATCTAAACTTTCGACAAACAACGTGGAAATTCGTGGTGATGATATGAAAAGAATCCGCCGTTCTTTTCATATCCAGAATATCACCCCGATCATTTTTATTGATACTTTTCTTTTCCGAAAAACAGGTTTATTCCGTTCATATCCCTGGAACTAAGGAGAGATACCCCGAAAACCGATTCATCCGAATGTGAGTGGCATCGTCCTTTCTCCTGTCTGTGAATCATAATCGCCGGTCCGTTTCCATTCATCAAATTCCATACATTCAAGAAACGTCCCGGACCATAGTATTAGCAGTAGTGATCTGATGAAAGTCAATTATGGCGGCTTTGTGGATCTGAGCACAATAGACTGGCCGGGAAGGGCAGTATGCACAGTTTTTTTCCGGGGGTGCCCTCTCCGCTGTTCCTACTGCCATAACGCCACCATCCAAACCGGGAGCGATTTTCGAGACATCGAGGAGATTCTCGAAGCCATCAGGGATGCACGAATGCTGGTGTCTGGGGTGATCTTCTCAGGAGGGGAACCTACCATGCAGGCAGAACCTCTCGCCGCCCTGGCCAGGGCGGTAAAGGAGATGGGTCTTGCCGTGGGGATACAGACCAACGGATACTTTCCGGATACGCTTGCCCTGCTGATCGATGAAGGACTCGTCGACCGTATCGCCCTCGATTACAAGGCCCGGTGGGAGGGATTCAGTAAGAGATGGGAGGGATATGCCGAGAAGTGCTCTGAGGATTATACCACCCAGGTTGCCCGTTCCCTCAAGATCTGCGACGAGGCCAGCCAGTCGGGAAGGCTGCCCGACTTTGAAGTGGTGCTCACCATATTCGGGGGCAATGAAAATGAGATACTCGAGATCGCCAAACGCCTGCCGAGGGGGACCCTCGTCCTGCAGCAGGGAGTATTCAAGCGGTTCTGGAAGGATTGGGAAGATTCGGGGAATGGAGACGTTTCCGACGATGAGATCGCGGGTCAGCGTCCTCCGCTCACCGTCGAGGAGCTGGAGCATCTTGCAGGCAAGATCAACAGGCTTGGACGGAAGATAAAGATCCGTACCCACGAAGGCGGGGAGCTTGAATATGAAGGTAATAGGAGTCGTCGGGCTGCCTGCAAGTGGTAAGGGGGAATTCTCCCGTATCGCCGAGTCGATGGGTGTCCCGGTTGTCGTGATGGGGGATGTCATCAGGCAGGCGGTCGAGGAGGCCGGCCTCCCGGCGACAGACGAAAATCTCGGCAGTATGGCCACCGGGTTGCGCGAGAAGGATGGTATGGCTGCCATCGCAAAACGCTGCATACCGGTAATCGAGTCCCACTCCTCTCCGGTCGTCCTCGTGGACGGCATCAGGGGAGATGCCGAGGTCGACCTGTTCAGGATCCATTTCGAGCATTTCCTGCTGATCGGGATAGATGCTCCCTTCGCGGTACGGCTTGCCCGGCTCACCCTACGGGGCCGTGGCGACGACATGAGTCGCCCGGAGGAGCTTGTTGAGCGTGACCGGAGGGAGACTTCATGGGGTCTTTCGCGTGCGCTTGCGCAGGCGGATTACATCGTTTATAACGACGGGACGATGGAGGAGTTTGCTGCAAAATCAAGGGAGATCCTGGTAGAGATAATGGAGATGGCATGACATTCAAGACATATTTCTCCTCCTCGTCCAAGGTATGGGACTCCATAGAGTGGGTATTCGGGATAGAAGAGACCGGGTATGACGGATGGGAGATCGTGGCAGACGGCAACTACAGGCTTGACGACCCTGCCAACGTCCAACGAATTGACGAGGTGATCTCAAGGATGGATCTGGGGATCACCGTGCATGCACCCTACGGCGACCTGAACCTTGCGACCCTGAACTACCCTATCTGGAGGGAATCGATCCGCCAGATCTGCACATGCATCGAAAAGGCATCGGAATGGACGAGGATCGTTACCATACACCCCGGGTATCTCTCCCCGGTCGGCAAGATGATGCCTGATAAGGCATGGGAACGGCAGAAATCTGCCTTAAGAGAGATCGGAGCCTGCGCACTGGAGCATTCCGTGACAGCCTGCCTGGAGAACATGATCTCGATAAAGGAGTTCCTCTGCCGCGTCCCTTCAGAACTCCTCGGCATGACCGAAGACATTGAGGGCGTTGGGATCACGATCGATATCGGGCATGCGCACACGATGGGAAAGGTGGATGAGTTCCTTCCATACCTCTCACGTGCCAACCACCTACACATCCATGACAACCACGGAGAGAGCGACGAGCATCTTGCGCTGGGCAGAGGCACGATCGACTGGGAGATCGTCGGCGGGCAGATAGCACGCGATTACAATGGAATAGCAGTGGTGGAGGGAAGATCGCTTGAGGAAGGAAGAGAAAGCCTCCGGATAGTGAAGGGGTGGTCAGGATAAGCGGCGAGACGCTTCATGTCTATTTCCTCGGCACAGCAGGTGCGCTGCCAACACCCATGAGGAATCCTCCTTGCATCATGGTAAAGAGGGGATCCGATACGCTCCTTTTTGACTGTGGAGAAGGGGGCCAGCAGCAGATGATGCGGGCAAGGACCGGTTTTTTGGTGGACGCGATATTCATCACGCACTGGCATGCCGACCACTTCCTGGGAATCATCGGTCTGGTCCAGACGCTATCCTTCATGGGAAGGAGGGAGCCCCTGCCAATATACGGGCCTGGATGGGTTCATGAAGCGGTATCGGGCATCCGCTCCCTTTCGAGGTTCAATATAAAGTTCGCGCTGCAGAGTGTCGAGATGAAGCACGGATCAGCGGTCCGGTTTGATGGCTACACTGTCAGCGCATTCGAGACCAGCCACGGGCTTTCGAGTGTGGGGTACGTGCTCGAGGAGGACCCGCGTCCCGGGCGGTTCAACCGGGAGAAAGCGATCGAGCTGGGTGTCAGCCCGGGACCGCTCTTCGGAAAGCTCCAGCGTGGGGAGCCGGTCCGCATCATCAAAGACGGGGTCGAGGAAGAGATACATTCGCACCAGGTGATGGGCCCCCCGCGTCCTGGGCGGAGAGTGATCTATACCGGGGATACGCGGCCGGTCAAGAACAACATCATGGAGATATGCAGGGGAGCGGACCTGATCATCCATGACTCCACCTATGACGACGAATCACTGGACAGGGCCAGGGAAGTATTCCATTCCACTGCAGGGGAGGCCGGGATGGTGGCGGAGGCCATCGGCGCCCGCATGCTGGCGCTGGTGCATGTCAGTTCCCGCTATACCAGTACAGCAAGCCATATCAGGGATGCAGAGAAACGGTTTGGTGGAAAAGTAATAGCACCGTCCGATCTCGAAATGATTGAGATTCCCTTCCGCGACAACGGGGATTAGGACGTCCCAAAAGAACGCTCATCAGATGTGGATTTGCGAAGAGAACGGGTGAGCATGCCGGATATAAACGATGAATAAAAGAGATTCAGAGAAGAAGATGTGGTAAAGTTATGCATAATGATGAAGATGTAACCGTCTATCGAATGGGCCCGACCTGCGACCTGGGGGATGTGCAGGAGGGTAAAATCTATATCGGGAAAGTACAGGGCTTTGCGAATTTCGGCACGTTCGTCCAGCTGAATGACCGTGTCAAGGGACTCGTGCACAAGAGCAACGTCAAGACCCGGCATAAGGAGAAGGAGACCATTCTCGTAAAAGTTTTACATATCAGGCAGAACGGGAATATCGACCTGGAAGAGATCGTTATCCCTGTCTATACGGTCGAGATGGTTGAGAAGAAGTCAACAGCTGTCAGGCTGGACGAACTGGGAACAAAGGTGGGGAGAACGGTCAAGATCGAGGGAGAGATCGCCCAGATCAAGCAGACGAGCGGCCCCACGATCTTTACTATCGTTGACGAATCCGGAACCGAGAATGCCGCAGCCTTCGTGGAAGCAGGGGTGCGGGCCTATCCCGAAGCAGAGCTTGATGATATCGTCCGGATAATCGGCGAGGTGATGATGCGGAACAACCAGCTCCAGATAGAAGTGGACTCTCTCGTCATTCTTGCCGGAGAGGAGGGGGAGCAGGTAAAGGAACGCATAGAGAGCGCACTCGATCAGCGGGCCGAACCAGAAGAGATCCCCTTCCTGGTCGAGAGCGACGTCCTTGAAAAACTCAAACCTGAGATGCGGAAAGTTGCAAAGATCATCAGGAAGGCGGTTTTTTCCGCACAACCGATCATTCTCCGGCACCATGCGGATGCCGACGGGATATGCTCGGCGGTAGCGATCGAGCAGGCGGTCACCTCCCTGATCCGGGATTCAGGCGGCGACTATGATGCCGATTATTTCCTTTTCAAGCGTGCACCCTCGAAGGCGCCCTTCTACGAGATAGAAGATATCACCCGCGATCTCGATTTTGCATTGAAGGACCATGCCCGCTTCGGCCAGAAGCTACCCCTCATCGTTCTCACAGACAACGGCTCCACAGAAGAAGACCTGCCCTCGTTGAAGATGGCCGGGATCTATGGAATTCCCGTCGTTGTCGTGGACCATCACCACCCGGACGAGATCGTTGACAGGTTCCTGTCAGGCCATGTGAATCCCTATCATGTCGGCGGAGATTTCGGCATCACCGCAGGGATGCTCGGGACCGAAGTGGCACGCATGATCAATCCCTCGATTGAAGGGGTGATACGTCATTTTCCAGCTATTGCGGCCGTAGGGGACAGGAGTGAAGCGCCGGAACGCAGCCGCTACCTCGAGATTGCAAGTGACCGCTACACTGAGGACGACTGCAAGGATATCGCACTGGCACTCGACTACGAGCAGTTCTGGCTGCGCTTTAATGACGGGAGAGAGCTCGTGAAGGATATCCTTGACATCCTGGGCAATAGCGACCGCCACAAGAAACTGATCGCCTTGCTCGTGGAAGGGGCCAACACGGCCATCGAGGACCAGATGAGTACCTCAATGCCTCATGTCAAGCACGAGAGCCTGGCGAACGGGGCAGAGCTCTTTTTACTCGACGTGGAGATCCATGCGCATAAGTTTACCTTCCCGCCACCGGGCAAGACTTCAGGGGAAGTCCATGACCGCCTCTGCCGCCAGCATCCCGAGTCTCCGGTGGTCACGATCGGCTTTGGTCCCGACTTCGCCGTCCTGCGCTCGAGGGGGGTTATGATGAATATCCCCCGCATGGTACGCGAACTTCGTGAAGAGATTCCCGGAGGCGGGATAAACGGCGGAGGTCACCTTGTGGTCGGAAGCATCAAGTTCGTTGAAGGTATGCGGGAAGAGGTGCTAAAAGGGCTGATTGAGAAGATCTCGATCGTAAAGGCGGGCATGTAGCCCTGTCCCCGGGATTTTCTTTTGGTAAGTCCGAAAAATCTCTACTATATTTCGATTTTTCGGCAATATTTCTCATTTAAATCCTTTCTCCCCCGTGGCATGAATAGATATGTATTTATAGTGTCTATGAAATACCAGATCTCAAACAATGAGGTGACATGAGATGGCATCTCGAAGAATTCGTGATAAATATAACGATACCCAGGCCCGAATAATCCAGTATCTGACTGCAGGGCTAAAGAAGGGGAAACATTATTTCAAGTCCAAGTATATTGCAAAAGAACTTGGTCTTTCCCCGAAAGAAGTGGGTACCAATATGGCCATACTGTCAGATATCTGCCAGGAACTGGCCATCATCAAGTGGAGCTATTCGAACAGCACGACCTGGATGGTAACATCCCGGTCGGTATAAATTTACTTTTCGGAATCCTATTTTGTGATATGACTCAAGTTGCAGAGATAGAATCTGATATCGAATTCGTGGCCGTCATCAATGATCAGAAAGACTGCCTGATGGCCCAGGATAATACACAGGACGACCCTGCCTCCATGTGGTTCAATATTGATGTTCCAAAAGGGCACGGACTGAAAGCAGGCGACCGGGTTCGAATCACTATCGAGAAATTATAGGCATTGCGACGACCTCCGCGTCATCGCAGCCTCTTCCAATCATTCCTGTCCTTTTCTCGAGATGATCTCCCTGATCTCTTCCAGCCTGCGCTCCTGGAACCTGATATTTAAATCCATGCTCTTTATCGCCATACCGATCTCGTCGCTCACCTGTGCGTTCTCGTCGTATATCTTGTAGGTATTCTCGAGAATCTTCAGGAGCCTGCGGTTGATATCGATGCTTCTTCGCAGGCGGGAATACTCATCGATCAGATGCTGGTCGATACCCTCTTCTTCGGCCATCCTGATGTCCATCTCGATCATGCGGCGCCGGTTGAGGAGGTTTTCGATGGCATCATAGAGTTCACGGTGAGTGATGGGTTTCATGATGTAGTCTTCTATATAAATCCCGTATTCCTGGGCCTCACTGGGCGTGAGCTGTTTTGCGGTGAGCATCATCACAGGAATATCCTTGAGGTTTTGCCTGTTCTTGATGTGCATGAGCGTCTCCCAGCCGTCCATGGGCTCCATCATGATATCGAGGAGGATAAGGTCGGGCTTGACGGTATCGAGGATCTCCAGGCATTCTTCGCCACTGTAGGCGGCGACGGAACGGTACCCCCCACGTTCCAGCATCGTCATGAAAATATCTACAATAAAAGGACTGTCATCAACCACCATGACCGTGTACATCAGAACGAACCTCCGATTTCCCGGGCGATAACCTCCAGTTCGGAGATTGCGCGGGGATGTTCCAGCTTCTTGTCCAGGATGGCTATGATCAGGACTTTTTCACCTGCCCCGAGAATGACCACGGTCGAGTCTCCGCCGCCGATGGTGACCACTTCGGGTGACGGGGCCTTGATGATGCCGGTCGCCGATTCGGCGGAGGCAAATAAGGTTGCAATCATGGCAGCAAACCAGGGTTCATTGAATTCGCCAGGAATTTCGTTGCCAAGCATTATCCCGTCCCGTGATACAAGTGCACAGGAAGAAATGCCTTCCACTGCGCCTATTTTTAGAATAAAATCCTGAATTTTTCCCTTAAGCATGAGCTCACCCGATCTTGGATGCTTTTTGCACAGCGGCGCTAAGCAATACACATTATTTTTTTTCTATTTCATATCTTTGTGGTTTCGTAATCACTCCCGACACCCTGGAGCAGGTGGGTGATAGTACCCGGCTATGCAGTTACTATCAACAAAATCGTAAAAAGAGAAGTTAGATAAGGGATCTCAACTTATAAAATAAGAGCGGGGCCATAGGGTAGCCTGGCCATCCTAGGAGACTGGGGGTCTTCTGACCTGCGTTCAAATCGCGGTGGCCCCATTTTTATTTGTTTTAGATGTGTTGCTATGAAACTGGACGAACGCTGTTTCGAATGCCTCCTCTCGAGGGTCACACTGGAATGCGAACTCTGCGGTGCCGATCCCGGTCTCGAAAGAGAAGCCCGGGCCTCCTGTGAAGAGCTCCTCCTCGCATTGAAGGACAAGCCGCTGTCGCACCCTGAGATAGCGAGCGGCATTCACCGCCTGGCCTATTCCATGCTTGGATCCGATGACCCGTTCCTCGAACTCAAGGAAGAGGGCAACCACCAGGCAATGGAGGTCTGCAGGAGTGTCAGGGACAGGCTCTCCGGTTTCCGCGACTTCGTCCTGGCCGCAGTCATCGGAAATACTTTTGATTACGGTGTCCGTTCGCACAAGGTGACCGATGATTTCATGCGGTACTTCGATCTTGAATTTGAGAAAGGGCTCTATATCGATGACACGGAACGGATAACCGAGCTCACCGAGAAGATAGTCTACTTCACAGACAACTGCGGGGAGATAGTCTTTGACCGTCTTCTCCTGGAGTACCTGCACACGCATGGTTCTGAGATCACCCTGGCGGTGCGGGACGCTCCAATCCTCAATGACGCGACGATGAAAGAAGCCAGCGAACTGCATCTTGACAGGTTCTGCGACAGGGTCACCACCACCGGGTGCGGAGCGGAACTCGGGGTCCGGCTCGACTGTATGCCCCCTGTCCTGGAATCTGCATTCTCGGAATGCACGCTTGTTATTGCCAAGGGAATGGCCAACTACGAGTCGCTCTCGCTCCTCTCCGGACTCCCGCCAGTGGCCTACCTCATGGCCGTGAAATGCGACCCTATCGCCGAGGAGATAGGCGTACCCCGGGGCTCAAAGATCGCGATGCTCTGGGAGTGATATGCGACATATCCACAGTCCCAAAGGACATTAGCCGGAGGGCGGGGTTGAACGGAATACTCTCCTGTGATTTGCCATAGAGAAAAGGAGCGAATGTGTAGACAGGGGGTTGCATCCCCTGTAACCCCCGCAGGGGATAGCCTGTGGGCAGGGTTGACCTGTCCCTATCGCCGCAAGGGGGGAATTCATCATCCCGAAACAGTCCCCATCGCCATTTGGTGTACGCCACAGCGGCAGGGGCAAACGAAGCGCAGCCCCCTGGAGCGTCTCAGATGGGAGGGGGATTTATTCCTCCCCTTCTTCGAAGGCCAGACCCCATCCTTCCGCACTTTCTCATGAAGATGATATCCATTGAGAGTGTTGAACGTAACATAGAGAACAATTATCTCAACACCTGATACTAACCCACCGCGCTGTGGGTTCATCGCGGCGTCCAAGGTTTACGCAGACAGAAGGGCCCCACCACCTGCTTCTCCGAAATGAATGAGATCCTGATAATTCTGAATGTTGGTAAAAAAACCTTGAAAAAAAGATTTTGCCTGGCCCTTTATCCTATTACCGGTACAGAGGCTATTATCGCCATCAGGAATGCGAATAGTACCACAAACACCAGTACCATGCCGAGAAGGATGGCTACGATGACCGCAATAGCCGCCCTGGAATTGGATATTTCATGGAGTTCCCGGACCCCAATCACGCCGATGATAATCGACCATATTGCGCCGACGATTGCGCCGATTACCGGTATCCAGCCGATGAGCATCATGGGAGTGAGATTATAGAAGACTGACTTCTCTGTCTGCCAGACTCCTTTCCTTCCGCCCGTTATATAAACCCACAGGTGGAGCCAGAATCCGAATATCACCGCAGCAATCAATGTGAATACAAGGATTACGAAGGCCCAGGATATGATGAGAAGCGGTTCTACGAGGGGGTCCTGCGGTGCCCCCAGGAACGGATGGGTAAAGATGCTCGCCGCGGTCATGATCGTGCTCATGATCGCGTAGAAGATGGCGATACACATGAAATACTTGATAGTCTCGCCCGGTTCCTCGGGCCGGACCTTGCGGAACGCCTCGGCAGGCTGGATAAGGAACCCCTTGATCTTTTCAAGGATGGATAATGACATACCAATATCGTGGGATGATTCTCGATTAATATTTACCGAATTCGTCTTCTGACAGATCGCACCGGCCCCCGATGTAATTCTCTCTGCTTATCGCGAATCACTCATACATGGCAGAGCTGCCGGGAATCTTGGCCTGATGAAATTCAATCGTGTCCGGGATTCTGTTACTGGCCATTGAATCCTTAAACCACGGTTTTATCATCGCAGTGCCGGGTATGGGTGATGATCATCCCCGGAGTCCTATCGCTGTCAGATGTCGGTATCTTCGGATGGGCCATCACCTGGAGTTGTCATCGCCATAGCGGCGTTGCCTGCGACCATCAGGATATAGCTGCGCATAAACACCGATGAGATCTCTTTCATCTGCCATCTCCCTGATCCGCCGATGGGCCGATAAAAATATCATGGATTCCAGATCTCCATATCAGGCAGGGTCCAGGTCGCCGGCAAAGAATGGGTCGAGCTTTTGAGTCAAAGAAGGGGACAGGATGCACTCGCTTTTTTTGGGAAAAAGGGCGGCTCCTCTTCATCTCATTTTCACCCGCATGCGAGGAAAACCGGTACTGTGCCGCCGGGCTATCTGTCTCTATCCTGATCTTGCCTTTGTGACACGGAGCTTCCTGGCCTCGAGACACCTCGGCCCGATCCTCTCCTGGTCCATGGTATATACCTCGAGCCCGGGTACGACGACCCGCACAACCGGAACCCCGATCTCCTCGCGTGTCAGGTTCACGAGAATAACACGCGACAGGCCCGAACGGCCGAGAGTGTCCATTGACAGGTTTATGTCTTTTAAGAAATCGTCGGAGTCAAATGAAGGGATATCCGAGAAATCTACTTTCGTGCCGGACTCGAACCAGTAGCGGTTCATCCTCCTCGTCCGTTCGTATCCCATCCTGTTCTTGATATCTACCGAGGCGGGGTCATTCCTGACCTGATATATCTGGGTAAGTCTGCTCTGGGCTACCTCTGTGAGGGCACGGAGAACTGCAATCCTGGCGCTGGTGTGGGTCCCCATCCCAATGGTCAGGAGGGTGGGATCCTTGAGGAGAAGGTCGTCGGAGACGGCTGCGAAGGTAGGGATGCCGTTCTCGCTCGTGATATTTTTTATATGTACCTCCACTCCTGCGGAAGAGAATTTCCCGAGCAGGTCCCGTGCGAGAGGGTCGGTTATCTCAACCACTTCGGGTCCGGTGTCCCTGGTCATCTCGACAAGCGACCAGGCGTCACGCTCTATCACCTCCATGAGTGCATGGAAGACCGCCTCCTCAAGCGAGTTTCCCGATGCAATACCGTTTGTGGAGGTGCGGAGGAGCTGGGGGTATTCCATTGACAGGGGATGGAATACGGCGCTTGCAGGAACGGCAATCTCCTCCTCGGCGAGAAGGTCATAGCCGGTGATCCAGGGGACGGGCATGTCGGGGTCGGCATGACGGGGAAGTATCAGGTCCTGCGGGTCGAGAGCGGTCATCTCCCTGGAAATGTTGCTGTATCTGTCGATTTTAAGACTGTTATCCTTGTTCTCAGCAGAATAACGCTCAATACCCTCCATAATTGCCGATACATGGGCTTCTACAGGGGTCGCCCCTTTGCCGTTATGCAGCGTTACGGCCCCTGACTGGGCGGAGGGGCGCTGACTTATGAAGACAGGTATCCCGATCCGGTCAAGGCTGGTGATATCGGTAACCCGGGTTATCCCTGCCGCCGGAAGGGCTCTTTCCACACGTACCAGCGTCTCTTCCGGAGGAACTGTACGCTGTGTCTCGTTGTTGTATGATTTTTTGCAGGACTGTAGGATCATGGCGTGTCACATCCGGCACCTTCAGGTGTCCCGGGCAGAATCTTTGTTGTAATTTTTCCAAAACCTCACTGATATATATTCTGATTCAGGTCACCGGTACGAGATAGCATCAACGACGTTGGACGGGATGTCCAGGCGTGGTTGAGCAAGAATCAGAGTGCGAAGAGATAGGGGAGGATGATCAACGAGATGAGCATGACCAGCACCAGGGACGAGATGAAAGCGACCACGGGCGCCGCGTACTTCTCAAGTCTTCGCCTCTCAAAGAGCCTGTCCACCCCTTCCTTTAAGATATAGCCGCCGTCGAGCGGGATCATCGGGATCGCATTGAAGATTCCCACGTTTATATTGATCCAGCCACACCAGAAGAGGAGATGGACTATGCCCCAGAAAAAGGGACATGGCACCTCGTAAAACTGCATGTCCGGGGTATCGAATGCCACGATACGCAGCATCTGCCCCCCGAACGACGTATCGAACGGTATGGTGATGAGGCGCAGGTATCCTATCGGTGAGAGGCTCCCGCCGATAATATCGAGGACGGCAGCGCCGTCATAGTAATAGATCCCCATGAACCCGGACGAGCGGTTTCCGAGATCCTCGGGCCATTCGCTCAATATGAGGGAGTATTCCTGCTCGGAACCGTCTGAGAGCACGGTGAGCGTCACGGTCTGTCCTGGCGAAGAGCTATTGAGGACGGCAGATACCTCTTCCCGTGTGCGTACCTCCCTCCCGTCTAGCCCGGTGATCACGGAATACGGGGGAATTCCTGCCATGTCTGCCGAATAATTCTTGTAGACTCCCTGGATGACGGGTTCATCTGCAGGGATCGCTGCTCCCATGAGCAGGATCATGGCTGCAAAGCAGACAACCCCTACGACGATGTTGTTGGTTATCCCTGCCCCAAACATCCTGATCTTCGGCATTCCGCGGGTCTTTTCCAGTTCCTCCTCGTCAGGCTCGACAAAAAAACCGATCGGTATGACAAGGAGAAGTGCGCCCATACCTTTCACCCTGATGTTTTCCACCCTGGAGAGGATGCCGTGCCCCAGTTCATGTATCGCGATGGTGAGCACGAACGCAAACCATACGGCCAGTGTCGAGGGAACATACTCATTTATTCCCGGGAGGAGGAGTATGTTCTGGGGGGCATATATCCCGGTCGGCTCGGGTCGCATTTCAAGCGTGAAGTGGAGCGAGAAGAAGAGCAGGATGGTGATCGAGATGGATATGAAGACCACCATGAAGACGCCGAAAGAGGCATAGGCCCGCAAAAATCGCCTGTATTTTTTGAAACGGTCGAGGAACCCGACCCTGGCGGTCTTTATGGCCATGATCGGGCCGTAAAATACGATATGATCCGAATATATCTTTCTCCTGTGCACAAAAAGTGCAATTGCGGCATATATTGTGACCAGGAGGAGCAGGATCAAAAGCCAGTCCATTCATCATATATGAACCGGGAGGCTACATAAAATTGTGTAAGCGGCTGTTTTTTTAATATGAAAATGTCTATGCCATTTTCATGAATATGTCTGCATGTACCACGAAGGAAGTAGCTTAGCAGAAGTAGGATGAAAGATGGGACTGCTCTTTGATTGCGACGAGTGTCCTGGTCGTCTGCCAGCTCGCACGGGCGCATAACGGCGGTTTCCCGAAAGAAGAGATGTACTCTTCAAGGAATGTTACGGTCGTCTCATCCGAGGGATACCCGCTGCCTATCTCCCCATAGGTGCTGGCCAATTCCGCAATTGCCTCGTCGCGGAAGACCTTGGCCACGATGCTTGCAGCAGACACAAGGGGCCATGTTCTGTCTGCATGGTGTTCGGAGATGATACGGCAGTCACAGCCGGTACTGTTCGCGACCATGCTGCCGTATCGTCCTGCATTTACGTCACAGGCATCAACGTAGGCGACAGATGCTCCAAGATCGGTTATGACGCGTGCATGCGCTCTTGCCATGATTGCGTTCAGGTTCATCCGCCTGCGAAAGAGATCGATCTCGCCAGGTTCGATGACATAGACTGCAAACGGGAAACGGGAGCATATAAGATCACACAGTTCTTTTCGTTTCGCAGGAAGGAGGAGTTTTGAGTCTTTCACTCCAATCCCTCCGAGCTCCTCCTGGCCTGCGGCTCCCACTGCAGCGACTACCAGCGGCCCGAGAACCGCACCCTTGCCTGCCTCGTCCACGCCGCACAACACTGCAGTAGAGGTACATTGCGCAACATATTATAATGCTCATGATGGTAAACCGTACAACATGTATATCATCATTGTCGGCCTGGGCGGCATTGGAAGGAACCTGACCCAGCTGGCTGTGGAACACGGGAACAATGTGGTTATCATCGACCGTGACGAACAGCGCTGCAGTGACATGCTCGAGCACTTTGATGTACTGGCCATCACCGGCAATGCAACAGATAAATCAATACTCGAGGATGCCGGGATCGACCGGGCGGACGCCCTTATCGCCACCACCAGCGACGATTCGGTCAACCTGATGACCTGCTGGCTTGCCAAGCGGTTCAGCGTGATGAACGTGGTCTCGATCGTGAACCAGAAAGAGCATTCAGACCTTTTCAAGGAGGTCGGTGTAAAGATCAGTGAGAACCCTGACGAGCTGGTTGCAACAAGACTCTACTACTGGGCCGAGAACCCGCAGCTCCAGCAGCTGGCATCCATTCCCGGCGGCACCATATTCGAGGTGGTGGCAGAGAAAGGCGCCCCCATCGTCGACCACGAGATCCGGGAACTCAAGGTGAAGGATTTTGTCTTCATCGCAATACGCAGGCTTGGCGGGGAGCTGATCATCCCCAGCGGAACGGTAAAGATCCGGCCGGGCGACACGATAACGGTATTTACCAAAAAAGAAGCAGAAAATGATTGTCTTGAGCTGCTCAACAGGCAGCTCCAGAGATCACCCGAGTGAGGCACGCAGAGCGGCAAGCTCTGTGAGGAGTTTGGGGTTCCTCTTTATCAGTTCCTTGATGAGAGCAAGCGTGGAAAACTCCTTCAGGTTCATCTGAGACGCGGACTGTATCAGTGCATTGAGCTTCTCATCCGGGAGGGTAATCACATATTCCTTGATCTGGTAATTGCGGGCGATCGCCCTGCCCATGGAAGACTCCCGCCAGCGGGTGTCATAGTCCATGAGGGCGCTCTTCGAAAAGTCATCAGCCTCTAATGCGGACTCTGCCACTTCCACGGCCAGTCTTCCGGTGAACATGGCATTGTAGATCCCGCCGCCCGTCAGGGGATCGACCACGCGGGCAGCATCCCCGACGATCATCAGGCCGTCTGCCACCGTGCATTCGAGCGGTCTGCAGACCGATACGCCCCCCACGATACACTCGATGGTCTTGCCCTCCGGGAACCTTGCCGCAACAAACCGGTCGAGGTAGTCGCGTGCCCGGTGACCGTCACCGCTCATCTTTCCGGAAATTCCGATCCCAACATTCGCGCTGCGTTTGCCTTTCGGGAAGATCCAGAGATATCCTTCCGGGGCAACCTCGTTTCCAAGGAAGAAGACCGTAGTATAGGGGTCGATATCGATATCGGTCATGAGGTACTGGACAGAGCTCATGATCTCCCGCACCGGAACGGTCGTCTCAATGCCGCACCACCGCGAGAACTTGGACTCCACGCCATCTGCAGCGATGACAATGTCTGCATGCACCTCCCGCTTCTCACCGCAGAACTCGATTGTTGCGCCCTTCACCTCTCCCCCGACAATGAGCGGGGCGCTGGCCCGTGTCTTGACAAAGACTTCGGCACCCGCATCGGCAGCCTGCCAGGCGAGTTCCCGGTCGAATATCTTGCGGTTGAGGATGTACCCCACTTTGCTTCCGGCCATCTCGGATTCCAGGACCATCGAAGTGCTGTCCGGTGCCACCAGTTCTGCACGCTTGATCTCCGCCGAGATGAATTTCGGGTCCGGTTCGATGAACTCTGAGAGTACATCTTTTCCTATACCCTCCGCACACCGGATCGGAGCACCGATTGCAGGGCGTTTTTCCACCATGCAGACCGATAATCCTTTCTCCGCAGCAGTACGGGCCGCAACTGCGCCGCCAGGGCCTCCACCGATCACCAGGAGATCATAATTCTTTTTCATCTACAACCTCCAGGGCTCCGAGTGGGCAGACCTTAGCACATATGCCGCAGCTTGTACAGGCATCTCCCACCTCGAGATATGCATCGATCAGCTCGAGGGCCCCCTCCGGACATACCGAGACACAGCATCCGCAATATCCACAGATGTCTCTATGAACCTGTAACATCTGGAATAAATTTGAGTGGAGCAACCTTATATCTTTTCTTCACCAGAGAGGGAAAATACACTCAAATGTGCCGGATTTTAAAAAAACAGGCAATTTTTCCGCATGCCCGCGTCTTCAACAAAACGAGAACGATCCATAGCGGCCGCCGCCTCCCGGATCGAGCACGACACGGCCGTTCCGGAGGGCCTCCACCGCTCCTGCAACACCCGGATGGATATCTTCAAGGTCCGGTACGGGTGCGTCGAGGAGCACGAAAATCTCGTCTCCCAACCCCTGTATGAACCGGGTGTACAGGGCCCGGCAGCCCTTCGTACGGGGAGAGGCTGTGCCGAGCACTTTCTGAATCAGTTCCCCGAGTGGGATCATATGCAGGTAGGGGGGCCTCCCGACCGTTCTCCCGGTTGAGAGACTACGGGCACGGTCCCGCACGCCCATCTTTATCCTGCCACCGTCCACCGGGCATCGCCATTTCAGCCGGCTGGCCTCCTCTGGCTCGTACTGCCTGAAACACCGGACGCAGGCGGTCCGGTTGTACTTCCCCTCCTCCGGGAAGAACCCGACATTCATGGTTATACGCCCGTACCGGACCGCATCTAAAACATCTTCAGCGGTCAGCCGGCTGACTTCAATCTGGTTGAACTCGCGACCCAGTTTCACCGTATCGGGACTGTGACAGTCGGAGTTGGAAAGGAACGGGAGATCTGCCAGATCGGGGATGGCAGATCCATAGGAACTATCGGCAGAAAGCCCGAGTTCCAGGAAATCCACAGCTTCGTCTCCATAACATTCACGAATCGTATCAAAAGCGGCATAAAGAGATGTCCAGGGTGTAAATGCATGGGCCGGGCCGATCAGACCCCCGCGTGAATGGACCATCTCCGCGATCTTCTCCCCGCCCAGGCGTACATGCGGCCTGCCGGAGCGATCGATGTCCCTTGAATGAGGGGCCAGATCTCCGGCCAGGCAGGAGAAATCCTCGAACTCCTCCATCAGGATGAGGTGGTGTACACGCCGTGCATCCTCCACCTCTGCGGTAGGGATAACCAGTATGTCACCCCGCTCGCCGGGGAAATCATCCCAGCACGCCCTCCAGCCCGGGTGGAGGGCATCGCCGCTCCCCAGAACCTGGAGGCCTTTTTCGCAGGCCGCCGAGATGAGGGGGCCGGGGGTCATGCTCCGCGAAGTCGCTATCGAAAAACAGGAATGGATGTGAAGATCGGCAAAAACCTGCATACTCAGACGAAATAACGCAACTCGTCGTCCTGTGTGACCCGTTCGCCGTCGATGAGTTTCTGTACCATATGCTCCATCTCGGCTCCCCTCTGCTGGAGCTGGGTGGGATCGATCTCGATGCCGAGGAGGGAGGTCAGCACCCTGAGAACGCTTGCTGCACTCTTTGGATCCACCAGGTATCCGGAGGTCTCACCCATCAGGCAGATGCCCTCCATCTCCCTCATCCGGCCCATCCCAAGCAGAAGCCCGGCCGCACCGATGATCCCTCCGCCTGGCTCGTCCCTACTGATCAGGACGCCCGCGGTGTGCACCGAATCCTGGAGGTCCGGGCTGTTGACCGCCCCGAGGACACGCGGCTCCTCGACGAGGTGCCCGACCCCATACCCGCCCAGGGTGTAGATCCGCTTTACTCCCATCTGTTCAGCTATGTCCAGGTACGCATCGGCGAGGAGATAATGCCCCTCTGCAGAGGTGCTCTGGTAGTCTCCCACAAGGAAGAGATAACGGCGATCCTCTCCCTGATGGTAATAGATCTCATTGTTGGCCAGCCTGACGCACCCGTTCTCTTCGATTATCACCTGTGGCGGGAAGAATATGGATTCGATCTCCGCAACTTTCACGGCCCCGAGCTCCCGTATCATGTGCTCTGCCACGAGCTTTCCCACATGGCCGATTCCCGGGAGTCCCTCTATCAGTACCGGGGCCTCTATCTCTTCGCCATACTCGCTCTCAAGAAAACGAATGGTTATTTCATCCATGATTTGGCAATTCTCCTGTATTTTCCATAGTGATCCTGCGGTGAAAAACGGGCAGGGTGGGCCGTTACGGTGGGTTTGCCGCAGATCCGGCAGTTCTTATCAAGCGTATAGGTAAAATCTTTCGGACAGCGGCGGATGCGTCCACTCATGTGGTTTTACCGGATTTGGGCTTCTTGACGAATTTGCCCTCTCCATCGGCCCGCTCCACCACGCCGATGGCCGCAGCGGCGGCCTTCTCGATGGCCTTCTCCGCCTTTTTGTAGTCAGGTGCGGTCACCTTGATGCGGTAGAGGGGGGCGCCCAGGTAGGTGAGTTCGATATCCACGTCCTGAATCTTGGGCTCAGCACTCCGCAGCGCCCGCCGGATGATGTTCACCCCGTCGGGCTTGTTGGAGGTGAGGACCAGGTTGCCGGACACGGTGACTCTTGGAACCTTGACATTTTCATGTGCCACGGTCTCCAGGGCTTTCTTGACCGGGTCGGAAAGCCCGGTCTTCTGGAATGCAGGGTCACCCCTCGTGACGATATCTTCAAAAATTGAATATAAGTCGCCGTATTTCTGGTGTACGGCGTTCTCTATCTCTTCAGCGGGGACTCCTGACGTCTCGGCGGCAAAACCGATCCATTTCCTCGCCTTGGACTCGTTCTTCCACTCCCGGATCTTCTCACGACGCTGGTGCTCGTTGACATCCTTTAACGAGAGATCGATATGGCCCCTGCTGGTGTCTACGTGGAGAACCTTGCAGACCACTTTCTGGCCCTCCCGTATGTGGTCCCTGATATATTTGATCCAGCCCTTGGCCACCTCTGAAATGGGTATCAGTCCTTCCCTGCCCGGATATTCATCAAGGGCCACGAAGGCTGCGAAGTCCTTAACATCCTTGACCGTGCAGACAACCAATTCCCCTGTCTGCGGCCATTCTCTCTCGCTCATCGTATAATCACTCAAGCGCTGCCAGTATATCAGCTTTTATATGCGCCTTTCCGCCGCCGGGTTCGGCCAGGACCTTTCCGCATACGACACAGTCCACAACGGTGCTGGCCTTCTCGAAAATGACCTGCTCATTCTCGCAGTCGGGGCATTTCACCCTGATAAACCTGCTCCGGTTCGCTCTTGCCTGTCTTACCATTCAATCACTCCGTAAGTTCGAATTTTCCAGCACGGAATCCGCGGCGCAGGTGGGCTTTTCCGCAGACACTGCAGCGGTACCGTACATTGATCTTCTTGGTGGGCTTGTCGCCTCCGGGAACTTTCGAGAATTTCCCCATGTTGCCCACTGTTCCTCTTCTCGCCTTCTGCCGGTCGATCCAGTGAAGTCCGGAAGTCTTGCTCTTCTTCACCTTCTCAACTTCGTGCATCTGGTGGGTCCGGCAGAACGGACAGTAGGTTTTGAATTTTACTGGCATTTTCATGAAATTTGCCTCTCCCCTTTGGGTAACAAATAGCAGTATTATTTGACCGGGTTCATATTTAAGACTATGTTGCGTTCACACAGGACGTCTGCATTCCTCTCAGGGAGGGTGACGATATCCTCCTTCTGCAACTCGTAGATCCTCCCGTCGACACCCATGAAGGGCTCCATATCCTGGAGAACGCGGCCGAGCATGAATTCAGGTGCGGTCGAGGAGAGGTCCTCGAGTATCGCCGCGCAGGGCTCCACCCTCTCCTCGCCCCCCTCTTTCATGGGAGGCCTGTGGACCGTTCCATCCACGAGGAGGCACCGGCACTGCTCGATCGCGAGCACCATCTGGTCAAACATATCTCTCTCCTCGGGAAGCATCTTCTTTAACTCGTCCCGGTCGATGAACTGGCCTTTCTCCTGGCTCTGGGCCAGTGCCAGGATCTTTGCGGACCTGATCCGGAAGATGTCCTGGAGCGTCTCCTTGATACTGCTCACACGTTCGATCAGGATCCTGGCCTTGTCGGAGAAGGGGTCCTCGTTCTCATAGACCTCTTTTGAGAGCGTCTCCGTCTCTTGTCTCGTGGATTCATAGAGGTCGTGTGGGACCTGGATCAGGCGTCCCGTCTCCCGCTCGGATAAGAGAACACTCCTGAGATCGTCAAGATGCACCTGATCCCCCTCCTGCAATCTCGGCCATTCCCCGGCAGCAGAGGAATACGGCCAGTGCCTCCGGGACCTTCTGCACCCCTCTCTCGAGTGAATACAGCTCCCCGAGTATTGGCATGGATACGGCCTTCGCCAACTCCACACGCACATCCCTCGTCCCGAAGACCACGGCATCGACGAGGGGATCGAAATCACCGAGCTCCCCGGGTGTCAGGGGCGTGACCCGGAAGCCGCTTCCTCCGTGGAGTGAGCCCGGCAGGCGTATGAGCCTCTTTATGTCTGTGGTGACCGGTTCATCGGCCAGTGCCGCATGCTCCCGGAGACGCTCTGAAAAACCGCTTTCGCTGTCCTGGGCCAGGGCTGATATGACCCTGCCGACGACGCGGTCCCGCAGGTTGACGCTTCCGGGGTCGCTCTCAAGCACCCTGACCAGTTCCGGTATTCGTTTCATGAATTCCTCTGCGGTCACCTTGCCCACACCTTCCAGGACCGAGAGCCGGGAGACAGCTTCACTCTCTTCTGTCCCCTCCAGCCATATCAGGTATTCGAGGAGCGATGATATATAGCGGTGGTGCCATCCGCGGGGCGAATGTGATCGCATCGAGAGCATGATCCCTGGATCGATTCCTATACCGCAGATATAGTCGATCAATTCTCTCCGTTCGGGGCTGCCGTACCCCCTCACTGCGATCTCCCTGATATGCACATGGTACCCCCTTCCACCTGAGAATACGATGTCCATCTCCCGCCGGGAGAAACCAAGTTCGTCGGTAAGCATATCGATCAGTTTTTCGGCCTCTTCTTTCACCCGGGCGAGCATGACGTCATAGGGCCCCCGCATGATATGGTCCGCATCGAGGTCAAAGACCAGGTCTGCGCCGAGCCATCCCTTCTCGCCCATCGTGGGAGCCTGCGGGTCGGAATAGTAGGCGGTCGAGTAATATGCATGGGCAGGGGTCATCGCCCTGAGGTAGGCGAAGAGTTCGTCGGTCCCTGAAAACCCGATATGGCGTCGCATCCTGATCTCGGGGTGTTCGGGATCGAAGAAGATGAACCCCCATTCACGCTGCTCGACCGATGGCGGGCCATAGAGGTAGGCGTCCCTGTAGTAGTCGGCAAATCTCTGCTTGAGGAATTCCGTGGTTGCCGCTTTCATGCCAGGTCCTTGATCATATATGGTCCCTGCCGTTCATATCCGTGCCTCCGGTAGTAGGGGCGCACACCGATACCGCTCATGACGGCGATCCTGGAATACCCTTCGGCAGCCGCCGTCTCCTCGGCCAAGGAAAGGAGATCGCCGCCATATTTCCTGTGCTGGCGTTGCTCGGGTTCCGGGGAGGCCCCGAGCGGGACGATACTCCCATAGACGTGGAGCTCCCGCAGGAGCGCTGCGCCTACCAGCTCTTTCCTGTACCGGTCCCCGCCTGTTCTGAGGCGCACGAAGCCGATCAGGGCGTCACCGGAGACCGCGGAGATGAAATGTTCCCTGCCGCCCACGCACTCGTACTCGAGAACCGATGTCCGGTACTCTCCTGAAGAGGCATGGCGACCGATCTCCCGGCAACGGATACACCGGCATTCGCCCCCCCGTTCCCGCAGCCGCTCCTGGCAGAGCTGCCGGAAGTTGCTGTGCCGGGACCCGGCGACGATGAGCTTGGCAGGGATGTCCCTCTGGATCCGCTGCAGCCTGACATATTCCGGGATGAGGGATTTTGCATAGGCCACGAGATCGATCAATGCGTCCTCTTCGTAGGGGGCGAAGCGGCCGTCGAGGAAGAGCTGCTCGATCTCCGATCCCGGGGTCACCAGGGTGGGATAGATCTTGAGGAAATCCGGCCTGAAGGATGGGTTGGAGAAGAGTTCTTCAAACATCCACCGGTCTTTTTCTATCGTGCTCCCGGGCATGTTCGGCATCATGTGGAAACCCACCTTGAGTCCGGCGTCCCGCAGGAGCCGGTTCGCCTCCACGGCGTCCTTCACCTCGCACCCCCTGCGGTTGAAGGCGAGGATCCCATCGTCGAGGTGCTGGACGCCGATCTCCACCTTGGTCACACCGAGATCGAGCATCCGGTGAATGTGCTCCTCCCTGCACCAGTCTGGCCGAGTCTCGAAGGTTGTTGCAACGCACCGGACAGGCGAGTACTCGTTTGCATGGAATATGGAATCACGGTCGGATCCCGGGAACGCGGGAACGCCCCTGTACTCGTTCATGGCCCGGATGCACTCGGTAACGAAGCATTCCTGGTACTCGGGCGGTCTCGCTGTCATGGTCCCGCCCATCACGATCAGCTCCACCTTGTCGACATGGTGGCCGAGGATCTCGAACTGTTCGAGCCGGGCTTTCACCTGTTCGTACGGGTCGTAACCATGCTGGCGTGCCCGAAGGGCGGCCGGTTCCTCGCCGGTGTAGCTCTGGGGGGACTGGAACGGGTGTTCCGGGCCGCCCGGGCAGGGGAGGCATTTTCCATGAGGGCACGGGAAGGGCGAGGTCATGACCGCCACGGGTGCCACGCCGGAGAGCGTCCTCGTGGGCTTTACGATGAGCAGTTTCCGGAGCCTCTCCCGGACATCGGGTTCGGCGCAGGCCAAAAGCGCCGAGTTCTTTGGGACCGACCCGAGACCAAAGCGTTTGCAGGCCTCGATCTTGACGCGGTTTACCTCGTCCGGCCCCGGATTTCTCGAAAAAAGAAAAGAGATGATCTCTCGATATAAGAACAGATCACTCATACAAGGGTCATTGTTCGGCCGCGACCTTTTCAGATGCCCTCTCGCTGGTGTATTTCACCGGCATCGGGTTCTGACTCCGGATCTGGGTGACGATTTCGTCGCCGAGTGCAAGGATTGCATCCTTGTGGCACTTCTTGTTTTTGTGGATATGAACAGGAGAGATTTCAAGAGAATTATAACGTTTTGCGGGAATTTCCTCCCCGGTGATGCCTTCGTAGTATTTTTTGATATGTATCATTAACATATGTAAATGCAGTAATTCCTCCTTTTGCACACTATCACCTTTCTTCAAATGACTACTTTTTTCGCAACCAGATATACTTTATTGGTGATCTTTATATCGGACTTTGTGCACTCGGCAGGCGCACTGGTTGGGCTGGCAATTGGGGATGCTTTGGGTGCGCCCCTCGAGGGGTCCCAGCCTCCAGCCCGACCGCTGACCGATATGGTTCCCGGGGGACGATTCAAGCGTCTTTCCGGCGAGATCACGGACGATACGCTGCAGGCATTGGCAATTGCCGATTCACTTGCAGAATTTCGGGGGTTTTTCCCATATGATATTCTTCGCCGGCTTATTAACGATTATCGCAGGAATCCGTACATGTACGGACCCACCTCGAGTGCGGTCTTCGAACGCATCATGAGAGGCGAAGATCCCCGATCGGCCTCCCGTGATGTATACCTGGCCGCAGGGTCACGATCCAATGGCAGCGTCATGCGGGGGCCGCCTCTGGGCATCTTCTATTCCGGTCCCGAGCTGGAAATCTACAGCATCGCATGCTCCAGGCTGACCCATTACAATCCTGTTGCAGGGGCATGTTCGGCATGGATAAACCGGATGGTGAGCGACCTCTGTCGCGGCCGTCTGCCAAAAGAGGCGCTGCGGCGTGCAGCAGCAAGATGCAGCGATCCGTCGGTATCGACGCACCTGGAGCAGTACGAGCGCCATGACCCGGTACCCGGCCTCGATGCGCTTGAGGCGACCCATGCCGCCATCTTCTGTTTCATGAACAACGAAGGCTTCCAGGAGACGGTCGTCGCCGCAGTCAGCATGGGAGGCGATTCAGATACGGTGGGGGCGATTGCCGGTTCACTTGCCGGTGCCTGCTATGGTCTGCATTCGATTCCCTCCAGCTGGATGGCCGGGCTCCGTCCGCTCCCCCGGTTGATGGATACGGCCGTCCGCCTCTGGACGGCATCGGTTCGGTGACAAAAAAGTGGTGTGGCTAGACCGGCATGAGCTCGACGAGCTGGAGGTTTCTCCCTTTCTCACATATGTCGGGGGCGTTTCCGATCACGTCGATCACAATGTACTTCTCTCCCTCTGTGATGCCCTCGGGGTGGCAGAGATCGTAGTTTCCGCAGGTCTCCCGGTTGCAGGAGAATTCATAATGGATCTTCGTGTTCCGAATGGCCATATCGGCGCTTATAAGGGCTGATATGGGCGATTCCACTACCTCCACCGTCTGTGCCCCGTTCAGGTGGACGGGGCAGGCGTGCTTCGTTGGACGGATCCCAACCACACGGTATTTTTTTCCCACTTTCAGGTTGTTGCAGGCTTTTTTCACCGGGCAGGATTCGCACTCGGGGATCATACCTTCATATATGAATTCAAGCCCGGTCTTTGCCAGTTCGGTCCCGATCAGTGTCACCTTGGATTTGAGTTCTGCCATGGCGGATCACTCCTCGTACAGCATCCGCACGAGACCGGTCGCGGACTCGCGTGAAAGCCCCATATCTAGAATAGTGAAGCGCTCGGGACGAATAGTCTTTGCCATCAGGAGTGCCTCAACTGCGACGTCATCGTCTATCCCCAGGTCCCGCGGTGTCGTGGGTGCACCGATGCAGTTCAAGGCGTCCCTGATCTCCCTCCAGTCCCCGCCATGCAGGTACATGCAGATTATCGTTCCGATCCCGCAGGCCTCTCCGTGCATGGCGATCCCCGGCGCCAGCCTCTCAAGGGCGTGGCCGAACTTGTGTTCACCCCCCGACGCCGGCCGCGATGAGCCGGCGATGCTCATGGCGACACCGGAAGAGACCAGCGCCTTTATGACAAACCAGGCGGTCTCCTCGTTGTGCGGCCTGATGGTCTTTGCGTTCCTCATCAACAGTTCGGCGGTCATTTTTGAGAGCGCCAACGCATACTCGCTGACCGGTTCGGCCTTCAGCCGGTGCGAGAGTTCCCAGTCCAGGACCGCCGTGTAATTGGAGATGATATCGGCGCATCCCGATGCCATCGAGCGGTGGGGGGCGGAGGCGATGATCCCGGTATCGGCCACGATCGCGATCGGCGGGTGGGCCTGGAGAGACGCGTGTCCGCTCTCCATCGGGACCGAGGCCCTGGCCGATGCGATGCCATCGTGGGATGCGGCGGTGGGGACACTGATAAACTGGCGGTCGAGATTGTACGAGACGATCTTTGCGGTATCTATCACCCTCCCGCCGCCGACGCCTATCAGGAAATCCACGTCCGCTGCCGCTTCCTCTACTTGGCGGATGACATCCATGTTTATGGAGTCGGCGATGTATGAGCAGACGATATAGTCCTTCTCCATCCCGGCCATCACATGGCGTCCGGCCATCTCCATGGTATGGGAACCGGAGACGACCATGACGGATTGGCCCAGGCGGAGATCGGCGCAGACGGCCGGCAGCTGGGAGAGCACGCCATGGCCGATCACGACGTCCCGGGGGAGCTGCATCCACCGGGACCTGTCGAATACCTTCCTTTTGAGTACTTTATTACCGTCTGCGCTCATTTATATCAGGAATGGTATTGGAATTCATATACAAATACTACATCGATCCGATACGATACGGCCAGCCCTACAATGTCGTTGATACGGCGACCTACGCTCTGGTTCTCATCGTAGCCATATATATCCTTTACCGGTGGTTCTCCCGTTCGAAGACGATTGCAATTGACGGCCGGTTCGTACTGGCCACGCTTCCGTTCGTGGTCCTCGGCGGTCTCCTGCGGGTCGTCCAGGATACGGGGATGATCACCTCGGATCTCCAGTACCTGCTGATAACTCCGCTCATCTATTTCGTGCTCTTCTTCTTTACCGCCGGGGTCCTGGTGATCACCTCGTCGCTTCAGAAGGCCGGTCTTGTCAGGGACTATATCCACTTCTACTCAGGTGCAGGGATAGTCGCAGCCGTGGTGACGTCCGGCGTGCTGTTCTCGTTCGGGATCGAAAACACCGTCGTGGATCCCGGTGTTTTGGCCTTCATCATCGGAATGGCCATAATCACCTCCGCTCTCATTTATGTGGCCATGAGGTATCTTTTCAGGTGGGAGTATGCCCGGGATCCGCTCTATCTTGCCCTGATATTCGGCCAGATGCTCGATGCCAGCGCGACAAGTTTCGGGATAGACCTCCACCCGCTGGAATATGTCGAGGTGCATGTTGTGGGATCGAACCTCATCGCCTGGACAGGTACCGCTTTTTCCATGTTCCCTCTGAAGCTTCTCGTGCTCTTCCCCGGCATATATGTCCTGCAACGGTTCAGGAACGAAGGCTCGCCCGTTCTCTGGCACTTGATCGTGCTTGCAATGATCACGGTCGGGCTGGCCCCGGGCGTCCGGGACATGGTGAGGATGATGCTCTATGTCTGATTTGAGGAATGCACTGGCCCTCGCCGTTGCTCTCTTCGGAATCTCGATGGTGACAGGAGTCCTGGTAACCATTGCCAATCCCGATATCGGCCTGCAGCTGATGGAGTTCTTCAAGGATGCCGTCATCGGAGAGATCATGGATGATTCCTCCTTTGTGCTGGCAGGAAAGCTATTCCTGAACAATATCCAGGCATGCCTTTTCATGTTCCTTGGCGGGGCATCGTTCGGACTTGTCACCCTGTTTATCATCGGGACGAACGGGTTTGTCATCGGCTCCATCCTCGAAGTCGTCCGGCAGGAACAGAGTCTCCTCTATGTCGTTGCAGCCATCGTCCCGCATGGAATCTTCGAGATCCCGGCCTTCATCATCTCGGGTGCGCTCGGATTCTCCCTGGCCCGGTCGTTATGGAATGAGTGGATGGGCCCGGGCGATGCCGGCGGGGATGCCGCGGTGCTCGGGAGGAGATTTATCGCGGTTGTATTACCGCTTATTGCAATTGCAGCGATTACAGAGGCATTTATTACGCCTCAAATCATACAATTTGTAGCTTGAGGAGTGAAACTCGTGGAAGAGGAACATGGGGCGCTTCCCCCGAAAGATGACTTTAGCGGATGGTACAACGAACTCCTGTGGCGGGCCGAGATCATGGACGTCCGCTACCCGGTCAAGGGTCTCTACGTCTGGTACCCGTTCGGATTTGCCCTCCGGAGGAATGTCTACTCATGCCTGCGCGAGATACTCGACCGCGACCACCAGGAGGCCCTCTTCCCGCTGCTCATCCCGGAGAACGAGTTTGCAAAAGAAGCCGAACACATAAAGGGATTCGAGGAGGAGGTCTACTGGGTCACACACGGGGGCACATCGCCCCTCGACGTGAAACTGGCGCTCCGGCCGACCAGCGAGTGTGCGATATACCCGATGTATTCACTCTGGGTCCGGTCCCATGCCGATCTGCCGGTCAGAATATACCAGATCGTTAACACGTTCCGGTACGAGACCAAGCATACCCGGCCGCTTATACGGTTGAGAGAGATCACCTCGTTTAAGGAGGCGCACACGGTTCATGCCACCTGGGACGATGCAGAGGCCCAGGTCGAGGAGGCGGTGAAGCTCTACCGGGAATTCTATGACATACTCTGCGTCCCGGTCATCGTCTCACGACGCCCTGACTGGGACAAGTTTCCCGGGGCCGACTACACGATGGCGACGGACACCATCATGCCCGACGGGCGGACACTCCAGATCGGGACCGCCCACCACCTCGGCGATCACTTCTCGAAGACCTTCGAGATAACCTACGAGGACCAACGTGGCGAGCAGCAGTTCGCCTTCCAGACCTGTTACGGCATCTCCGAACGATCGGTCGCCGCCCTTATCAGTATGCACGGAGACGACAGGGGGCTGATCCTCCCACCCGCCCTCGCACCGGTGCAGGTCGCAATCGTCCCGATACTGATCGGCAAGAGAGGGGAAGAGGTGGAAGCGGCCGCACGGGACCTGGAAGCAACGCTTAAATCGGCAGGATTACGGGTCCGGCTCGATACGAGGGATATGCGTCCCGGGGCGAAATATTATTACTGGGAGATGAGGGGCGTGCCGCTCCGCCTCGAGATCGGGCCCCGCGACCTTGACGCGTCCCAGGTGATGGCTGTGACGAGGCTCGGCAATAAAACTGCGATTCCCCTTGATACCATCAGCGAGGGCGTGATGGTGCGGCTTTCGGAGTTTGCAGATACCCTTCGGGAGAGGGCAGACGATCACGTGAAGTCCCGGATCCATATCTCCGGTTCCATCGAATCGGTACGAAGTGCGGTGGAATGCGGCGTTGCCGTGGTGTCCTGGTGCGGTGAGAGGGGCTGTGCCGACCGGATTGAGGAGGAGACCGGTGCAGCCATCCTTGGGACGGGGGTGCGATCTCCGTTTATAGAGTCGAAAAAGGGAAGATGTATCGTCTGCGGCAGGGAAGGCGAGACCACCCTTGTCGGCAGGGCCTACTGACGCCTAACACCTGGGGCAGAGGTACGAGATAGAGTTGCCGGGAATCGAGAGATCCCCTGAAACCATCTTTTTTCCGCCGGCAAAAAAGAGCCGACCGCATTTGACACATCTCTTCATCTTCAGTCGGTCCCAGCAGTTCCGGGGCACTTCAAGCTCAAAACCGTAATCGCACTGCAACCCAAGACTCTTCAGGAACCGGTCCTCGTACGCGGAGACCATCTGCATGATACTGACGGGACTTGCCCCGAGCTCGATGAACCGCTTGAATATGAAGTAATTGAATACAAGCCATGAGAGGTCGCAGCGATCGATTATGTCATCGACGTCCTGTGACTCCTCCTCATACTCTTCCAGTGAACAGCCGCAGAGCGGGCACCTGCCCCTGACCAGTTCATCCAGGTAGACCTCCTCCCTGCAGCAGGGACAGGTCGTGTGGGGTGCATGCATCCGTGTCATCTCAAATACCTGTTGTATGGCAGGAATATGCTCTGCCATGGCAGCATCTTCAAGCGTGCTGTAGTGAGCGGTCCGCATAACGGTACCTTTGCTAATCACCGCACGCCTGGTTCATGGAGCGGGCAGCATGCCGGATGAATCGTTCCGGGGACAAAAAAACCCGGTCACCGGGAATCTTTCATGTTTTTATTGGGGCATACTGCCCAACCGCTCCGACCAGATATACTCGCACTCTTTATTGGTCACGTCTACACATAAAACTATACGCGTTAACACACAATTGCGGGTTTTATCACGAATTTGCGTGCATAAGAGCGCCTTTCTTAAATGTTGTGATCATGATAGACGGAACGGATAATCCGGTACCGGAAAGATATGACAGCATCCTTTCCCAGGAGAGAGATAGATGGTTTTCCTAGCGGAGAAGGATTCCGAAGGCCTGCGATATGGAACGGATCGCCTCGTCGATCCTGCCGTCCCTGATCAGGTTGACGCTCTCTGATATGCATGACTTGATGTCTTCCTTGTCGATGTCGTACGCCACCATGAAGCACCTGACAGAGTCGTCGAGCCTCCCGAGCATGAAGTGGCAGTTGCTCATTACGATCCATGCTTCAGCATGGCGCGGATCCTGCTCCACGAGGCTCTCCATGCCGCTGAGTGCCTCCCTGTACTTGCCTTTCCTGCTCAGTGCGAGTCCCTTCCAGAAGAGGATCCTGGGATTTTCCGGTGAGAGCTCCCCGGCCCGGTTCAGGCACCTGATCGCCTCCGTCTCCCTTCCATCCTGGATGAGTGCAATCCCGCAGTTTATCCAGGCCGAAAGGTAATCGGGATAGATGCGGAGCGCCTGCCTGAATGAATAGACAGCCTCCCTGTTTCTCTTCAGCTTCATCAGGGCAAATCCCCTGTTCACCCAGGCACCGAGGTACCTGGGGCGGAGCGAGACTGCGATATCGCAGCAGGCTGCTTCCTCTTCGAACCGCCCCAGTTCCCCGAGGGCATGGCCCTTGGCGTTCCATGCCGGCGCATAGGCAGGGTTGACCCGTATGGCCTGGTCGCATGCCTCGATCTTCTCCTCGAACCGTTCCAGCTGGCCGAGCGCAAAGGCCTTGTTCACCCAGGCCTGCACAAGATCGGGATCCAACCCGAGCGCATGATCACATGCTTCGATCTCGTCCTGGTAGCGCCCCAGCTTTCCCAGGGCATGCCCCATTCCCGCCCATGCCGGGGCATACGCGGGATCGGTGGCTATGGCCCGCTCGAACCAGCGTATTGACTCGTCGTACTCGCCCTCCCGGGAGAGGCGCACCCCCTCCCGTGAGTAGGCCTCCGCTGGTTTGTCACTGGAGAGATCGAGGGAAATCCCGCTCATATTCCGATCACCGCCCGCACTGTGTGGGGTGTTATCAAGTCCTTCGCAGATTACCATAAACACTTTCCATGGGGAAGAACCCGGGGGGTCCCGTCCGGGAAAAATACTATGCCATGGCCGCACAACTCCTGCGCATGGAGGATGTGGAGATGCCCTGTGCCTGCACGGTTGCGGGATCGGATTCGGGCGGCGGGGCAGGTGTCCAGGCCGATATAAAGACGTTCCATTCCCTCGGGGTTTGGGGCCTTACTGTGATTGCCGCGATTACCGCCCAGAATACACGCGAGGTGAGGGGGACTGCGGTCACATCCCCGGAGATGATCGGCCTGCAGCTGCAGACGCTCCGGGACGATTTCGACATTCGTGCGATAAAGACCGGGATGCTCGGGGACGCACGGACCATACGGGCTGTTGTCGAAGCGCTGCCGGGAGACGTGCCCCTCGTGGTCGATCCGGTGATGGTCTCGACAGGCGGTGACCGGCTGCTGAAAGAGGCTGCCGGCGGCGTGCTGGCAGAAGAGCTGATTTCCCGGGCGACGGTCGTGACTCCTAACATCCCCGAAGCGCTGGTGCTTACCGGTAGAGAGAGCATACAAAATACTGAGGAGGCACGGGAAGCAGGGTTCGAGATCCTGGAGTCCGGCCCCCGGTATGTCCTGATAAAGGGAGGGCATCTCGGGACCGGGGATGTGTGCGACATCCTCATCGGCAGGGACGGCGAGTGGACGGAGTCCGGTGCCCGCTACCCGTACACGGTCCATGGATCGGGCTGCTGCTTCTCAGCGGCACTCACTGCGTTCATGGCTCTCGGCGACCCGGTACCGGAAGCGTTCCACAAGGCACGGCTCTTCATCGACGGCGCCATCCGGCATGCGGTCAAAGCGCGAAGCGGGATATATATGGTGAACCCGTGAGGGAACGGGATGAAGACGGCTTTCAGAGGAAAGGACGAGGGTGTCTGCCGGGATGTCACCCGAAGAATAGGGATTTTGCATTTCGGACCCTCCGTGAGATCTTTCTTAAGTTCATCTTTCGCCAATCAATAGTCGGATAGCGTCATATCTGTGGCGAACACTAAAACCGCGATAGGGACGTAATCTTCACAAATACGCCGATCAACCTTGGTGACCGTATCCGGGGAGGATGGCGGTACACCCTGCCCGCTGGATATCGCCTGTTGGGGGGGTCGGAAGGAGGGGTTAGCTACCCCCTCCTGTCGATGGAAGGACGAAGGACGGCTTCCGGAGGAAGGGTGCAATCCTCCGTTATAAATCTTGGAACGTGAATAAGGAGGTTCACTACGGTTCACCCCCGCCACCCTACGGGTGCCCGGACGGCGTCCTGTCGCTGCGGCGCCTCCCACAATGATAGGGCCCGTCCAGGGAATCCCAAATCTCATAAAACTCAGTTAAACCGTCAACCACAGTTCTTAGACACTCCCAGGGGCAACGCTTCGCTCGCCCCTGCCGTTGAAACGAACCCCCCAAGGCGATAGGGACTGGATCTAAGGAGAATCACGGTGCACCCTGCCCACCTGGTATCCCCTGCAGGGGGCCGGGGGGTGCAACCCCCCGTGATTATACACCCTAAGACGCTCCCAGGGGGTTCACTGGTGCTCACAGAGAGCGTTTTTGTTAAGATTTTGTGGGAGGGGGGATTCACCCCCCTCCCTGCGCCCACCCCCCAAAGAAGATAGCCAATGGGTAGGGTTAACTAGATTTCGCCGAACAATCTCATGGTTAGACCCCTTATCCTCTCATGGAGTTCCAAGAACCTGCAATCCTGAATTGACGTCTGGAAGACAGCCCCCTTCTTCACACCTTCAGAAGCCGTGCATTGATGGCATCGATAACCGTGGAGAGCGACATGAGAACGGCACCCTCTGCAGGTGAAAGAAGAATTCCTACCGAATAGAGCACTCCGTCAGCGAGGGGAATCGCAACGGCGTTGTATCCCGCCGCCTGGATGAGGTTCTCCACCATCTTCCGGTATGCCGCCCGGCCGGGATACATGGAGGACGGCCATCAAGAACGCCGGGCTCAAGGAACGAGATCCGTCGACCGGACGGTTCAGCCTCCACATCCACCAGCTCAGGAAATTCTTCCGCTCTCAGCTCGCACTGGCATGCCCTGTCGATATCGTGGAGATGTTGATGGGCCACTCGGGCTACCTTACCGATGCATACCGGCGGTTCACACGAAAGCAGATGGCAGAATACTACCTGAAGGGCGAGTATCTCCTCTCCGTCCACGCAATCAAGGAGATCAACCGGATTGGAAGGAGAACTCAAACATGAGCTCCAGGAGCAGCAGAAGACGATCGTGCACCTGGTCTCCCAGGTCGAGTGGTACGAGCGGGAACTGGAATCCCTGCGGGGGTTCATGGATGCGGTTGCCAGGAACCCGGATGTGATCGCCCCATAACCGATCGAAAATCCAGGTAGCCCTCGACTTCATAATATGACTCAAATCTATCCTGATTTCAAAGCAGAATATCCAGACTTGATAACTATTCGGGAAACGATTTGTAAAAAAGGAATTGCAGGCTGTTCTCACGCAGCCGTAAATCCCTGCACATAAAATATTGTTCCATTATGCAGATTTGAATAATCTTCCCATACACCCTGGCCACCCCCAGGATCAGACGGTGACCGGAAAGTCTTGTTGGGTTGGGGTGCATTGGCAGCGACATAGACGAGCGGATCAATGATATCCGTCTCATTATTGCGTGCCGCAAATCCGAGCGCAATGACGAATTCTTCGCCCCTGTTCAGCTGAATCTGTTGTTTCAGATCGATGAGGTGATATCCCTGCTCCGGCACTGAAATCCTCTCGGAGAGGAGGAGCCTGGCCGGATCAGGCCGGGTCCCAATCTCATCCCACCTGCCGTAGATGGCGACCGTGACAGTTTCATTCCGGTTCAGGGTTATAAACCCGACCGCCCGTAGATCTGCATTTTCCTCTGCGATGAAGCGGGCGCATGCCCACGACTCATCACCGGCGGTGGCGAACCCGTCGGAGAGGTAATCCCACGAGATTTCATATGGTTCAGTCGAGGTATTGGAGAGGGCTCCGGCGGACGTCTCGTAGCGGCGGGTGGTGTCATATCCCTCCCCGCTATCAGCGACGAACGCCACGGCAAAGTCATTGTCTTTCAGAAAGACCGTGTCAGCATAGGATATCCAGAAGTAGCCATTGTCGCCGAACTCTGTCCCCATACTATTCTTTATCAGCCAGGCTCCCGGTTCCGGTGCTCCCTGAATCCGTCTTGTATCATCCCAGCCCGCGATGGTAACGGCGTGGTTCAGGGACGCCGGACAGAGTTCGTCCCCTGTACCGTCGAAGTAATAGTTGTTCGAGGTGCGGTTGAAGATGGTCGTCTCCTCTGTTCCGGGATATGT
>Ga0272442_10000346_pt1 | contig 76842 bp, 61 predicted proteins | sample SSMForm2O_FD_200262 | JGI IMG/M metagenome (GOLD analysis project Ga0272442, IMG submission 200262) | Marine sediment archaeal communities from Little Sippewissett salt marsh, Falmouth, MA, United States - SSM-Form-2O | ecosystem: Environmental > Aquatic > Marine > Wetlands > Sediment ...
AACGTGATACTGCAGACTATACATGCTGTGGGCGGTCCTGATTACTTCCATGATAACAATATACCGCCTCAAGGCTCATTCATCCACGGCTAAAGCCGTGGTGTTCTGTCTGCGACCGCATAAAAGATAACGGTCAGGGCATAATGCCCTGACCGTTATTTGAGTTCCAGTCAATATTGCACAAACTGGTTTTTATTCAAGATGAAACGACGTCAACACAAACCGATGTTTGCTGTCAAATGTCCCCAAATGATCACCTAATACATCTGTATACTCAATTCCAGTGAATGTAACCGAGCGTTCGATTAAACCGATTGGCGAAATATATTCATAATATATGATATCATCATCCCAATCGCCGTCATCATCAATATCATACAACATTTGCAGTTCCCAGCACCAAAACCGTCCGGCAGGTACATCCCGGTAGGTGGTTCGGGTCACCGCTTTTCGCATCGGCCATGGAGCATTCTCACGATACCACCATTGTCTCCCAACCAGTAACGGATAACTAAGACTTTTTAATGGTGGGTTTTCAATAGTGATTTCATCAGCGCCGGTTTTGGAGGCCTGATTGACAAGTTCTCTGGCAAATGCCATGAGCTCCTGCTCGTTTTCAAACCGACGATTTTTAAATATCAGATAATCACCGACCTTTCTCTTGGCTGGCGCCGCGGTAAAACCGATACCACTATATGCGTAGGAAAATAATCCATCGGCGGTATTATTCAAATATTCATTTAGATACAAGGTGTCATTGTAATCGGTATCGATATTTGATTCATAGATCGTAACGGCAAAGCGATATGCTTCAACAGCATTGGGGAGGGTTTCAAGTGCGGCAATCTCCACCAGGTTGTCCTGGCCAACCGAATCCCATGGCATCTCATCTGGCGGATCAGACCCTTTTATGCAATAGAAACCACCCGCATAGCTCCAGGTATTACCCACCGCCAGCGGATACACGAAGTAGCGACTGGTTCCGAATTGCCAGGTGCGCGAATTTCGGGAATTGCCCACAGAATCAAACGCAACGACCTTCCAGTAATACGTTTTAGCGAGTTCCAGCACGCCGGGATCGTAATGACTTACGGTCAATGACTCAGCTACCAATGGCGGTTTAGTATCTGTCCCGAAATACACATTGTACATCATGGTCGCCCCTTCATTATGGGTGCAATTCCAGCACAGGGTTAAACTCGCCGGCTGATTATCGGCGTTATTATCAGGATACGGCTTGGATGGTCGCTCAGGACCGGCGTAGTCTGACGACCCCGATGATCCGGTCGAGCTGTCACTGCATCCAATAACTCCCGCGATCGACAAAAGCAAAACCCCCAGAAATACCAGACACAATTTGCCCATTGTTTGTTCTCCTGACCATGTATACTTCAGGCCATGCCTGAGTAACTGATTAATTGCTTACGGGTGTGCTCCTACCCGATGATTACCCGGATTACGGATACCATAAAAAGATATAAGCAAGAATAAAGAAAGTCAAGCAATTCTCTATTTGCGATTCGGAACGAGAGAGGAGTAACGGCAGAATTGTTATTCCTTCACCACCGCTTCGATGACCGGTATCGCCGCTTCGGCCAGGATGGCATAGCCCTTTTCGTTCACATGCACCGGATCGGTCGAGCAGTCGCGTGGGAGAAATCCCTCGCTGTCCTCGATGGCTTTAGCAAAATCAATCAGGTGGACATTATGCTCCGAGGCGAATCCGCGCACCCAGTCGTTAAACTTGTTCAGCGAGTCGATCACGCTGAAATCACCGATATGGGCTTCCGGTTTGCCGGGCGGGATAATGGTTGAGACGATCGGAATGATGTCATGTTGTTTCGCCAGGGTGGTCATCATCGTCATCGCATCCCGCAACACCGACAGCGGCAGGCGCGGGCGGATATTGATCGAACAGTACTTGATAATCGCGGCCTTCGGTTTGAGATCGAGTACGTCGCGTTTGTATCGCGCCAGCATCGACGGCACCAGTTGTCCCCCCACCCCGCGATTGACCATGTTGAAGCGCGGAAAATACCGGGTAAAATCCCAGCGATTGGTAATCGAGGCCCCCAAAAACACCACCCGGTCCGGCGCGGCGGTACTGTCAGCCAACTGTTGCAACATCGCCGCGTTCTCCGCGGAATATGGAATACTCGGCGCGACCTGTTCATTGCCACCGGTCAACATGCGTTTCAGTTCACCCAGCGGCGAACCTCCGTATCGGACATAATGGAAAAAGCCCCAGATCGCAACCAGATTAACCAGTATCGACAACACCAGAATTATTTTCAAAATCGTCTGCATATGGTCTTACCTCCAATTTACACACATATACGCATCAACTTCAGGTCAGGTTGGTTTTACGGGCCGGGTTGCCGATAACCGTCGTCCCGTCGGGCACATCCTTGAATACCACACTGCCCGCCCCAACGGTGCAGTTTTTTCCGACATTGGCCAGGACCAAAGCACTTTCGCCGATCCACGAGTTATCTCCGATCGTAATCCGCGAGTACTCCTCGACCGATTCCTTGTCATTGGCCCGCCCGTCCGGTCGACCATGCTGATATTTCCCCGAAATCACCGATACCCGGGCACCAAACAGCACGTTTGTACCGACATCGGCAAAACCCACGCCACTGTAGGTGCCAACCACCGTTCCGGCACCAATCCTGACGTCGCGATGAGAAACCATACTGCCGAAACAAAAACAGGCATCGGGTGACACATCGGTGCAAACCGCCCAGTAATATGACGTCCGCAGATAATTGCCGATCAATGTCGGGATAACTGCCAGCAATTCCCGGCACGACGAGTATACTTTTTCGGCCCGCCGTCCGAACAACAACGACTCCACATAAGTGAGAAATATCAGTGGCGAAGTGAGTATCAAACAGATTAAAAAGGCAATTCGCTTAATAACAAGTATTAACATAATATCTTCAAACAAATACGGGGATCAACAAACAGACAATTATTGGCCTGATCCCGCTTCCCGTCATTACATTACAAAAATCGGATGTTGCGGCCAATTCTTCACTTTGCTCTCTGAATATGTGCTGTGAATATACGTAAAAAGAAAAATCGAAACAACCTGATTTTCCCGCAGAGATACCGGTTGTTAGATTGCGACCTGTCCAACCGGTTTATTCCACAAAAAAAAGCCCACCTTGTGAGGTGGGCCAAACTCGGCACGGAGCCGAGACCGGGGCTGTGTGCAGTTGGGAACTCATAGCCCGGGATATTTGTATGGCGGCATTCAACCGTCAATATTTTCAGTGTTTCAGATGGACTATCAATATAGCCATCCGATAATCATGTGCTCTTAATCTGATTTCCGTCCGTTTACACGATGCCCCGTAGAGGATGCCCCGGGAATCAATACCTGCTAATGTAACCTCTACATCGCGACATATATCAATTATCAATCCCTGACGATGGGACAATCTAACAATTCAATATATAGGATATGGCGTGGTGTCGTGATGTAAAAGTATAATAGACTTCCTAACCAATTTTGTCAAGCCTTTTCGAGGGAAGCGATTATCGAATTCTTGATTAAGCGCCATATTCCAAAAAAACCTGACCCATTCACCCCATATTCCACAACCACACGCATTTACCACCCATTAATAAGCCGCACGGCGACAAGGACATACCAATGGCGATCATTTTTCTCCCCTTTTCTCCTTGACAGCTGGAACATTTTACTATACTTTTTGGTATAGTATTGTAATGTCAATATAGTAACGAGGTGATTAATACATGAAAGTAACCGCACTTGAAGAATATGGACTACGGTGTATGTTGCTCTTCGCCGACAAGGCCAATGAATCCCCGCTGACGCTTAATGAAATCAGCACTCGTGAGGGGTTGTCCGTTCCATATGCCGGTAAACTGCTGATGATTCTCAAGCAGGCCGGGTTGGTCAGGGCGGTACGCGGGCGGCGCGGCGGTTATACTCTTGCCCGAGCTCCTGAAGAAACCTATCTCAAGGAAATCTTTGATGCCCTCGGCGAGCCCTTTTTCGGACCGCATCACTGCCGTCGCCACACCGGGCTCAATGACAGTTGTGTCCACGCCGAACACTGCAACGTCCGCCCCATGTGGCTGACCATAGATAACTTCGTATCAGGCCTGTTTAACAGGGTTACCCTGGCTGATCTGGCAAGCGGGACGTATGATTTTGCGGCCCTGCTTCGGGAGTACGCCACCCAGGCCTCGTCCGAACCGGAACCGCGACCGGCGGCAACACCCGATCCGGTCAATTCCAATTAAAGAATAGAAATATTTAACGCTTTTTGACATAATGAGGTAAATATGCCCGACCAAAACACGATTTTATCAATCCATAATCTCCACGTTTCCGTCGCCGACAACGAGGTGGTCCGGGGCGTGTCACTGGATATCAGGCGTGGTGAAAAACACGCCATCATGGGACCCAATGGATCCGGCAAATCCAGCCTGGCCAACGCCCTGGCAGGACATCCGAATTACACCATTACATCCGGAGAAGCCTATCTCAACGGCGAGGACCTGTTGAAGCTCAGCGCCACCGACCGCGCCCTCGCCGGCCTTTTCCTTGGTTTCCAATATCCCCTGGCCATTCCCGGGGTAACCGTCGCCAATTTTCTCCGTTCCGCTATCAAGGCCAGATACGGCGAGGATTCCGAGGAAATCCGTACCTTCCGCAAAAACCTCAAGGAAAAATTCAAACTGCTCGAGGTGGACCAGAGCTTTGCGACTCGGTATGTCAATGACGGGTTCTCCGGCGGCGAGAAAAAGCGCCTGGAAATCCTGCAAATGGCCGTATTACAGCCACTCGTGGCCATTCTTGATGAAACCGATTCGGGGCTGGATATCGACGCTCTGAAAATAGTCTCAAGGGGAATAAACGCCTCCGCAAGAGACGAAGGCGGCATCCTGCTGGTCACCCACTATCAGCGTCTCCTTAATTATGTCAAGCCGGATCGGGTGCATGTCATGATGAACGGCCGCATCAGGCGTTCCGGCGGACCGGAGCTGGCTCTTCAGTTGGAGGATCAGGGCTACGATTGGCTTCAATCCGAATCAACCGAAACCGTGGAGGCATAATATGACCGATTCCAAGACCCAAAATCATGCCGTTTCCGATATCGGTGACAATTATGCCGAGAAATACGGATTCCGCGATCCGGAGAAATATTTCCACAAAGGCGCCAAGGGGGTAAATCACGAAGTGGTGGAAATGATTTCTCGGATGAAGAAGGAACCGGAATGGATGCGGGAGTTCCGTCACCGGGCACTTGACATGTTCCTGTCAAAACCGATGCCGAAGTGGGGAAATACGGAAATTCTCAATGCCATCGATTTTGACGACATCTATTACTATATCAAGCCGATCGAAGAACAGGTCGCCGACTGGGATGATGTCCCGGAATATATCAAGAATACCTTTGACCGACTCGGTATTCCCGAAGCGGAACGCAAGTTTCTCGCGGGTGTTTCGGCGCAATATGAATCCGAAGTCGTATATCACTCCTTCCAGGAGGATTTGGAGAAACAGGGTGTGATTTTTCTCGATATGGACAGTGGTCTGCGCAAACATCCGGAAATTGTAAAGAAGTACTTTTCCACCGTTATCCCGGCTAATGACAACAAATTCGCGTCGCTTAACTCGGCGGTATGGTCGGGCGGATCGTTTATCTATGTTCCGCCGGGCCTCGACGTGAAAATCCCGTTACAGGCTTATTTCCGTATCAACGCCGAGAATATGGGGCAGTTCGAGCGCACGCTGATTATCGCCGACAAGGGTTCGCGCGTGCACTATATCGAGGGATGTACCGCTCCGGTATACTCGACCAACTCCCTGCATTCGGCGGTGGTGGAATTGATTGCGCTGGACGGCGCCTACATCCGCTATACCACCATTCAGAACTGGGCGCGTAATATTCTCAACCTGGTCACCAAGCGCGCCGTGGCACATTCTGACGCCACCGTGGAATGGGTTGACGGCAACCTCGGTTCCAAACTGACAATGAAATATCCCTGTGTGTACCTGGTCGGCGAGCGCGCCAAGGGCGAGATTCTCTCAATCGCACTCGCAGGCAACCAACAGCATCAGGACGCCGGGGCCAAGGTGGTTCATGCCGCACCCAATACCAGTTCGCGAATCACTTCGAAATCCATCTCCAAGGCCGGGGGACGCGCCTCGTACCGCGGACTGGTCAAGGTTGCTCCCAACGCCAAAAACAGCAAGGTTTCGGTGGAATGCGACGCGTTGTTAATCGACGATGCCTCCCGCTCCGACACCTATCCCACCATGGAGATCGATGCCAAAGATGTCCGTATCGAGCACGAGGCCCGCGTCAGCAAGGTTGCCGAGGAACAATTGTTCTACCTCACCAGCCGTGGACTGAGCGAGGATGAGGCCCGCCTGCTGATTATCAACGGCTTTATCGAACCATTTACCAAAGAACTGCCGATGGAGTACGCCGTTGAATTGAACAGACTCATTGAACTTGAAATGGAAGGGTCGGTCGGTTAGACCCCCTTCGAAATAAATTTGAGGTGCCGCGATGCATACGCAGACCCTGGCAAAAAGGAAATTGAATTTTAGAAAAATAAACAAACAGGAGCCACAGTGGCTGTACAACCTGCGCAAAAATAACTGGATATCGTTTATCGAAACCCCGGTTCCGGATCGAGTCAAACACCTGTGGAAATATACCGATCCCGAACAGTTTCTGGTGGAAAATCCGCAGGATGTAATGGATGCCCTGCCACCGGTATCTGATTTGACTATAGCCCAACGGGAATATCTGACGAGTGATTTTGCCGCATACGGGTATAATCGCCCCGACCGGATGACTTTCGCCATGCTGAATGACGAGTTCGCCGATTCCGGACTGATCTTCAAAGATCTGCACTCCGCCGTGATCGAGCATGAGGACCTGGTCGGCAATCATCTTGGCCATCTTGTCGGCGGCGATTTCGGCATACTTGAGGCCATGAACCTGGCCCTGTGGAATACCGGACTGTTCGTGTATATACCCGATAACGCGGTCATTGACAAACCAATCCGGCTCCGGCGTCACCCTGCCGGCGCAACGTCGTTTCACCGTCTGTTAGTGGTCACCGGGAAAAACGCCCAGGCAACCATCATCGATGACTATTCCGGTTCATATCCGGACCGAGCTCTGACTAACAGCGCCGTGGAGTTATTTATCGGCGACGGGTCACAGGTGCGCTACGCCAATACCCAGCGGTTGGACGACAACTGCAAATCCTATATCACCCAGCGCGCCAAGACTGGTCGTGATGCCAGAGTCTACACCATTTTCGGCGCGCTTGGAGGCAGTGTCTCGAAAGTCAACGCCGGGTCCGTTCTGGCCGGTCAAGGTGCCGACAGTAAAATCTACGGCATTCTTTTCGGTAATGACAATCAGCACTTCGACTTTCACACCCGTCATCACCACACCGCCGGAAATACGACCTCAAATATCGATGTCAAGGTCGTGCTGAAGGACAAAGCGGTGTCGGCCTATACCGGATTGATCAAAATAAACGAGGATGCGCTTAACTGCGAAGCTTTCCAGGAAAATCGCAATCTTCTGTTGAACCAGGGACCGCGCGCCGAATCCATCCCGGAGTTGGAAATACTCTGCGATCAGGTCAGTTGTAGCCACGGCGCCACGATGGGGCCGCTTGATCAGGAAATGCTGTTTTACCTCACCAGCCGTGGCATAGCACCCGATGTTGCCGTCAAAACCATTATATCCGGATTTGTCGAGCCGACCGTTCGGCAACTGCCGGTGGAACTGCGCGACGCGGTGCGTGACAGTATCATGGAGAAACTGGGAGGAGTATGACATGACCCGGCAATATGTTAAGGCCTGTCGCCGGGATGAACTCCAGGAAGGCGACACGAAAAATATCACAATCAACGGTCGTGGAATCCTGATTGCACTCGAAAACGACCGGGTGTATGCCATGCAGAATTCCTGCACGCATGACGGTGGTGCGTTTGGTGATGTTAACGTTGTCCAAGGCGAAATCCAATGTCCTCGCCACGGGGCCCGGTTCGACATTAAAAACGGCCGCGCCGTGCAAATCCCGGCGGTGATTGATCTCGAAATCTTTGATGTCAAAATTGAAAACGGCGACGTCTATGTCGCCGTGACAGAATGAGGGATGTTGCAATGAAACCGGTTGAAACACATGTCTGCCCACCCACCCGTTGCTCGTGCGGGAAAGCGCCCAAACCGTTAACCCTTGACATCAAGGCGATGCAGTCGGATTTTCCGATTCTCACGAGAAAAATAAACGGCAAACGTCTGAATTATCTCGACAGTGCCGCCACCACGCAGAAACCGCAGATTGTAATTGATACTCTGAACAGGTATTATACCGCGCAAAACGCCAACGTTCACCGGGGTCTGCACACGCTGGCCGAAGAGGCCACTGCGGCATACGAACAGACCCGTGACAAGGTCGCGGCCTTCATCGGCGGCGTCAAACGCGAGGAAATCATTTACACCCGCAACGCCACCGAGGCAATCAACATTGTTGCGCAGTCCTGGGGGCGACGCAATCTCAAGGGACTGGATCGAATCGTTATCACCCACATGGAACATCACGCCAATCTAATTCCGTGGATTATGCTGGCTCGTGAAACCGGTGCCGAGCTGGAATATATTCCACTTGACCGCGAGGGACGGCTCGACCTGAGCGACATCGAGAAAATAATCAACAAGGACACCAAACTGGTGGCGCTGACCCACATGTCCAACGTGCTGGGAACGATCAATCCGGTTGAGGAAATTATTGATCTCGCCCATCAGCGTGGAGCAATAGTCCTGATCGACGGCGCACAGAGCGTTCCGCATATGCCGGTTAATGTCAAGGCACTGGATGCCGATTTTCTGGCTTTTTCCGCACATAAGATGCTTGGCCCGACCGGGGTGGGCATCCTCTACGGCAAAGAACAACTGCTCAATAACATGGAACCGGTGCAATTCGGCGGTGAGATGATTGGCGAGGTGCGCTATGACTATGCTTCGTGGGCGGAATTGCCGTATAAATTCGAGGCCGGAACACCCAATATCGCCGACGTCGCGGCGTTCGCCCCGGCACTGGATTATTTGCAGAGGATCGGCATGGATCAGGTGCGTAATCATGAAATGGAACTCACCGCATACGCTCTCGAGAAATTACAGGCACTTGATACCGTCACCATCTACGGACCTGCCGATGTCGCGATTCGCGGCGGTGCGATATCGTTCTCGACTGCCGATGTTCACCCGCATGATCTGGCACAGTTTCTTGATGCCCAGGGCATCGCGATCCGGGCCGGACATCACTGTGCGCAACCATTGCACCGATTGCTGGGAATCGGCTCGACCGCCCGGGCCAGTTTCTATATCTACAACACCCTGACTGATATCGATGAATTCATTGCGGCCCTCGAAGAGGCCGGGAGGTATTTTGGAAATGTCTGACAAACTGGCTGATTTGTATCGTGATATTCTGATAGAACACTATCGCTATCCCCGGGGTCATAAAGATATCATACACCCCGATCTCAAAAACGAGGGGCACAATCCGACCTGCGGCGATGATATTGAAATCAAGGTCAAGATGGACGGTGACAAAGTCAAAGACGTTTCGGTCGACTGTGTCGGTTGCGCGATCTCGGTCGCGTCAGGATCCATGCTGGCCGAGATGATTGAAGGCAAAAGCATTGAGGAGGTCAAAAGAATCGCCGGCGTCGTAAAGGCCATGCTGAAGGGCGAGGATTACGATGAATCAATCGACCTCGGTGACCTTGAGGCACTAAGGGGCGTCAAGAAATTCCCGGTGCGTATCAAGTGCGCGTTGCTGTCGTGGACAACTCTGGTCGGTGCCATCTCCGCCGGAGAAACGAACACATCGCAACAAGCCTCAACCACGGAGTAGGCGATGAAATTGACCAAAGAACTCATTTTTGAACATCTCGCCCCAATTGTTGACCCGGAAATTCATATCGGCCTGGTTGACCTCGGGCTGATTTATGACGCCGAAATCAATGAGGCCAATGATGTTAAAGTAACGATGACATTGACCTCGCCGATGTGTCCGGTCGGTCCGGAACTGGTTTCAGCAGTGGAACTGGCGGTCAAATCAATGGATGAGGTGAACAAGGTCACGGTCGATGTTACCTTCGACCCGCCGTGGGATCCCGAAGAGATGGCTTCCGACGCGGCAAAAGATGAGTTGGGTATCTGGTAAACTAAAAAAATCAGATTTTTTGTAATTTTTCGCTCACATTGGAAACAATACATGTAACAAGGCGTATAAAAAAATGCAGTTGGGAACTGCTTGCGGCAGATAAAAAAAGCATTTGTACTCTCCCTGAGTTTTGGGTCAAATACTGGGTCTGCCGCTTCTTTTTTGGCTGAAATCCGGATTGAGTAAAGCTGATACTTCTTAACCGACGATAGTGCGCCCCCCGTCGACCACGATAAATTGTCCGCAAACCATTGCGGCATCTTCAGATGCCAGAAACGCCACAACCCGCGCAACATCGTCGCCATCAATAATGCGCCCCAGCGGGGTGTGGTACTTGGCATGCCCAAGCACATCACGCGCGCCCGGAATCGACCGCGATGACTTCGTATCCGCCAACCCCGCCAACACGCCATTGACAACTATTCCTTTGGGTGCCAGCTCATAAGCCAATCCGCGGGTGATTGATTCCAGCGCGGCTTTTGCCGGACCGACCACACCATAGCCGGGAATAACCTTCTGGCCACCATCGGAGGTAATGCTGATAATCCGGCCATAACCGCCATTCATCAACGGTACCGCCCGATGGGCCATGTCGAGAAGTGAACGCGCCGAGGCCGCCAGAGTGACATCCCAGTATTTCGGGGAAGCATCCATCAACTCTCCCGGTACACCAAAGGCCGCGTTAGCGACAACGATATCCAGCCGTCCCCAGGTTTCTTTGATTCGGGAAAACATCCGATCAAGATGGGCCTCTTTTCCGACATCGGCACGGACCGCAATTGCCTCCCCCCCGCGTGATGTGATCTCATCCACAACAGCTTCGGCATCGGAAATACTGCGGCGATAGTTCACCGCCACTGCGGCTCCCTCGGCGGCCAGCCGCAGTGCTATCGCCCGCCCGAATCCGCGCGCCGCACCGGTTACCAGCGCCTTTTTACCTCTCAACTCCGGATAGTTGGGCACTATTGTTCAACCCGGCGCTTGCAGGTTGAAATACCAAAGGGAACATAGAGGCCGCAAAAACCGGTCAGTGCGGTAATCAGCGGGATCGCACCAATTGCCCCCCACCAGCTCTTGAAATAAATTCCGGCGGCAATAATCGCCAGCCCGATGACAATGCGAATAATCCTGTCCGCGGTTCCAATATTCGTTTTCATACCATCACCCATTTGGTTTAAATTATTATTAATGATTAGGCAGATGACAACATTTATGTACTTCAGGAGAACAAGACAATTTGCTTATTGTTCCCTTTCGGTGGCATCCGGCATAGAACCTTTGGATATTGATTCGATAGTCCCCCATGACCTTTTGCAGCTTTCATCAATATTTAATCAGAAAAACATGAAACTGCCAATATGCAAATGATATCGGAACTGCTTGCGTGTCTTCCATATTGCACTATATTGATTGAAACTGGGATACGGTATTTTCATGAATAGTCACGAAAACGAAAAATTATATGTTCTTAACGCGGGGCTGACCAGGTACAAAGAGGCCTGGGAAATGCAAAAAAGACTGGTGTCGCTCCGGCAGGACGAAAAAATACCGGATTGCCTGATCGTCACCGAACATCACCCGGTCATCACCATGGGTCGCGGTACTGACCAGACCAATCTGCTGGCATCGAAAAAGCAACTGGAACAGAAAGGCGTTGATCTGTTTGAGATCGAGCGCGGCGGCGACATTACCTTCCATGGCCCCGGCCAAACCGTGCTGTATCCCATCATCGACCTGCACCATCGCGGGCGTGATGTGCACAAGTACTTGCGCGATCTGGAATCATTCGTGATCGCAACGCTGAACGATCTGGGTCTCGACGCCGGAATCAAAGAAGGGCTGACCGGTATCTGGGTTGATGACCATAAAGTCGGCGCGATCGGGGTGGCGGTTTCAAAATGGGTCACCTACCACGGTCTGGCGCTCAATGTCACAACCGACCTCGACTATTTCAAGCTGATCAATCCCTGCGGCATTACTGACTATCCGGTCGGTTCCATCTCCGGTCTGCTCGGCAAACGGATCGACCTACAACATGTCAATGATCTCCTGGTTGAGAGTTTTGCGGATGAATTCAACTATGAAAGCGAAACGCCGGCCTCATCCGAACTCCCGATAAATTGATGCACTCCCCCGCAATCGGCACCTTAACGCACCGGGCTGAATCACAACCCGTATAATTGGTCTGGATCCTGATTTTATAACGTCAATAGTACCATCGAAATCTGTTCATTTGTGAACATTGGCCGCTCGCTTTCGGACATAAAAACCGAGCGCACTGGCGCTTTATACCGTAATTTCCATGATTCTTCACGGCATGGATTTTGCACACACTTTGTATAAACCGGAAACTGATCGATTGCATCATCGTCCAAATACATGAGACGCGGGATGAATCCGGTCCTGATTTCACGGAAAAGGTATGAGTATGATCGCCTGTTATCTTAAATCCGCTGTCCGCAACATACTTCGCTACAAGGGCTATTCCTTTATCAATATCATCGGCCTGGCGATTGGCCTGGCCGGAAGTCTTATCGTGTTTCTTTGGGTTTTCGATGAAATCCGCTTTGATTCCTTTCATACCAACGCCGACTCGCTCTATCGGTGTTACCGAAAAGTGGTCTGGAACGGAGAACAGAAATACAATGAAGCCACTTCCATGCCGATTGCTCCGACCCTGAAAGAACGCGTCCCGGGAATCGGAGAATTTACACGGACAACAACCGATTATACTACACTCACTTATCAGACAGAGTCAACGCACGGTTCGGTCCTGTATGCCGACCCGAACTTCCTGACGGTCTTTACCTTTCCACTGATTGAGGGCAATCCGCATAAAGCGCTAAGCGAACCAAACTCCGTAATCCTGACTCACGAATCCGCCGTTCGACTCTTTGGAACCGCCAATCCCGTGGGCGAAATACTTGACGACGGTTCGATCGTTACCGGCATTGTCGAAAATATCCCCCACAATTCAACCATTGAGTTTGATTTCCTGATGCCGCTGGCACGGGCCGAACGGGACGGAATTGTTCAACCGGATGAATGGTGGGATTTCGGAATGGATACATATTTCCTGATCGAGAACAATATCGATATCAATGAAATCCATACTCAGATCAGGAATCTGTACGCCGGTATCGACTCGGAATCAAACATCGAATTACTTCTGCAACCATTTAAAGACATGCACCTTCGAAATCTTGACGGCGGTGGCCGTATCGTTTACGTGTATATCTTTTCCATCGTGGCGGCACTGCTCTTACTCGTAGCCTGCATCAATTTCATGAATCTGACCACCGCCCGGGCCGCCAAGCGGGCCACGGAAATCGGCTTACGAAAGGCAATCGGCGCCCGGCGATCGCAACTCATCGCCCAGTTGTTTGTTGAATCGACCCTGCAATCCGCAATTGCGGCGGCATTGGCGGTCTGTATTCTGGAACTGCTTCTTCCGATGCTTACCGGATTTCTGGGCAAAGAGCTGGTCTTTACCTATTCCGCAGAAACCATCCTGATAATGGTAGCGGTTATTCTGATTACGGCTTTGCTCGCCGGCAGTTACCCGGCCCTAGTTCTCTCGGCCTATCGCCCCGCAACCGCCTTGAAAAAGGTTTCAACCGGTGGCTCGAAAAGTACGAATACGATTCGCAAGGGGTTGGTAGTATTTCAATTCGCCGTTTCGACCGGCCTGATCTTCAGTGCCCTGGTCATTAATGGTCAGATGCAACATATTAACAATCGCGACCTCGGCATTAATCATGAACACATTGTTGAATTGCGCATCGATGAACTCGACCGGGATTATGCCGCCATTAAAAGTGAACTCCTGAAATACTCGGGAATTAAAGGGGTAACGTGCGTATATGCACCTCCCGTTTGGTGCGGCTGGTACATGACGGGTTTTGATTTTGATGGTAGAGAAGAAGGCCAAGACATCCGGACCGGAGTATCCTTCATTGATTACGAATTTGTCGATGTGTTTGGTCTGGAGGTTGTGCAGGGACGCAATTTCTCAAGGGAATATTCAACCGATGAACACGAGGGATTCCTGGTCAATGAGGCGGCGGTCCGGGCCATGCACATGGACTCGCCGGTGGGCAAGAATCTTACTTTTTTGGAACGAACGGGGAAAATCATTGGCGTCACCAAAGACTTTCACTTCTCATCGCTACACCATAAGATCGCGCCCTTGATTATGACCATTGATTCGTCATACTATCGACGCCTGTGCATCAAAATTGATCCGGAGGATATTCCCGGAAGCCTGAATCATATTACCGCCAACAATACGAAATTCCGACCGGGCCGGGAAATCGGACACCGCTTCCTGACCGACCTGATTGACCGGGGATATGCCATAGAAATACGCACCGGAAGCATCATCCTTGCCTTTACCGTACTAGCCGTCCTCATTGCCGGGCTGGGATTGTTCGGTCTGGCCGCATACAGTGCCGAACGCCGCACCCGTGAAATCGGCATTCGCCGCGTTCTGGGTTCATCCGTGACGGGAATCGTTAGTATGTTGACCCGGGAGTTCATCATCCTGGTCATTATCGGCGGCGTTATTGCCACCCCGCTCGCTTATTACCTGACCGGTCGATGGCTGGATGGTTTCGCTTATCGTATTGGCATCGGCCCGAGTGTTTTCCTTATTGCGGGGCTTTTGACCGTGGCAATCGCCCTGGCGGCGGTTGGTCAACAGGCCATCCGGGCGGCTCGGGCCAATCCGACCAAAGCCCTCAAATATGAATAAGTCATTTCAATAAAGTATTCCGGAAAAAAACGACAGGGGCGGTAATCACCTCCCCTGCCGTTGTAGAGAGAGTCGGGAACTCAATAGACAAAAAACGTCACTCGGAAAATTTAACTCAAACCGTATTGATCACCGAACATGCGCGCGATATAGTCGATATCCTTGTCACCGCGGCCCGAGAGATTAACCAGGATGGTCTTCTCCGATGGCAATTGCTTGGCCAGCTTCATGGCGAAAGCCACGGCATGCGCGCTCTCAAGCGCCGGGATAATTCCCTCGGTACGAGAAATCGTGAAAAACGCATCGAGCGTTTCCGCGTCATTGATTGTCTCATAAACAACGCGCTTGATATCTTTCAGGAAACTGTGTTGCGGGCCAACCCCGGGATAATCAAGGCCGGAGGCAATTGAGTATACCGGCAGGGGGCGGCCTTCCTCATCCTGCAAAACATAGCACTTGAAACCGTGGATGATGCCGGGCGTGCCATGGGTCAGGGTCGCGGCATGCTCGCCGATTTTAAAACTCTTGCCCGACGGTTCCGCTCCGTACATATCGACATTGAGATCATCCAGAAATGCCGTGAACAACCCGATTGCATTCGAGCCGCCGCCGACACAGGCCACCAGGTTGTCGGGAAGTTTGCCGGTCATTTCGAGAAACTGCGCCCGGGCCTCCTCCCCGACGATTTTCTGGAAATCGCGCACCATCATCGGAAACGGATGCGGTCCCACTACCGAGCCGATGGCGTAGAACTGGTTGATCGGGTCTTTCATATAACCCTCAAAGGCCGCGTCGACCGCTTCCTTGAGCGTCTTCAGCCCGAAACCGACCGGGATAACATTGGTTCCGAGAATCTTCATCCTGATGACATTCGGATGTTCCTTTTCCATGTCGACTTCGCCCATGTAAATGTCGCAATCCAACCCGACTATTGCCGCCGCCGTTGCCAGCGCCACCCCATGCTGGCCGGCCCCGGTTTCCGCGATAATTTTGGTCTTCCCCATTTTTTTGGCCAGAAGAGCCTCACCAAGACAGTGGTTGATCTTATGCGCGCCGGTGTGGTTTAAATCCTCGCGTTTAAGATAGATTTGTGCCCCACCAATGGCTCGGGACAGGTTTTTGCAATAATAGACCGGCGATGGGCGACCGACATAATGCGTCTGCAAATCGGCCAGTTCGGCCTGAAAAGCGGGATCGTCTTTATAGTGAAGATAGGCGCCGGTGATTTCATCAAGGACTTTAACCAACGGCTCGGGAACATATTGACCGCCGTAGTCACCAAAGTAACCGTTGGGGTCAGGCAGGTTTTCCAGTTTTCTTGCGCGATGCATGGCTTACTCCTTTTAAGTGATTCAAGATCGTCTTCGATGCCGAATTGCGGCTTTTCAGCACTCTGGAGCCCCGGGTGATCTTGCACAGGCTGATTCCCAGCCGTTTGGCAATCGTCCGCTGGGGCGTCCCCTCATGAAGCATGTTCATGAGTCGCCATCGAAGCGCCATATCCTGAATCTCTGCAGGAGTAAAAATCTCGTTAATAAACCGTCTCATCAATCGTCGGTCGTCAATCTCTGTTAATACACGTGCCAGTTCGGTCGAGTGAGTCATCGCGGTCCCCTGATGTTTCTATATATAGAAACATTATATGTCAAAAGCGAATTTTGTCAAGTCCCTTTTTTGCACATTCCGATAATTTAATCAGATTATAACCGTCCGCCAGGCACCGAAAGTATGGGATTATCCCCATAGTCGGAAAAGAGTGACAGGCTCTTACATGTCGGGATGAATTGGCGCGGGCCGGTCAGGATATCCGCCTGCACCCCAAATGGTCAGCCGGTATCCTGACACAATCTGTCATAATCCTATCGGTTTATGTTGCACGGTCATTATGTTTGTATTATCCAAATAGCATCTTATACTTGCATAATAATCCATTAATGGTATATTTCACTCAATAGTCGGGCAATCTAAGACAGCATGTGTCCATATTAACGAAGAACGCGCCTTTTCATATATCTTTTCTCGATATTACAGCATGTGACAAACAACCCAACGCAGTGTATCTTTTACTCGGAGGGCTCACACAATGTCAATCACGCGGTTAATCGCACTGGGGGCAATATTATGCGCATGGTCAGCGGCGTTTTCTCTGCCACCCGATAATGTCAAAAGTGACAATACTCTGCAAAAAACGGCGGGGGGTATAAATCCGGCACAAATGGTACGGAGTACCGATTCAGAAAAATCATCATCTTCCACAAAGACACAAAGCCTGTACAGCTATATCGATATTAATTCATCGCTAACCATGGTCAACAACCTCGGTTCGATCGGGTTCAATCCCAATGGCCTCTGGAGTTACACCGGAGGAATGTTTTACCCCTATGCCGGCGACACTATGGATATTGTAAACAATCCCGACCGCATTTTAATGTATGCCGGGGGATTATTTCTGGGCGGCAAGGTCGGCGGTGAAACCCGGGTCGCGGTGGCGGCATACGACTGGGAATACGTGCCCGGTCCAATGTCAGGCGGATATTTTTTGCCGGATAATGCGTCATTCCGGGTGTACAAAATTGACACGATGTCAGGTCCCGGCGATACCGACTATGATAACTGGCCCATTGCCCAGGGTGCTCCCACCGATCAATGGGGCGACCCCCTGCTGTTGGGCGAACAAACCCTCTGGGCGGTTTACAACGACGCCGACACCGCCGCGCACACCTCCACAATAGCCGGCACGAACCCGTTGGGCGTTGAAGTTCGTCAAACGGTTTGGGGGTCAACCGATCCCGATGAGGCGTCGGTGTTTTTCGTACAGTACAACCTGTACAACAAGGGCGTTAATTTTATCGACAGCTTTTATATCGCCTTTTTCGCCGATCCCGATATTGGTCAGGCAACCGATGATCTGGCCGGATGTGACACCGCGCTCGACATGATTTTTGCCTTTAATGCCGATGCCGGCGATCCGTACTATACGACACCTCCGGCCTGGGGAGCGCAGTTTGCCTATGGACCGGTCGTGCCCTCGCCCGGAGATACCGCCTTTTTCGCGGGTAAGCCGATGCCCAATCATCGCAATATGCGGATGTCCTCGTTCAGTAATTACATCAATGGTGAGGATCCCGATAATGCCGAGCAAACCTATCTATACATGATCGGCTGGAACGGAACTTTGCAGGAGGAGTACATCGATCCCAATACCGGCGACACAACCACCTTTGAAAATGCCGGTGATCCGTTGACCGGAACCGGCTGGCTGGACTCGCTCCCGGCCGACCGCCGGATGATCGCAGGATTCGGGCCGCTGACCTTCAATCCGGGTGACAGCCAGCAGGTCATGCTCAAAGTCGCCGCCTGCGGCGGAGGTCCCGATGGCACTCGAATGGAAAGCCTGCTCGGTGTGAAAAGACTTCTGGCCGCCGCCGGCAATTCGCAATTGCGACCATTGTATGTTTACGCGTACTCCCCGATTAATATCTGGGTTATTGACCCTTATGAATACTATATTGGAAAAGACGCCTTCGGGACTCTATCGCAGACCATCTATCCGGCCGACTATGATGAAGAGGCACCGGAGTATAACGATATCGTTACCATTTATTACCCCTTCCCCGGTGAATACCAGGTCATTATCATTCCCGAGGACGGCGCGCCGCCGGAAGAAACCTACTCCGTCGGGATTCGGCTCAATGGATCAATGCAGTGCATATTGGTTGAGGATGCCGATGTCCCCGCCGATGGGTCAGCGGACACTTTGATCTACATCATCGAGGAAGAGTATCACTATCTCAATGGTGACGCCAACCGGGATGATGGGATCAATCTGCTTGATATTCTCTGCCTGATCGACTACCTGTACAGCACGGCGGAATGCTTTCCCGATCCGGTCGGTGCCGGCGATGCCGACTGCGATCTGGCGGTCAACCTTCTGGACATCCTGTATTTGATCGACTATTTATACGGCACCCCCACCGGCCCGTATCCGTGCCAACTGGAATAGCGAGATACGAGAAATAAAAAAAGGCAGGATCATCTCGATCCTGCCTTGTTTTTTAATCCAAATTAATATCTGTCAATTCACAATATGAATCGCGCGCTTGTTGGCGTTGAGAGCCGCCTCCATCATCGCTTCGGACAATGTCGGATGCACCGCCATGATATGACCCAAATCCTCAGCGGTCCCGTCCATCTCCATGACTGCCGTCCCGGTATAGATAATATCCCCGGCGTGCGGTCCGAAAATATGTATCCCCAGTACCTCATCGGTATCGGCATCGGCGATTACTTTGGTAAAGCCGTCGGTCGCCAGCGTCGCAATCGCTTTCCCGACTGCGCGGTACGGGAACATCCCGATTTTGATTTTCCGCCCGGCATCTTTGGCCTCTTTCTCGGACATCCCGATTCCCGCGATTTCGGGATCGCAAAACACCGCATACGGCACCGCTTTCCAGTCAGCACCCATCGATGATCCCGCGATCGAATCCACCGCCGCGATACCCTCGTGCGACGCCTTGTGTGCCAGGAGGATGCCCCCGGCGACATCGCCGATCGCAAAGATATTGCCAACATTCGAGCGCATATGCTGATCGACCACCACAAAACCATGTGAATCGAGTTTTACCCCCGTTTTCTCAAGATTGAGTGCGGCGGTATTGGGTCTCATCCCGGCCGCCACCAGCACCCATTCAAATGACAGGTTTTTGTTGCCGTCCGGTGTCTCGATCACGACTTCGACTTTGCCATTGCTCTTTTTCGACGACACGACTTTGGACGAGAGAATAATCTCCATTCCCTGTTTCTTGAGGGCCTTCTCGGAAGCCGCTGACAGATCGGCATCGAGCGTCGGCAGAACCGCATCGAGCATTTCGACGATGGTTACTTTCGTGCCCAGGGTGTTATACACCGTGGCCATCTCCACTCCAATCGGCCCCGCTCCGACCACCAGCATGCTTTTTGGGACGGCGGGAATATTGACCGACTCGCGCGCCCCGATAATCACCTTGCCATCATGTTTGAGCATCGGCAATTCCATCGGCGTTGTCCCGGTAGCGATGATAAAATTCTCGGATTCAACCGTTACCCGCTCGGACTTCGAAACGATTTCAATCTCCTTGTCGGAGATAAACGCCGCCTCGCCCTCGAAAACTTTTACCCCGGCTTTGTTCAGGAGCAGGCCAACGCCTCCGGTGAGCCGTTTGACCGTGGCATCCTTGTGCTTGCGAAGTTTGTCCAGGTCAATTGTCACGTTGTCGGCATTGACACCGATTCGTTTGGCCGCTTCAATCGTTCGTTTCAACTCGGTGGCATACAGCAGGGTTTTTGAAGGTATACAACCCCAGTTCAAACAGACCCCGCCGATGTTCTCACGTTCGACGATGGCCGTTTTCAACCCCAACTGCGCGGCCCGAATCGCGGCCACATAGCCGCCCGGCCCGGCACCGATCACCACCACCTGATATTTCTCTGCCATATCTCAAATCCTTTACTAAATAACCTCAACCAACCAGCTGTCGGGATTCTCGAGGAACTCGATCATCCGACGTAAAAACTGGACTGCATAACCACCGTCGATCACGCGATGATCGAACGACAGACCGAAATTGAGAATCGGCCTGATAACGATTTCACCGTCGCGCACCACCGGTTTGTCGACAATTTTGTGCACGCCCAGGATCGCCACTTGCGGATGCGCGATAATCGGGGTCGACCCCAGTGCCCCCATCCCACCGGCGTTGGTGATAGAAATCGTGCCACCGGTGATTTCATCCATCTGGAGCGTGTCGGCGTTGGCCTTATCGGCCAGATCACGCATGTCCTTCGCGACCTGCAACACCGATTTCTGTTCGCAATGCTTGACCACCGGCACAATCAGTGAATTGTCGCGGGCCACCGCTATCCCGATATTGAAATACTTTTTCACGCGAAGGGTGTCATTTTCATGGGTGGCATTGATCCATGGAAATTCCCTGGCGGCGAAAATAATCGCCTTGGCGATAAACGGCAAATAGGTGACTCTGACCCCGTGCCGTTCTTCGATCCGGTCGACGTTCTTGCGCCGCCATTCGCGCAGTTCGTGCATATCGCATTCATCGAACGTGGTCACGTGTGGAATCGTAAAAGCCGAGTTCACCATGTGCTCGCTGATCACCTTGCGAACACCGGAAATCGGGATGACCTCTTCCGGCTCCTGATCGGGAAAGACGAAATCAGGATTAATCAGATCGACTTTGTGGCGACTGTCGATATACTTGATCACGTCGCTCTTGGTGACCCGTCCCTCGCCCCCGGTTCCCTGCACCTTGCGCAGGTCGATAAAGTGCTCGCGGGCCAGACGCCTGACCACCGGCGAGGATTTAACCGCCTTGATCCCGCCCTCGATGGCCTCTTCGTCGGCATGAATCCCCATCTTCTCATGATGATCCAGCGTACCCACAAATTCCTTCGGCGGTTCGGCCGCTTCCTGCTCCTGCGGAATCCGTTCCTCACCCGACTCCGGTTTGGTCTCGAAAGTTCTGGCCTGAGTAACCTCACCCTCGACATCCATAATGGCGATTTCCTTGCCGATTTCAACCACGGTATCCGGGCCGACCAGGTGTTTTTTCATCACCCCGTCGTGCGGTGAGGGAATTTCGACATTGATCTTGTCGGTCATGATCTCGACCAGCGCGTCGTCGGCCTTGACCGTGTCACCTTCATTTTTCAACCACTTGACAATCGTGCCTTCCACAACCGATTCGCCCAGCGGCGGGACTACGACTTTATATTCCATCTTTCCTCCCTTAATATTCCATCACTTTTTTTATAACCCGCCCGATCTTCTCCGCGTTGGGCAGGAAGAAATGTTCCATCGGCGGGGCAAACGGAATCGCGGGGACATCAAGCCCGCACACCCTTGTCACCGGGGCATCAAGATAATCAAACAGCTCTTCCGCAATCGCCGCACCAACCTCGGCCATCACGCCGCCGGTTTTGGAGCTTTCCTGGACCAGCACCACGCGTGAGGTCTTCTTCACCGACTCGAAGATGGTCTCGCGATCCCAGGGAAGGATGGTGCGCATATCGATCAGCTCGCAGGAAATGCCATCTTTTTCCAATTGCTCAACGGCCTCCATTGAGCGGTGCGCCATCAATCCATAAGAGACGACCGTAACATCGGTGCCCTCTTTGCGAACCGCCGCCTTGCCGATCGGCACCGTGAAATCATCATCCGGCAAATCTTCCTTGATCCAGCGGTAAAGTCGCTTGTGTTCGAAGAAGATCACCGGGTCATCGCCCCTGATGGCCGACTTCAACAACCCCTTGGCATCATAGGCCGTGGACGGCAACAGGACAATCAGTCCCGGTTGTGAGAAAAACCATTGTTCGTTGATTTGAGAATGATACAGACCGCCACCGACATCGCCGCCGCAACAGACGCGAATCGTCATCGGGCAGGTCCACTGCGCCCCGGTACGATATCGCATCTTGGCCATCTGCTGAATAATCTGATCCATGGATGGTGTGATAAAATCGGCGAACTGGATTTCCGCCACCGGTCGCATCCCCACCATCGCCGCCCCGACCGATCCTCCGGCGATATATACTTCCGAGATGGGCGCGTCAATTACCCGCCGTTCACCGAACCGATCCAGCAGTCCTTTGGTGGCTTTGAACACGCCACCATAGAGACCGATATCCTGACCGATCAAAAAGACGCTTTCATCGCGTTCCATCTCCTCGGCCATCGCCTCGGTTATTGCTTCGATATATGTAGTCTTTTTCATGATCTCACCCGTTAATACTCGTCGCGTCTGACCGGAAATTGCTCCGAGTAGACGTCAACATAGGCTTCTTCCGGCTCGGCGTATTTTTCCTTTTCACAGGCCTCGATCGCCGCGTCAATTTCCTGGTTGATCTCTTCAACCATCGCTTCTCGCTTCTCCGTGGTCATAATTCCCAACTCCTGGAGTAGGCGGTCGGTGCGATCCAGCGGGTCTTTCCGTTGCCATTCATCGATTTCATCCTGGGTGCGATAATCGGCGGGGTCAATCTCGGAATGACCATACCAGCGATATGTCTTGCACTCAATCAGGGTCGGCCCCTCCCCGGCACGGGCACGGGCAATCGCCTCGGCGGCGGTTTTGTGAACCAGCACCGCGTCGTTGCCGTCGATGGTGATTCCCGGAAAACCGTAAGCCTTGGCCCGATCCGCAAAATGTTCGATGCCGGCCTGCATGGTGGCCGGAACCGATTCCGCCCAGAGATTATTCTGGCAGATATAGACAATCGGCAGTTTGTGAATCCCCGCGAAATTGAGCGCTTCATGCCAGCCCCCGCGCGAGGTGGCGCCCTCACCGAAAAACGCCAGCACCACGTTGTCCTTCTTTTTCATCCAGAAACCCATGGCACAGCCGGTGCCGACAATGGTCTGACCGGCCAGCGTCGACGAAGGCGAAATCACTCCCTTGTCGCGCCAGCCATAATGGCACGGGTGAGTCTTGCCCTTATCGGGTGAGTTGATCCGCGCATAGACCTGCGCGATAATGTGAATCAGCGGAATCCCCTTGGTGACGGCGGCTCCGATTTCACGATGCGAGGGAGCGATAATATCTTCATCACGGGTGCCGTAGGTCGGCCCGACCGTCGTGGCTTCCTGACCCACTGCCGAAAAATAAGTGCCCGCAAAGCGCCCCTGGCGAAACAGCTTGCGGAATCGTTCATCGAGCGTTCGGGTTTTCAGCAGGTTGGTGTACAAACCCATCAGTGTCTCTTCCGACAGGCCGATTTTCTTCAGCGTCGGTTTCGACACACCACTTTTGCCTTTGGTTTTGGTAGGCATCAAACCTCCATCTCATCTATAGACATCATATATATGTAATTATCTTGATAATGCAAGACACCTCCTCCACGACCGTGGATAATAAAGATATGGCAACCAAACCGCATAGTCGGGTTGCTCCGGTATCCTGCCTGCATGTCGTTTGCTCGGCCTCCCATATCGCCTTTAACGAATACCTCGTCGATGTATTAGGATATTATACGCACCAACGGCTCAAAGACGTGATGCGTAATTTCACAATATTCAATGATAGATTAATATTATGCAATATTTTGTCCCCGGAGTCAATCCAGGAATTCGCCATGGCTTCATATCATTCCAATTTCTCGCCTTTTAGGGCTTATTTAAGCCTTTTTCTCAAGTCCAAATCAGTATATTTGACAAGACTTATCCATAACGCCATATTTCCGATTGATTCGGCGCCCTCCGCTGGATTGGCAAGAATGCCGGGGGCAAAGTATACGCCCGTAGCACTGATCCACCATTTTAGTGTACTCATTGGTACTGTTTACCGTGAGTTTTTTATGCCATCGGTTCGATTTGGCTGGATTTATTAGGTGACAGCTGTTATCTTTGGTATTCAATTCATGAAGTTGAGATATTGCAGGGAAATATGAACCAACAGAGACAATCCTTAAAGTCTGCGCATTTTCAATCGTTTGTCGGTTTGACTTATTCCCTGCTATTGGAATTGTAAATTTTTATTGTCCGATGAAATTGCTCTGACGGAAGGGTCGGCTGTTGGCGCAAATATTTCCAAAATGGACCAATCATTTTCCCACGGTGGCCGCGGTTGCCGGATTGATGGTGACTTTTCTGGTCGTCGCTTTTGTCTGGTACTTCTTTTCTCCCTGGTATACCGACGTTGGCTATCGCCCCGTACAACCGCTTCCCTACAACCATAAACTGCATGCCGGTGATCTTGGTATGGACTGCCGGTACTGTCATAATTATGTGGAAATGTCGCCGCATGCCAATGTGCCACCGACCCAGACCTGTATGAATTGCCACACCCTGATTCTGACTGAAAGCGAAACCCTGCTCCCGGTCCGCGAGAGCTGGAATACCAAAGAACCGATTGCCTGGACTCGCGTGCACAAGGTCGCAGATTACGCCTACTTTGATCACAGCGCGCACTTGTATGCCGGGATCGGATGTTACGACTGCCACGGCAATGTCGCCGACATGATTGTCGTCCTGCAAAAACAACCATTGAGCATGGGCTGGTGTCTGGAGTGTCACCGTAATCCGGATTCGCATTTACGACCGCATGAGGACCTGACCAACATGTCCTGGGCGCCCTTGGAAAATCAAAAAGCCTTTGCCGAACGGATTAAAAGCGAGAAAAAACTGGTGCCGCCGGAAGACTGCTCCGGGTGTCACCGTTAGAATGTAAGATGAAAAAGCATGACCGAACATACTGGCAAAGTCTCGATCAGAAACGCGATGGGAAAGCGTACCGTCGGCGGCTGTTGCGGGAGTATGATGAAAGTAACCAAATCCCGTCACAGGTGAGCCGCCGCGATTTTCTCGCGGTAATGGGTGCCTCACTGGCGTTGGCCGGGCTGGCCGGATGCCGACGCCCGGTGGAGAAAATTATCCCCTATGTGGCTCAGCCTGAGGAGATTATCCCCGGCGTTTCCAATTACTACGCCACCACCATGCCATTGGGAACCTCGGCCTATGGGCTGATCGTCGAATGCCATGAGGGTCGCCCGACCAAAATCGAGGGTAATCCCAATCATCCGTCGACCCGGGGCGCGTCCAATCATCTCATGCAGGCCGCCATTTTGGGACTGTACGATCCCGACCGTTCCGGTAAGGTAACACAGGGAGGCGTGGAGAGAAAATTTGAAGACTTTGTCGCCTTCTGGCGCGAGCAGTATGACATCTTCATACAAAACCGGGGCGAGGGACTGGCGGTGCTGTCGGAGACTTTTGCCTCCCCGACCCTGGCGCGGTTGAAAAGAGAATTCCGGAAGACTTTCCCGAAAGCAACCTGGGTATCCCATGATCCGATTGGCGACGAACATATCCTGCAAGCTACCGAACGTTTTTCGGGAAAACCCCTGGAACCCATATACGACTTTGGCAAAGCCGATGTGGTGTTCGCGATTGATTCCGACTTTTTGTATACCGAAAGCGAACATCTGACCGCCGCCGGGGATTTTGCCTCCCGGCGCGATACCGCCGACAGTCAGGGAATCATGAATCGGCTCTATGTGGTCGAGAGCGCCTTCTCTGTCACCGGGAGCATGGCTGATCACCGTCAACATGGCGCTCCCAATATGATCGGCAATTACGCCCTGGCCGTGGCGGAGGAATTGAAAAAGCGCGGCCGGTATCCATACAATGATCTGACGAGAAGAATCCATGGAGCCTTTGATCATACCTGGCTCAAGACAGTCGTCGATGACCTGATCCGGGCCGGAGGAAACGGACTGATCCTTGCCGGGCGAAAGCAACCACCCTGGGTGCATGAACTCGTTATCAAGATTCAGCACAGCCTGGGTCAACTCGGCACCACCGTGACATATGTCCACCGGGAAGACGTGTCATACTCGCGCCTGGATGAGTTTCAACTTCTGGTGCACAACATGCTTGACGGTAAGGTGACCACGCTGGTTATGCTGGGTGGTAATCCGATCTACAATGCCCCTCGGGATTTTACGTTTGACGTGGCCCTGCAAAAAACAACCCACTCAGTGCACCTGAGCGAGTACTATGATGAAACATCGCAAAACGCCGAGTGGCATCTTCCCCGCGCCCATGTTCTGGAAAGCTGGGGCGATGCGGTCGCGGCCGATGGCACCGCGAGTATTATCCAGCCGATGATTGCACCGTTGTTCGGCGGCCAGGCCGATGTCGAGGTTCTCGCCATAATCGCAACCGGACAGGATGAACGGGCGTACGACATTGTCCGCACCACCTGGCAGGACAAAATCAGAGGAGAGTTTGAATCCGGCTGGCGCAAGGTCTTGAACGATGGGCTGTATACAGATGACGGGAATGCAAATCGCGCTGAAAATTTCAATCCCACCAGTGATATCGCTATCACCAAACCTCTAAAGGCGCCATTAACAGATAGCCTTGATGTCGTTTATATCCCGTCGGCGGTGTACGACGGACGCTTTGCCAATAACGGCTGGTTGCAGGAGTTACCGGATCCCATTACCAAACTGGCCTGGGACAATGCCGCCCTGATTTCCCCACCCACCGCCGATGACCTGCAACTTGCAAACGGCGATATGGCAGTGCTGACGCTCGATGGGCATGAATTGCAACTGCCGGTATGGATATGCCCGGGAATGTCCCATAATACCGTGGTGTTGTCTCTGGGATACGGGCGCGAAAAAGTTGGCCGGGTGGCCGACGGAGTCGGATTCAACACCTATGCGGTCCGGTCTTCGGATGGCATGCATCTTGCCCGAGGAGCGACCCTGCGCCCAACCGGCACAATTCATGTCCTGGCCAACACCCAGGATCATAACCGCATGGATGGTCGTCCGATTGTCCGCGAGGGAACGCTGGCGGAATACCGCGAGAACCCGAATTTTGCCGATGAGATGGTCGAACACCCGCCGCTGAAATCAATTTACCCCGAACATGATTACAGCACGGGGTATCAGTGGGGAATGGTGATTGACCTGAACAAGTGCATCGGGTGCGGCGCCTGCACCATCGCCTGCCAGAGTGAGAACAACATTCCCGTGGTCGGCAAGGAACAGGTGCGCAATGGTCGCGAGATGCACTGGGTGCGGGTTGATCGCTATTTCACCGGAGATGAACGCAATCCCCAAGTGGTGCATATGCCGGTGCCCTGCCAGCAGTGCGAAAACGCCCCCTGTGAATCGGTTTGCCCGGTGGCGGCGACGGTGCATGACAATGAAGGTCTCAACAACATGACTTATAATCGTTGCATCGGGACACGCTACTGCTCGAACAACTGCCCCTACAAGGTTCGGCGGTTTAATTTCTTTAACTATACCAGCGACATGCCGGAAGTGGTCAAAATGGCGCAAAACCCGGATGTCACCGTGCGGTTCCGGGGCGTTATGGAAAAATGCACCTTCTGCACACAACGCATCAACCGGGCCAAAATCAGGGCTAAACAGGAGGGGCACGAAGTTGCCGACGGTGAAATTCTCACCGCCTGCCAGCAGGCCTGCCCGACCAAAGCAATCACCTTCGGAAATATCAACGATTCGGAAAGCCGTGTCACCGCGATGAAAAATACAGCCCGCAATTATGAGTTGCTGGTGGAAATCAATACCAAACCGAGAAATTCGTACCTGGCCAAGTTGCGTAATCCGCATCCGAAACTGCTCGGGAAAAAGAGTCTTGGCAGGCACAAACCGGACAAGGGATAAATGACAGGACAATCGCGTGAGTTCTGAAGTAACACAAGTGCCCAATCTTAACGGCGGCGAGCCGCTGGTTACTGGCAATCAGACCTTTACCAGCGTCACTGAGAATATCTGCCGGATCACCGAGCGCAAAACCCCGCCCGTGTGGTACCTGGCCCTGGGCGCCGCGTTGTCACTGCTTCTGGTTCTGTTTGGCTCCATCGGCTTCCTGATCTGGGAAGGCACCGGTATCTGGGGGCTGAACAATCCCGTTGGCTGGGGCTGGGCGATTATCAATTTCGTCTGGTGGGTCGGTATCGGACATGCCGGGACGCTGATCTCGGCCATTCTGTTCCTGCTTCGCCAGCGCTGGCGCACCTCGATCAACCGCTTCGCCGAAGCCATGACACTGTTTGCCATCTCCTGCGCGCTGATCTTTCCGGCTATCCATGTCGGGCGCATCTGGGTGGTGCACTGGATGTTCCCCCTGCCGAACCAGATGCAGATGTGGCCGAACTTCCGGTCGCCATTGTTGTGGGACGTGTTCGCCGTCAGTACATACTTCGCGGCATCGTTGCTCTTCTGGTTCACCGGGTTGATTCCCGACCTGGCGACTTTCCGCGATCGCGCCAAAAACAAAATCAAAAAATACATATTCGGCTTTTTTGCGCTCGGCTGGCGCGGCGGCAACCGCCAGTGGCGGCACTATGAACTGGCGTATCTGATCCTGGCCGGGATTTCCACCCCGCTGGTATTATCCGTGCACAGTGTCGTGAGTACCGACTTCGCCATCAGTATTATTCCCGGCTGGCACACCACCATTTTCCCGCCATACTTTGTCGCCGGTGCGATCTTTTCAGGATTTGCGATGGTCGTCACCCTGACCATCATCGCGCGCAGGATTTTCAACCTCAAGGATTTCATTACGATCAAACACCTCGAACGCATGAACAAAATCATCCTCCTGACCGGCACGATGGTTGGCTATGCCTATAGCATGGAGTTTTTCGTCGCGTGGTACAGCGGCAACATATATGAGCAAACGATATTTATCAATCGCGCCTTCGGGCAGTATGCCTGGGCCTACTGGATTATGATCTCGTGCAATGTCGTCGTCCCGCAATTGTTCTGGTTCAAGAAACTGCGGACCAGTATCCCGGTCATGTTCGTGGCGTCGATCCTGATCAACGTCGGGATGTGGTTCGAGCGGTTCGTGATCGTCGTAACATCCCTTGCGCAGGACTTCCTCCCGGCCAGCTGGGATTATTACAGCCCGACCATCTGGGACATCAGCATCTTTGTCGGATCGTTCGGGCTGTTCTTCACGCTCTTCCTGCTGTTCATCAGATTCCTGCCAATGATCTCGATGACCGAGGTCAAGGCGGTTTTGCCGCAAGCCGACCCGCATCACGGGGGAACTCATGAATAAGCGGGATTTACGACAGGCTGAGGGCATGCTGGCGGAATTTGCCGGGCCGGGTTCACTGCTTGAAGCGGCGCGGCAGGTGCGAACAGCCGGTTATACAAAGTTTGACTGTCATTCGCCGTTTCCGATTCATGGCATGGACGCCGCGATGCGTTTGAAACGCTCCCCGCTGGGATGGATTGTGGGACTGGCCGCGGTGATCGGCACGTCAAGTGCGCTGGGCCTGCAGTGGTGGACCAGTACGATTGACTACCCGCTGGTGATTTCAGGAAAACCGCTGTTCAGCTTTCAGGCCTATGTGCCGGTTACGTTCGCGCTGGGAGTTCTGCTCTCGGCGGTTGCGGCGCTGGTCGGCATGCTGGCGCTCAATGGTTTACCGCGCCTGCATCATTCGGTCTTTCATTCCGACCGCTTCGCGAAGTTCTCGGATGATTCGTTCTTTGTCAGCATCGAAGCCGATGACCCGCTGTTCGATACCGAGAAAACCAGGGAGTTCCTGCAACATATCGGCGGGGAAAACGTGGAGGTTTTGCGGGAATCATGAGACACGCAATGACAAATAGCGCATTGGTGATACCGGTCATGCTGGTGATCCTATCGGCAATCCTGCTTCCGGGTTGCTCCCGGGAGCGACCGTCGGAAAAACCGCCGATTCATCTTAATCCCAATATGGACAATCAACCGAAATACAAGGCCCAGGCGGAAAGCGACTTCTTCGCCGATGGAGCCACCATGCGCACCCCGGTCGAAGGAACGGTGGCGCGCGGCTATCTGCGCGAAGATCATGAGTATTTTCGGGCTATGGATAAAGACGGCAACTTCATACAAACCGCCCCGGTTTCGATTACCACCAAGCTCTTAAAACGCGGACAGGAACGTTTCGATATCTATTGCTCCCCCTGTCACAGTCGCCTCGGCGATGGCACGGGAGTTATAATCGCGCGCGGCTATGTTCCACCGCCAACCTTCCATTCGGAGCGGCTTCGCGGGATACCCGACGGAGAGATCTTTGACGTTATTACCAACGGCATCGGCACCATGCCGGCATACTATCATCAAATTCCGGTGGATGACCGCTGGGCCATCACGGTTTACATGCGGGCCTTGCAACGAAGCCAGAACGCCGACGTGAACGACATACCGGCGGATACCATGGAGAATATCAGGTAGACCGATGCAGTTTGACAGGAAAACATATCGCCTGACCGATGCCGGCAACTACGGTCGCATCGCACTGGTCATTGGTATTGCCGGTCTGGTCGCGAGTGCGGTCGGGTATTTCACTGATTCCGCGCAGTTCTTTCACTCGTATTTGACAGCGTGCTTTTTCTGGCTGTCGCTGGGACTGGGGGGCCTGTTTTTCACCATGTTGCATCACCTGGTCGACGCCAAATGGAGCATTGTCCTGCGGCGACTCTCGGAAAATATCATGATGACCGTTCCGATCATGGCAATCCTGTTCATACCGCTATTGTTCGGCATTAAAGACCTCTTCCACTGGAGTCATCCGGAACAGGTGGCGGTTGACCATCTGTTACAGAGCAAGGCGCCATACTTAAACGACACCTTCTTCATTATCAGAACTGTTTTGTACTTTATGGTCTGGTGCCTGCTGGCGTTTGTGCTGAATAAGTACTCCCTGCAACAGGATCGGGCGCATAATGACGGGTTATTCCGCAAGATGCGGATTGTATCCGCCCCCGGCATGATTCTGTTCGCCCTGAGCATCACCTTTGCCGGTTTTGACTGGCTGATGTCACTGGATGCGCACTGGTATTCGACCATATTCGGCGTGTATGTATTTGCCGGAAGCCTGCTGGCCATGCTGGCGTTTTTAACCTACTCGATTTTTTCATTGCAATCGAACAACATCCTCACGGACGTCATTACCCCGGAACATCATCACGATCTTGGAAAATTGCTGTTTGCTTTCACCGTCTTCTGGGCGTACATGGCTTTCTCGCAGTACTTTTTAATATGGTACGGCAACATTCCGGAGGAAACCGTCTGGTTTATCGAACGCTGGGAGACATCATGGAAAATCATCAGCCTGATTATCGTCTTTGGACACTTTGTCGTTCCGTTCCTGGTGCTGTTCCCCGCCGGAGCCAAACGCCATCGAAGCGTGCTTGTAATTGTATCACTCTGGTTGCTGGTGATGCACTGGGTTGATTTGCACTGGCTGGTGATGCCTTCATTGCACCATCACGGGGTGCATTTCTCATGGATGGACCCGGTCACCATGATCGGAATCGGCGGTATTTTTGTCTGGTTCTTCCGCCGCCGGACCGCCGCCAAACCGCTGGTGCCGATCAATGACCCGGGGCTGGGGGAATCAATCCGTTTTATCAATCATTAGGAATAACCATGACCGCCGACCGCAACAACATAGTTCACGCTGACCATACCGAATCCGACAACAACGACATTAACGTCAACAGGGGATTTTTGTACGGTGTCATTGGATTGGCAATCGTGCTGATAGTGATTTTATATGTCGTTGATCCCTTTGCGGTGGTGCCTGATAAAATCCCCGTCAAAGACGACCTCTCGGAACCGTCGGCTGATTTTTCCGAGTTGCGGGCGAGAGAGATTGAAGAATTGAACACCTACAAGTTGCTGGATTCGGCAACCGCAACCTACCGTATCCCGATTGATCAAGCGATGCAACTGCTGGTTGAAGAGGCATCTGAGGAAAGCTCGCGGGATTCACTCCGTTGAGATTGCGGCCCGGACAGGCCTGATCATTCGGATATTTCCTCATCGGTCGTGTTTTTCCCCGAACCGATTTCCAGAATATAATCCGCCACCAATGTTAGTTTTTCATCGCCGAGATGCGCAAATGATGGCATGGGCGCAAATTGCGGGCGTTTCTTGCCGGGATTTTTCGCCCATTCCACAATACCGACCGGATCGTCTTGATAGAGCGAGTAAACCTCAACCAGCGACGGGCCCGCCAGCACCCGATCCACCGCATGGCAGGCGGCGCAATTTTGGAACACTTTCTCGCCGGTCAGCCCTCCGCCAAGTGCCTCACCGGCACCCATCCCGGCGCGGATATTCATATGCGTGGCCAGCTCGATTGCCCGAAAACGTGTGGACTCATCGGCAATCATCTGCTGGTGATCAGCCAGGCAGGCTTCGCGGTAAACATGCCGCCCGGTCCCCATCAGCAGAACCACAACCCCAAACAAGGCCCAGATCAGAATATACTGCCGGCCCGGTTTTGCATCCGATCGCTTGATCTGACGCCACAGGAAATGCAAAACGATTAGAACCATCATCAACCCGGCCAGAATAATCCAGTACAGCGTCCCGGTAACTCCGACCCCCGGAAGGGTGAACAGCAACAACGGCCCGAACACCAACTGGGCCAGCGAAACATAAAAGGCTACCTGGTAAAACAGCCGCCGCAACTCGGGCCGGGTGAATTCCGGGAGCTGTTCTTCCAGCGGGAATTTCCGGCGTCCCAGCCGGCCTGCCAGGTACAATCCGGTCAACGCCAGTGACGCCGACAGGAAATGAAAATAGCGCGGGAACACATTGCCGATCTGGAGCGACGAGAAAAAGCCGCCGACCTCGGCCCACTTGTCGGGAAACAGCATCAAGTTGATATTGGTCAGAAAAATAAGCGGGATGCATAAAAAGAGAAACGCCGCAAATCCGCCGGTAATCAAATGTAAGCGCTTGCGTTCGCCGGCCCACACCTTCCAGGTGTATTTATGCAGGTACGCGAACAAAAAGGCCAGGATCACCAGCGGCACAATCGAAATCCAGGCATAGCCGGTCAGCGCATTTGCCGAATAAAAGTGAATGGTGTAAACCAGGTTGATGCACAGCAGTGGTCCCACCCCGAGCACCACCGCCAGGCTCTTGTTGACCGTGATGGTTTCGGCGATTTTCTTCGCCAGCGCGTCATAGCGCGGTTTTGACAAACCCAGTATCTCGAAAAAGACCGACAGCAATGACCCGCCGATCATCAAATTGACAAAGAAAATATGAACCAGAAACAGGATAACCAGAAGTAGCTTCAATTCCCATTCGCCAATGGGAAGCGGTAATTCCAGGTCACGCGGTACCGGAACGACTTGCGTTATCATAACCAACTGCGGCAGGAAATGTGTCACTACTCCCCCCCTGCCCCGGACTGATTCTTACCCCTGACCGTCCAGCCGGACTGCGCCCCGAGGATTAACTCGCGTTTCTGTTTAAGTTCCTTCAAATAAGCCGCCAGCGCCCGGGCTTCTTTGTCATTGCCCGGAAATGGTGGCATATAGGTCCGCGAGGTATGCATGGTGTTGATAAACGCAATCAGCGCGGCGTCATCCCACGCGCCGGTTCCATATAGATTTTCGAACTTGTCCACCACCGCGTTGATACCGGTGGTGGTGTGACACCGCGAACAGGTCACCAGAAACACATCGCGCCCCGCTTCGATTTCATTCGCCGAGGTTACGGTATGATGTTCGACATAATTACTGTATGGCAAAATCCCGTCTCGTTGAAACACCGGCAGGGATGATACCTTCACACCATTGGAGTACATATAGTCGGCAATCACGTACGGTTTGCGAATAAACTCACGGACCCGTTCGAAATGTCCCAGCAACCAGACCCCGAGCACAAACGGCACCAACAGCGCCACGCGCGGAATCAACCGAGGACGAATAAGTCCGATCAACGCCGTCAGGACCAGTGCAATAAGCGTAATCCCCATGATAATCGCAAGGGTATCATGCCATTGCATGAAACGCTGAGTCATCAGGCCGACGTCGACATTCGCCTTCATCGCATCGGGAACAACCCTCCAGTACCAGGCCGAACCGGCAATAAACGGCACCACCCAGATCAGTATCCAACCGGATACGAATCGCACCGCTCGCCGACGCAGTTCGCTATTCTTTCTGGTGAAGAAAAACATCATAAACCAGACCGACAGCCCGGCGGTTCCCATCGCGAAAGCGGTCCGGAAGGCCAACTGCGGAAGATATATCGGGTTAAAAAACGCTGAGAACAACGACTTGGTTTCCGGCCAGCTTCCCGGATCCATCATGAATCCCAGTATGCCCACGATTATCATCATGGTCAGCCACGAGAAAATTGACAGAACTACCCCCACTCCAAGGTGCAGTTTCTTCATCCAGCCCGAAAGCCAGCGCTTCCAGGTCAAAAAATAAATCATAATCAAAACGACTTCGCTGATAAACACAATCCATTCAATAAACCATCCCCAGAAAAAGACCCGTAACAGCGACCCGATTCCGAACGGTGCAATCAACGCCGTGGTCAGCCAGATTCCCACCCCGGTCAACGCCCCAACCGTGGTGGTAATAATGAACAGAACAAACGTGATTTTATAAATCAGGTGATCCCAGGCGACGTCGCCCTTGCGCCATCCCCACCATTCCATGAGTAACACCAGCGGATACGCTCCCACCGCCAGGGGGTGATTGATAAAAACATGCACGCTGGCAATGACCGCGATCAGGATGCGATTGCCGAAATAATCCAGGAAAAACAGGGGAAAATCCATGACGCCAATATGTAACATCGACCTTTTTTATGCAATATTTTTCTGCGATCCATCAAAGCTATATTATCGCAAAATGTCATACATAATAGTGTACTTATCATGGCGGTTGAGTGTATGACAGGGGGAGCCGTATTCGAAGTTTGGACCGTCTCGGTTGTAACGTAAGCCATAAACCGGTATATGATTAAAGGGATTTATAAATGGCTTTGTTTTGTCTTTTGCAAAAAAAACTGCCTCCGTTCCAAATGGGTTCGTTTTCCCGATGGGTGTTTTTCGCAATATGGAACCGCCGGTCAGATAGTCGTGGCGGCGGCATGCGAGGCACCCCGGAGAAACTTCCGAGAACGCCAGGTGGACCGGTACGGCCGGTACGTATTCCATATCGATGGTGGTATGATAAATGCTCATATAAAAAGGCGCGACTGACATTACCATCGAGTTAGTAGCATTTTTGCAACAAGAGTGAAATCATCCATTCATTCGCTTGCGGTACAAAGGATTATGCCAACCTTTCCGCAAAATTCTGACTTGGCCCCAGATATCCACAAATGAAACTCTGTTTCACTGGATAGTAAACTCCAAATGAGACAAAATTGTCATTGACAAAATCGACAATTCGTCTCATCTTTATTTTATATGAACACCACGCCCGTAATCCCAAAGAGACTGAACAAATATTGTTGTTTCAACCTTTAAAAAAGGCGATAACATGATCAAACTTACCGCCAAAATTGTTGTCATGGGGCTGTTCTGCATTTTCATCCTTATGCCCGTATTCGCCCACGGCCAAATCTGTGGCGACGTGAACGGGGACGAAACGCTTAATGTATCGGACCTGATCTTTTATTTCGACTATCTTGCCGATCGCGGGGCTCCGGAATTTGTGGTCGAGGTAGCGGATATTGACAGTATCAACGGGATCAATATCAATGACGCGCAGTTCCTGTTGAATTACCTGTTCAAGGGTAGCGATCAACCGTATTGTCCGCCATTCCCGGATTCCATACCGCCGGTGACCGGGGACACGCTGGAAATTCATAATACCCTGGTCGCGCCGGGAAAAACCCTGGCGCGGGTTGATATCTGGGTGAAATCGTCGGAAATCGTCACCGGCTTTTCATTTCCGTTCAGTTACTCCTGTGCCACGTCGGAACTCTGGTTGGATTCCATCACATTTACCGGGTCAATCTATGAGGGAGAGTCCATATATCATGGGACGGATTATCCGGATGATGACAACGGTCTGGTTCTACTCGCGAGTTTCTGGAATTTCTCAGAGCCGACCGCCGGTTTGGCGGCCACCCTCTGGTTCAGACTGAACGAATCTTATGATCAGCAGTCGATTGTCATCACTCCAACGCCGCTGTATCCCGGCAATATTCTGATCGGTTCGCGGTTGGTGTCGGCCGGGTATGAGGCTATCACCCCAACCCTGGTGGAAGTGCCGTTTTACGAAGAGGATACCGATCTGGATGGTATCGGTGATGCCAACGACAATTGCCCGCTGGTATACAATCCCGATCAATTGGATAACGACGCTGACAACATCGGCAATGCCTGCGACAACTGCCCGGACGTTGACAATATCGACCAGGCCGACAGCGATGGTGACGAGTATGGCGATGCCTGCGACAATTGCCCGACTGTGGATAATCCCGATCAGGCCGACATCGATGCCGATGGCGTTGGCGATTTGTGTGACGGGTGTCCCGAAGACTACAACCCGGAACAGGTAGACACGGACGACGACGGCATTCAGAACGCCTGTGATAACTGCCCGAATGTGGCCAACCACTCGCAGACTGACAGCGATGGCGACGGAGTGGGCGATGCCTGTGATATGGAAGAACCTGAAAACGGCGATGTCAACGGCGACGGCAAGGTTGATATATTGGATATTTTATACCTGATCCAATATCTCTACGGTCTTTAACAATTACTGACCGCACGGATCTTCCGCCGGCTAAAAGCATAAAGGGCAGGATTGCTAAATCCTGCCCTTTGCTATTTGAACATACTATATCGCTATTTTAGTAGTATCATCTTTCGGGTCTGGACCGCGTCGCCGGTCTTAATCTTGTAGAAATAGATTCCCGACGCCGCCGGTCGTCCGTCGGTATTGGAACCATCCCAGGTTGCGGTCTGGTATCCCTGGCTAAGATCGGCATCAACCAGCGTTTTCACCTCGCGACCGAGAATGTTGTAGACCGCAATCTCAACATGCGTTTTCCGTGGTAGCCAGTACTTAATCATAGTGCGACTGTTGAACGGATTGGGATAATTCTGATACAACACAAAATCATCCGGCAAATGGGTATCGCCATCCTCTACACCAGTTGGATTCAGCACCACCACCGCATCAAGATCATATCCCGGGTTGTAGGAAAGCGAATCGCCCAAGCCGTTGTCAACGACTTTAACAAACTGTGCGGAAGATACTCCCACTGAACCCAGATCAAAAGCGCAGGTACCGGAACCCTCCCCCACGGATGTCCACGGACCGTCCTCATCATCTGACACATACACCGTTATCTCCGCCTCTTTCGGTGGCAATTCTTTTTCAAACGAAGCGCCATATATGCGAAAATCCGGCCCGGAATTATTGACAATTCCCGGTGTTCCCATGCCAAGCACAATCCAGCCCTCATAGCCCAGACTGACCGGAATACCATCCGGCAAACCCAGCGCATTCTGCGGATTGGCATTATAATTGTTCGAGCCGTTGACACCGGCATCGACCCAATACTGCGCACCATCGTCAGCATAATCCGGGTCATCATTCATCATATAGTCGATCAAAAGGCGCGCTGAATCAGGCTCCATATACCAGAGATGAAAGCCAAAAGAGTATACCTCGGAACCAGGGATTATGGTGCTTTTTATCCCGATGATCTCATCTTCTATCAGCGCCCCGACATAGCGCGACTTGAATCGATATAACGGCGTTATCAGGTAATCCGGAAGATAAGAATAAGGTTTGAAGGCAACAACATGAGGCGGACTGGTTTCGGGCCAGAACATACCGTCATTTTCGTTGAAGAGAATACGTGTACTGTCATAATAGATACTCGGTAATCCACTCTGGACCGGCTGAACATATTTAAGACCGGTAACTTCATCACTGCAGGGATAATCCTCTATTCCCTGCGGATCACAATAGGCGAAATTGGCAATAAAGAGCGAGTCAATACCATAAGGATATTCCCAGTAGTTATTCGGAGAACACCATTGGGGTGGAGCATTGTAATCACTTGTAATCAGAAACCGATACGATCCGAAGTTGGCCAGGCGACCGCCATTCTCTACGTATAATCTGATCATGTTGCCGATGCCATAGGATGGCTCTGCAATCCTATCACCCAGTTGATCATCAACAATTACCAGCTTGTATTTCATCAACAAATAATCTTCGATACAACCATTAATATTGCCGGAAGGACAGTTCGGACTAATAATAGTGTCATGGTACTGAAAGATATCATAGTCATATCCCGATAAAACCGAGTCATAAAACGCGGTAACACTGTCCTCGGAAACTCGTAGCGGCGAGATATAGTGGCCGTTCGTGAGAACCAGGATATCTTTGGAAAGCGGCGGAATCACGCGGACTATAATTGGCGCAGAATAGTTCGACTCGAAACCGTGGGCATCAACAGCAGTGATAACATAGGTTACACTGTCCTGCGGGGCGACATCCACAATGGCATATGCCTCAGCGCCAACCTGCGTATACGGTGTGAAGGGGCTGTCATAATAGTAGTACATTTGGCCGTCAATATCGAAGCTGTCAGATGGTTCATATGGCGCGTAAACATCACCGACATTATAATGAGCATAGTATCCGGAATAACGTGAGAATTGATAGGTTGTATCAAACCGATAGACATTGAAATGGTCGACCTCAATCTCAGGGTGATCATATGACCATGCAATCAAGACCGGTTCGCCCTCAAGAACAAATAATTCGCGAGTAACATCCGGCGCGGGATAATGGGTGCTGATCAAAATTGGATCGCCCATATCGCCAATTTCTTCGCCTGCCCGAGTTGCGACATTGACAAAATATGAGTTATAGCCTGTGGTTGTAGGATTATAGCTGACGGCGTCAGCCTCCAGTTCCGCAATCAGGTTATATTCGGGCGGCTCATACCAGGGCGGAATTACGCCCGGATACGGGACAATCGTATCTCGAGGGATTTCGTATTGATAGACATTGTACCCGGTGACACCGTCAAACACCCAATCATCCCACGCCAATTTATGGGACCAGTTGTTTTCGAAATGAAGGCCCAGTACAGGATTGAGCGGATCAAGCAGGGTTTCGGCATAGCTTTCCACCCGACCGGCATTAAGCAATAGATTGTCAAAGTTTAAATTGCCCAGGTATGTTGCAGGATTGTCTGGCAGGTTTGCCAGATTGGTCGGGTCGACATGCACCGCATCGGCGGTAAACATCGAATATAAAAATCGCAGTTTTTCACCGGGATCGAGATCGAAGGGACCGATGGAAATTAAAAAGCGGGTGTCGTATCCATCGGAGAAATCTGCGGCAACGCTTTGATTTGGATACATCCAGACCGGATCATCAGGCGGGATGCTGGCAGTCATCACCTGGTCATAGTCCCATTCCGGGAAACTCAGGATATTATACTTACTGCGGTCCCCTTCCGGGGTGCCCAACCCGTCAGTGCCGTAATCATAATAGACCGTATCCTTGCGCCGAGGGCCGAAATCCAGCTCGGAATTGCCGTTACTGATCCACCAGTTAAAACTGGTGTCGGTGAATTCCGTGGAACTGGCAAGGAATTTGAACGCCAGAATCTTGGTGGGGCTTTGAGCATTGAAAGCCTCGGCTTCGGGATCGCCATCATTGTCTATAATATATGCCAAATTCTGCCCCGGAATCGATCCCGTAACATCGTCAGTGCATCCATTGAAACCGATCGGCGAATAATACACGTCGCCGTCGACAACAAAGCCGACATATGCTTCTGACAGGGGCGCCACTCCAATATTAGTCATGGTCATATCATAGATCATGGCATTACTAAGGGTATCATCAAGGTTGTAATGACAGCGGTTGACGATATCCACATATAACGGAATATGAGGGCGGCCATCGGCGGGATCAATGGCAACATAATTGGGATTCGTGACTGTGTCAGAGAATGCGGCACGATAGGAGTAATTATCGGCATATTTAAATTTGGTCACCGCTGGATCGGGGTAATTGTTTCCCGGAGGCCACATTTCTCTGGTCATTTGCCAGCAGTCCGCACCAACAGATACCAGGGTATCATCACCGCGGACGGCGCCAATCCAGATTGAACCTCCAAAGAGATATTCAATATCACTTCCGGCTGGGGTCTCAAATGAGACGTCCTGCAACTGTGAATACTGGCCATAACCATATCCATATCCAAATTGACCGAAGCAATTATACGACGCGATTACGCTCCCGGTCTGCATCAGGCCGTAATGCATCGGCCAGGTTTCGTAGTACTTAATAATCGAACCGGGCGGATCATTCAGTTTATCCGACAGGATCGGTTTGGCTGAATAATCTGTCTCAGAATACAACGCCCGCGCCTCTGCCGGAGCATTGCTTATCAGAAATCCGATAAGAGCAGAAACGAACAAGGCCATTAACGCTTTACACATAGCATTCCTCCATTATAAATATGTAAATTGTTGCCGTGCTCGATAGTCACAGATGAAACTTCAAGGATGTCAAGAAACAATACTACAGGACCTGCGCTTTGTCAACAGCAGGAGCCTGGTTTATGGCATGCGTGACTTGAACCTGCACGGGCTTCGAAACCCAGACCATCGACAATTCTGCAATTTAACGATTCTCATCTACCGAATCAGCGATATCTGAGCAACCACGTCCTGCAGGTTTTTCAGGACATTCACGTACCGGTTGAAATAAATATGCGCGACATTGTTCATGATACCGAATCCGACCAGGGAGTTCTCCTTCAGCAATTCCCGAAACGGCTTCGCCTCGATCAGCAGAAGCTCGGACTCCTCGGTGCATTTCGCTGTTGCGGTATACCGCTTTGAATCCAGCAGTGGTGATAACCCGAACAATTCCCCCTTCTCCATGGTGGAGATGACCAGGCTTAAATTCTGATGTTGCGACGGGAGCCGCAGTTCCACTCCTCCCGTCATCAGCATATACACATGACCGGCGGCGTCATTGTAGGAAAAAACCGTTTCACCGGCCCGGTATTTTTTCACCGATGTAAAGTCCTTCGCCGCGAAGGCTTTTTCCAGCCCCAGCGATCGAAACAGGTCATGGCCTCTTAATATTCCATCGGTACTCATGGTAAACCTACCTTTCGCTTTATGTCCACATCAGAATAATGTCTTCCGCCCGATTTTCTCAGAGGTGTCTCATTTGTGATGTCAGTCCGAGAAACGGGAATTTTCCCCGCGTCATTTGATGCCATGTCACTGAGGATGTTCGCGGTAACGGAGCAGTCTGCTCAAAGATGCTTTTGAAAAATAAGAACCGTCTTCAGACAAATAAAAATGCCGAAGGGGGGACTCGAACCCCCACGCCCGTGAGGACACTGCGCCCTGAACACAGCGTGTCTACCAATTTCACCACTTCGGCATGAACGCGAACGGTCTCGCGTCAAACAGGCCTATAATATATCGTCATCAGCGAAAAAATCAACCGGAATATGCCGGAGGAAGAAAGATTTTTGTAGCATAAACCGGTGGGAAAGCGCAACTATAGCTCAACCTGCCGGTTAAAAGCCCGGCCAACCGTATGGTCTCCGGCAAAGAAACCGACACCGAAACTGAAATCCGTCGCCGGGACAGGTATGGTTCGTGTCAGTACAAAAATATCTCCTTTTTCCCAGGATTTGGTTTCAGGCTCGGCGACAAAATCGTAATTGAGCATCGTCCCCACATCATCCGGGAACAGGTGCAAAAAGACCCGGTAATCCCGACGGATATCCCGTTCGGCGCGAACTGCGAAGAACATGTACAGGCTGTCATTGTCAGTCATCATCTCGCATGCCATAAGGCTGATCTCATTGTCGAAACGATGAGGCTTGTCGGTTGTTTTGATTGTCCTCCACCCGGACCAGTCGGCGCCGGCATAGCGCGAAACAAGCTCGTCACCATCGGAATCGAGATAACCCATCAACACTCGGGCCTTCGCCAGAAACAGCAAGCTGTCACGGGGATTCGATTCCGGATAAACTCGTTCCGGATAATCCGGAGGGGGTGCAAGAACGGCGAACAAATGTTTCCTGCTTTCCTTATGAAAAAGCCGGTGATCGTCAAACTGCGGCGGCTGGAATTTCAGCACCCTTGATTTATGCTTATTGGGATAATTACTTAGCGAAACATAGATCTCATAATGATTTTTGTGCATTCGCGGCATGAAATAGTCGACGGGATCGAAGATATTGTGACGCAAACCGACCGCGAGAAGATAAATATCCCGCGCATGGAACTGGTAGAGCAATGTCAGCAGGTTGTAGCGCCGGTTAAACTGTGCGGTTGGATTGGAATAATGCTGATTGGCCGCAATAAAGGAATATACCGGGAAAAACGCAAACAGCTCCTCATATCCCGTTAAAAACACACTCCCCGCCCTTTGTAACATGGAAACACGGTCGTCGTAGTATGATGGGAATTTGGCGGTACGCGATGTTTTTATCCTGGGATTTTTCGCAAAACCGTTAAAGGCATTCAAAAAGAACAACAGAAACATCGCGACAATCAACGGTATCGCATAAGAAGCCTTACGGCGCATTTTCCCGGCGCGCAATAAACGCGCCAGAAACATGCCAATCATCGGCCCCGCGAAAGCCAGAACGAATTCATTGGCCTTGATAAGGTTAACCGGGCGATGTAACGCTCCCAGAACCGCCCCTATAAAATAATAAATGATGATGGTTGCAATCAGCAATAACAATGCACGGTACAAGGCTTGATGTCTCCTGACAAATACCTGATACAGAGCAACCAGCGTTAACAGGCCGGGAATCGAAAACTCGACAAATTTAAAGGCAATTCCGGTACTACTAAGGTGATGCCACTCCTGCTGGGCGGCATCCGACCCGTAATTCAGCATTCCCAGAATCAACGGGAACCAAAAAGGCGCACTGAAAATGGCTGCACTGACCAAAATACCCCAGGCTTGCCGGAGACGGCAGGTGATTCCGAATACATGAACGGCATGGCGTTGGAAAATAGTCCGGCCCACCAGCAACAAACCACCGATGAAAAACGGATAATAATAAGTCATGAAAATCGCGCCACCGATCGCCCCACCCCAAAAATAATACTTCCAGTCAGCTTTCGGCCTTCGCACCTGCTCAACGAAATACAACCACCAGGGGATAAAAAAACTGTTCGCCAAAAACGCGTGCGGCCCATGAAATGGTATATTCTTTCCGACCGAATAGAACAGAAATGTACACATCGTCACCAGTAACGCTTGCATCGGCGAAACCAGTTTCCGCCAGAATGCATACAGCACTATAGGACCGAACAGGTAGATCAGCATCGTGCCGATCTTGATCATCTTGAAGGCCTCGACCGAAAATATGCGAGCATACAGCGATAGAAGAAAATAGTACACCGGAGGGTAAAACGCCGGAAGATCTTTGTAGTAAAAATCGGGCCACCCCACAAACGTGATAAACTTGGTAAGCATGGCGGTGCGGAACTTCTGATCGCCCCAGTAGGCATTGAAGCCGAACAGCGTTCCGTCAAGTATCAGGCAAACCGCAATAAACCCGTACAGTGAGAACATCGTTATTAGCAGGCGTGACTTCAATTGCCGGTTTACGCTCGAACACCATACCACCACGACCACCAAAAAGAAAGCCAGTGCCCAGGCATCGAGCCAAATACAATCCGTTATCAGGAGTTCGTCACTGTATATTTTCTGCGGATGGGAATAAATGAACAGGTACAGGCCAAACAAAACCAGCAGTACCATCGACATAAGAACCGGGATATACGGTCGGTAGTTGGATAACATTGTCTTAATCTTCATACCCTTAAGACCTCATCATGTGTTAAGTTCCATCGCTGATATCCCCGGTAAAATTGACGACAAAGGTGTTCCCCGGAACATATTGACCATGGAAAAAACCGATTGATAAAGAAAAATCCCCGCCGCCAATTGGAATGCTTCGAGCCAGCAGGTTAATATCTCCGTTTTTCCAGGTTCGGGTTTGTGGTTCAGGTGAAAAATCATAATTCTGCATCGTCCCCCCATCATCCGGGAACAGGTGCAAAAATGTCCGGTAATCCCTGGAGATATTTCGTTCGGCATAAACCACGAATACCAATAGCAGGCTGTCAGCCTTTTTTATTGCATTACATGACAGAAGTGTCAATTCATTCCCAAAGGTGTGCCCATCATCGGATTTAAGTAGTTCCCGCCGCCCAATCCTATCCTGTCCCACATATGAGGCCAGCATGCTTTGGCCGGCCGCATCCAACGATTGCGCTACATAATCAACCCATCCGGCATAGATGTCATCGGTGGCATAACGATGTGCACCGTCATGGGTCGAGTTCGGAGCCGGAGAGATATCAACCACCCGATACATGTTATCCCCGGAGAGCGGGACAAACCGGGTGGTGTCGGAAAAGAGTGACACCGGAAAAGACAGAGTTTTGGAAACAAAGCGATCGGGATAATTGCTCACGGCGGCATAGAATTCGAAGTTATCACCCTGGCGACGCGGCATTATGACGTCAACCGGATCGTAGACATTATGCCTCAGGGCCAGATGCACCAGGTACGGATCATCAATTTCCTTCAGGGTATACAAGAAGCGATAGCGATTCATAAACTGTCCCGCCGGATGTGAATAGTGCTGATTGATTGAAAAGAAATTGTACACCGGGTAAAACGCCTGCAACTCCTCCACACCGGTTAAGAAAACCGCTCCGGCCAGACGATTCATTTCGGCCGGGTCGGCATGGAAGGTCGGCACGGTGGCCTTGCGAGCGGTCCGGGTTGCACCATGTTTGGCAATCCCGTTACTGCTGTTTAGCAGAAACAGCAGAAGAAATGACGCCAGGACTGGCACCGCCAGACGAGCCTTCTTGATTATGCCGGATCGGCGTAACAGACCTGCCAGCATCAATCCCACAAATGGCCCCGCCAACATGGAGACAAACTCACGGGCCTTAATGACAATAATCGGCTTTTGCATGGCCCCGAGCACGATTCCGATAAAACAGAATAAAAAGGCCGCGCCGACAAGCAACAACAGTTCGCGGTATTTGGGATTATAATGATGACGAAGAGCATAGTACAACGCCGCGAGATACACGACACCGATAATCGAGAAATCCTGGAACCGAAACAGAATACCGGTGCTGTCCGCATGATGCCATTCCTGCTGGGCGGGATCGGCTCCAATCGAGACCATCGACCAGACCAGTGGCAACCAGAAGGGAGCACTGAATAGAGCCGCCGCCAGCAATACGCCCAGGGCGCGGCCGGGATGCCAGTTGCGCCCCACATTGAGACGCCATCTGCCCCGCACAACGGTCCGAACCAACCAGAGCAGGCCACCGACAAAAAAAACATAATAGTACGTCATGAAAATCAAACCGCCAATGACCCCACCGGCAAGATAATATGTCCATCGGTATTGCGACGGGGGACGCACCTGCCCCACGTAATACAGCCACCACGGCACAAAAAAAATGTTGGCGAGAAAGGCATGCGGAAAGGCATACATGGCGAGCATTTCCGCCGAACAAAACAGAAACGTACAGATCGTAACCAGCGCCGCCGCAAACGGCGTAACCAATCGACGCCAGAGACAATACAGCAGGCCGGGACCGATGAGATATATCAATAATGTTCCGACCTTGATCATCTTGAAGGCTTCGACCGAGAATAATCGTGCATACAGCGAAAGCAAATAATAGTACAACGGCGGATAAAAAGCCGGCAGGTCTTTGTAGTAAAAATCGGGCCAGCCCGCAAATGTGATAAATTTGAGAATCATGGCGGTGCGGAATTTCTGATCCCCCCAATAGGCGTTGAAACCAAACGGTGTCCCGTTAAAAGTCAAACTCACCATGACCACGCCATAAATGGAAAACAGCCCCACCAGTATGCCGGCCTTCCATCTCCAGCTCAGGCGGGAAATCCAGATCAATATCACCGCGATAAAAAAACCGAGCGCCCAGGCGTCCAGCCAGATACAATCGGTGATAAGCAGTTCTTCATTGAATGTTTTGGATGGCAACGCATATGTAAACAGGTACAGGCCAAGGCAACAGAATGCAAAAATAAAGATCAAGGCCGGGATGGACTTCTGTATTGATTCCGGGTATTTCATAACGTGTCTTGCCGGTAACCAAGGTAATAATCATGACCGGGCAATGTCAATGCAATAATATTCGGGGCGAAAACAACTGGCGCTAATAATGTTTAATACCCTTATTATGGAAACCGGTCCAAAGACATGAGAGAGCTGGGAGTGTTACTGTTTAAGCGGTTATGCAAGCGCGTGAACACGCGATTTATGTCCGGCGACGGCCATATTGTGCTGGTCATTTTTCTGATCGCGTTTGGCCTGCGGTTCGGAATGTTGATGGCCACCCTTGATCAGGCCCCACTTGCGGATATCGCCGCGCATCCGTCCGATTCACCGGAATATATCCAACTGGCCGAAGACTTCGCCCGCTTTGACCTCACCCATGAAAACATCCTCTACATGGTCGGTTTCGGCTATGCCCTGTTTCTGACCTCGGTCTTTTTATTATCGGGCCACAGCCTTCTCTTCGCGCTGATCGTGCAAATCCTTCTGGGATCGCTCGCGACGGTACTAATCTACAAAATCACCCTGCGCTTGTTAAAACGGCCCTTTGTCGCCGTGGTCGCCGCCCTGATCAACGCCACCTCGTTTACCTCGATGATCCTGAGTATCTCGTTTCTCAGCGATACGGCCTTTTTCTTCCTCCTCGCACTGTCGGTCCACCTCTTTCTGGAAAGCCTGAAAAAACCAAAACTGGGTCGACTGTTATTGATGGCCGCCCTGATCGCACTGGCCGCGGTCACCCGGTCGGTCGGGCAATTCCTGCCGCTACTATTCGCGATCGTCGCCCTGCTGACTCCCGCACGCTATTTCTCGGAATCAAAGACCCGTGGCGTAGCCTATATTGGAGTCACCATGGCGCTGGCGTTAATGCTGATTTCCGTTTGGGCCCTTCGCAATTACAGCGTTCACAACACCTTCACCGTCGCCGGAACCGGCATCGAGGCCGCCGGGAAATATCTCGGGGCGCGGGTCGCGGCAAACATATCCGATTCACTGACCACCGCCGACTACCAGGCAATATTTAACCGGGAAATGACTGACAACGGTCGGCTGACTCTCACGCCCAGGCAAAGACATGACTGGTACTTCAACAAATTGACCGAACTGTTTCGAGCCGATCCGATCCTCTTTGGGAAAACTTATCTCTCAATCATCGGGTACAATATTCTGGCGTACGATGACAACTATCATTACCGCCTGCCCGACTACCGTCCGCAACTGGGCTGGTGCATCAACCTCTGCAGAAAACTCGGGATTAATGTCATCTTTTTTTTCATAACCATGTCCGGGCTGGCGATTCTGATATATCGTAAACAGGTGGATGCCGGCATCCTGCTGGGAGCACTGTACTTGTACTTCGCGATCCCGTCGGGATTCACCTTCTGGCAGGGCTCACGCATATTCTACCCCGCCCAGCTGGCCGGGGCTGTCTTCATCGCGATTGTCCTGGAACTGTTCTGGAGCGGACTGGCGCAACGAATCAGGCGTTAACCGCGCGCAAATCGTGACCGCACGGCCCGATAACCAAACACCAGCGCATATGCAATAAGAATCGACCAGGAAATCAAACCCGGGTAAAATATCCGTTGTCCCTGTTGCACCGTGAATCCCGAGAAAAAGGCAAAATACCCCCAGAGACAAAGCAGGACCAGCAATAAGCCGCGTTTACGTTCACGGTACACCAGCACCGCGCCGATAATGGCCAGCACCGTGAAATGCCATCCCCAGGCGGAGTTGCTGTTACGACTGGCATTGGCCAAAATTACTTTGGCGGTTGTGAACGGATGCGCCGATGCCAGCGACAGGAACAGGTCACGCTTGCACATCACCCGGGAGGTATACATGGCATCGGATTCATGAGCATCCATGCAGGAATCCACCGTCACCAGGTACGCCCCCAGGGCATCTTCGTACGACTTTCCCTCCAGATCCGCGCTGACCAGCGCCGCCATCTTCAGAAAACTGTCCGGACCCGCCAGGGCAAGATACCGAAAACCATACACCTGCTCATTGCGATGTATCCACAGGCCCAGCAACAATACCATGAGTAGCGTCGACAGCAGGGGCCATTTCAACCGGCGCACCACGGACGCCGGTGATGACCGGCCGCTTCGCGGGGCGCGCACCAACACCATCACAAACAGCATGACAAACATGAACTGCCCCATCGAGCGCGTCAGCGCCGCCCCGGTCAACAGGAGCACGGCCAAGATATATGAAACCGCTTTCGATGACCGTATCGCCCGATCGAAAAGCAACAGCCCCGCGATTGTCAGCACCATATACGGGACATCCGAGCGTAACTTCGTCGCCAGCGAAATGGATATCGGCAACAGCGCCACCAATCCTCCCGCTACCAGGCCGACCGCGCGATGCTCTGTCCAGCGAACAGCCAGCATTGCCATCAAGACCGCTCCCAATGCGCCCAGGACGATTTGGAACAACAACAGCGCCACCGGATTGATCCCAACCGGCACCATCAGAATCGCCAGCAAGACCGGATATCCCGGCCCAAAGATCAATACACCTTTGGTCTGGAATTCAAAACCGTCACGGATCGCGATTGCGGCCCGGTAGTAATTTTCGATGTCCTCGTCCAACAATGACAGGTGCTCAACCCCCACCCGGTTGACAACCATAAACAAATACACCAGACGGACCACCAGGGCCAGGGCAAAAAGAATCACATACGGGTTTCGCCCGATGTGAACAATGCTGTCACGGATTCGCTGTCTCATACCGGTCTTTCCTCACGGTGAATTGGTAAAGGTAACAGTCACCACGGAAGCGGGCAAGAACTATCTTGCCGCAAAAAAAAAGCCGCCCGAAGGCGGCTTGGTCATATGGTAAGTATGTTCTTGTGATTAATTCAGGTAGGCTCGGAGCGATCGACTGCGCGATGCATGACGAAGACGGCGGATTGCCTTTTCCTTGATCTGGCGAACCCGTTCCCTTGTCAGTGAAAACCGCGCGCCGATTTCCTCCAGTGTCAGCGCCTTTTCATGATTCAACCCGAAATACAGGCTGATCACTTCCGCCTCACGAGGCGTCAGCGTATCAAGCGCCTTTTCAATCTCCATCTTCAATGAGTGTTCCAGCAATTCCTCGTCGGGAGCCGGCTGGTACTCATCCTCCAGAATATCGATCAGGGAATTATCTTCCGAGATCGAAAACGGAGCATCCAGCGAAAGATGCGAATTGGAAATTTTCAGGGTGTCAGAAACTTCCATTTCGGACAGGTCCAGTTCTCGCGCTATTTCATCGGGCGACGGCTCACGGCCAAGCCCCTGTTCTAACGAGCTGGACACCTTTCCGATTTTGTGAAGGGTTCCGACCCTGTTGAGCGGCAGGCGAACGATACGACTCTGCTCGGCCAGCGCCTGCAGAATCGCCTGTCGAATCCACCAGACGGCATAAGATATAAACTTGAACCCTCTGGTTTCATCGAAACGTTTGGCCGCCTTGATCAGTCCGATATTGCCCTCGTTGATCAAATCGGCCAGGGATAAACCCTGATTTTGATACTGTTTCGCAACCGAAACGACGAAACGCAAATTGGCCTTGGTTAATGCTTCCAGGGCATTTTTCGAGCCCTGCTTGATTTGTTTGGCCAACCGCACTTCCTCATCAGCATCAATGAGTGGGGTTTCTCCTATTTCACGGAGGTACAGATCCAAAGATCTGTCTTCGTCGCGGTATTTTAACGATTGTTTAGCCACGATGAATGATTATTCCTCCTTCTCGGACAATGGGTTCTGATGTGAGCTCAAGGCCGAATCGCCTTGTACTCAATTGACCCCCTGGGATCGACCAGCAGAACAGGAATCGCTTTTTTCATATCCCGTATACTCTGTGCGGCAGACTGCAAATCGTCCAGGTTTTTTACTTCAAGGTTATTAACCTGCGTTATAATGGAACCGGGCATGATATCGGCGCGGTAGGCCGACGAACCACGGCTCACTCTATTAATGTACACGCCCGGAAAATAATCAGATCCTATTTGACGGGCGATATTTTCAGAATAGGTCATCAGCTCCATCCCCAGCCAGGTCGCCGGTTGATCGGGAAGCGGCGTCCCCCCGGCATAATTGGCCAGGTACTCGTCACGATCGATAATGGTTGCCTGGACTCGCTCGGCTTTCCCGCCACGAACCAGATCAATATCGGACATCTGGCCCTTCGTGGCCGTCGCGATCAACACGCTGAACTGCCCCAGGTCAAGAATCTCCTGGTTGTTAAAAGTCGTTAGAATATCGCCACTCCGAATGCCGGCTTCGTCCGCCGGTGATCCGGTGAAAACCGAGTCGATATAAACCCCCTTGACCGCCGGCAAATTGTTGCTTTTCGCCCGGGCCTGGGTCACTTCCGACAGCCAGACTCCCAGCCAGCCCCGGCTGACCTCGCCGGTGGCAATCAAATCGGGCACAATCGCCCGCGCGATATTGATCGGAATGGCAAACCCGATGCCGACCGAACCGCCCGTCGGCGATGAAATCGCCGCGTTAACACCGATCGCCTCACCTCGCAAATTGATTAGCGGGCCACCCGAGTTTCCGGGATTGATCGAGGCATCGGTCTGAATGTAATCCTGATACCGCGGGGTGTCATTGCCAAAACGGAGATTACTGCGCCCCTTGGCCGAAATTACTCCGACCGTCACCGTGCGATCCAGTCCCACCTGCGGGAAGGGATTGCCGATTGCAATCGCCCAGTCACCAACCCTGATTTCATCCGAATTGCCGAATGGGATAAAGGAAATCTTCTCTTCCGGGTCAACCTTCAGCACCGCCAGATCGGTCTGAGGATCGGTGCCGGCCACTCGCGCTTCATACATGTAACCGGTTGACGTTCGCACCACCACCTGGTCGGCGTTGCTGATCACGTGATTGTTGGTCAAAATATATCCGTCCTCGCGGAAAAAGAATCCCGAGCCGTACGACGTTTGCGGTTCACGTGGAACCTGGAAAAAATGCCAGAAGATATCATCATAGGCGTTATGGCTTCGATTGGATGTCGCGGAGATATTCACCACCGCGCCCTGGACATGATCGACGGTGTTTACGAAGGGGGAATAGTATTGACCGTCATCACCCTTGACAACCGGAACATTACCATACGACAGGTCAGCCGCGGCCCTTGGGTTCAATTCCAGATTGGATGCAATGATAACTCCAAGGATTATGAAAAATGCCGCAGAAACAAAAAAATACCGATACCTGACCCCTAAAGGACGGCGAGATCTCCCGTTCAACTTTTCTCCTCCAAAGTGGCTAGCCAATTAATATAAGCCCCTTAATTATTTTTGTCAATACAAAATCTCTACGCAATTTATTCTTTGTTCAATATACTTTTTTACTGTTTTCGACAAAAAAAGTTTCAATCGGCGTTTTTCGGCAAACTTCGCTGAAATCAAAGAGTTACTCAACAAACCCCGACCCGTGTCACATTGTGAACACGAACATTGACTTTTGGCATTGATAAAAGTATGTTTTTAAGTTATGGCTCGTATGCAAACATGTGAAATTCTGACGGTTTTGGGCAATCGTCTTTATCAAAAAGGACTGGTAACCGCCACCGACGGAAATCTCTCATGCCGCCTTGACGACGGCCGAATTGTCATTACCGCCTCCGGCACCGAGCTGGGGCGGCTGGATGACCACGATTTTGTCGTCTTGTCACCCGAAGGCGAGCTTTTGTCCGGCTCGAAAAAACCATCATCCGAATTCCTGATGCACCTCGCGGTCTACCGCGAACGCCCCGATATCGGCGCCTGTTGCCATGCGCACCCACCGTATGCCACCGCCGCGGCGGTGACCGGAAACGGCCTGCCGAACGGCATCCTGCCGGAGATTGTTCTTTTCGTGGGTGACATTCCCCTAACCGCCTATGCCCCGACCGGAACCGATGCCGTTCCCCGGGCGCTAATGCCATACCTGGCCGATCATCAGGCTTTCCTGCTTCGCAATCATGGCGTCCTGACCATTGGCACCGATCCCGCCCAGGCATATAATCGCATGGAAGCTGTTGAACATTTTGCTCGAATTGTCTATATTGCGAATCACTCCGGTGGTCCGATCCCGCTTGACGAGACGGAGATACGGCGGCTGAGAGAAATAAGGAAGTCACTACATTCAGGATGAAGACTCAATGATTAAAAAGATCGTTCTCGACAAAGCCGACCGACTCTACCATTTCCCCTTTGATCTGGAGGAGTTTTTCCCCAAACGAACCCTGCGGACCATTGATAAACGTTTCCCACTAATCGACCTCGGACGTTTTCAATGGCCGGTTACCGGCGAACTCCCCCCACCAACTGCAACCTGTAATAAACTGGCCACCCCGGACGACCTCAATCAGGTCAAACAGGCGATATCGCAATGGCTCAAAACCGAATTCGGTTTGCGCGCAATATCCGCCAAGGAAATCTACATCGGACAGGGCATCCGGCGCATGCTCCTGGACCTCTGCCTGGCGTTTGTGGAATACGGTGACGTCGTCCTCTATCCCGAACCCGGCATACCCTTTTATAAACGGCAGGTAATTACCGCCGACGGGGTTCCGGTTCCCTACCCGGTCTCGGAACGCACCGGCTACAAACCATCGACCAAAAAACTTGCGACCAAGCTCGGCGGAACGGCCAAGATTTTCATCCTCAATAATCCTCACAATCCATCCGGAGCCATGCTGGACGGAACCGACCTGGCCGCACTGGTGCGGGTCGCTTCAAGGGAAAACGTCTTCATTGTCAACGATGCCGCCTACTGCTCGCTGGCCGAGGAGAAATACGTTTCATTGCTGTCGGTCCCCGGCGGCGCCAAAGTCGGGCTGGAATTATTCTCCGTGCCCTATGCCTTCGGCCTGCCGTATATTCCAATGGGTATTGCGGTCGGTCCTCCCTCGGTTATCAGCGGCATGGAAACTATGGGCCGATCCATCGGGAATATCATCCCCCGGGCCTGGATCGGACCAACCATTAATGCCGTCGAAAATTATCCCTCCCCCGCGCTCAACGAGGCAATTAAAGCCATCAACCGCTCCCGTCTGGAAGCGGAACAACTGGTGGAGCAATTCGGCTGGCAAATGGTTCATCAAAAGTCAACTCCCTTTGTCTGGATTAAAATCCCCGGGCGAAGACAGACCAATCCCCTGGCCCAAACCCTGCTCAAACGTAAAGGCATCCTGGCCCTACCCGGTAATGCCTTCGGAGAAAACGGCGAGGGGTACTTCCGGCTCTCGCTGACCGCCTCGGTTGAAGACTTCCGGGCCGCCGCCAAACGCCTGTCCAAACGCCTGTCCAAACGCATGACCATTTTGCCAAAAACGGGAGCATAAGGTGGACGTAATCAGACTCAACAACATGGTCTTTTATGGTTATCACGGCGTCAGTGCCGCCGAGAAGGAAACCGGGCGACGTTTTGAGGTTGACTGCGAGCTGGAAGCCGATCTGGCCCCTTCCGGGCAGTCCGATTCCCTGACCGACACCGTCGACTATGTCGCCGTCTATAACAAAATTCGTGAAATAGTTGAGGGAAAGGCGTTTTCTCTGGTGGAAAGCCTCGCTACCACCATCGCTGATGAAATCCTGCGTGATTTCCCCGTCTTTGCCATAAAACTGCGGGTGCGCAAAATAACCCCTCCCATTCCCGGAACTATCGACAATATCGAAATTGAAGTTGTTCGCCGACAGCCTGATGCCGAGAAGATATTGTCCGATACTAAGGAATAGGAGAAAGGAGTTTATATGCCAAGCACCATTTATCTTTCACTCGGTTCGAATCTCGGCGACCGCGAACAAAATCTGGTCAAAGCCATTAGCCTGATTTCGGAAATGGAAGGATTCGAAACCATTGCCCTCTCACCGATCTTTATCAGCGAGGCGGTCGATATGGACGAGGGCGCTCCGACCTTTTTCAATATGGTCATCAAGGGCGACTACAATTACCGACCGGCGGAACTGCTGGACAACCTGGAAGCAATCGAGCGGCAACTCGGCCGCACCGACAAGGGATTATGCCAGCCCCGACCAATTGATATCGACCTGTTACTCTTCGGTGATGAGATCATCGAAACCGAACGGCTTTCAGTCCCGCACCGCAAAATGCTTGAGCGCCCGTTCGTGCTCGCGCCGTTGATGGAAATTGCGCCGGAAATCACTCACCCGGTAACCGGCGAATTAATTAAAACATACTACGATGATGATGAATGCGACAAGCTGGTAATATACAAGGAATTTAGCCGAATACATGTATGAACCGAATTATATCGCCATTGAAGGCGTCATAGGCGCAGGGAAATCGACTTTTTCAAAAATGCTGGCCGAGCGAATCGGCGCCGAACTCGTCCTCGACCAGGCGATGGATAATCCCTTCCTGGTCGACTTTTATAAAAGTCGGAAACGATACGCCTTCCCGACCCAGTTGTTTTTTCTCCTGACCCGCTATCAGCAACAGCAGGGCCTCATCACCCGCGATTTGTTCGCACAAAAAATCGTGGCCGACTATGCCTTCGGGCGTAACCAGGTCTTCGCCTCGGTGACCCTCAGCCAGAGGGAACAGATTCTATATAACAAGATGCTTCCCCTGCTCACCGCCGATATTCCCAAACCCGACCTGGTGGTTTACCTGCAGGCCTCAGCGCCCATCCTCATGGAACGCATTCGCCGTCGCAATCTCGGATTCGAGCGGGCGATTGCCAACGACTACATCGAACAACTCAACGAGGCCTTCAACTATTATTTCTTCCACTACACCGATACACCACTGCTGGTGGTCAAAACCGATGAAATCGACTTTGTGCAAAATCCCGAAGACTTCGATAACCTCGTCGATATCATCAATAAACCGGTTTCCGGAAAGAAATACTACGTGCCGGCGGGATCCGTGGTATAGGAGAAACGGTCATGGCTGACAGATCGAAACGCAAAAATATCACCATCACGAAATTCGTCGATAAAAAACACAAGGGCGAAAAAATCGCCGTGCTCACCGCCTATGATTTCTTTACCGCCCGTTTTCTGGACAGCGCCGGGGTCGATGCCATCCTGATCGGTGATTCGGTCGGCATGGTTATCTACGGCGAAAAAAATACCCACCCGGTTACGATGGAGATAATGCTGGCCCACACCCGGGCCGTCGCCAAAGCCGAACCGGCCGCGCTGGTGATTGCCGACATGCCGTACATGTCCTATCAGCCGTCACTCAAAACCGCCGTCACCAACGCCGGGCGGTTTGTGGCTGAAGCCGGTGCGGAAACGGTCAAACTCGAGGGCGGGATTGAGATGGCGCCAACCGTCAAGCGCATTGTCGAGTGCGGTATCCCGGTTATGGGGCACCTCGGTATGACCCCCCAGTCGGTGCACCGTTTCGGCGGAGCGAAAGTGCAGGGACGGCAGGACAACTCCCGGCAGTACCTGCTGGAATCGGCCCAGGCTCTTGAAGAGGCCGGCGCCTTTTCCATGGTGCTGGAGCTGGTGCAATCCGACACTGCCGATCAAATCACCAAAGCCGTCTCGGTTCCGACCATCGGCATCGGCGCCGGAAAAAACTGCGACGGACAGGTGCTGGTTATCAACGACATTACCGGCATGTACGACATCTTCAAACCGAAATTCGTCCGGCGTTATGCCGACCTGGCCTCGCTCATCGAGAAAGCCGCATCGGAATTCGTCGCCGATGTCAAGTCCGGCGAGTACCCCTCCAAAGACGAATCATTCGAATAGACGTCGGCAGTTTAGGTACCGCATCTCCCGGTTTCTTCCTTAAAAATCATAAGTCGATAAAAATATATTGCCAAACGTGGTTTTGGTGTTCTACCTTGTTGAATAACAACTGAACTGAATAGTCTTGAGACGAAGGGAGAGACCATGCCAAAGAAAACACTGCTATCATGCCTGATCCTGTTCACCGCCTTAATCCTGATTACCTGCGGCCAGGCATCGGACCAAAAAGTCGATACCACCGACACGGCCGAGGCGGAAACCGCCCTGACCGAAACCGCGACACCAGCCGAGACTCCCTCGCTGTTGGCCGAGTGGAATCAGCTTCCCAAGGGCGAAAGCCCCGGCGGCGGGTTGATTATTCGCGATGATGGCACCTATACCCGCTGGGACGATCACCCGGATGTGAAGGGCGCCTCGGTAACCGGGCCGTATGAAGTCGATCTGGCTGTCACGCCCCACACGCTTGATCTCTGTGTCGGTGAATGCGGCGCTCCCGGTTCGGAATGGACCACCCTCTTTTGCATCTTTCAATTACACGGTGCCGACACGCTGGAAGTGCGCTTTGCCCCGGACGGCAACCGCCGCGATGCTTTCGTGGGTGAAACCGACCAGGACACCTACTTCTACACCCGCAAAGCCGAAGCCCCGGCGAAGGAGTAGATATCAGAATATTCAAAGGGCGAAATAGTAAGATTTCGCCCTCAACTTAAATACTCATGTATATAGTAATGTTCTACACGACATAAAGCGGGGATGTTATGATGAGATATATTTTTAGTATTTTGTTTGTAATCGTTTTCCTCCTGAATATTCAGATTCCCGTAAGAGCACAAGAAACCATAAACACCGAAAAGAAAATTCAAAATGCCATTGACCTTGTAGCATCTGGCTTGACAGAAGATGGCAAGAGTTTCTTGATTCACCTTTTACATGATGATATTGATAATGAATTTAATATGAATATCCGGCTTGTTCTAAGTGCAATTTGTTATCAAGAAGAAGATTTCGACTGTGTTATGTACCACTGGGACAAAATAATCAATGAGGCCCCGGAATCAAAAGAAGCAAAGACTGTAAGAGATTTAAAGTCGCACTTCGAGTTTTTTGCATCTACCAGTATTAACGCCTGGAACAAAGATATAGGCTTTCTAAATGAATTGTTAACCTCTCGTAGGTTTTGGACTTACCAAAGCCCTGATTATAAAATGAAATGGGAGGATCTAAAGGATCCTTACCTTGCAATTGAATATATTAACAACTTGATCACAAAATATGAATCAGACAGCCCAAAATTGGTGATACTCCTTTTCGAAAAGTTCCTACTGACTGCAGGCTATAACATGGAAGACTACGGTTTTTTAAGCACGAAGGTAATTTCGGACAAGAACGAAAGAAAACGCCTTAAGGACTTTTACCTACAAAGTTGTATTGAAATCTCAAAGGTACTCAAAGACATTCCTGGCGGGGAGTCTTTCTATATACATTCTCAGTTTTTGCTTGGTGTAATGACATCCGGCCATAAATTTCTCAGTTCAAAAATAAAACTTAATGAGCAATCCGCCTTCTTTTTTCATAATGTTTTAAAAGCAACTGAAGGCGACCTCACAAACCCATATCGTATTTTCTCATCAATATGGTTGGAGGAATATTATAAAAAAATAGGTAATGGCAATCGCTAAATTCCCTCTGGCAATCTGAAATATCCCCAAAATAAAAACGGCAGGAGCCAATTCGGCTCCTGCCTTTCACATGCCTTTTTAAATTTCTCTCTACGGGCACGGCGGCGGCGCGTCTCCCGATGGTGAACCGTAGATATAATCGATTAGATACAGGATATCCAGAAGGTTAATCGCGGCATCGCTGTTAACATCCCCCTGCTCGAACGGATCCGGCGCCGGACCCGGAGGAGAACTATACAGGTGGTCGACAAGATATAACGCATCCAGCAAGTTGACACTGCCATCGGTGTTGCAGTCACCGCAACAGGTATAGACATCGAAATACATGGTGCAAAAAGTCGAATCGATATTGTGGTCATATACCGCCACCACCACTTCATAGACCGCCTCGCCGTCATCGCCCGAATCGGTAAACGTCACCAGCCCCCTCGTCGCGCTAAGCGTCGCCCGCCCATCGGCGTTATTATCGAAAACATAGGTCAGCGGATCGCCATCGGGATCATCAGCCGTCAATGCCACTTTCACCGCCGTTCCGATACAAACCCCGATAGTATCACCGCAGGCGCTGTAGATCGTCGGGCGGTGATTGAGGATATGTACATTGAAATGGCAGGCTGTTTTTTCCACCGTATAACAAGACACCGGATGATACATGGTTCCAATTATTATCGACACTTCATGCATCCCCAAGATACTGCTATCGGGCGATAATGACCATAGAACTTCACCGATTTCAGGTGACGAGTCGATGATCTCCACTGATCCCAAGTCGGTAATCGCTTCAGCAAGTTCTTGTTGGCAGAGAGCTACTGTCTGCAATGGAAGTTCGATATTTTCATCCAAACGGACAACAAAATCGGAAGATGATGGACAATCAACAAACCACGGCGGCGGACAGGCAACCCCCACATCACCACAATACGGTCCGCCGAATGGACCGGAGAGAGGCGACCAGAGCCAGTCATGAGCGGGACTGGAATGGGCAATGGAGTCAACACATAAATGACGTATTTCTCCCAGGCTACCGCCATAAACATCAAAATGCAACACATAAACCAACTGCTCACCGATATCATCAGACCAGCCGGGGCAACCGGTAATGGGAATACAGGTAGTTGTATGGTTGAAAGTATCGGGAAGATGCCCGTCCCAGGATTCCGGACTAAAGATATTAATGTCATTTACTTGCGGGAAAAAATCGCCATTGGGTCCAAATTCTTCGTGAATTACAAGCGCCCCGCCGGTTTCCGGGGCACCGCCATAATCAATCCAGTTGAGTGAGTCCACATCGCCATAAATCATGATGGGTATACTATAACCCATCCGTGCCTCTTCACCCGGAGTATTGTGCATGTAAATCCGTATTTCATTATCGCATCGTTCCATCGTGGGCGTGCCACCATTATCCCAAGCATACGAAAACTCCACGCGAAAATCGACCCCGTTCGCCATCCCGGCGCACAGCAACAGTAAACCGGACAGAATCATAACATATTTCATAGCCGTTCCTCCCTTTAAGCTAAAATTTTCGCTTTGTATTTGGATGAGCTGTTTTACCTCATCAAAAAAATAAGACCTTTATGACACTCCGCAATTTATGGAGTTATCATTCTACATATAAGATAAGAGGGGGGGGAAATCTGTCAAGGATTAAATTGTGTTAAGATAAGGGCCGATATCGCTTCGGATGTCGATTTTCTACTGTTGCAAATATGGTGCTTATTTCATCAGATACGCTATCACCGTGGCGGCGATCGCGGCGATGCCGATTGATCCGAAGATTATGGCCTGCTTGATCCGTTGTTTGCGGACCCGTTCGCGGTCCTGGGCGCTGTGGTCAACCCGTTTGACTTTGGGTTTGTTGAGTCCTTCCTGGTAAGCCTCCCAGTCCTTGAGCAGACCCTCGGCGTCGTCATACCGTTGTGAGATACGTAACGCCAGCATCTTCTTGATAATCTTTTTAATGCCTTCGGGGATGTCTTTTTGCAGATCGCCGAGATAAAGCTGGCTGGCCCGATCGTACACCGGGTTCTTGCCGACCAGCATTTGGTACAATATTACCCCGAGGGCATAGATGTCGCCCTGCTTGCTGGTCTTCTTTTCCGGCGGAGCATACCAGTTTTTGTCCATCAGGCTGTAATGCGGAGGCAGGCCGAAATCGGCCAGGCGCACCTCGTTTTCACCGGTGAAAAGGATATTCGACGGCCGCAGGTTGCCGTGCATGATCCCCACCCGGTGGGCGTGTTCGAGCGCGTCGACCGCCGGGATGATAATCTCGAGCGCACTGTCGAGCGAATAGGTTTTCACCATGCGGTCGGCCAGCGATCCGCCCGGTGCATACTCCGTCATGAGGACCATCTTCCTGGCATCGCCGCCCGCGCCAATAATCTTGGTTATATTTTTGTGCCCGGCATTGCGAAGAATCCGCGCCTCTTTCAAACCGGCGTCGGATCGCTCCCGGGTTTTGATGACGTACAATTGATGATTGTCCCGGTGTTCCACCAGCACCGTCGAACTATGCTTGGTTTCTTTCAGCGTTTCCAAATACCGGCATTTACCGACAAAGGAATCCGAAACCGCGACCTTTTTCCGGCTCTCATTCGCCCGCCCCGGTTGCGAGATGATATTGAGAATCTCGTCTTTGAGTTCAACCGCGCTCTGATGGCGGTCAGCCGGCTCCTGTGCCAGGCATTTGCTGACGATATCATCAAAACGCTTGTCGACTTTGGGGTTGAGTTCCGACGGCATCTTGAATCGCCCGAGCGGTTTCTGGCCGGCCAGGATTTCATACAGCATGATCCCAACCGCGTAAATGTCGGTCGCCAGCGTGACATTGGCCGACGAGAGCTTCTGCTCCGGCGACATATACGCCAGTGTCCCCATGATCACGTCCGATGACGTCATCTCCTGGTCGGGCTTATTGATAATCTGGGCAATCCCGAAATCCGCCACCTGGACATTGCCCTCGCGGTCGATCAGGATATTGGCCGGCTTGACATCACGATGAATCACCCCGTTCTTGTGGGCATAATCCAGTCCCTTGAGCGCCCGGATGATTACTTCCAGCTTCTGCCGGATGGTGTATTTGGAATTGGTGATGATTTCCTTGAACGACGTCCCGTCGACGTATTCCATCACGAAATAATAACGATTGTCGGTGGTTTGTCCCCGGTCGATGACATGCACGATGTTGGGATGGTTGAGCCGTGCAATGGTCAGGGATTCATGGTCGAAGCGCCGGACGATTTCAGGGTCATTGGTCAGGTCGGGGAAAATCATCTTGATGGCAACATCGCGGTCAAGCGACACCTGCCGGGCCTTGAAAATTTCGGCAATACCCCCCTGTCCGACTTTGGACGTTATCTCATAGTCGGGAATGACCGGATAGATGTTGGTTTCAGCCGCCTGTTGCATAATCTTCCATAAAAAAATGATGAGGAAACCTCATCATGGTTCCCTCATCATTTAATCGGCAGAATGACCCGAAATATTTATTTCATCAGGATCATCTTTCTGGTCATGGTTGCCGTGGCGGCGTTCAGGCGATAAAAATAAACCCCGCTCGGCATGCCGGAACCGTCCCAGGTCAGTTCGTGAGCACCCGCATCAAAAACGTCATCGACCACCGTCTCGACCTTCTGCCCCAGCAGGTTGAAAATCTCCAGCCTCACCGCGGAGCGTTCCGGGAGTGCGAAAGATATGGTCGTGGCCGGGTTGAACGGATTCGGGTAGTTCTGGTTCAGGGTCAGGCTGGTGGGAAGAGCCCCGTTGAAATCATCCTCGATACCCGTCGTTCTGGATATGATCACCTCACCAACAATAAAATCCGGCAACAGCGAATAAAATCCGGTTTCGCCGGTTACTTCCAACCGTTTCAAACGGTGAAAAGTTTTGCCGAACTGCTCGAACTGAATGTCGGAATAAATCGTGTCAAGATACACCGTCGAGGCGGGCGCGTCGGAATCAACCGCAAAATAAAGTGTCGCAATCAACCCGGAATCAGCAGAAATCATGGCCAGGGGATCGACTACCGGAGGAATTAGCGAAATTTCAATGTCGGAACCGTTAATCGTATAATAGCTTACCATGTCAGGATGTTTGATTGAGCCGGTAAAATCAACAAAGGTGCAGGTAATGTCCGGCGAACTCAGTTTCAGGGGAATCCGAAGCGCACTAAGGTCGTAATTATTGTTAATCAGCCGGAGCTTCATGATAAACGATTCGCCCGCGGCGACGGTTTTATGGTCAAGCACGATTTGCCCGGTAAATCCGGGCGGGACTGCGGCACCGGTCAGACTGCAACCGAGTACCATAACTGTGAAAATCAATACCAGTTTTTTCATACTATCATCCTTTCCATGCGCCGGAAAAGGCCGTATAACTTGTTATTTGCCAGTTTTTTGGGTCATATATCATATTTCCTTCACGCTCTAATTGCGCAAAGTCAATGCCGTCGGGAAGGCAAAGATAGTATGATTGTGTCAGAATGCAAAGATGTGCAGTTATTGCACAATGGCAGTCACATAGGTGGTATCTCGGATATCAGCCGCATCGGCCGACAATGATGTCGGGAAGGGGATTTTCCGGTTGCTCCCCGGAAAATGGCGTCAACTGCCGCGAAAAGCAAGAACTGAATTGATCACAACCGGCGCTCTCAAGCATCGCCCTCATCTCCTCATATGAATAGCAGTACCGAACGACATCGGCCGGGCTTTCCGGCGAACGACGCATGCGAATCATGGCCCCCTCATCACAAACCATGACAAAGTCAAGATAGGACACGCGCTCGAGTTCGTCGTAATTCTCCTCGCACATCAACCAGCCGTCGTCATGCTCGAACCACACTTTGGAGGAACCGAATAGACGGTCAATCGACCGATACATGACAAAAATACTGCCACCGGGACGAAGCGTCCGGCAAAGGTTCTCCAATAGCACGCTGTCCTCTTTGCGCCCATACGCGCCAAAGGCACCGTCCAGCATCAAAACCGCATCGAATTCATGCCGATAGGCGGTTCTGCGCATGTCATCGATCGCAAAATCAATCTCCAGTCCCTCGTTGCGGGCACGTTTGCGGGCATAAGCAATCAACGATTCGATGTTGTCCCGACCAGTCACCGCATACCCCTTGCGAGCCAGGGTTCGAGCCAGGTCGCCCCCTCCGCAGGCCGGATTGAGAATGCGCATCCCGGGCCGGAGACGGCAGGCCGATTCGACCACATCCGCCAGAATCCGATCAGACTCAAAGATGCCGGGGATTTTATGCCGATGTTCCACGTTCCAGCGATAGGCCCAGTATTCCTGCCAGGTTTTGTCAAAAACGGTGAACACGATTCCTATTCCCCCTTCATGAATTCTCCACCGGAGATTATGGCGAGAATCTGCTTGTATATTCCCCTGTTGTCCTGTACATAAAAGGTATCGACCGATACGGGATCTAATTAAAGGAACAAGCGATGAAAATCGCGTTGATACATCACCAATATGTAAAAAAGGGCGGGATGGAAAGCTACCTGGTCGACCTGGTGCAGGGCTTTTCTGCCGCCGGAGATAAGGTCGATCTGATCACATCCAAGATTGATCCGGATACCCCCGGCCTGGAACACTGCACCGTTTACAGAAACGACGTATCCATCATCCCCAAACCATTGCGCCTGTATTTTTTCTCGCGCTGGCTGGGCGATTTTACGATCAACCGGGGTTATGATCTGACTCTTTCGGTTACCCGCACCGCCGCTCAGGATATGGTCGTCTGCGGCGGCACTCACCGTGGCTTTCTCCGTGCCATGAAGGCCCAACCCGGATTTCGCGACCGTTTGGAAATCAGGCTCGAACAGGAAGCCTATCAATCCTCAACACGCATCATGGCCCATTCCCGCCTGATGAAAAACGAAATCGTTGAGTTGTACGGTATCGATCCTGCCAGGATATTCGTCCTCCATCCCCCGCTGGATCATCACCGTTTCGTGCCTCCCGATAAAAATCAACAGGCGGCCATGCGCGCCAAATACAACATTGACAGCGACCGGACGACACTTCTGTTTCCCTCAACCGGTCACACGCGCAAGGGATTGGATCTTCTGCTCTCCGCGATGGACCTCCTGCCCCAACACGAGTATGAATTGCTCATTGCCGGCGCTCCCTTGAAAACTGCGCGGGAAAAATCGAACATCAAATATCTTGGATTCGTCGAACACATGGAGGAGTTGTATGGCGCGGTCGATTTCACCATCCTGCCATCGCACTATGAGCCGTATGGCCTGGTCGCGGTGGAATCGGTGCAGTGCGGCACCCCCGTGATTATCTCTAACACCTTCGGCGCCCTGGAAATCCTGACCGATCGGGAATGCCTGGTGGCCGAATCGCTAACGCCGGAGGGCATCGCCAACGTCGTGAAACGTGCCGTTCGCCATTCGTTCAAAATCGAACCGGGATTTATCGAACGGCACCAGCTCACCCGCGAACACCATATCAGGCTGATCAGGGAACAAATTCCACACCCGCGCGCCTGACAATATCAGGCAAAAAAAAACGACCCGCCAAATCGGCGGGCCGTTCTGTATCTTAAGTCGATCAGGTGTCAATGACTACCACATCCGCCCTCACCACACTTGCTGGCACAATCCATATCACCAACCGTGACCGTATATCCCTCACCCTGCGCATTGACGACATAATCAACTTTGATGTCGCCGAATTTAGTGAGGTGTTCATTCAACTTCGGATCGATATAGGCATTCAAACCGTTGGCATCAAGCTTTTCCAGTCCATCCGTTGACTCATACAGAGTCATACCCAATACGGGACCGCTTCAGCCGGCGCCCTGGTAAAACAGCACCAGCTCTTTACCTTTGGCGTTCTCGGACTGAAGAACCTTCTGCAGTTCGGTGCTGGCTCTATCAGAGACTACGAGCATAGATGACTCCACCTTTCTTTTTTCACCATAGAACAAATATATTACGAAAAAGCTCCGAAAAAACAAGCGGATTGTGTTTTTTTTTACTAATCGCAATCGCATTTAGAAAACCGCGCCGGGTAACCCCGGCGCGATTTGGCTGATATTCTCTATCGTAGCAATATCATTTTCCGAGATTCCACAGTATCTCCTGCCCGCATCTGGTAGAAATAAATGCCGCTGGCAACGGGATGCCCGCCCTGATCAGTGCCGTCCCATATCACAAAATGTGTCCCAAGCGATTTCACCTCATCGACCAGCGTCGTAACCTCCTGGCCGAGAATGTTATACACCGTCAGAGCTACTTCCGACCGTTCCGGCAGAGAAAAAGAAATCATCGTTGTCGGATTGAACGGATTGGGGTAATTCTGCGCCAGGTGACAGGATTGGGGAATCAGATTCTCCGCGAATGGTTCCTCGATTCCAACCGACATATTGGTCCGATTCCAGTAAAACTTGAATCCGCCCTTGTCATAGTCGGAAACCATGATGTCGACATCGCTGTCATCATCCAGATCGGCCGCCAGAATTCCCTCCGCATCGTAGCTACCGACATATTGCCGGGGGGCGTCGAATGACATGGAACCGCCGTTCATGAGGACGGCCATGGAATAGGAACCGGCGACGATAACTGCAATGTCTTTTAACCCATCGGCATTGAACTGTCCGGCGCACATTGCCTCCGGCTCATACCCAACCGCGATATTGACAGGTGACAGGAAACTGGTCTTATTGGAATTTTCAAAAATCGAAACATCGCCGGAATAATAATTGGAGGCGGCAATATCATTGTCGCCGTCATTGTCCAGGTCTTCTACCAGGACCTTATAGGGATATTCTCCGGCCGTGACATATTCGGAACTGGGATATCCACCGGCACCATCACTGTGAAGGACCTGCAACCGGTCGTTGGCATAATCTGCAATAACCAGATCAATATAGCCATTGGTGTTGAGCAATTCCCCGCCGGCAATATCATAAGACCCCCCACCGACGCTGATATTGGTGGCGGTGCCCATATTGCCGCTGCCGTTATTGAAAAACAGGGACACCGATGCCGAGGCACGGTTGGCCACGGCTAGGTCGGTGTGAGTATCACCGTCCAGGTCGCCGGCAAAGATCGCATTTGGTCTCGCTTCGGCGATGTATTTTACCGGAGCATTAAACGTCGCGTTGCCGTTATTGAGCAACACATGTATAAAACTGGAATCGACATCGGAGTAACCAACCGCAAGATCAGCAATGTTGTCACCGGTCAGATCGGCGGCAATCAATTCAATTCCCCGATGGCTGATTTTGTGGCGTTCCTTTTCGGTGAATGTCCCGAAGCCGTCATTGGTGAGAATGACCAGACTGTCAAGCCAGTAACTGATGGTGGCCAGATCGAGATCGCCATCATCATCAAAATCAGCGGTACACGATGTCTCCAGATAATCAATGACGGGTTGTTCCGGCGTATCGACAAACTCGGCATCACCGGTATTGAACAGCGTAACCACAAAACCGGAGTCAGAGGATGGTGTCAGGCTGGTGACAATATCGATCGGCGCGCTGTTGTCAAGTTGTCCCAGGGCCAGATAGTACTGGTCATCACCCACGTAATAGTTATCATTCAACGTAAACGTACCGGTCCCGTCATTACATAGCACCATCACCGAATCACCGCAAGTCACAAGATCAAAATCACCATCGCCATCAAGGTCCGCGGTTTCCATATCCGAGATAAACACATCCTGTCCGGAAACCGCCCCCGGAGAGAAACCGCCGCTTCCGTCATTTACATACAGGCGTACCCCTTTGGTTCCGGTTCTGGTATACATCGCCAGGTCAACATGGGTGTCGCCGTCATAATCGGCGGCGCAGATGTGTTCCGCGGTCTCACTCAATTCATAATAGGTTGCGGTTCCGAAACTGCCATCACCCGCATTGATAAATACCGATAGAGTATCCGTATGCGTTACCGTGGCGATATCGGGATAGGTATCACCATCGAAATCTCCGACACAAAGTCCCCGGGGATAGACTCCGATATGATACCGGGCGGGCGAACCGAAATTGCCGGCGCCATCGTTGAACATCACGGTCATGCTGTCGAATTGCCAGTCGTAATTGGTCATGACGAGATCGATGTTATTGTCCTTGTCCACATCGGCCAGCAGGTATTGATACACCCCACCCACGACACCAATCGCGGCCGGGGCGGAAAACCCACCGCTTCCGTCATTGGTAAGGGCATAAATTTCTGAACTGCAGTACTGCACCAAAAGATCGATATCGTTGTCACCGGCAGTGATATTGCCGGCCACCACATCATAGACACAGTTCTGGCCATCATAGTGATTAGGCGGCTGGAAAGATCCATCGCCGTTGCCGAACAGGACCGACACGCTGTTGTCATAGTAATTCCCCGCGGCGATATCATTGATTCCATCGCCATTGAAATCGGCGATACAGACCCCCTGCGGTTCGCCCTGCACCATCCAGGCGGCAAGTCCGTCAAATAACTGATCGGAAGCTCCCGCGAATGACATCAAGCTGGCCAGCATAATGAATGTCAATAGCAGTTTTTTCATAGCATTCCCCTGGTTTGATAGTAACACCTTCATTTGTTATATTTACTCAATCGGTTTGATCACAAAATTCTGGACATACCACCAGCCCATTACCACAACTTGGAATTACAGCCGCCGAATAACACACTGCCCCATAATTAGATCCAGATCTATACAATGCCGCCTAAAACCCCAGTCAACAGGTATTATAATCAAAAGAATAAACATTATCCAGTATTTTATCATGTTACGGGATCTGCCGATCCTGATCACAGGCACCTGATGTCAGGTGGCAAATAAAAACATTGACAGATTATTGAATCCATGTTAGATTATAATATCGGGTTGATAGAATTGACACCCGAGCGAGCCACACGACTGTCTGTTGATCGGGCAATTCCATGTCCACCCGTGCTGAGAACAATACCATTGCCATTACTGAATGGAAATTACATGTAACGATTTACATATCATGATACACAAAACGGGGAGAGACTATCATGAGAAAGCGTAACCGCTATGCTGTTTTTGCGGCTGTTATCATTATGGCCGCCCTGCTTTCCGCCGCGGCCACTCAAAACCGCGAGTCGATCGGTTCTATCGAACGATCACTACATGAAATTAAGCCTGTCCAGGTATCGCCCCCGCTCGAAAAATACGATTGTTATCAGTTGTTATATGCCGAAGACCCCGCCTATGTTTGGACCCTGCCCGATTTTGATGGATTTGACCTCGACCTGTACTATACCCGCTTCATCACATTCGAGACATATGAATATGAAAATTATGTCTGCACTCTGACAACCAGCTGGGTGTGCGTTTATACCAATGCTGTCACCGGCACTCCCGACATGCGGGTATACCTGATGAGTGCCGACGGTGATGGAAAACCGGATCAGAAACTCGATTCACTGGACATACCTTATGAGCAATTTCCGCCTGAAATCGGTTATGTCCCGGTCGATTGGGCCGCCGCCGGAAAGGCACGAACATTTTCGTATAACGAAGAATTTTGTATTGCCATCACCTGTCTGCAAAGCGGACCCGGTGACACCCTGGCGATTCTCTCTGATGACGGTCTTTATGGACCGTATTACGGCGAAGAACACTCCGGGATGTATTATGAAGGGGTCTTCTGGTCAATGATAGAATTATGGGGCGGCAGTATGGAGTTTAATTTCCTGATGATCTCCGACGTCTGTTGCCATGATCCCTATGATTGGGTCTTCTGGTATAAGGAACCGGCCGGAATTTATATGCCCGATTTTGACCAGAACCAGGATGCCTGGGAGTCCTATTGCGGTCCGACCGCCACCGCCAACTGCCTGTGGTGGTTTGACCAGCGCGTTCCCAACTGGAATATCATCCCCGACGGCATGACTCCCCCGGAATTCATCGAAGAGTTGGCCGGCCTGATGGGCACGACTCCCGAAGACGGAACCCATATCGACAGCCTTCAGGAAGGAGTAAACGAGTGGCTGACCCTGCAGGGATGCGAAAACCGGCTGGTGGAAACGACCGTGTATGAACCGACTTATGAGTACTGCCGGGAACAACTTATCGACTGTCAGGATGTTATCCTGTTGTTCGGATTTTGGGAGGTGACCGATATTATCCCCGATATCCCCGAACCGGGTTGCTATGAAATCCACTGGAATCGAGTTGGCGGGCACTTTGCGACCATGGCCGGCGTCGACAGCACCGGTTACCGGGTCGGCATCTCCGATCCCGATAAGGACGCCGCATGGCAATATACGTCACTATATCCTCCGGCGCGCGTTCGGGGGCCCAGCCACGGAACCCCGGAGGCTCATAATGACGGGATTAGTGTTTCTCATGATGTGTATGAAGTCTCAATCTTGGGGATCAGCCCCGGCGGGACCTGGGAACTACCGGCGTACTGGGAAACCGATGGAAAAATGAAGGCCAGATACACGACCGGGATCAACCCGAATCCTAATGACATCAAACAGGAAATTACATCGTGGTGCGGACAGTTACCGACCTGGGTGGCAATCGGGAATGTCATCACCGAAGTCGAGGCCGCCGCGATTATCTGCCCAACTATCGAAACCTGTGAATATTACCATTCTGCCTATAGGGACTACGCCCCGTTCGGCATGCCGGATTTCGATCAGAAACAGGAGGACTGGATCTCGCCACATACCGGCGGCTGGAGCTGGTGCGGCCCGGTGGCACTGTTTAATTGTATGTGGTGGTTCGACTCTAGATTCGAAGCGATATTGACACCACCCTCCCATTACAACGATAATCATCCGCTGGTACCATCACTGGGAAGCTGGGATGATCACGATACGCTCAATGTCCCGCCGGGTATCGAGGCACTGGCCCCGCTCTGCAATGTCGATAATGCCACGGCCGGAACGGTATTCTGGGATCTTGAGACCGGTTTCCATGACTGGCTTGAGCAAAATAACATCTCTGTCTATTACGGCACATATGCCCTTGCCGGAGGTGACTTCGAGGAAATCCGCGACTCGATTCTTACCTGTCAGAATGTTGTTCTCCTGCTCGGCTTTTACGAAATGATCTCGCCCACCGAATATCAGTGGCTGGGCGGGCATTATGTTACCGCCGCCGGAGTATGTACGACCGGTACCGATCTGTGTATCTCCGACCCGTATTTCGATTACAACGAAGGCGAACCACCGGCTGGTACGGCCCATGGCCCGACTATACACAATGATGCCGCCAATGTATCGGGACCCCACGGATCAATGCACCATGACCGTTATCACCTGGAACCGATAGTACCTGTTTTTCCCTCACCGGCCAGCTGGGAATTTACCGATTATCCCAATAACTGGGCCGACCTGGCCAATTTCGAGGGCCAGAATCCGATCACGCCGGAACTCAGCGCCGGAACGTATACCGGCGGTGAAATCAAGGTTCTTCTCGACGGGGCCCTGATCATCTGTCCGCTCGACACCTGTGATAGCATGATGCCGGGCGATTTTGACAGCAGTGGCGAAATCAACGTGCAGGACATTGTGGGATTGGTCGCGTATCTATACCAGGATGGTCCGCCGCCCCAGGTGCCGGGCAATGCCGATCCCAACGGCGATTGCTGTGTCGACTACCGCGATGTCTGGTACTTAATCGACTATTATTACGGAACGGGCGATGACCCGGTTGACTGCACCTGTCTGAATCCCCCGATTTGCATCCCCACCCCCCCGCAACATACGCCCGGTAAGGTCAAGCACAATCTCGATAATTACCTACCTGCCTACGGCAATCCGGTTGGAACCGACTGGCGGGATCTCTGGCCGAAATACGCGGTCGACTGGGTGGCAAGCGAATGGTTCGATAACGGCGATGGAATACTCAGCACTAGTGATACCATGGCATTTATCGATCCGAACACGGGGCTGACAACTCGCGAGTATATTGAAAAAGTCACCCCGACGTTGACGACATTGAGTTATCAGTCGGCCAACGATACGGTTTATTTTGACCTGATTGAGCCGGATATTCCAATGATCGAGCCGATTAATCCCGGCGTTGGCACCTTCTGGCACGAGGTGTATCCCACCTATTGCCGGAAATACGTGATGACATCAAAATCCGACTGGAACAACCCGACTCTCACTGTCGGGGAAGTCGTAAGCATGCAATCACTTACCGGCCCGGATTCGGGCCAGGCATACAGTTATACTGTTACGGCTATCGAAACCGACATTCTCACCTCGCCCTTCCCCGAAGTCGGCGACGCCAATTTCCACTGCAAATCCGGATTTGTGCCTCCGGATGGTGATCCGGTTGGAATCCAATGGCTCGAGCTGTGGCCGGATTATTTCCACGACTGGACGCTGACCGGATGGTTCGATAATGACGACGGCAAGCTGAGTATTGATGATTATGTCGATTTCACCAATGATGAAACCAGCGACTGGCGCAAATGCCAGATCACCTGGGTCGGCCCGAAAATAACGGCTTTCGATGGTGAAGAAACACGCTATCTGGATTACATGGGGTTTGACAATCCCGATGTCGACGCGATGACTGATCCGGTCGGTACCTACTGGTATGAAAAATACCCCAATTATTATACCCGGTATGTTATCCTGGGCTGGACCGACAATGGCAATGTTTTCCTTGATGCCGGTGATGCGGTGGCATTCCGCAACCTGACAACAATTAACTCGATCGTGGTGGAGATTACATCGTTTGGCACCGGCCTGGCGTTCGAGGATATCCCTCCAACACCGGAACCGCTTCCGGATGGCATCACTCTCACCAATGCGACCGGCTTCACGCCGCCGGACGGAAATCCCGTGGGTGTCGACTGGTCCGAAATCAGGCCGTCTTATGCCGGCTCGTGGACCATTTCAGTCTGGAACGACGATGGTGATGGCAAGCTAAGCATCGACGACACGTTGCAATTCGCTGAACACGAGGGAGTTACCTACCAGGTAGAATGGGTCGGCCCGACCGGGGTGATCCATGGGGAATTTGACACGCTCACTCCTGATTATCGACACCTCTGCTATGCCGGGTTCGACAATCCCGATGTCCAGCCCATTGTTGATCCGAATGGTCTTTTCTGGCAACAGGTTTGGGGAGTTTACGGGCCCATATTATTCGGCGTGGATTGGTTTGATATTGGCACCGCAATCCTCAATAATGGTGACACCCTGCTGTTGCAAAGCATGGAAACCGGCCTGTTTGAACGATGCGAAATACGCGGCAACCTGCAAACCGGCCTTATTATTAGTGAAACCGTCGAATGCGATTGCCGTCCGGGCGACGCCAACAATGACACCACGTTGAATCTGCTGGATATTCTGTATCTGGTTGACTATGTCTATGGTTCACCACAGGGCCCGACACCACAACCATATACCGTCTGCTCCGGAGATCCCAACTGCGATTGCGCGGTCAACCTGCTGGATATTCTGCAATTGATTGCGTATATCTATCAGGAACCGGTCGGTGATCCGCCCAATTGCAACTGCGATACCTGGTTGATCGAATGCGATTCACCGTTAAGAAGGTAAAATAGGTCGTAAATGGAATCTGGACCGATCAGTAAACCGGGCCCGTTTTTCGACGGGTCCGGGCATCATCTGGTAAACCGAGGGGTTAATAACCTCCGTTGGTCCGCCAAAAACAACATTTTCACCCTTTTCATCCAAGAAAATGCGTATTTAAACCCGGAAAAATGTTGACAAAATCAGTCATTCCGCCTTTATTATAACTGGGTGAGCTACCAATGGCGAGTATTGGATTCTGACACACGCTTATCAGTTATTTCTTTGTTTGGCATCTTTGAGATAGGCTTTTTTAGAAGTAGGTAGTGGCTCCATATGCTAAACAGTTACTTTTTTACTGACTAACGCAGTAGAGCATGTCTATTATTTACAAGTAGTAGTGTAACTCAAACCCAAACCCAAAACTCAGGGAGAGTCTCAATGACCAAACAACTCCTAACTCTGTCCTTAGGGTTGTTCCTTGTGTTCGCGATTGTCCTGTCGTCGACAACGGCACAGGCTGCGCGGGCAACCGACAAGGAAGAATCCGCTCAAAAGGTTCGGATAGGCTCCGCACCAGCCGCCAAACTGGCCGGTGCTGAGAAAATTCAAAATTATATCGCGCCAGGACGTGATGATGCAACTGTCAGCCTCGGGGCCGATGCCTTCGGCGCTTCGCTGTCTCCGGGACTGATTATCGGTAGCACCACCTACGATTACCAGCACAACTGCCGCATGGGTCGGCAGGTTGACTGGCGCGGAACCCAGGATGTCCATTTCGATTGGATGGTTCAGTCAGAATTTAATCTGGGGAGTGACCGTGGAACCGCCTATGAGGCCTGGGATGCCACGGCCGCCGATCTGGTCTTCAAAGGCCCCGATGGCGGCACTGACGTTCACCCGAGACTCGGTGGTGGCGTAAACTACTCCGGATACGTGGGACTGGATGTCGGCACCGACGGACGCGTAATCTGCGTCTGCCACCATAACGAAGGCGCCGGCTATGCCTCCACGGTCTGGCCCGACTTTTCCGTACTGGGCGGTTTCTTCTCGCCCAACCAGAGTCGGATTCCGACCGAGGTCATGGATTTTGATGCATCTGACACCAGCCAGTTTATCTGGCCGAGCATGGACTGGCAGGTTATCGGCGATGACACCGTCTGTCACGTGTTGGCCGAAGAAACGCTCGACGGCATTAACCCCCAGAAACTGCACTATTTCCGCCGCGTCGGTGGATACGAAGTGGGTGTGTGGGATGATCCGCCGATTGTGATCGATACCGTAGCCGACATTGCCGGAACTGTGGCGGCGTCGCGTGTCTCACAAAAAGTGGCGCTGGTCTGGGTTGCCAATCCGGACTTCGACAACCCCGGAAGCACCGAGTCTTCAAACCTCGGACTCCAGCGGACCAATGATCTGTTCTATCGCATGTCGACCAACATGGGACAGTCATTCGGCCCCAATATCAATGTCACCGGATGGGACTCATCAAAGGTTGACTGGGCATTGCACGGAGACATCTCCGCGCTGATCGACACCGAAGATCGCCTGCATATTATTTATGATGCTCGCGAAACCAGTGCCGGTTTCTTCCAGCACTTCTACGGTTGCCGTCTCTTCCACTGGGCCGAAGGCCAGTCAATCCGTGTTATCAAGGACGCCAACTGGGATCCGCCGCCATCACCGGCAACATGGTGTCACGGCGGTGCCTGGAACGAGATGAGCATTGTCAAAATGCAGATCTCCGAGTGCGACGACAAACTCTATGCCCTGTTTGTCCAGTTCAATGATATTTATAACGGTATCGACGATGACTGCCACAACCGGGCTTTCGTTAACAGCGAAGCGTCAGGAACGGCTAATGGCGAACTGTATATCTCGGTTTCCAGCAATGACGGTTTGAACTGGGATATTGCGCGCAACCTGACCAATTCATATACCGCGCAGTGCGACTCCGCCCCGTCTCTGGGCGGTACATTAGAATGTGACGCTGATATGTGGCCGTCGATGTCACGCTTCGGAATGGAAGTGACCACTGGTGACTTCAGTGGTGTTCCGATTGTCGATCCGTCGGGCGAATATACCGGTAATTTCTATCTTGATGTCATGTACATCAATGACAAGCACCCCGGCGGTGCGGTTCAGGATGCCGGCGTGTGGACCACCAACCCGGTGAAATGGTTCCGGGTTCCCTGCGTGGAACCGGTCCCGAACCCGGTTCTGGTCTTCACCCCCAGTGTCATCACCGACCCGACCTGGACCAAACCCACGATCCAACTCGACACTACTGTCAGGCTGGAAAATATCGGTAACGCGCCACTCAATATATCCGCCACGACCGTGGTCGAACTGACCGCCGGATATACCGGATGGCTGAACTACACTCCGGAAATTACATCGATTTCCGAAAGTGACCCGAACTATGACGACCTGACCGTGCAGATGAACTTCGGCGGTGTCATTACTGACGATGGAGTTGGTGTCAGCGGATTGATTATTTTCGATTCTGATTCACCAACGTCACCTGACACGTTGGAAGTCAACCTGATCGTGGCCGATACCGTGCAACGGCCGGAATACGCCACCATCCACACGACCTGCAAACCGGTCTACGTCAGCAACGTGGCACAGTTGGGTAACAGTGGTCTCCCGGGCTATGACGGTAACGACTGGGGCAATATGCAGTTCTATGAAGACTGCGATACGACCAATAATGCCTCCAGTGGCGATGATGACATCGCTTGCTATCTCTATGAAAGCGCACCGTTCATTCTCCGCCTGGATGGAGGTGACACCCTGCTGTCAACGGCCATTTTTGATGCCGGCTGGCTGTCGACTGACGGCTTCCGTCCTCAGGAAGGCCTCACAGTTGATTCCGGCGGTGGTTCCTTCATGGTGGCCTCAACCGGCAGGTTCCTGACCAGGGACTCCTCGATTGCGCTCGAAAGCAATATCTGGGCCCCGTCAGACGCGGGTAACTGCGGCTTTATGGTTCAGGAGCTGAAAGTGTACTCCAACACCGATCAGGGCTATGACGGCCTCTTCATCGGTGAATTCATGGATTGGGATATCCCGTCCGACTCTGGCGTTGAGAACGGTTCCGACTGGGATGCCACTCGCCAGATGATGTACTGCTACGGCGGCGAATACGGTCCGGACAGTATCGTTAACAACGATTGTATTCTGGCCGACCTGCGCCATGGCGGTTTCGCCTATTATGCCGGTTACCGTAAACCGCACTACAATCCGGCCGCTTATAATACCGATAGTTTCCCGGATATTCGCGGTATCTGGACCCATATCAATCCCGACTGGATTGAGCCGAGCGGTGGCTTCGTGCCCGGACAGGTATACAAAAAGATGGCCGCTTTTGGTGGCTACGAGAAATGGCAGTCAACCAACCCGGCGTTGGAGGATTCGCTCTATCAGGATCTGAATATGGTCGCCGTCTTCGGACAGTTTGACCTCGGCAAGAACGACACCTTGGTTTTCATGAAGATATTCACGACTTCCAAGACCGGACTTGGCGATCTTCAGACCGATGTTGATCTGGCTCACTCCTGGATCTCGGCACAGGGTCTGTTCACCTGGCCGCCACTGGAAGAAATCCCGAACTGCTGTATCGCACACGGAATTGCCGGCGATGCCAACAGCGACGGTGCCATTAACCTGCTCGACATCCTGCAAGTGATTGCATTTGTCTATCAGGAGCCGGTTGGAGATCCACCGAATCCGAATGGATGTAATGCCTTGCTCGATGCCAATGGCGATGGAACGGATGTTGATGCTCCAGTCATCAACCTGCTTGATATTCTGGCCCTGATTGCCCATGTCTATCAGGAGCCGATCGGTGATCCGGTCCTTTGCTGTCCTCCGGGATGCATTGTACCGTAATATTACCGACAGTACGCAGCATTAACACATACAGAGAGCCGTTAATTCGGCTCTCTGTTTTTTTCTCCCTTTCCCGTATTTCCGCAATATTAAAATATTGACAAAAACACGGATTGTTGTATCTTGGATGTGGAAAAGGTGCTGAGCGGCACATTTCTTAATTCTTTTAAGCCATATCCATATCATGAATCAGGGCTGTCTATGGTGACAAGCCTTAATGCGGTCGGCGGTGCGCAATGTATTGCAGGCCTTTCGCGGCAGACATCTGATCATCATTTCTTCACATGTGAACAAAAGGGTATGTAATTTTCCACAATGGAGAGAATCTATGTTACGAGAAAAAGGCTCTCGATTTAAGGGGGTAGTACTGATAATGGCCATTCTGCTGGCGACCTCAGCCTCCTATGGTATGGTCAAACAGGAAAAAAACAAAGCGACTGATCAAGCAAAAATCGGCGACGCCCCGTTAATAAAACTGGTCGGTGCTGAGAAAATTCAAAATTACATCGCGCCGGGACGTGATGATGCAACTGTCAGCCTCGGGGCCGATGCTTTCGGCGCGTCGCTGTCTCCGGGACTGATTATCGGTAGCA